>Ga0137410_10001503_pt1 | contig 15995 bp, 15 predicted proteins | sample CZODoug1_16funga_FD_108878 | JGI IMG/M metagenome (GOLD analysis project Ga0137410, IMG submission 108878) | Vadose zone soil fungal communities from Angelo Coast Range Reserve, California, USA - CZODoug1_16fungal (Illumina Assembly) | ecosystem: Environmental > Terrestrial > Soil > Vadose zone... | reverse complement strand
GGTCACGGCGTCCGCGCTCATGGCGACGTTGTTCTTCGGTGGCTGGGACGTGCCGTTCACGACCTGGGACAACACCCCTCCGTGGACACCGCTCAAGACGGTGCTGACGCTCGGCGCGTTCTCCCTGAAGACGATCTTCTTCCTGTTCTTGTTCATTTGGGTCCGCTGGACGCTGCCGCGCTTTCGCTATGATCAGCTGATGGCGCTCGGATGGAAGATCATGCTACCCTTCGCGCTCGCCTACCTGACCGTGATCGCGACCGCGATCTGGTTCCTGCACGACCGGCTCGGCTGGACGTACGACACCCGGTTCGCGCTCGCGTTGTTCGCGCTGAACCTGTTGCTCGCGGTCCCGCTGTTCTTCGTGCTCGACCGCGGCCACATCATCGCCGGCTCGGTGGCGGAGGAGGGGCGGGCCTGATGGCGATCGGAGTGAAGGTCATGAAGCGGCCGGGAGCCGAGGTCTCCTATCTGCGCGCGACCCTCAAGGGTATGGCGCTGACCTTGAGTCACCTGTGGCGGCCCAAGGTGACGATGCAGTATCCGGAGGAAAAGAGCAGCAAGGACTGGACGCTCTCACCGCGCTGGCGGGGCACGCACCGCATGCTCACCGACGAGCAGGGACGGGCCAAGTGCGTCGCGTGCGGCCTGTGCCCCCAGATCTGCCCGGCGAACTGCATCAAGCTCGTGCCCGGGGAGGACGAGCAAGGCAACCGCTATCCGCTGATCTACGAGATCGACGAGTTCCGCTGCGTGTTCTGCGGCTACTGCCAGGAGGTCTGTCCCGAGGAGGCGATCCACGTGGGCGTGCACTACGAGAACTCGGAGTACTCGCGCGACCGGTTCGTGTACGACCTCGAGCGGCTGTGCGCGCAAACACACCCCGTCTCGACGCTGTGGGATCCCTCCGATCCGAAGGGCGAGTAAGCGGTGGACGGAACGGTGATCATCTTCTGGGCGTTCGCCGGACTGGCCGTCGTGAGCGCCCTGTCCTGCATCACGCGGCGGAGTCCCGTGGCCAGCGCGCTCTGGCTGGTCGTGACGCTGTTCTCGCTCGCGGCGCTGTTCGTCCTGCTCGATGCGCAGTTCATCGCCGTGCTCCAGGTGCTGGTGTACGCCGGCGCCATCATGGTGCTGTTCCTGTTCGTGATCATGCTGCTCAATCTCGGCCGGCCCGGACCCACCGACCTGAAGGGCCCGGTGGGCCTCGGGGTGGGCGTGCTGCTCGCGGGGCTCCTCCTCGTGCAGCTACTGGGGCTGCGCCAGGCGGCGTCGCCGCCGGGGCTGGCGCTCGCGCCCGGGGCGGTGGCGCGCGCCGCCGCCGAGCAGGGCATGGTGCCGGCCGTGGCGCGACCGCTGTTCGGCGCCTATCTCGTCCCCTTCGAGATCACCAGCATCCTGCTGCTCGCCGCGATTGTCGGCGCTGTCGTCCTCGCCAAGCGGAAGCTCTGATGCTCCTCGGACCGTCGCTGGCGGTGTCGGCCGTGTTGTTCGCGCTGGGCGTCGCGGGCGTGCTGCTGCGGCGCAACGCCATCGTCATCTTCATGTGCGTCGAGCTGATGCTCAACGCCGTGAACCTGACGTTCGTCGCGCTGGCACAGCAGCTCGGCGTCGCGGGTCAAATCTTCGTCTTTTTCGTGATGGCCGTCGCCGCGGCCGAGGCCGGCGTCGGGCTCGCCATCATCCTGGCCATTTATCGTCACCGGCACACGGTCAACCTGCAGAACATCAACCTGCTCAAAGGCTGATGCCCGCGCCGCCGCTGTCCCTGCTCTGGGTGGTGCCGGCCCTGCCGCTCGTGGGCTTCGTCGTGAACGGCACGCTCGCGCTCACGCGGCCGACGGCGAAGCGCGCGGTTTCGATCGTGGGCGTCGGCACCCTGGTGCTGGCATTCGTCGCGGCTGCCCTCGCGGTGGCCGAGCTCGCGCGTCAACACCCGGCGGCGCCGCTCCTGTTCCGCTACTGGGAGTGGATCCCCGCCGGCGACCTGCAGGTCGCGTTCGCGCTCCAGCTCGACCAGCTCGCGGCGGTGATGATCCTGGTCGTCACCGGAGTCGGCGCGCTGATCCACGTCTTCAGCGTCGGCTACATGCACGAGGACCCGGGGTATGCGCGCTACTTCGCGTACTTGAATCTGTTCGTGTTCTTCATGCTGATCCTGGTGCTGGGCGCGAACTTCCCGGTGATGTTCGTCGGCTGGGAAGGAGTGGGTCTCTGCTCCTACCTGCTGATCGGGTTCTGGTTCAACGAGCAGATCAACGCCGAGGCCGGCAAAAAGGCATTCATCGTCAACCGGATCGGGGACTTCGGGTTCCTGGTGGCGATGTTCCTCATCTTCACGCGCTTCGGAACGCTCGATTTCGAGACGGTCTTCGCCAAGGCGCCCGCTGTTCTGATGCCGGGCGGGGCGGTGGTCGCGGCGATCTCCCTCTTCCTGTTCCTCGGGTGCACCGGCAAATCGGCTCAGATCCCTCTGTACATCTGGCTCCCCGATGCCATGCAGGGCCCCACGCCCGTCTCCGCGCTGATCCACGCGGCCACGATGGTCACGGCAGGCGTCTATCTGGTCGCCCGATGCGGCGTGCTGTTCGCGCTGTCCCCGCTCGGCAGCGCCGTGGTCGCCGGGATCGGCGCTCTCACCGCGCTCTTCGCCGCCACGATCGCCCTCAAGCAATGGGACATCAAACGGGTGCTCGCGTACTCCACCGTGTCCCAGCTCGGCTACATGTTCGTCGGGGTCGGCACCGGCGCGTACGCGGCCGGGATGTTCCACCTCGTGACCCACGCATTCTTCAAGGCGCTGCTGTTCCTTGGCTCGGGAAGCGTGATCCACGCCGTCCATCATGCCTACCACGCGGCCCATACGCACGAGGACGCGCAGGATATGCGCAACATGGGCGGGCTCGCCCGCTACATGCCGTGGACCGCGGCGCTCATGTGGATCGCGACCCTCGCGATCGCCGGGATCCCGCCGTTCGCCGGATTCTTCTCGAAGGACGAAATCCTCGGCGCGGCGTTCGCGGAATCGGCGGTGCGACCGCTGTGGTACGCCTTCTGGGCGATGGGCCTCGCGGCCGCCCTGCTCACGGCGTTCTACATGACCCGGCTCATGCTGTACACGTTCCACGGCCCGAACCGCACCGGCGAGCGCGAGCGGGAGCACCTGCACGAAGCGCCGCCCATCATGACCGGACCGCTGGTCGTGCTCGGGGTGCTGACCGTGCTCGGCGGTGCGCTCAACGTTCCGGAGCTGTTCGGCGGCAACGCTTTCCTCGAGCACTGGCTCGAGCCGGTGACCGGCCTAGCGCACCGCCTCCAGCCGGCGGTCGAAGTCGCCCACGCCACGGAGTGGGCTCTCGTGGCGGGCGCGGTCCTGGTCGCCGCGTTGGGCATCGTGGGCGCGTTCCGCCTCCTCAAGCCGGAAGCGCTCGTGCCGGCGCGGCTCGCGCCGCCCGAGACCGGGTTGGCCCGACTCCTGTGGAAGAAGTGGTACGTGGACGAGCTCTACGACGCGGTCATCGTGCGACCGGTGACGTGGCTCTCGCGTGAAGTGCTCTGGAAGATCGTCGACGCGCGTCTCGTGGACGGCCTGCTCGTGAACGGTACCGCGGCGGCGTCGCGGGCCCTCGGATGGTTGGGGAGCCGGCTGCAGACGGGCGAGGTGGGTGTGTACGTCGTCTTGTTCGTCATCGGCGTCCTGGCCGTGGTCGGCGCAGTGGTGCGGTAACCGATGTACCGCGAGTGGGTGGTCACCGCGCTGCTCGCCTGGCCCGCGCTGGCCGCGCTGGTCGTGCTGCTCGCTCCGGTGCGCTGGGCCAAACACCTGGCGCTCGGGGCCAGCCTCATCGAGTTCGCGATCTCGGTACCCCTGTGGTGGACGTTCGCGCCGGCGGGCGGCATGCAGTTCATGCGCGACGCGTCGTGGATCCCGAATTGGGGAATCCGCTACACGGTGGGCGTGGACGGCATCTCGCTGTTCATGGTGCTACTCACGACGTTTCTGGTCCCGCTGTCGGTGCTCGGCAGCTACGCCTACATCACGACGCGCGAGCGCGGGTTTTACGCCCTGATGCTGGTGCTCACGACGGGAATGATCGGGGTGTTCGTGGCGCTCGATCTGTTCCTGTTTTACGTGATGTGGGAAGTCATGCTCATTCCGATGTACTTCATCATCGGGGTGTGGGGCGGAGAGCGCCGCCTCTACGCGGCCATCAAGTTCTTCGTGTACACCTTCCTCGGCTCGCTGCTCATGCTCGTGGCGATCCTCGCGCTCGTTTACCTGGTCGGGCAACGCACCGGTGTGTACTCGTTTTCGTACACTCAGCTGACGGCGCACATCGGCGGCCTCGGGCCCCTCGCGTTCTGGCTGTTCGGGGCCTTCTTCCTCGCGTTCGCGATCAAGGTGCCGATGTTCCCGTTCCACACCTGGCTCCCCGACGCGCACGTGGAAGCCCCCACGGCCGGGTCCGTGCTGCTCGCCGGGGTCCTGCTCAAGATGGGGACCTATGGTTTCCTGCGATTCGCGCTGCCGCTGTTTCCGACCGTCGCCCTGCATCCCGGGGTGCAGCGAGTCATCGTGGCGCTGTCGCTGATCGGCATTCTGTACGGCGGCCTGGTGGCGATGGTCCAGCCCGACTTCAAGAAGCTGATCGCCTACTCGTCGGTCGCGCACCTCGGCTTCGTGATGCTCGGCATCTGGGCGCTCACGCTCCAGAGCGTGCAGGGCGCGCTGCTGGTGATGATCAACCACGGCATCTCGACCGGCGCGCTGTTCTTCCTGGCCGGCATGCTGTACGAGCGACGGCATTCCCGCCTGATCGAAGCGTTCGGCGGAATCGCGAAGGTTGTGCCGATGCTCGCGGCGGTGCTGACGATCGTCTCGCTGTCGTCCATCGGACTGCCGGCCACCAACGGGTTCGTCGGGGAGTTCCTGGTGCTGCTCGGGACCTTCCGGACGTACCCCCTGGCGGCGATCATCGCGACCGCGGGCGTGGTCGTCGCCGCGATGTATCTGCTCCCGGCGCTGCAGCGCGTGATTTTCAACCCGCTCGATAAGAGTGTGAACGAGAAGCTCGTCGACCTCTCGCTCCGCGAGATCGCGGTGCTCGTGCCGTTGCTCGCCTGCATCGTGTGGATCGGGGTGTACCCCAAGCCCATCCTCCAACGGATGGAGCCCAGCGCCCGTGAGCTGGTTCAGTCGGTGCGGCTCAACGCGGCCTCGTTCACGGCGGCCCGGTGAGCCTCGACCTCGCGAACTCGCGCGACCTGCTGCGGGCATTGCTGCCCGAGCTGGCGCTCACGCTCGCAGGCCTGGTGCTGCTGCTCGTGATCGCGTGGCGGCACCGCACGGCCGCCGACCTGCGGGTGGCCGGGTGGGTCACGCTGGCGGGGCTCGCGGCCGCGGGAGTGGCGACGTGGTGGTTGTGGTGGCACACGGCGCGCGCGATCGGAGCCCCGGCCATGATCGCGGTCGACGACTTCCGCTTCGTCGCGGACTGGCTGCTCCTCGGGACTGCGGGCCTGACCGTGCTGGTGTCGTTCGACTACCTCGAGCGCGAGCGCCTGCTCGCCCCCGAGTACTACGCCCTGCTCCTGTTTGCCACGTTGGGCGCGATGGTCATGGTCGGCGGCGAAGATCTGATGGTCGTGTTCCTGGGGCTCGAGCTGATGTCCGTCGCGGTGTACGCCCTCGCCGGAATCAACCGCCACAGCGCCGCCGCCGCGGAAGCCGCGTTCAAGTACTTCCTCCTGGGAGCGTTCGCGTCGGGCTTTCTGCTGTACGGGATCGCGCTGGTGTACGGCGCGACCGCTACGACCAACCTGAGCCAGATCGGCGTTCAGGTCCGGACCCTGGGGCTGAACGACAGTCCGATGCTCCTCATCGGCCTCGGCCTTTTGCTCGTGGGGTTCGGGTTCAAGGTGGCGGCCGTTCCGTTCCACATGTGGGCGCCGGACGTGTACGACGGCTCGCCGACACCGGTCACCGGTTACATGGCGACGGCCGTGAAGGCCGCGGCGTTCGCGGCGCTGCTTCGCGTCCTGGGCGAGGCATTCGGCGGCGTTCCGGCGTGGCACCAGATCGTGTGGTGGCTCGCCGTCGCCACCATGGCGGTGGGGAACCTGGTCGCGCTGGCCCAACGGACCGTGAAGCGGATGCTCGCGTACTCGTCGATCGCTCACGCGGGGTACCTGCTCGTCGCCGTCGCCGCGGGGACGAGCGCCGGCTCGGCGGCGTTCGTTTTCTATCTGGTCGCGTACACCCTGACTACGCTCGCCGCCTTCGCGCTCCTCGCCGCCAAGGGCAGGGATGGTGAGCGCGACGTGCTGATCGACGATCTCGCGGGACTCGGGACACGCCGGCCGTGGCTCGCGTTCGCGCTGGCGGTCTGCATGCTGTCCCTGCTCGGCTTCCCCGGGACGGCCGGATTCATCGGCAAGTGGTACATCCTCGTCGCCGCCACCGCGGCGGGGCAGCTCCTGCTCGCCGCGATTCTCGTCCTTACGAGTGTGATCTCGGCAGGCTACTATCTCCCCGTGATCATGGCCATGTACATGCAGCCCGAGCCCTTCGAGCAAGCCCACACGGGCATGCGCATCGGTCGGTTGGGGGGCGCCGTGGTGGCGGTATCGGTCGCCAGCTTGCTGTTCCTGGGCATTCGCCCGAATCGCCTGCTCGACCTGGCGAGGACGAGCGGTGAGGGGTTGGGCGCCGCGCGGGCGGCCACCGCCGCCGCGCCGCCGTCGCCCGCGTCGACCGGTCGGTGACGCCGGGGCCCGCATGAAGCTCCCCGCCACCATCTTTCGCGAGTACGACATCCGCGGTACCGTGGGCGATCAGCTCACGGCGGAGGGCGGGCGCGCCATCGGGCAGGCGGTCGCGACGCTCGGCTGGGAGCGCCTGGGGCGCGCGCCCCGGCTCGCCGTAGGACGCGATAATCGCCCCTCCGGACCCGCGCTGGCGCACGGCCTGCTCTCCGGCATCGAGGCCGTGGGCGGCCACGGGGTGGACGTGGGCGAGCTGCCGACGCCGGCGCTCTACTTCGCGACCCACGTGCTCAACGTGGACGGCGGCGTCCAGGTGACCGGCTCGCACAATCCGCCCGAGTTCAACGGCTTCAAATGCGTCCTCGGCGGCGAGGCGGTTGCCGGCCCCGACATCCAGGGCCTGCGACGCCTCATCGAGGAGGGACGCACCCCCGGTCGTCCCGGCGGCGGGCGCAGTGCAGACGGTTCCGTGCTGCCGCGCTATCGGGACGCGATCGTGCAGCGCAACGGCCCGCTGCCCCGCAAGGTCAAAGTCGTCGTGGATTGCGGCAACGGCGTCTCGAGCCTCATCGCGGTGGACACGCTCCGGCGCGCGGGCGCCGACGTCGTTCCGCTGTTTTGCGAGTCCGACGGCACGTTCCCCAACCATCACCCCGATCCCTCGGCGCTGGAGAATCTGCGCGACCTGCAGGCGGCCGTCCGCCGCGAGGGCGCAGAGCTGGGCATCGCCTTCGACGGCGACGGCGACCGCATCGGCGCGGTGGACGAGCAGGCTCGCCCCGTGTTCGGCGATCAGCTGCTCGTGCTGCTCGGCCGCGACCTGGCGCGCCGCATGGGTCCGGGGCATGCGGTGATCTTCGACGTGAAGTGCTCCGAAGTGCTGCCGCGCGAGCTGACGCGGGTCGGCCTCGTGCCCACGATGTGGAAGACCGGCCACTCGCTCATCAAGCAGAAGATGAAAGAGACCGGGGCACCGCTCGCGGGCGAGATGAGTGGCCACATGTTCTTCGGCGGCGACTGGTACGGCTTCGACGACGCGCTGTTCGCCGCGGCCCGCCTGCTGCGGTACGTGGCGGAGCAGGGAGGACCCCTCTCGCGGCTGCTCGCGGACCTTCCGGTCACCGTCGCCACCCCGGAGCTGCGTGTCGACTGCGCCGACGACCGGAAATTCGAGATCGTGCAACGCGCCGCCAAGCACTTCGCCGGCAAGTACCCGGTGTCCACCCTCGACGGCGTGCGCATCACCTTCGCGCAAGGGTGGGGACTGCTGCGTGCGTCGAATACGCAGCCGGTGCTGGTGCTTCGCTTCGAAGCGGCCACCGCTGCGGCGCTCGCCTCCTACCGGACCGAAGTCGAGAGCTGGCTCGCCGCGCAGAGCCCGGGCGCGTGAAGCCCGTCGTCCGCCGCCGGGCGCTGCTCGTCGGAGTCGGACTGTTGGTCGCAGTGCTGGTGGGCGGACGCTGGCTCGCCCTCGAGACAGCCGAGCGTGCCTGGGGGGCGAGCCTGCCCGGCGGCACCGCATATCTCACGGCCCGGGACTTCGCCCGGCTGGTGTCGGGGCTGCTGCTCATTGGAGCGGTCGCCTGGGGCACGGCGAATCTCCTGTTCGTCTACCGTTCCATCGGCTCCATGCAGCTGTCGCGTCGCCTGGGCGACCTGGAGATCGTCGAGGCGGTCCCCCAACCTCTGCTGCTCGCCGGCACGATCGCCTGTGGTCTGGTGTTCGGGTTCCTCCTCACCCTAGGCACGGGGGATTGGTGGATGTCGGCCGCGCTCGCGTCACGCCCGCCGACCTTCGGCGTCACGGACCCCGTACTCCACCAGGACCTGGGCTACTACCTGGGAGTGCTGCCCTGGACTGAACGCCTGCGCGAGCTCGCGCTGGTGGCGGTCTGCTCCGCCACCTTCGTGGTGGCGCTGTTGTACGTGGGGATCGGCTCGCTGCGGTTCCGTCGCTGGCTGCCCTACGCGAACGCCCACGCCCGGGCGCACCTCGGCCTGCTGCTGGCGTTGCTCGCGCTGACGCTCACGTGGGGCGCCGTCCTCGATCCCGCCGAGACCGTCGCGGGGCTCCACGGCACGCTCACGCATCCTACGCTCGGCGGGCGTCTCGCCGCCGCGCCGGTCGTCAGCGCGTTCGGTGCCTTGGCCACCGTCGTGAGCCTCGTGTGGGGTCTGCGCGAAAAGCCGGTCTTGCTCGTCACGGCCTGGAGCGCGCTGCTCGCCGCGTCGCTGTTTGGATTCGCCGTCATTCCTGGCTCGCGCGGGCGAGGTACCGCCGATCCCGATACGGCCCTGGCGGCTGAGCGGCAGCGGCTCGAAGGGCTGGCGTTCGGGCTCTCGACGCTGGTGGACGGCGCGCCGCCGGGATTCCCAGGTCCCGAAGCGGCCGCCACGGCTGTGCCGACCTGGGACGCGAAGCGGGTCGTGGTGAAGGCGGCATCGCGCAGGGATCTCGTGCGCCCGCAGTCGACACCCACGGCCGCGGGCCTGTTGCCGCGCTCCCTGGGCGACGGCAGAGCCACCTGGCTCGTGGCGCTCAGGCCCGACGTCGACAGCGTCGCGCTGCAACAGCCGCCGCCCAGCTGGGCCGCGATCCACCGCGGCCCGTTGGCCCGGGTCGGACGGCCATTCGCGGCCGTGGAGGATGACACGCTCCTCGCATTCGCGCCGGTTGCGACGCGCGACTCCGCGACTTGGTTCGGCCCAGGGTTCACGGACTTCGCGGTCGCGGCCTCCGACACCTGGCCGGCGCTCCGCCAGTCGGGCGTCGCCCTGGCGGGGTGGTGGCGCCGAACGGCCCTGGCGTGGGCCCTCCAGAGCCCCGCGCTGGCACGCCGCGAGACCGATGGCCTGGTGCTGCTGTGGCGACGGGCTGTGCCGGAACGGCTCGGGCGGCTCGCACCGTTCGCGTCGTTCGACGACGCCGTTCCTGTGGTGGCCGACAGCGCGCTGTGGTGGGTGGCGTACGGGTACTTCGAGGCGCGGGCGTTTCCACTCGCCCGGCCGGTGGAAGGCAGCGCCGGCGCCGGCAGCGGCGATTCGCTGCGGTACTTACACGCCGGCCTGGTCGGCACGGTGAACGCCGCCAGTGGAGACACGCGGCTCTACCTCGCCCCGGGCGCCGACTCGCTCGCCGCCACGTGGGCGAGGCTCCTCGCGCCGCTGATACGACCGCTCGACAGCCTGCCGCGGGCCCTGCGCGCGCAGCTTCCGTTCCCCGTGCGAGCGTTCCGCGCGGCGACGGCACTCGTGAAGCGTTGGCGCACCGACACGACGGCGTGGAGCGCGCGACCGCGGGAGCCGTTCGACATCGTGGCGCCCGCCGCCGACGGGTCGACGGACCGGCCCCGCGTCTGGATGGGCCAGGGGTTCGAAGCTGGAAGCACGCTCGCGGCGCTCGTGACGGCGACGATGGCACCCGACGGGCCTCGGCTGTTGGTGTGGCGGCCCAAACCGGCCCCGCGCCTTCCGCCGGCGCTCGTGGGCTCCCCCAACACGACGGCGCCCGGCGTGCCGCGACTCTGGAACGTCGCCCGCGCCCTGTTCTTCGAGCAGGCGCTGTTCAGCGAGCCGGCCACCGGGGGTCCGGCCACCGGCATCGACACGGTGTTTCTCTCGTGGGGAGAGCACCGCGGCCAGGGCAGAGGCGTGGCCGCCGCGCTCCACAGCCTGCTCGCCTCCGGCAGCGACGCACCCGCGGCCCCCGACACGGCGCTCGCCGCGCGGTGGCGACGGGCACAACAACTCGCGGCGGAGGCCGACGCGGCCCTCGCCGCCGGCAACCTGGAGCGGTTCGGTCATTTGTATAGCCAGTTGAAGGAGCTGCTCGGCCTGGGGCGCCGCAAGCTTGCTCCCACCCCCGAGCGCCGCTAGGTTGCGCCGCCGTGACCCCCCCGACCCCCCCTCCCGGTACCATCGTCGTCGCGCTCGGCGGCAACGCCGTCGCCCCGCCCGGGGAGCGGCCCACCATCTCCAACCAGTTCCGCCACACGCGGGCGAGCCTGGCGCCGATCGTGGACCTGGCGCGTGAGGGGTGGCGCATCGCGCTGGTTCACGGCAATGGCCCGCAGGTGGGAGACGAGCTGGCCCGCAACGAAATCGCCGCCGACGCGGTCGAGCCGCTCCCCCTGGGCGTGCTCGTCGCCGCGACCGCCGGCTGGATGGGCTACATGATCCAACAATCGTTGCAGAACGCGCTCGCGCGCGGGGGCGTCACACGCCAGGTCGTCACGCTCATTACCCAGACGCTGTGCGACCCGCACGACCCGAACCTGCGCAGTCCCACAAAGCCGATCGGCCACGCGCTCGACTCGGTGCGGGTGGCCCGACTCCAGGCGCGGGGCGTTCCTGTGAAGGAGGAGCAGCGGGGCCGGTGGCGCCGGCTCGCCCCGAGCCCGAGGCCTCGCGCCGTGGTCGAGCGGGAGATGATTCACCACCTCGTCGCCGCCGGGCACATCGTCGTGGCGTGTGGCGGCGGCGGGCCGCCCGTGTACGACGACCCGGACCTGCGCCTCGAGGGCCTCGACGCCGTGGCCGACAAGGACCGCGTGGCGGCGATCCTTGGCCGGGAGATCGCGGCCGACGTGCTGCTGATTCTCACGAATGTGGACGCCGTGTACCACGCCTACGGTACGCCGCAGCAACAGGCGATCCGCCGCCTGAACCTCGCCCAGGCGGATCACCTGCTCTCAGGCAAGGAGCTCGGCACCGGCAGCATGCGTCCCAAGGTCGAAGCGGCGGCGGACTTCGTCCGCGCGGGCGGAGGCAGCGCCATCATCGCCGAGCTGGCGCAGGGACTCGCCGCGCTGCAGGGCGACGCCGGCACCACCATCACGAGGGACTGAGTGTGAATCTCCACGAATACCAGGCGCGCGATATCTTGCGGCGCCACGGCATCCCGGTGCCCCCCGGGGAGGTGGCGACCACGGCCGACGAAGCTCGCGCGATCGCCGCGCGCCTGGGGGGACGCGTCGTGGTGAAAGCCCAGGTGCACGCCGGCGGCCGGGGCAAGGCCGGCGGCGTGAAGCTGGCTGCGAACGCGGACGAGGCCGCCGCGCATGCCGCCGAGATCCTGGGCATGACCATCAAGGGCCTGACGGTGAGTCGGGTGCTCGTAGCGCCAGCGGCCGACATCGCCTCTGAGAGTTACGTGGGCATCATTGTCGACCGGACCTCCCAACGGCCCGTGCTGATGGTGAGCGCCGCCGGTGGCATCGACATCGAGGAGGTCGCCGCCAAGACGCCGGAGAAGATCCATCGTCTGGCGGTGGATCCCCGGTACGGCCTGCTCGCGCATCAAGCACTCGGGCTCGCGTTGAAGCTGTACCGCGACATCGCGCAGGCGCGCGCGGCGGCGGAGATTATGCAACGACTGTATGCGGCTTTCTACGCCGTGGGCGCCTCGCTCGCCGAGATCAATCCGCTCGTCACCACGCGCGAGGGGGCGGTCGCCGCGCTCGACGCCAAGATCGTGATCGACGACAACGAGCTGGACCGCCGTCCCGAAATCGCGGTGCTGCGCGACACGAGCGCCGAAGCGCCATCGGAGGTCGCGGCACGCGAAGCCGGCCTCACCTTCGTCAAGCTCGAGGGCACCGTGGGGTGCTGCGTGAACGGCGCCGGCCTCGCGATGGCGACGATGGATCTGGTGAAGTACTACGGTGGCGACCCCGCCAACTTCCTCGACATCGGCGGGAGCTCGAACCCGCAGAAGGTCGTGAGCGCCCTCCGGATTATCACGGCGGACCCGAGCGTCCGCGCCATCTTGTTCAATATCTTCGGGGGGATCACCCGGGGGGACGACGTGGCCAACGGTATCGTCCAGGCCACGCGAAGCCTACCGCTCAAGGTACCGCTCGTCATCCGACTCACCGGCACCAATGAGGAGCTGGGGGTCCAGATCCTCAAGCAGGCGGGCTTCTCGGCGCTCACCGATATGGACGAGGCGGTGAAGCAAGCCGTCGCCCAGGTGAAGGCTGCGTGAGCATTTTCATCGATCAGCAGACCCGCCTGGTGGTGCAGGGCATCACCGGCCGCGACGGGTCGTTCCACACGCGCCAGATGATCGGCTACGGGACCAAGGTGGTGGCCGGCGTCACGCCCGGCAAAGGCGGGCAGCTGTTCGACGGCGTGGCCCCGGTGTTCGACACCGTCGCCGACGCGGTGCGCGAGACCCAGGCGAACACATCCGTGATCTACGTCCCGGCGGCGGTCGCCGCCTCGGCCATCTTCGAGGCGGCGGACGCGGGCATCCTCCTGATCGTGTGCATCACCGAGGGGATCCCGGTCCTGGACATGACGCGCGTCCTGCCGTACCTGCACGAGCGCGGCGCCCGACTGATCGGTCCCAACTGCCCCGGACTCATCTCGCCCGCCAAGAGCAAGGTCGGCATCATCCCCGGCAACATCTGCCGGCCCGGTCGCGTGGGCGTGGTGTCGCGCAGCGGCACGCTCACGTACGAGATCGTGCACCAGCTGTCCACGCAGGGGCTGGGTCAGTCCACTTGTGTGGGGATCGGTGGGGACCCGCTCATCGGCACGAACTTCATCCACTGTCTCTCGGCCTTTCAGGCGGACCCCGAAACCGACGCGGTCGTCATGATCGGTGAGATCGGGGGCACCGACGAGCAGCAGGCCGCCGACTTCGTGCAGCAGGCCATGACGAAGCCCGTCATCGGCTTCATCGCCGGGCAAACGGCGCCGCCGGGGCGCCGCATGGGGCACGCGGGCGCGATCATCTCGGGATCGAGCGGCACGGCCGCCGAGAAAATGGCGGCGTTCGCGCGGGCGGGCATCGCGGTCATGAAACGCCCGGCCGATGTCGTGCCGCTCCTGAAAGAGCGGCTGTGAAGCTCCGCGACGTGCTCAAGCCCGAGCACATCATCGTTCCGCTCCGCGCCACTACGGTCAAAGAGGCCACGGAGCGACTGGCCGAGTGCCTCATCACCGCCGGCGCGGTGGCCGATCCCCAGCGCCTCAACGCCGTCATCCGGCATACCTGGCCCGAGGACATGGTGAGCGTCGGGGAGCACGCGTTTCTCCCCCACTTCCGCACCGAGGCCGTGCGGGGCCTCGTGACGGCGGTCGGCATCTCCGCCACGCCGATCCGCTGGGAAAAGGACCCGCACCGGACCGCGCGGGTCGTGATCTTCATCTTGGCGCCGATCCGCGACGCCGCCCTGTACCTCCAGGTCGTGGGCGCGTTCGCCCGTACCCTGGCGCACCCCGACACGGTGCTCGGACTGCTCGCGGCCCGTACACCGGACCAAGTCATCGCGCTCGCGGCGCTGGACGCGGTGGAGCTGCCGAGCCAGCTCACGGTGCGGGACGTCATGACCGCCCAGGCGATCACCGTCGGCCCGGACCGCACCCTGGGCGACGTCGCCCGGCTGATGGTGGAGCACGACATCCGCGCCCTGCCGGTGGTGGACGACGGCGGCTCGCTCATCGGGATGATCACCCACCGAGAGCTGTTGCGCTTCCTGATCCCGCACTTCGTCCAGCGCACCAAGACCGGAGAGTTTCACGCGCCCACCCGCTCCCAGCTGCAGCGCGGCTCGGCCGACCCGCAGCTCATTCCGGCAAAGGAGGCGATGGCTCGGTCCGTCCTCTGCCTGGCGGAGGACCAAACGCTCGCGGACGTCGCCAATCTGATGAGCTCCAAGGACGTCGATCGCTTCCCGGTTGTTCGGGAGGGGGTCGTCGTCGGATTCCTGACGCGCGCCGACGTCGTTCGGCGCCTCATCGCACCCTGACACCCGACACCTCACACCTGACACCTGTCTCTCATGCTCACACTCGCCATCATCAAGCCCGACGCGGTCACGCGAGGCCTCGCGGGAAAGATCGTTGCGCACCTGGAGGGCGCGGGGTTCGTCGTCCGCGCCGCCCGCCTCGTCAAACTCAGCACCGGGCAGGCCGAGGCCTTCTACGCAGTCCATCGGGAGCGTCCCTTTTACCGCTCGCTGGTGACCTTCATGACGTCGGGGCCCGGGCTGGCGCTCGCGCTCGAGCGGGACGACGCCGTCGCGCGCCTGCGGGAGGTGATCGGCGCGACCGACCCCGCCGAGGCGAAGCCCGGCACGGTGCGCAAGCTGTACGCGGAGTCCAAGGAGCGAAACGCTATTCACGCTTCGGACGCCGCGGAGACCGCCGCCCGTGAAGTGGCGTTTTTCTTTCCAGAAGGCGAACTGCGGGGCCTCTGGAGCACTCGGTAGCAATTCGCTTGACGCAAGTGCCACAACGGTTTAGCTTCGGTTGCTCATGTTAAAGGTCGACCTGCGGGAGCTCGCCCGTGGTCCGGTGGAAACGCAGGGCCAGCTCGCAGGGAGTGATCCCCTGTTCGAGGGCCTGGACGTCGTGCTGGCGGAACCGGTACGCGTGGCAGGCCGTTTGCATGCCGCTGGGGAAGGGCGATTCTACTGGCGCGGCTCGCTCAACACCCGCATGGCGGGGCAGTGCCGGCGCTGTCTCGTGCCCGTACCCGTGCCGGTCGTCGCGACCGTCGACGCGCTGTTCACCGAAGATCCCGACGCGCTGGAGGATCCGAGCTCGTATCCTCTGGCGCCTGATGCGATCGAGATCGATCTCCGCCCCGCGGTGCGGGAGGAGCTGCTTCTCGCCCTGCCCCGGTGGGTGGTCTGCCGGGAGGACTGCCGCGGGCTGTGCCCGAGCTGTGGGAAAGACCTGAACGCAGGCCCGTGTGGCTGCCCACCGGCCGTTGACCAGCGCTGGAAGGGGCTGGCCGCCCTCAAAGACAAGCTGCGCGACTGAAAAGGACGATCTTATGGCCGTACCGAAACGAAGGACTTCCAAGCGGAAGAAGCGCGCGCGCCGCACGCACTACAAGGCGGCCCCGATCGCGCTCCAGCCCTGTCCGCGCTGTGGCGACCTGAAGCGCCCCCACCGCGTCTGCCCGACCTGCGGTTACTACCGGGACGAGCAGCGGGTGGCGGTCGAGGACGCCTGACGGTGATTCGGATCGCGTTGGATGCGATGGGTGGCGACAACGCGCCGCGCGTGGAAGTGGAGGGGGCGGTGCAGGCCATGCGCGAGCTCCCTCCCGGCTTCCGAATCCAGCTCGTGGGGCGGACCGCCGACATCGAAGCGGCGCTCAAGGCCCAGGGGGACGTCGATCGCAGCCGACTCGAGATCGTGGAGGCGCCCGAAGTCGTCGGCATGGGCGAGAAGCCGCTGGCTGCTGTGAAGGGGAAGCCGCGGTCCTCCAT
>Ga0137410_10001502_pt1 | contig 15997 bp, 12 predicted proteins | sample CZODoug1_16funga_FD_108878 | JGI IMG/M metagenome (GOLD analysis project Ga0137410, IMG submission 108878) | Vadose zone soil fungal communities from Angelo Coast Range Reserve, California, USA - CZODoug1_16fungal (Illumina Assembly) | ecosystem: Environmental > Terrestrial > Soil > Vadose zone... | reverse complement strand
GCAGCGTGCGAACGCCGTGCAGGATCAGGCCGGGACCGAGCAGCACGTCGACCAGTGCCTCCAGCGAGCCCACGTCCAGGACGCTGCGGAGCTTCTGCGGGACCTGCCGCCCCACTCTTTCCAGCACGTCGATGAAGGTCCCCACGAGCCCGAAGATTTCGACGTCGCGGATCCCGAAGCAGCCGACCCAGCGCATCCCGGCGGCCGCGGTGCCCGCGGCCCCCCCCGCCGGGCCCCCGGACAAATCCAATTCCCAGATGCTGCTCCTCGGGGGGGGCGTCGGCGTGCTGGTCATCGGCCTGCTCTTCTTCATGATGTCGGGGAAGAAGACGGAGCTGCGGCGCGAGGAGGAGGCCCCGAAGATCATCGCCTTCCACCCGCCGCCGCCCGTGGAGAAGGCCTCCCCCGAAGAGCGCCAGCTGGAGGAGTCGGCCCGCGCCGCCTGCATGAGGGCGTACCAGGTGAAGTCGACGCGGCCCTCCGACCTCGCCGCGCAATGGCGCGCCTTCGAGGAGGCGGCCGCCGCCTCCCGCGGCTCGTCGTATGCGGGCGACGCGAACGCGCAGCTCGAGAAGATCCGCCGCCGTTTCTCGGAGGAGCGCGACGCGCTCGAGAGCCGGACCCAGGCGGCGGTGGGGAAGGAGCAGTTCCAGGCCGCGTTCGCCGTCTGGGAGCCCGAACTCCGGCGCTTCGATGTTCCGGAGTGGACGCGGCCCGCCGAGCAGCGCCTGGCCGAGTTGAAGTCGGAGGCGGAGCGGCGCCTCAACGTCGCGCGCGAGCAGGCCGTCGAGGCGAAAAAGCGCGGCGACGAGGCCGAGGCGAAGGCCCTGCGCGCCAAGGTCGCCGCCTTCGGCATCGCGGGGTACGCGGAGCAGATCGACCAGGCCCTCGCGGGAGTGGTCGTGGAGAAGAAAGCGCCGGTGGAGGACCCCGACAAGGCGAGCAAGGAGCGGGACGCCTACGTCAACCGCTGGAAGGAAATGCTCGCGCCGGTCGCCGCGCGCGAATACGGCGAGGCCGTGAAGCTCCTGGAGAAGCTGCTCGCGGAGACGAAGAACGAGGTCCTGAAGAAGGACTGCGCCCGCGACCTCGAGAACCTCAAGCTCGCGGCGGCCTTCATCGCCGAGGCGGCGCCGCAGCTTCCCAAGCTTCCGAAGGGGCAGAAGCTGGCCTGGACGTTCCTGGATCCGGCGGGCGCCCTGGGGCGGCTGGACGACGTCGTCCTCAAAATCGATGCGACCCGGGTCGAAGTCAAATGGGAGGATGCCTCCCGCGTGATTCCGTTCGGCGAAGTCGCGGCGTCGACGCTGTGGGAATTGCTGAAGGGGAAGTCGGCGCGCGCCGCGGCGGTGGCCTGCTTCCTGGAAGGCGATGCCGACGGGGCGAAGCGGGCAGGCGCCGACGCGGCCGGATCCGTCCCCGAGTACTACGGCGTGCTGGGACGGGAGGCGGCGGAAGCCCGGTCGAAGGACGAGCGCGAAGTCCGCGCCCGGACGCTCTTCTACGAGGCGGAGCGCGCCTACTTCGACACGGCCGAGTCGGCCGGCGCCGTCCTCAAGTACAAGACGCTGCTCGGGGAACTGTCGGGGACGGCGTTCGTCCGGCGCAACAAGGCGGCGATCGCGGCGCGCACCGAAGCCGGATCCCGGGACGTGCTCATCCCCTGTTCCGACCTGCTGGCGACGCCGGCGTTCAAGCTCGGCAAGTACGGCAAGGTCGAGGGCGCGTGGGTGTCGCAGGCGGACGTCGACGTCCCGAAGATGAAGGAGACCTACGTCGAGTTCGGCTTCGTGGCGGCGGGGGACGTCGAGTACCGCATCTGGATCCTCGCGGGCGGCTGCTGCCAGGAGGTTTTCGGATTCTATTCGCAGGGGACCGAGTTGATGGGGCCGGACCCGACGAACCCGAAGGAGAAAGTCCTGCTGGAACCGGGCGCCAACGCCGGCCTGCAGGGGAAGCCTCCCGGCCTGTCGCTCAAGAAGCTGCATAGTCAGCACACGGGGCCGAAGAACCCGGAGAAGTTCGACTGGATCCAGGTCGCGCAGATCAAGTACGCGCAGCCGGGGCTGAAGAAGATGCGCATCCTGACGAACCAGAAGGGGTTTGCGGTGGCGCAGGCGGCGGCGCTCTGCACGCGGCCGGGTCCGCCCCGGGACCTCGACTTCAAGGAGATCGAGAAGTGGCGCGCCGAGACGCCGGGGTCGGTCGTCAACCGGTCGAGCGTCGCCGGCGGGACCATCCTGCGCGAGGTCTTCCGCGGCATCGGCGGCGGCGCGATCGGCGACCTGGTCAATGCGCCGATCTTCAAGGACGATAAGCCGTCGGAGGTCGCCCCCCTGACGTCCTTCGAAGCGCCGGTCAGCAACGGGGCCGATTACGGCGCGCGCCTCCGCGGCTACGTCCATCCCCCGGTGTCGGGGCTCTACGTGTTTTGGATTGCGACGGACGACCAGGGCGAGCTGAAGTTGAGCAGCGATGAGGATCCGGCGCACGCGAAGACCATTGCCACGGCGCGGGAGTGGTGCGGGGTGCGCGAGTACACCAAGTTTCCGGAGCAGCAGTCGCAGCCGATCGAGCTCAAGGCGGGGCGGCGCTACTATATCGAGGCGCTCCAGAAGCAGGGCGTCGGCGGCGACCACTGCTCGGTGGGCTGGCGCCTCCCGAACGGCACCGAGGAAAAGCCGATCCCCGGCAACCGTCTCTCGCCCTGGGTGCGCCGCTAGCTTGCCTTTTAGGACCGTCCGACCAGGACGTTGAACTCGGCGGGGGTGAAGGACGCCACCGTGCGCAGCACCGAGTTCTCCTCGACGTGGGCCACGTCCTTCATTCCGCAGAGCGGCGCCGTCACTCCCGGCGTCGAGCGTGCGAACTGCAGGCAGCGCTGGGCGTCGGTCTTCAATCCCGGGAACTTCGTCTTGAAATCCGCGCCGAAGCGGCCGAGCAGCTGGCCCTGCATGAGCGGCACGCTCGTGAAGACCGCCAGACCCGCGGCCGCGGCGGCGTCGAGGATCGATGCCGCCCCCTGGCTTGCGTGCGACATCGCCTCGGGCAGCCCGAGATTGTAGGGCAGCTGGATGACGCGGAAGCGGTGGTCCCTGCCGCCCGCCTCGACCGCGCAGGCCAGCGTCTTCTCGAGCGACATATGGGACTCGTGGCCCGGCGGCACCCGAAACGCGTGCCAGGTCGCCGTCCCGTAGCACTGGATCTTCCCCTCGGCCGCGCAGGCCTCGAGCTCGCGGAAGACGGCCGTCAGCCGCGAGTAGAACTCGGACTCGCCGACCGCGGCCGCCTGCGTCTCGGGGTTGTGGACATAGTAGACGTCGATCGTCTCGACGTCGAAATTCTTCAGGCTCAGCCCCAGTTCGTGGCGGATGTACTTCGGGGTCATGCAGTGGCCGCCTGCGACGAAGTCGGTCTCGGTTGCGATGCCCGGTTTGACGTACGTGTCCAGAAACCAGTTGCGATCGGGCGGGCCCATGTCGCCGGAGATGAAGCCGCCCTTGGTGCAGATCAGGACCTGGTCGCGGGTCACCGTGCCGGCCTCGATCGCCTTCTTCAGGCCGGCGCCGAGGTTGCGCTCGCTGCGCTGGTAGCGATAGTTGACCGCCGAGTCGAGGACATTGATGCCGCTCGCGAGGGCTTTCTGGCAGGCGGAGGCGTATTTCCCGTCGGTGACCGGGTCGGCGTTCCCGAGATAGCTGCCCATCCCGAGGGAGGACAGGGTCAGACCGAGGGCCGGCCGCCAGTGCTGCGGGGCGGCGTCGGCGTGTTTCGCCGCATAGGCGGCGCTGCCGTCGGCGGTCGCTTTTCCGGAAATCATGGAGCCGGATTCTATCCCCGGCGGAGCGGGGCTGTCATTCGAAATCCGAAAGGCCGCCGCGAGATTTGATGTAGATTGGTCGGATGAAGAATATCTGCCGCGCCTCCGTCCTCCTTCTCGCCGTTGCCGGGGCGGCCTCGGGTCAGGACAAGAAGTCCCCGCTGACGGGCCCGATCGTCTATCTCTGGGAGAAGGGCGCTCCCCTGGCCCAGGGCGAGGAGGAGAAGGACAAGCCCAGTATCTCCGTCTACCTCGCGCCCGAGGATAAGGCGACCGGCGCCGCCTGCGTGATCTGCCCCGGCGGCGGCTACGGCGGCCTCGCGAAGGACCACGAAGGCCACCAGGTCGCAACCTACTTCAACTCGATCGGCGTCAGCGCCTTCGTCCTGAGCTATCGACTCGCGCCGAAGTACCATCATCCCTGCATGATGCTGGACGTCCAGCGCGCGCTTCGGACCGTCCGGTCGCGGGCCGCGGAATGGAAGGTCGACCCGGCGCGCATCGGCGTGATGGGGTTCTCGGCGGGCGGCCATCTCACCTCGATCGCGGTCACGCACTTCGACGACGGCAAGGCCGACGCGGAGGACCCCGTCGAGAAGGTCAGCTGCCGGCCGGACTTCGGCGTGCTCATCTATCCGGTGATCGTGCTGGACAAGCCTTATACCCATCAGGGCTCGCGCAAAAACCTGCTCGGCGACAAGCTCAACGATGCGGAGCTGAACGAGGATCTGTCGTGCGAGAAGCGGGTGACGGCGAAGACGCCGCCCTGCTTCCTGCTGCATACGTCGGGCGATACCGGCGTCCCGCCGGAGAACAGCATCGACTTCTACCTCGCTCTTCGGAAAGCGAAGGTGCCGTGCGAACTTCACATCATCGAGAAGGGACAGCACGGCTTCGGGATGTCGTCCAAGGACCCGGTGCTGCAGACCTGGCCCGACCGGCTGACCCAATGGCTCGGCTCGCGCGGCCTGCTGAGGAAGGGCTAAGGATGAAGACGCTGGCGCTCCTGGCGCTCCTGGCGGCCCCCGCTGCCGCGCCCGAATACCTCTGGCCCAAGGGCGCTCCGGGCGCCGTCGGCGAAGAGGAGAAGGACAAGCCCTCGATCACGGCGTTCCTGGCGCCCGAGGACAAGGCGACCGGCGCCGCCTGCATCGTCTGTCCCGGCGGCGGCTACGGCGGCCTGATGACGTCCTACGAGGGCGACGAAGTCGCGCAGTGGCTCAACGGCATCGGCGTCCACGGCTTCGTGCTCCGGTATCGGCTCGGGCCCCGCTATCACCATCCCGCGATGATGAACGACGTGAACCGCGCGGTCCGGATGCTTCGCGCGAGGGCGGCCGAGTGGAAGATCGACCCCGACAGGATCGGCGTCTGGGGCTTTTCCGCCGGAGGGCATCTCGCGGCCACCGCGGCGACGCATTTCGACGACGGCAAGCCCGACGCCGAGGACCCGATCGAGAAGGTCAGCAGCCGGCCCAGCTTCGCGATCATGACGTATCCCGTGATCAGCCTGATCGCTCCTTATACCCATATGGGGTCGACCAAGAACCTGCTCGGGGACAAGGTCAACGACATGGAGCTGCGCACGTTCCTGTCGCCGGAGAAGCAGGTGACGGCGAAGACGCCGCCGTGCTTCCTGATGCATACGTCGGAGGACGGCGTGTCGGCCGAGAACAGCATCGACTTCTACGCGGCCCTGAAGAAGGCGAACGTGCCCGCGGAACTGCATATCTACGAGAAGGGCAAGCACGGCTATGGCCTGGGGCTCAAGGATCCCGTCCTCAAGAGCTGGCCGGATCGCCTGACGGACTGGCTGCGCGTCCGGGGCATGCTGAAGAAGTAGCCGATGTCCGGCCGGAAGATCGCGCTGATCCTCCCCGTCCTGATGACAGTCGTGTTCATCGCCATCGTCGGGTGGCATTCGGAACCCGCGCCGGCTCTGCCGGAGGGGGACGTCGAGTTCAGCGCCGCAGATCCGCCTTCTTCCGCGGGGAAGCCGCCGGAGACGTCGACATCGGAGAGTCCGGTGGAGGCCGTGGCGCCCTCGTCGCCCCGATCGGGGTGGCTTCGCATCACGCTCGATCTGGACGGATTGAAGGAGTCCGGGTCGTTCCGGGCCTCGGCGATCGACCGGGAAGGATCGGTCGAAGAATCCGTCAGCCACACGGACCTCAACCAGTTCGACCTCGGCCCTCTGTCGCCGGGGCTGAAGGCCGTCCTGCTGTATTCGCCGGGCGGCCTGTGGAGTCCGATGACCGCCACGGCCACGATCATCGGAGGCGCGGACACGTCGATCGTTCTGCGCATCTCAAAGCCGGTCTATGTGGAGGGCCGTGTGGTGGACGCCCGGGGCACCGCGGTCGACGACGTCCTCGTGGAGTCCCGGCAGATGATTCCGTTCCCGGACGGGTTTGTTCCGGTTCTGAACGAGCATCGGACCGGGGGAGGCGGGGGTGCCCGCACGGCAGGATCCCGCCGGCTCCGCTCCGTGTACAGCTACTCGTATACCGTCGACGCGAACGGGGTGACGCTCACCCAGGGATTCGGCGCCGACCGAGAGGGCCGCTTCAGGGTTCCGGCGAAGCCGGGGTCCGCCCCCCTGGTCCTCCGCGTCCGGCGCGGGGCGGAGATCCTCCGGGAGGAAGCCGTGCTGCCCTCGGCCGCCGATCTCCGCATCGTGATTCCTGGGGCCGCCGAAGCCCCGAAGTAGTCGTTGACTTCGAAGTCGACCCTGCCTATACTCGCCTTCCTGATGAGCCCGACCCCTCGAGTTACCCGGATTATTCGACTTCCCCTGAGGTAGGGGGCGCGCTCAGACCATCCGCAGAACTTCTGAAACCCGCGCTCCCGCAATGGAGCGCGGGTTTTTTTTAGCCTTGAAAGGAGCCCCGGGGTCTCGTAGGATTGTCGGCCTTCCCCCCGGAGAATCGACTCGGACATGACGCTGCCCAGCGACACAATCAAGAAAGGCCCCTCCCGCGCCGGCGCCAGGGCCATGTGGAAGGCCACCGGGCTGACCGACATCGACCTCGACAAGCCCCTGGTCGCCGTCTGCCATACCTGGACCGACGTGACCCCCTGCAGCATCAATCAGCGCCACCTGGCCGAGAAAGTCAAGGAGGGCATCCGGGCCGCCGGCGGGACCCCCATCGAGTTCAACTCCATCACCGTGACCGACGGCATCGCGATGGGCACGGAAGGCATGAAGTGCTCCCTGATCTCCCGCGAGATCGTCACCGACTCCTTCGAGCTGGCCGTGCGCGGCCACCTGCTGGACGCGGTCGTCTGCATCTCCGGCTGCGACAAGACCATTCCCGCGACGGCCATGACGCTGGCGCGGCTCAACCTCCCCGGCCTGACCCTGTATTCGGGCTCGATCGCCCCCGGCGTCCTCACCAGCGGCAAGGTGGTGACCATCCAGGACGTCTATGAGGCGATCGGCGCCTGCGCGGCGGGGAAGATCGACGCGGCCGCGCTCAAGGAGGTCGAGGACAAGGCCTGCCCCGGCGCCGGCGCCTGCGGCGGCCAGTTCACCGCGAACACGATGTCGATGGCCCTCACGATGCTCGGGCTCTCGCCGATGGGCCTGAACGACATTCCCGCGACGGATCCCGCGAAGGACGCGGGCTGTGTCGAGGCCGGCAAGCTCGTCATGGAGCTCCTGAAGAAGAACCTGCGGCCGCGCGACATCGTCACGAAGAACGCCCTGCACAACGCGATCACCGGGGTCGTGGCGAGCGGCGGCTCGACGAACGGCGTGCTGCATCTGCTGGCGATCGCCCGCGAGGCCGGCGTCAAGCTGTCCATCGACGACTTCGACCGGATCTCCGAAAAGACGCCGATCATCGTGGACCTCAAGCCCTGGGGTCGCTTCGTGGCGACGGACTTCCACGCGGCCGGCGGCCAGCGGCTCTTCGCGAAGAACCTGAAGGACGGCGGCTACCTGAAGGACGAGATGACCGTCACGGGGCGGACGATGTTCAAGGAAGTCGAGTCCGCGATGGAGCAGGTCGGGCAGACGGTGATCTTCACGACCGACAAGCCCAAGAAGAAGACCGGCGGCATCGCGGTCCTGCGCGGCGACCTCGCGCCCGAGGGCTGCGTCATCAAGCTGTCCGGCAGCGAGAAGAAGACCCATACCGGCCCGGCGCGCGTCTTCGACTGCGAAGAGGACGCATTCGCCGCCGTGCAGGCGCGGAAGATCAAGGCCGGCGACGTCGTCATCATCCGCTACGAAGGCCCCAAGGGCGGGCCGGGGATGCGGGAGATGCTGCAGGTGACGGGCGCCATCGTCGGCCAGGGCCTCGGTGCCGACGTGGCGCTGATCACGGACGGCCGCTTCAGCGGCGCGACCTACGGCTTCATGGTGGGCCACGTGGCCCCCGAGGCCGCCAACGGCGGGCCCATCGCGTTCGTGAAGGACGGCGACGTCGTCACGATCGACGCGGTGAAGCGCCGCATCGACGTGAAAGCGGATCTCAAGAAGAGGATGAAGGGCTGGAAGCCGCCCCAGCCCAATTATACGTGGGGCGTCCTGGCGAAGTACGCGGCGACGGTCTCCTCCGCATCGGAGGGGGCGGTGACGATCCCCATCGGATTGGTGAACGGAGGAACGAATGGCCACCAAGATGTTCTGGGAAAAGGACGCAAAGCCAAAAGCGCTCGACGGTAAGCGCATCGTCGTCCTGGGCTACGGCAGCCAGGGGCGCGCGCATGCGATGAACCTGCGCGACAGCGGCTGCAACGTGGGGCTCGGCCTCCGTCCGGACGGCAAGACCTGGGCGCAGGCGACCGAGGACGGCTGGACCCCCGAGGAGCCCGGCGCCGCGGTCAAGACGGCGGACGTGGTCTGCGTCCTCGTCCCCGACATGCAGCAGGCGGCCCTCTATAAGGACGTGATCTCGCCCAACCTCAAGAAGGGCGGCACGGTCCTGTTCGCGCACGGCCTGAACATCCACTACGGGCAGATCAAGCCGTCGCCCGACACGGACATCATCATGGTCGCGCCCAAGGGCCCCGGCGGCCTGGTGCGGCGCCAGTACGCGGAAGGCAAGGGCGTGCCCTGCCTGGTCGCGGTTTATCAGAACCCCTCGGGCAAGGCCTTCGACAAGGCCCTCGCCTATGCGCACTTCATCGGCGGCACGCGCGCGGGCTGCATCCAGACGACCTTCGCGGAGGAGACCGAGACGGACCTCTTCGGCGAGCAGGTCGTGCTCTGCGGCGGCGTCACGGAGCTGATCGCGAAGGGCTGGGAGACGCTGGTCGAGGCCGGCTACAAGCCCGAGGTCGCGTACTTCGAGTGCCTGCACGAGGTCAAGCTGATCGTCGACCTGATCTATGAAGGCGGCTTCGCGCGGATGCATCAGTTCGTCAGCGAGACGGCCAAGTACGGCGACCTGACCCGCGGCCCGCGCATCGTGGACGCGCACGTGAAGGAAGAGATGAAGAAGATCCTCGAGGAAATCCGCTCCGGCCAGTTCGCGCGCGAGTGGGTGCTCGAGAACCAGGCGAACCGCCCGGTGTACCAGAAGCTTCTGGAGCGCGACCTGAACCATCCGATCGAGGCGGTGGGCAAGGAGCTGCGCGCGCGGATGTCGTGGCTGCAGCCGCAGGCGGCGGTGGCGCCCAAGAAGGCGGCCAAGGCCGAAAAGGACGGCAACGGTGCCGAGAAGGCCCCGAAGGCCGAGAAGCCCAAAAAAGTGAAGGCGTAAAGGGAGGAGAAGTTCGATGCCGGAAATGAGCGGCGCCAGTTTCGTGTGTCGGTCCATCGAGGCCGAGGGGATCGACACGATCTTCGGCTACCCCGGCGGCGCGATCATGCCGTTCTATGACGCCCTCGTCGGCGCCAAGTTCAAGCATATCCTCGTCCGGCACGAGCAGGGCGCGGCGCTCGCCGCGGTCGGCTACGCCCGGTCCTCCGGCCGGGTCGGCGTCTGCGTCGCCACCTCCGGCCCCGGCACGACGAACCTGGTCACCGGCATCGCCGACGCCTTCATGGATTCGGTCCCTATCGTCGCGATCACCGGCCAGGTGCGTTCGCACCTGATCGGCACCGACGCGTTCCAGGAAGTGGACATTTTCGGCATCACGCTGCCGATCGTGAAGCACAGCTTCCTCGTGCGGCGGGTGCAGGATCTTCCCGAGATCATGCTCCAGGCGTTCCGGATTGCCCGCAGCGGGCGGCCCGGACCCGTGCTGGTGGACATCCCCCGAGATGTGCAGGAGGCGAAGGCTGATCTCAAGCTCCTCCCCCGCAATCTTGAGGAGGAGCGCCCCCCCGCGCCGGCGGCCGCCGAGATCGACAAGGCGATCGCGCTGCTGAAGGCGTCGCGCAAGCCGGTCCTGTACGTGGGCGGCGGCGTGGGCATGGCCAACGCCGTAGAGGAGTTCCGCGGGCTGGTCAAGGCGACGCAGATTCCCGTGGTGCACACGCTGAAGGGGCTGGGCACGCTCCCGTACAACGATCCTCTGTTCCTGGGCATGCTCGGCATGCACGGGTTCAAGCAATCCAATCTCGCCGTGCAGGAATCGGACCTGCTGATCTGCATCGGCGCGCGCTTCGACGACCGTGCGACGGGGAAGCTCGCCGAGTTCGCCCCGAACGCGAAGGTGATCCATATGGACGCCGACCCGTCGGAGATCGGCAAGCTCCGCGCGTCGCAGGCGAAGATCGCGGGCGACATCCGTCCGGCGCTGAAGGCGCTGACGATGCCGCTGCCGCAGATCGCCGAGTGGCGCGAGCATTGCCTCAAGAACAAGCAGGCCTACGCGTGGAAGTACAACGCGCCGGGCGACGGCGTCTACGTCCCCGCCATGCTCAAGGAGCTGGCGGACAAGGCGGACGACAAGACGATCATCGCGTGCGACGTCGGCCAGCATCAGATGTGGGTGGCGCAGCACTACGGCTTCCGCCGCCCGGAGCATCACCTGACGAGCGGCGGCTCCGGCACCATGGGCTTCGGCCTTCCCGCGGCGATCGGCGCCGCACTGGCCCGCCCGGACTGCCGGGTCATCTGCGTGTCGGGCGACGGCTCCATCATGATGAACATCCAGGAGATGGCGACGCTCAAGCGCTACAACATCCCGGTGAAGATCCTCCTCGTCGACAACCAGGCCCTGGGCATGGTCCGGCAGTGGCAGGAGCTGTTCTTCGCCAAGAAGTACAGCGAGATCGACCTCTCCGACAACCCCGATTTCGTCCGCCTGGCGGAGGCCTTCGGCATCCCGGCCTTCTTCGTGCGGGAGCGGAAGGACGTGCCTCGCGCGATCGACCGGCTGCTCAACGAGCGCGGACCGCTCCTGGCCCACGTGGCGATCGAGCAGGCTGAGAACGTCTGGCCTCTAGTTCCTCCCGCCAAGAACAACGCCGAGATGGTGATCGGCGACCACAACAAATGAGCCATACGCTGCTGGTCCAGGTGAAGAAGACCGAGGGGTCCATCCTCCGTCTGCTCGGCCAGATCGGGCGGCGGGGATACGACATCCTCGGCGTCACGGCGAAGCTCACGGCGGACGGCCGCTCGTTCGACGTCGTCATCGATTTCGAGCCGATTATGCCAGCGCCTCCCGCGCCGCCGCAGCCGCGGCCGGCCGACGTCCTGCCCGCGCTCGTGGCGAAGCTGGTGGATGTGCAGCGCGTCGAGCTCCGCAGTCCGGGCGAGCGTCCCGAGGCGGCGAAGCCGGCCGATTCCAAGGCGAAGGCCGGCAAGCCCGGCGAGATGGCCTGGGAAGAATAATGATGTCGCCCGACACGCAGAAGAAGATCGACGCGTACTGGGCCGGCTATTTCGGCTGCAGCGACGCGGACCTGAACGGGAAGGAGACGAAGGTCTTCACCCACCAGGCGCTGGGCACCTTCGACGGCGCCCTGGTCTTCCGCCGCAAGGACGCCTGCATCGTCTCCGTCCCGGCCACCACGCCGGACATCGAGCGTTCGAAGCTGCGCGGGGCGACGCCCGCCGACGCGTTCAACGCCGCCTTTCTGTCGCGGACGTTCGTCATCAGCTCGGACAAGGTCACCGGCCCCGCGTGGGTCGGGTTTGCCGACCGCGGCGGCTTCAAGCCCGTGAAGAGCGACGCGCGCCTCCTGACGCCGGCCGACGAGGCTGCGACGCGGGAGCTGGCGGAGGGCTGCGGCGAGACGGCCTGGAAGCAGTCGAAGATCGCCGTCGACCGCCTGACGAACTTCGGCCTCTTCGCGGGCGGAAAGCTCGTGGCGGCGTCGGGGTACCTGAATCTCGCCGGCCAGCTCGCCTATATCGGGGTCATCACGCATCCCGACCATCGCGGGAAGGGCTATGCGCGGATGGTGGCGTCGGCGAGCATGTCGCACGCGCTGGAAGTCCACCTGCTCCCGATGTGGCGGACGCTCGACGCGCACGCGTCCGCCGTCAAGCTGGCGGGGACGCTGGGCTTCGAGAAGTACGCGGCGACGCTGGACGTGCAGTTGACGGAAGACGAATTCTGAAGTACGGCATCAGGCATCCGTAACGCAACATCCCCCCGCGCGGCGACAACCCTCCCCATGCCGGGCTGGTTTCGGCAGCTCCCCCCGGAGAAGAGGAAGGGGGGGCGACTTCACTGATGCGGGATGCCCGCAGAGCCGTTACTCCAGCAGGCGGAGGAATTTGCCCTCGCGCGTGAAGCACGAGAGCCGGTGGTTGTCGCTGTCGGCCACCCAGAGATTGCCGTCGGCGTCGAAGGCCAGCTGCTTGGGATCGTTGAGCTCGCCGGGCTTGCTGCCCGGTCCGCTGAACGTCCGCTTGAAGCGGCCGTCCAGATCCGTCACCTGGATCCGGCTGTTGTGGCGGTCGCCGATGAACAGCTCCGTGCCGTCGGGCGACACCAGCAGGTCGTCGCAGAGGCGGTACTCGCCGGGCTGATCGTGGCGCCAGTAATCCCAGGCGCAGCCGGCGCCGGCCGTCCCCAGGAACACCAGGAACGCCGTCCACGCGAGCTGCGGCTTCCGCAGGGCGATGAAGGCGGCCAGGCTGATCACGGCGCAGGGCAGCGTCACGTACAGGATGTACGGGAACATGACGGCGTGCCCGATCCGGAACTGCTCGACCCCGTCCTTGGAGCAGCACGACAGGTAGCCGCGCTTGTCGAGCGAGACGTAGACGCGGTCCTTCCAGACCATGACCGACTGCGGGTCCTGCGGCACGCTCCACGTGCGGAGGAACTTCGCGTCCTTGTCGAACACGTTGATGCGGCGGTTGTGCTCGTCGGTCATGTAGACGTCGCCGTTCACGTCCCGCCAGATGCCTTCGGGTCCGTCCATCTGTCCCGGGGCGTCGCCTTGGGAGCCGAACGTGCGGAGGAGCTTCGGCTTGTCGCCGGCCGCGTCGAACTCGACCCCGTTATGCACCGCGGTGGTGAACACGTGGAAGGGCTCGGGGACGCGGATATAGAGGCCGCGGCAGAATTGGCTCGTCTGGCCCTTGCCGTCGCGGTAGCCGTCGAGGGTCTTGAACTCCTTCAGCAACTTGCCCGTCTTGTCCAGGATCATGAAGTTGCCGTCGTCCTGGTTGGCGACGTAGATGTTCCCCAGGCTGTCGAAGGCCACGCCTTCGGGGTTCTGGAAGCGGCCGGTCGAGGCCGCGTGCTTCGAGCCGAGCTTCAACCCCTTCTTCAGGGGGTTGCGGAGGACGGCGCCGACGGCGACCAGGACGACGACGGCGCCGATGAGGAGCAGCTGGGTTTTGCGGGTCATGGCGACATCTTAGTGGCTTCGCCCGCCGCGGCAAGGTCTATCCGGAGCGGATGAAGAAAACGTCATCCTCCCGTCATTTCCGGTCGCCGTGGCAGCAGAGGTCGATGACGACGGCCGAGGCGATGACGAGGATGGGGTCCTCGCCGTGGGGAACCTCGATGCCGTAGGTGTCGTTGAAGGCCAGGAACTTTCGCGACACCGTCGCGACGCGCCGGCCCTGCCGGGAGAATTCGTATTCCTTGTCCCAGAAGTCGCCCGTGGCGACGAGGTCGTCGGGGCCGGGGACGTCGACGGTGAACTTGCAGTGGAGCAGCGTGAAGAGCGACTTCCTGACGACGGCGGCGAGGTGGCCGGCGCGCCAGATCTCATAAGTGGGGCCCCACGAGAACATCTTCTGGTCGACATAGGCAAGCCGGCGGCCGTCCATGGTCTTGATCTCGAGCTGGTCGCCGATGCAGAAGACCTTGCCGTCGATGCGGAGCACCGGGTCGTTCGCGGCATCCTTGACGGTGTAATCGGTGCCGATGCAAAACCAGTCCTGCTTCATCACGTAGCGGCTCATCCCGGGGTCCCTCCCCAACTGTGCATTGGACGGAGTCGCGGCGGCGCCGTGACAGGGAGCGGCGATCCAGGAGGGCGGGCGCGTTTCACAATTCATCATACGCGCCGAAGGAGACGAAGGGAGCCCGAGGGATCGCGGGATCCCCGGAGCTCCCTTCGTTCCTTTGGAGAGGGAGGGTTATTTCTTCGCGAGCTCGATCTCGCCGGTCTTCTTCGACAGCGTCGCCTTCACCGTGTCCCCGTCGGCGAATTTGCCTTCGAGGATCTGCATGGCGAGCGGGTTCTGCAGCTTGCGCTGGATGAGCCGCTTGAGGGGGCGCGCGCCGAAGGTCGGGTCGAAGCCCTCCTTCGCCAGCGCGTCCAGCACCTCGTCGCCCACCTCCAGCGTCATCCGGCGGTCCGCCAGGCGCTTCCGGAGGAGGTCGATCTGCAGGCTCACGATCCGGCGCAGATGGACCGCGTCCAGCCCGTGGAAGACCACGGTCTCGTCGATACGGTTCAGGAACTCCGGACGGAACCGGGTCTTGAGCATGAGGAGGACGTCCTCCTTCGTGCCGCCCTCGCGGAGCAGCTCGGAGCCGACGTTCGACGTCATGATCACGACGGTGTTCTTGAAGTTCACGATGCGGCCCTGGCCGTCCGTCAGCCGGCCTGCGTCCAGGACCTGGAGCAGGACGTTGAAGACGTCGGGGTGGGCCTTCTCGATCTCGTCGAAGAGCACCACCGCGTAGGGGCGCCGGCGCACGGCTTCCGTGAGCGCGCCGCCCTCCTCGTAGCCGACGTAGCCCGGAGGGGCTCCGACCAGCCGCGAGACGTTGTGCTTCTCCATATACTCCGACATGTCGAGCCGGATCACGGCCTCGTCGGTGTCGAAGAGGAACTCCGCGAGCGCCTTGGCGAGCTCGGTCTTGCCGACCCCCGTCGGGCCGAGGAAGAGGAACGAGCCGATGGGGCGGTGGGGATCCGAGAGCTCGGCGCGCGAGCGGCGGACGGCGTCGGAGACGGCCTTGACGGCCTCCTCCTGGCCGACGACGCGATGCGCCAGACGGTCCTCCATCTTGAGGAGCTTGGACTTCTCGCTCTCGAGCATCCGGGAGACCGGGATGCCGGTCCAGCGCGAGACGACCGCGGCGATGTCCTCCGCGTCGACGAACTGCTTCATGAGGGGCTGGTCGCCCTGGAGTTTCGTCAGGTCCTGGTTGAGCTTCTCCTGCTCCTTCTCGAGGGCGGGGATCACGCCGTAGCGGATCTCGGCGACCTTCTCCAGCTCGCCCTTGCGCTGGTGCAGGTCCGCCCGGGTGCGCTCGCTTTCGATCTTTTCCTTGAGCTCGCGGAGGCGCTTGACGACGGCCTTCTCGTTCTCCCAGCGCCGCTTCGTCTGGTCCGACTTCTCGGTCAGCTCGGCGCGCTCCTTCTCGATCTTCCGGCGGCGCTCGACGGCGTGCGGGTCGGTCTCCTTCTTCAGGGCCGCCAGCTCGATGTCGAGCTGCATGATGCGGCGCGTGACCTTCTCCAGCTCCGACGGCATCGAGTCGGCTTCGAGGCGCAGCTTGGATCCGGCCTCGTCGACCAGGTCGATGGCCTTGTCGGGCAGGAAGCGCTCGCTGATGTAGCGGTGCGAGAGGGTGGCGGCGGCGACGACGGCGTCGTCGGAGATGCGCACGCCGTGGTGGACTTCGTAGCGTTCCTTCAGGCCGCGCAGGATGGCGATGGTCGACTCGACCGTGGGCTCGCCGACGAAGACGGGCTGGAAGCGGCGCTCGAGGGCGGCGTCCTTCTCGATGTGCTTGCGGTACTCGTCGAGGGTCGTCGCGCCGATGCAGCGGAGTTCGCCGCGGGCGAGGGCGGGCTTGAGCAGTTGGGCGGCGTCCTGCGCGCCGTCGCCGGTCGCGCCGGCGCCGATC
>Ga0137410_10001498_pt1 | contig 16029 bp, 14 predicted proteins | sample CZODoug1_16funga_FD_108878 | JGI IMG/M metagenome (GOLD analysis project Ga0137410, IMG submission 108878) | Vadose zone soil fungal communities from Angelo Coast Range Reserve, California, USA - CZODoug1_16fungal (Illumina Assembly) | ecosystem: Environmental > Terrestrial > Soil > Vadose zone... | reverse complement strand
ACACCTGTTCGCCTATCTTCTCGCCAGCAACTTTATTGTCCCTATGCAAGTGCCCGCGGCCCTAAGAGCCGACGCTTGACCACCTGAAAGACTCGCGCCGCACCGCTCTCTTCCTGCACTTGCGCTCCCGAGCGCTGAAGGAGGAACTTCGAAGACGCAGACATCTGCCAATAGAGGAGCTCGGGAAATGGTTGAGGTCCGTTGTACAGGGATACTTCAACTATCATGCGGTCCCCGGGAATCTGGCCAGTCTTCGAAGTTTTCGGATACAGGTGATCCGGCGTTGGATGCGTGCACTACGGCGCCGCAGCCAAAAGAGTCGGATCACATGGCCGCGACTCGTGGCTCTCGCGCAGCGCTGGCTTCCCCTACCTAGCATCCTTCATCCCTATCCCAATCTGCGCTTCGACGCCAGGCATCCGAGGTAAGAGCCGCATGCAGCAATTCTGCACGTGCGGATCCGTGCGGGGGGCGTCAGGTCAACTGGCGTCCCTACCGCGACCTGAAACGCCTGAAGTTGAAGCTCCGGCAATATGGTTATGGCAAGGATGCTGATTTTACGATAACGCGCCTTGGCTGCCTGACAGAGGGAGTCTATCAGGTAGCTGAAGGTTAGCGACATAGTGATAGAGTCGCAACACGATGGCGGAACGGGCGCAAAGCGGGGACCCCTCGGGACAGACTACGGGTGCGTCTCAGGTGCATCTCCCCGGGACAGGGTCACGATGGACTGCATGGAAGCCGTTGCGCGTGCCGATGTTCCGGAACTTGTTGATCGCCGACCTGGTTTCAGACATTGGCACGTTCATGCAAGGCGTAGGTGCGGCGTGGCTGATGGTGTCGCAAGGAGCAGGGCCTCTGCTGGTAGCTCTCACTCAGACGGCGTCGGCGTTGCCGTTCTTTCTGCTGGCGCTGCCTGCGGGGGCCCTAGGCGATATCTTCGATCGGCGCAAGCTGATCGTAACCACGGAAGTATGGATGGTCTCCGTGGCGACGGCGATCGCGGCGTTGACGCTGCTGCACTGGATTACGCCGTGGATGCTGCTACTCTTGACGGTGGCTCTTTCCATTGGAGATGCACTCGAAGCTCCGACGTGGCGCGCGATCCTACCCGAAGTTGTGCCCCGAGAAGACTTGCTGCCGGCCATTGCGCTGAACGGCATTGAATTCAATTTGGCGCGCGCGATTGGACCTGCGCTGGGAGGATTTCTGATTGCGGTCGCGGGCGTGGCCACAACGTTTACGTTAAATGCGCTATCTTTCCTGGTTGTGCTGTGGGTGATTGTCCGATGGAAGCGGCCCGCACAGCAGAGAGGCTTGCCTCGAGAAACATTGAGCGGTGCGACGCGCGCGGCGTTTCGTTACACCCGAAACACACCCGAAATGTTGACCGTCCTCGGACGGATCGCGGTGATTATGTTTTTCGCCAGCCCATTTTGGGCGTTACTCCCAACCGTGGCTCATCAACTGCGGGAAAGCGCGACGTTATACGGGTTGCTCCTGACCGTTTTCGGCGGCGGCGCGATGCTGGGAGCGCTGGCGCTACAACGAGCGCGGTCATTTTTTTCAGTGGATGCTGTGCTGGCCATGGGGACCACGGTTTTTGCCGCCGCTTTATGGGCCACGGCGACGTTCAGGTCCATCGCCCTGTTGTGCATAGTCATTGCGTTTGGAGGTGCGGCGTGGACGATAGTGATGTCACTGATGAGCACAGTGATGCAGAACGTTGCGCCAGATTGGGTGCGTGCGCGCGCAGCAGCGATCTTCATGCTGGTGTACATGGGTGCGTGGGCGGCCGGAAGTGCATTCTGGGGCTATGTGGCGGGGCACCGAGGCACGCACTTTTCCTTCCTGGTAGCGGCGATTGGCACAGCGGTGTCACCAGTACTGATTCTAATTTCGCGCCTGCCGAACACGGCGGCGGACCTTGGGGCGTGGGACCATTGGCGTAAACCGATGCTGGTGGACGAAGTCCAACTGGATCAAGGGCCCGTGCTGGTTACGGTGGAATATGAGATTGAGGCAAAGGACTCGGACGAGTTCCTGGCAGCGCTCGAGGAATTCTCACGCGTGCGCAGGCGCGATGGCGCGGCGCGGTGGGGCGTTTATTACGACACCGAACATCCGACGCTCTACCTCGAAACGTTTACCGTCGAATCGTGGGCGGAACACTTGCGGCAACACGACCGATTGACGCAGGCGGACCGCGCGGTTGAGGAACGCCTGCATCGGTTTGAGGCGAAGCCAGCCAAAGTGAGGCATTTCATTTATGCTCGGACCAAGGGCCGGACGTAGAAATGCGATTTCGTCAGACGAGTTCCGCTTGGGCAGGATCGGCAGTTTGGGCGGCTCGTCACCGTCATAGAAAAGCTGATACATCGGAACTTCTAAAGCCCGTGCCCATTTCTCCAGGGTCTCGAAATTTGGAACACTATGATTATTTTCAACGCGAGAAATATAGGGGCAAACAAGGCCCGTCCGCTTTTCAATGTCGCCCTGTGAGACCGGCCGGTCTATCGAAATTGAGAACGAACGCTTTCGCGAGTGAGCATAATTTGCCACCAGATGCTTACTGGGATCAGGACAACGAGCAAACACACAAAAAGCGCAAGATAAACACCTCCTCCAAAAGCAAGTATTGCTCCCTGGCCTGGGTCTGGGGAAAAAAAACCGCGCTCGGATGGAAAAGCACCAGCAACACACAAACCAGGACTGGAACCGTGGCGAGAAAGAGCGTCCCCTTACGAGCCCACTCGCGCAAACCAAGCAGTCCCCCCGCGCAATCGATGCCCAGGAGGCCAAAGGACGTCGGAAGGATCATAAAAACGACGTAGAACGCCGGGTCCAAAAAATGAAAAGCCGAAGCGGGACCCATAAATGTGTACGAGTTTCTCCGACGAACGATACCGATCAATATCGGCTTGCAAAAACACTAGCGACACAAGGAGGGCGAGTACGCTTCCGAGGAGTTCGACAATCGCGGCCGCCACGGACCCAAATACCGCCATATGGTTTGACCCACGCTGCCTCGTTGAAATCTTGCGCCTGGTAGCCTTCTGCTTGACCCGTTTGACGCCTCGCTACCAAGCGGAGTTGAAAGTTGATCGTACAAGGAGCTTATCTCACAAATCCCTCTGCAGACTCGCGTCCGCTACCTAACGAATACTGCCTCGTCAACATGGCCTTGGGCAGGCGCTTACTTCCTTTCCGTCTTGGCTACCGATCAACTTTGTTTCGGCGACCTATTAGCCTGTTCCAATACTGTTCTCAACCCTATCTAATTGTTGAATCGGGGCTTACTTCGAGAGAGAAGCAGATGCCCCGAGTTGTCGGAAATATTGATATTTAGAAATATTGGATGGAGTTGTCGGAGGTGGAGGTCGCGCATAGAAGTCGCTTGAGTACGTTTATCAAAACTTGCCCGAGTGAGTGCAAAGCAGGGGAAAATCAGCAAGTTGTGACAACTTCTGATCAACTACTTGCTCCTTCTTCATCACCTTTAAGCAGGCTTTTTTACTGCCATTTGTCACAATTAGTATTACGTTTTTATGACGGCAGCCTCGTCGGAGGCAATCGTGCAGCATTTGGCGCTCCCAAACAAGTATTGGGGCATTCCGTCTACTTCCGGCAATGACTAGGGCGGTAAGCGCCATCGAGCGTTGTATCCTTTCGTTGACTCGGGCGTGCTGGGTGACGACGCGGCTGCTGACAAATTTGGAGGATTGCTTGGGTTCCCGACGTCGGTTTTAATCTCCAAGGATGCGCGAGTGGTCAAGCGTGTCGATGGTCTAGTGAGCTATGACGAAATCGACAAAGCCATCGCAGCCTGAAGCAAACGAGAGCGCTTCGCATAGAACGAAACTCGTTCCGGTTTTTCGCTTGTGCGCGGGAGATCCTAATCGATTCTGTCGGGTTTCGCGGCGATCAGAACGGCGTAGCCAAGCTGGCCTTTCTGGATCGCGGTGAGCGCACTCTTGGCCATCTGCTTCGCGGATGTGAAGTCGACGCCCGGCAGGACGAGTTTCTTTAGGCCGACAAGGACCTCCGCACTCAGCAACTTCATGCCGATCTGTTGAACCATTTCGGTGAGCTCTTGGTCGTGAAGCTCGACTCTTCCCAACTCGAAACCTGCAGAACGCAAGCAATCAGCGTAATTTTCAACTGACTGAGCATCAGCAATGCAGGCGATCCAAGCGAGCAAACTGTCTAACTCATTGGAGAGCAATGGACCGCGCGTTAGATCGCTGAGCCCTACTTGCCCCTTCGGGCGAAGGACCCGAGCGAATTCACATGCGGCGGTGAACTTGTCCGGAAAGGTGCAGAAGGCGCATTCGCAGAGGACAGCGTCGAAGGCGGCGTCCGGAAAGGGTATTCGCTCAGCATCGCCGCGCTCGAAGCGGACACAGAACGCGAGTCCTTTGGTGTCGGCGAGCTCGTTGGCTCGCGTGATGTTTTGGCTGCTGTAGTCGATACCGACGATGTGGCAGCCGAATCGCTCTGCCAGGAAGAACGCACTGGTTCCCGTGCCGCTAGCGACATCGAGGACGCGACTCTCGGGCGTGAGCCGAAGCAGCTCACCAAGGCGTTCGGTAAGCCTTAAACCTCCGGGGTGAAAAGAGTCACCCAGCAGGATGTTGGCAAGGTCACTCTCGTAAAGCTGAGCGCAGCACTGTTTGATGCTCTTGCTGTCCGCGGAATTGAGCTCTGACGTCATGCGATGTCTACTGTTATCCTGGGCCAACTAACCTCAGTTTTGAATGCTCGTTAGACTTCGACTCTTCGCGGAATTGAAAAGTAACCGGCCGAGGCACAAAGGCTTGACCTTCTTTGCGGGCTCGAACACGCTGGGGTTCGAGGGCTTCGAGTTGGGCGCGGGCCTGCTCGCGGTAGCCGATCGTGTTGTAGGCGCAGAACGGTATCTGCTTGCCGCCGGGAAGCAGAAAATCCTTGCAGCACTTCATGAGATTCTTCTGATTGAAGGTCCAGGGGTCCATGAAGTCTTGAAGCATAATCATGATCATGTGTTTGGAAATATCGCCAACAGTAAGGCTCTCGGGCAAGCCGCACGCTTGGCACGACAGCGCCAGCTGATCAGTGGATTTCGGCGAGCCCGCTACTGAAGAAGAAGACCATAAGCCCTCTAGGGCTCCCTTTATTTCAAGACTGAAATCCGGCAAAACACGATTCTTAATGTAGTCGAGATAGTCGTAGACGTTTACGATGCGAGGCAGGGGCGTTATGTCGTCGCCATCGATAAAGGCATAGGTAACGGAGTTGCATGTCGGAAAGCAGCAGGGCACTGGAACAAAGTCGTTGACTTGGAATTTGCCCAATGTCTGAGATTCGATGAGTCTCAGAACATCAGGAATAGTCATCCGGGTCATAGGGTCGTGTTTGATATGGCGACCGGCATGGAACGCGGGTTGGAAGTTGATTCCGCGAACGGCGGGGTGCTTGATCGCAAAGTCGATGATCTTGCCGACTTCATGCTCGTTGACGCGGCGCTCGATAGCGGGCACGAGCGTCACGTTCAGGCCAATTTCGGAAAGTCGGTCAAGAGCCCGAAGCTTCTCCTCCAGGATGTCAGGCTCACCGCGCAGAATGCGGTAGGTTTCCGAGTCAAAGCCATCGAACTGGAAGTAAAGCGATGGCCGGACCTCCTTTAGCTGTTCAAGAAATCGATCATCCTTCGCTATACGCTTTCCATTTGTGTTGATCATCACAGAATCGATACCACGAGACTTTGCAGCACGAACGAAATCGATGATCTGAGGGTGGATGGTTGGTTCGCCACCAGAGAATTGAATGACTTCAGGAGTGCCCTCAGTTCGAACGAAGTCATCGAGCATTTGTTCGACTTCTTCCATGGTTAAGTTGAAGCCCGGTCGGGCCTCTGAAAAACACAGTGGGCAATCCATGTTGCAGACGCTGTTCACCTCGATGATGCCGAGGCATGCATGTTGCTGGTGGTCGGGGCAGAGGCCGCAGTCGTAGGGACAGCCGTCGTGGATTTCGGAGCCGTGGGCCAACGGAATGGTGCCAGGTTTGTTGTATTTGCCGAATGCCGTGTAGGCCTCCGCGTCGGCGTAAACAAGTGCCTCGAACGGTCCGCATTGCGGGCAGCGCTTGCGCATGTAAACCTTGTTATCGCGCAGAAGAATGTGAGCGTCGATGACTCTTCGGCACTCCGGGCAAATGCTGCGAGTCAATTCATAGAAAACGTAGTCTGCATCTTTTTTCTTTTGGGTTGAATTGCTTTTCGCATGGCGCGTAGCGGCGGTGTTTTGAGTGTTCATTACTAATTACCCCTTTGTGCGGCTCTAGCGAGCAAGTGCGGAGACTGCGCGAACGATTCTTCCTGATGTTCCTGAAAGCAGCTTTTCCACTGTCATTTCCGTAACCAATAGTTGAAGACCCGTCGAATATGTCGGATAAGCATGAATCGTGCCAGCGATGTCGTTTATCTTCAACTTGTGTTTGATGGCTACAACCGCTTCGTTGATGGTTTCACCGGCACGTTCAGCAACGATTGTGGATGCGAGAATCGTGCCGTTGGTCTTCGCGATTAACTTGATGAACCCATTCCGATCGTTTTCACAAACGGCGCGATCCACCCGGCTCAGATTCCACCGGCAAACGGCTATGCCCTGACCAAATTGGAAGCGGGCCTGCTCCTCAGTCGGCCCGACCTGCGCAACCTCGGGATCGGTAAAGGTAATCCGAGGAACGAGGTCTGTTAGTCCAGAACTGCTTCCCGGCAAAAGGGCGTTGCGGACCGCTTGAAACGCCTGCCATCCCGCAAAATGGGAGAACTGGTAACCGCCAACGACGTCCCCCGCGGCGTAAATATGTTTAGCGGTCGTTCGCAGTCGATCGTCAATCTTGATCCCTTTCTCCGTGTAGTGCACACCGGCTTTCTCGAGGTTGAGACCATCGAAATTCGGCCTTCGGCCCGACGCGACGAGCAGCATCTCGCCTCGCACTTCCTCCTTACCTGCGGAGACCACGACCGTATCCCCATCTTGGTGCACAGCGGCGGCGCGCCCCCATACAAAACGGATACCTTCGCGTTCGAAAACCTGCTGCAGCAATTGGCGAACGTCCGGATCCTCCTTTGGCAGCAGGCGTTCTGCGACGATCGTAACCTGGCAACCGAGCCGTTGATAAGCCTGCGCAATCTCGGCGCCGATCGGGCCACCTCCGACAGCGATCATCGAGCGGGGCAGACGCTTGTTGTCGAAGATGTGCTCGTAAGTAAGATAGGGGACGCTATCAAGGCCGTTGATTTGAGGAATGAATGGCCGAGCGCCCGTTGTGATCAGAAAATGCTTTGCCGTGATAGCCTTGTCGCCAGTCAAGATCGACACTCTGTCGACGAACCGCGCGGGTCCGAGGTAAACGTCCATTCCTTTTTGCCGCAGCTCTTCCGGAGTGGTGGCTTTGTAGATCTGCTGAATCGCAGCGTCGAGATACTCCTGAACCTTTGCCATGTCTGTTACAGGCGTCTGAGACATGATTCCGTACTGCGAAGCTGTGCGTACGAGGTGCGCAACCTTGGCTGCTTTCAAAAGGGCTTTGCTGGGTACGCAGCCGGTCCAGGTGCAATCTCCCCCGATGCGATCTTTCTCGACAAGCGCCACCTTTGCCCCGAGCTGCACGGCAAATCCCGCCGCAATCAGGCCGCCGGCACCAGCCCCGATGATCACCAGGTCATACTGTTGTTTCGACATTTAAGCGGTCCTTAGATTTACCAAGGTCAAGTTTTATCCACCGTACGAAAAAGAGCGCGACAATGGCCATCGCAAAGGTGCTGTAGATCAATCCATCTGCAGCGAATGTCTGCCCGAACGCTGCTGCAAGAAGCGAACCCACAATGGCACCGATGCTCAACAGGACTGAATAAATTCCCATCGCCGCTCCGCGCCCGGCTTGGGCTCCTATTGCTCCGGCGAGCAGGGACAGAGCTGCGGGAGTGAACCCGCTTTCAACCATAATGCAGAAGGCAGTCGATGTGCCAATCGTCCACCGAACGGCAGGCGATTCGGCTCCGGAATGGTTTAACAGAAGGAGACCGAGGCACACGCCGACCATCGCTACGAGCGCTATGTGCAGCGCGCGTTGTTCCGACATACGGGGCAACACGAAGCTCCAGGCTGTTACGCCAATGCCGAAGATCAATGAGTACGCCAGCAAGAGCCAGCCGACACGCTCGGGTTGATTCGAAAATATGCCATCCAAGAATTGGTTGCCGCCTCCTTTATGAGTGAGAAGGAACGGCAGCGTTGGCCCAAGCCATAGGCCAACGATCGTATTCACACATAGCCATACGGGAGCCAAGCGTTGCAGGGACGGGTCTTTGAGTGCCGTATAAAAACCAGAGATAGCCTTCGCGGATCCGTGTCCCCGACTACCTACCGCGGCAAGAACCAGCAAGCACGCGCTCAATACGTAAATCGCAGCCACCGCGCTGAATGCATGTGCCCTGAGAAAATGCCAAAGCTGCGCTCCCATCAGACCTCCAAGAGCCAGTCCGGCCAGCAGTGAGAGCTCGAAATAACTCATGACTCGGGCACGCAGCGAATGTTTTCCGTCCGTAACATCTGTGAGGTGAGAAAGAAGCGATGGCGTGACGGCAGCCGCGCTCAAGCCTTCGACGGTTCGGCTCAAGAAGAAAATGCTTGGCCGGCTGCTCATGCCAAAGAGTTGCGTCGCGATGGCACCGAGAATTGCGCCGCCTGTCATCAGTCCCCGTGGCGCGATTGCATCTGAGGCGAGTCCCATCGGTACACCAGCGATTAGTTCACTGCCGAAGGAAACAGCGCCAAGCGTCCCAACGAGAGCTGCGTTTACATGGAATCCGCGATTCGCGAGGTCGGCAAGGTACAAACCGACAAGAACTCCGCTCGCGCCCGACGCAATTCTCATGAAACCATTCCCGAGAATCACCAATGCAAGACGGCTGCGCGGTCTGGAACTTGTGGATTGCATGACGCAAACACCTAAGGTCAATACATAAGAAGCGATTTATAGTTGAGCGACGCTAGGACCGCGCCCAATGGTTGCGTGACCACCCACGAGAGCAAAATGTCGCGTACCTTGCTCCAGTCGGCCTCATGCCTACGGAGCAGGCCAATGGCGAAAATACCGCCGGGCGTAACGTGCGTGGTAGATACTGGGAGCGCGAAAGGCGAAGCAAGTGTCACGAGCGGCGCCACCAGATTGGCGGTGACTGCTTCGGGAGCGGCCATTGGCGTAATCTTCTTGTCCAGAGTATGTGCTACGCGAACTGCGCCCAGCGCTCCTCCGATTGCGATTACCAGAGCCACAAAGAAGTAATCCTACTTTATTGATGCTGCAGCAACCAGCAATATCATTGCAACAGTCCTGGGTATGTCTTTCAGCCCGCGTGCGTATCTTGCATTTCGACTCGCTTTCATGTTAATGCATAGAAGAACGAGGTATTAGAATGACTCCCCCAAAATCCGACCTTCCCCAAGGCACCCTGGACTTGTTGATGTTGAAAGTGATTGCGCTTGGCCCGGTGCACGGCTACGCCATCGCGCAACGGCTCGAACAGGTGTCGCGCGGCGTGGTCCAGGTGCCGGAAGGGTCGCTCTACCCCGCATTGCACCGGCTCGAAAACCGTGGCCTTCTGGCTGCCGATTGGAAAGAGACCGAGCGCGGGCGCGAGGCGAAGTTCTACCGCCTGACGCGAAAAGGGTTGAAGCAGCTCGAAACCGAAACGGCCGACTGGCAACGACTAATCGATGCAATCGGACTGATCCTTGGGATGGCCGATGGCGGTGCGCAATGAACTGGTGGAAGCGACTTTGGCGTCGAACGCAAATGGAAGCACAACTCGAAAAGGAACTGAGCTTTCATCTCGAGCAGCACATGTCGCAGTTGGTTGCGCGCGGCCGGGCTCCGGACGAGGCACGACGAGAAGCGCGGCTTTCTCTCGGCGGTCCGGAACTGGTCAAGGAGAAGTGCCGCGACGCGCGGGGCACACGCTGGCTGGAAGATTTGCTGCAGGACACCCGCTATGCGCTTCGCACATTCCGGCAAAACCCCGGCTTCACGTTGGTTGCGCTCCTGATACTTTCGTTCGGCATCGGCGCAACAACCGTCATGTTCGCGGTAATCAACAGTGTTCTGCTAAGGCCGCTGTCTTACCCGGAACCCGACAGACTGGTCACTTTGCGTTTATTCACAGAACAGATTGGCGAGCTTTGGGGCTTTTCCAATCTCGATTTCGGCGACGTGAAGCGCGAGAGCCAAACGCTTGCCTTGGCGGCGTGGACTTATGGCGGGGGCACGATCAGTGAGCCCGGAGAACCTGAGTACGTAAACGGGCGACAGATCTCAGCCGAGTTATTCTCCACGCTCGGTATCTCTCCCGTACAAGGCCGCGCATTTCTGCCGGATGAAGACCGACCGGGCGCAGCACCTCTCGCGATTATCAGCTATGGGTTGTGGCAGCGCGACTTTGGCGGCGGCCCGAGCACCATCGGCAGGTCACTCGTTTATGACGGCAAACCATATACCGTGGTCGGCATTGCGCCCGCGGGCTTCCAATTGGATGGAGAGTCAGACCTGTTCACTCCGCTGGAGCCAAGGCGAAACACTGACCCGCGAATGCAGAATCGCAGGGCGCGTTTTCTGCGCGTCATGGGGCGTCTGCGGCCCGGGTTTGGATTGGCCGAGGGCCGGGCCGAGCTCGCGCTGATTGCGCGGCACCTGGCTGAGGAATATCCGAAGTCGAACACGGGGCTCAGCATGATCGCCTACCCGCTGCAAAAAGAGTTGGTCGGAGATGTCGGCTCGACACTCTGGCTGCTCCTGTGCGCGGTCGGCCTGGTGCTGCTCATCGCTTGCGTGAATATAGCGAGTCTCCTGCTGGCCCGTGCGGTTTCGCGCGAACGGGAGCTCGCCATGCGTGTAGCACTGGGGGCTGGCCGAAGCCGCCTGGCGCGTCAATGCCTTACAGAAAGCGCAATCTTAGGCCTTGGCGGAGGCGTGCTCGGCGTAGTGCTCGCATTCGTCAGCATTCACCCATTTGTTGCCTTTTGGCCAGGCAGCTTGCCGCGTGCGGAAGAGGTCCATCTGGACTGGCGCGTACTTGTTTTCGCCGTGGGTGCCTCGTTTTTGAGCGGCCTTCTTTTCGGGCTCGCGCCGGCTCTGCGGGTTCCCGTGCGCGGCGTGGAACAAACACTCCGCGCTGGGGCGCGAAGCATTGCCGGAAGCTCGCGCCGCTGGCACAGCGCATTTGTAATCTCTGAGATCGCCTTCGCCGTGGTGCTGCTAGTCTCGGCCGGAATGCTTGGGCACACGTTGCTCGCACTCTCATCCCTCGATCCCGGTTTCAACGTGCACGACGTAATCGCCGCGCGCTTCGCGCTTTCTCCCGCCACGCTGGGGAATCCCGAGCAGGTCCGCGAGGCCTGGCAGGACGTACTCGATCGTGCCCGGCGCGTCCCGGGCGTTGACTCGGTCACGTTGGCCGATATTATCCCCATGCGCGAAGGAGAAAACTCCCTCCCTTACTGGACCACCGCCACGCCCCCGCCACCGAACCACCAGCCCGTCGCGCTGGCGTCCTGCGTATCGCCAGACTACTTGAAAGTGATGGGCATTCCGCTGCGCCAGGGTCGCTTCTTCAATGAACACGATCGTATCGGTAGCGAACCGGTGGTCGTGATTGACGAAAATCTCGCCCAACATGCCTTCGGCACGAAGGACGCAGTCGGCAAGCGCATCTGGATTCCCGCCATGAGTCCCAGCCCCGTTCTGATAGTGGGCATAGTTGGCCATGTTCGCCATTGGGGCTTGGCCGGCGACGATCAATCGCGAGTGCACGATCAAATGTACTACCCCTTTGCTCAGGTGCCCTCCCCGTTGCTGCATTTCTTTTCGTCAATCATGTCGATTGCCGCGCGAACGACAATTCCACCGTTGAAGGTCGTCCAGCCGTTGGGGCAGCAATTGCGTGGCGCGGCCGGCGATCAAGTCCTATATGAAATCCGTACCATGGAGCAGCTCGTAAGCGCCTCGCTGGCCCGGCAACGCTTCCTTTTGCTCTTGTTCGGCATATTCGCTGGATTAGCTTTGCTGCTGGCGTGCATCGGCATTTATGGTGTACTGGCCTACTTGACGGGCCAGCGCGTCCCGGAATTCGGCGTCCGCATAGCGCTCGGGGCTAGCGCCCGCGATGTCATGCGGCTTGTGCTTCGGCAGAGCCTCGGAATGATTTTCGCCGGCGTTGGTGTGGGCATTCTTGCCGCTTTGGCAGCAGGGCGCCTGTTGATGCACACGGTAGACGGAATGCGGCCCACCGAGCCATCGACTTTCGCCATCATGATTCCCCTCCTGGTCGCAGCTGCGCTGTTCGCGAGTTTTCTACCGGCGCGTCGTGCGAGCCGGATAGACCCAATGAGCGCGCTACGCCAAGAGTAGCGCAGCGCCCCAATTTTGCCTTTCGCCGCGCAGCCGGAAAACCACCCCAACGCCTTGCGGCCCCTCCACAAAAGCGGCGGTCACATGATACGCGCAGCCCGATATTCGGAGCGCGCCGATCGCGCCGCGTTGGACTCGGATTATGGTCGGGGGAGATCCAGCAGCACTACATCCGCGCGCTCCTGCACTCGTTCGAGAACAACTTCACGGCCGTCTGGGGAGATGTCGAAGTCGCGAATGTCGAAGTCGGGACTGAAGTTGGTCAACTGCCGCTCGGCGCCCGTCTCCAGGTCGATGAGCCAGAGATTCTTATGTTGGATCTCTCCTCGCAAGAGCACGAGCGCCCGTCCCCCAGGCAGGAAGGCCAGGTGTCGAGCCCCCCGAGTCAGGGACAGGGTCGGCAGGGGATGCGCTGCGGCCTCGGCCGTGACGGCTTTTACGGAAAACGTAGTGCCGATGTCGGGTCCCGAGTAGACAACGAAGCGGCCGTCGGGCGCCCACGCGGGATCGACCGAGTACTCCTGGACAAGAGGAGCGGGGGAGCGACCGTCGACTGGCACGCGGAAAAGGTGTGGGACGCCGTGGTCGTCCGCCGCCGAGGTGATGGATTGGCCGTCGGGCGCCCATGCTGGAGCGCCCTGCAGGTCGAGCGAATCGGCCACAATCCGCGCGTTCGTGCCGTCGGCCTGCATCACGTGCAAGAGCGTCTGCCCGTGTTGCCGGACCGAGAATGCGACATACTTTCCATCGGGGGAGATCGCCGGGCCGCCAAAGACTCGCGCTCCCGGACCACTCCACAACTCCGTGTCCGTCCCGTTGGCGGCCTTCCGGATACTCTCGCTCGTGCCGGTCGCAGAAACATACAGAAGATAATTTGGACCCAGTCGTGGCGAGAACCCCGTGCTGGTCGTCAGCGAGATTCGAGCCGCCGCCGGCGCCTCGGCGGGTGAATCAGCCAGCCGCAGGCGCCAGAGTGTTCTCTTCGGACTTGCGAGCGCGACAACCAGCCGCCGACCGTCAGCGCTGGCCGCCAGCGACGTGTACCGGTCAAGGCCAGAGGTCAGCCGGTGGGGAATGCGGCGCTCGACATCCACGCTATAAAGCCAAGGCCCCGAACCATCGGGATCGCTAGCGAGGTACATCAGCGTCCGCCGATCCAATAGGACCGGATGACTCACGCGCCCATGGTGTGACGTGATCCGTTCAGGGATCCCACCGGCTGGACTGATGCGCCAGATGTCCAATTTGTCTGGCAGGGAACCCTGGACGAAGTAGATGAACGCCGTGTCGGGCGCCCACAACGGAAAGTGACAGTGGAGCCCGGCAGGTGCAGTGAAGATGGGCCGACCCTCCGATCGCCGGCTGCCGTCTGAGACGAACAGCGGGTCTCCGGGTTCGGGCGTGTGGTACGCGAGTCGGGAGCCGTCGCGCGACCAGTCGAGCTCGGCCACGCCTTCAAGGTATGGCCTCGGCTGTCCGCCCAGCGTTGGCACCGCCCAGATGCTGATGTCGCCTCCGCTCGAGCCGTCTTGCTTGCGAACCCAAAACGTGACGAAAGAGCTATCGGGCGAGAACCCCAGGGCGCGCACCGAAGGATTGACGAGTTCCGGCGCACTTCCGCGGGTCAAGTTGTGAAATTGCCCAGAACCGACCTGCGTAACCCAGACGTCCATCTGTCCGTCCCGGTCCGACAGAAACGCCACGAAATGACCGTCGCGTGACACCGCAGCGGCCTGCTCCACTCCATCGAATTCCGTGACTGTCTGAAATCGTGCGTCAGCGATGGGGCTTCGCCAGAAGTACTCCGTCCTCTGAAGCCAGAGGCTTGCGCCAATCGCCAAAGCGGCCCCCGCCGCCAGCGGCAAGACGATCGTCCATCCGGTTGGAGAGGTCCATCTCCCCGAGCGCGGCGGAAGGGCGGGGGGATTGGGCGAGGGGACATTGCTCCCGTTCTCCTGCGCTGCTGGAAGATTCCGACTGTGCGCCCACGTGTCCAACTCCGCCCGAAACGCGTAGACCGAGCCCATCCTGTCATGCAGGTGCCGGTGAACGGGCATCCCCTCCCGCTTCTCCCAGCGTTGGGCGGTCGTCACATCGCGGTTGAGGTATGCCGCGATTTCCTTCCACGAATCCAGCCGGTCTTCGGGAGGTCCCACGGATGGCGGTGTGCCAGGGAATGGTTCGCTCATCGCGCTCTCCTGATTGGTCCGCGATTGTCGCGAGCCCGGGGAACCCGATTGTAACGTCCGCGGCCTGCGACGGCAAGACACTGCATTCGACGGCAAATAGGGGAACGGCTGCAATTCTGCGCATTGCCGTTTGACGGTGCCCACCAACCTGTCCCATCGTTAATCGGACATTGGCCAATCAACAAGCGACTGTCTGTCGCTATGCTCGGTTTGGCCGGTGATCCGAGCGTGACGCCACAGGGTGGATACCAGATGGTTTGCAGCACCACGACCCCAATACGGAAAATTACCAGAAAGGACAAGTAGCATGACACCGAGGAAATTTGCCAAGCCCGCGGCAGCTGTCGCATCAGTCGCCGCTATCCTACTTGCGGGAATGTTGAGCAGTTCCCCGCGCGTAAGAGCTACGGACGATGATGATGACGACCGCAACGAATCAAGGATCCATCGTGGATTAGAGATAGCACCCGTCCCGCTGAATCTGGAGGGGAAAAACCGGGCTCTCGTCGGACTGGGCAGCTATATCGTCAACGCACATGTCCCCTGCAATGAGTGCCACGGCGCCGGCCCGGCGATCACTCAATTCCTGCCGGGCAGCAATCCGTACTTTGGCCAGACGGCGGTAATCAATCCGGCGACCTACTTTGGTGGCGGTAGAGATTTTGGCGCAATAGCACCAGGCGCCGCGCACATTATCTCCCGCAACCTGACACCAGATAAGACCGGACTGCCCGTAGGAGGCCACACGTTTTCGGAATTTGTTCAGATCATGAGGACGGGCGTGGACTTGGATAACCTCCATCCAGCCTGTCCAACAGGAGTCGTTAACACCAGCTGCGTTCCAGCCCCGTTCCGCGCAGACCTTCTCCAGACAATGCCTTGGCCCGGTCTCAGCCACCTAACGGACCATGACCTGCGCGCCATCTACGAATATCTCAGCGCGATCCCTTGCGTCGCGGGCCCGCCAGCGCCGAGTCCATTGCACAACGATTGTTCTTGAGGCTGACGCGGAATTCCCGGCGAACTGCACGTTCTGATGAGGGCGAACTGATTCGACGCCCCTGCGAGGGATCACTGGACGCGCATCAGGTCAATACGACATTTTTCCCGAATGGACCGTTTGCCGGGAACAATCAGGTTTTCCTATCTCCCGGATTGATGGTGGGAAAATTCCGCCTCGGGAGACGGGTTGCATTGGCGGTGGGTGGTGATATTCAGATCGCGGCGACACACCTCCACACGTTCAATCACAATACCATATTGACCGTACGGTTTCCGTTTTTGAGTTTGGGGCTAATGAATTCTTGGTTTTCCACATATGATGGAGTCGGAGAGTTCTAAGAACTAACAACTGAAAACTGAAAACTACGGCATGAATCCCTCTGTT
>Ga0137410_10001496_pt1 | contig 16035 bp, 13 predicted proteins | sample CZODoug1_16funga_FD_108878 | JGI IMG/M metagenome (GOLD analysis project Ga0137410, IMG submission 108878) | Vadose zone soil fungal communities from Angelo Coast Range Reserve, California, USA - CZODoug1_16fungal (Illumina Assembly) | ecosystem: Environmental > Terrestrial > Soil > Vadose zone... | reverse complement strand
CGCCGTGTTCGACGCGTTGAAGCACATGACGGAGGGGACGGACCAGCTCGTCCACATGCTCGACCATTCGGAGTGGTTCGTGGTGCGCAACGTGGCGGAGCTCATCGGGGAGCTGGGGATGGATGATGCCGTCCCGGCCTTGGGGAAGCGGCTCGACCATCCCGACGAGCGTGTGCGCAAGGCGGTTGGCCTGGCGCTCGCCAAGATCGGCACGCGGGGAGCGGCCGAGCCGCTGCGCCGCGCGCTGCGCGACCGCTCGCAGGAAGTGCGGATGCAGGTGGCGGTCGGGATTGGCGGACGCAAGTCGAGCGCGCTGGCGATGCCGCTCGTGGTCGCGATGGAAGAGGAGAAGGACGAGGCGGTGGTGCGCGAGCTGATCCTCGCGCTGGGCCGGATCGGCAGCCCCGACGCGGTGCAGGCGCTCATCAAGTGGGCGCAACCGACTGGTCGGTTTTTCGGGCGGAAACCGAGCGAGCTGCGCGTGGCCGCATGCGAGGCCCTGCGGCTCGCGGCTACTCCCGCGGCCCTGGGTACCCTCGAAGGACTGTCGGACGACGGTGACCGCGCCGTCCGCGAGGCGGCCATCCGGGCCGTGACCGAGTTGAAGCGGAAGAAGGGGCGCTAGTCTCGGCTAAGACCAGCTCGCGCTCGTCGCCCATTCCGCGAGCGTCGTCGGCTTGATGCCGTAGCGTTTCGCGTTACCGGGGATGTCGGCGTCGTAGCCGACGCGATCGAACCACTCCAGCATGAGCGCGTAGTCCTCACCCGCCTTCCGCACGTCCTCGAGCGGTACCGGCTGGAACGTGATGCTCCGGCCCGCCGCCTTGCTCAGGATCTGCGCCGCCTGCGGCATCGTGTGCGCGTCGCCCGCGAGGTCGATCTCTTTGCGGTTCAGCTCCTCGGCCTTTTCGAACGCCAGCAGGCCGTACCTGCCGATGTCCTGCACGGCGATCATCTGCAGGACGGTGGTCGGTTTGAGGCCGATCATCAGCTTGCCCTGATCGATCCCCGGCTTGAACCACGGCGAGAGAAAGTTGTCCATGAAGAACACCGGGCGCAGAATGACGTGGGACGGGAAGCCCAGCCCTCGCACCGTTTCTTCGATGCGCCACTTGTTGTCGAAGTGGGGGATGCCCGTCTTGCGATGGGCCGAGCCCACGGACGTGTAGACGTAATGCTCCACGCCCACCTTGCGGGCGAGCTCGGCGATCCGCTTTCCCTGGACTTCTTCTCCCTCGACGCCGGCTTCCCAGGTGTTCTGTACCGCGAACACACCCCGTGCCCCCTGCAGCGCGCGCCGCAACGAGTCGGTGTCGTTCAAATCGCCCTTCACGACCTCGGCTCCCTGCCGCGTCAGCGCCTGGGCGGCGTCGCTCTCCGGCTTGCGCGTCATCGCCCGCACGGTGTGCCGGCGCGCGAGCAGCTCTCGGGCCACGGCGCCACCCTGCTGTCCCGTCGCTCCCGTCACCAGGATCACGCCTTTGCCCTGGGCCATCGAGCCTCGTCCTCAGGAGGGGATGAAACTGATCTTGGGATCGAGCCGCCGCGCGAACGCCGCCAGCAACCGCGCCGCGCGCTCCAGATCCTCCCGCGCCACCATCTCGTTCGGGCTGTGCATGTACCGGTTGGGAACGCTCACGAGTCCCGTCGGGATCCCCCGCAGAGCGTTGTAGATGGCGTCGGCGTCGGTGCCGGTGTCGTGCGGCGCCGCCTGGATGCTGAACGGGATCTTCTCCCGCTCGGCGCACTCCACCAGCAGGTCGAACACCACCGGGCTCACCGCCGACCCTCGCGCCAGGACTGGACCGCCCCCGAGCTTGTGCTCGCCCGCGCGTTTCTTCTCGGCGCCGGGCCAGTCCGTCGCGTGCGTGACGTCCACCACGAGCGCGACGGCCGGCTCGAGCCCCACCGCGCTGGTGCGCGCGCCGCCCCCGGTCCAGGCGATCTCCTCGCGCGTGGTCGCCACACCGAACACTCCGGCGTGTTTGGGCCGGTCCTCTGCGAGCAGGCGAAGCGCCTCGGCCACCACGTACGCGCCGATGCGGTTGTCGATGCTGCGCGATACGATCCGGGCGTTCGGAAACTCCTGAACGCTCGCGTCGAGCACGCCGGCGTCTCCCAGGCGCACGCGCTCGAGCGTTTCGGCCTTGCTCGTGGCCCCGATGTCGATCCACAGGTCCGTGATCTTCGAGACCTTCTCCATGTCCTCGCGCTTCATCAGGTGCACGGCCTGCTTCCCGATCACGCCGCGCACCGGACCCTTCGGGCCGCCGATCAGCACGCGCTGCCCGACGAGAACCTGGGAGTCCCACCCGCCGATGCCGGCGAAATACAGATATCCCTCGTCATCCACGTGCGTGATCTGCAGGCCGATCTCGTCGATGTGGCCGGCGAGCATGAGCCGGGGCGCGCCCTTGGGATTCAGCGCCGCCACCGAGTTGCCGTGCACGTCGGCCGTCACCTGATCAGCGAATGTCTTCACCTCCTCGCGCCAGACGCGGGCCGGCGCCACCTCGAAGCCGGACGGCCCGGGTGTATCGAGGAGTCGCTTCAGGAAGTCCACGGAGTCTCGGGTCATGGTTTGCGAACCGGTGTGGGCGAAAGACGCACGCGCAGCCGGCGGCGGACGCTGTCCGCCGCGGCCCCGGTCGCGAGCGTCGGCTGATGGCCGACGCGCACCGGAATGGCGGAGAGCCGCAGCCGCCGGTCGGGCGTCACCACGACCCGGAGAATCGCCGACAGGCGCGTCCACGGGTCGTCCTGCAAGAACACGAAATTACCTAGCGACTGCACGATCGGCCTGTTCCTGTACCAGACCACCGGCTGCAACACATGGGGGTGGTGGGCGAGCACCAGGTCTGCCCCCGCGTCCACCAGGCCGCGCTCGAGGTCTTGCATGTGTTTGGGCGGCGCGTCGATGTATTCGGTGCCACCGTGCACACTGACCACGACGAGGTCGGCCCGGCCATTCGCCTTGAGCTCACGAATCGCCGGGCAGATCCGGCCGGTGTCGCCCCACGCGATGTACTGCAAGCCGGCGTGGCTGTGGAAGGCGTACGGCGCCGGGTTCCAGGCGCGGGTGATCGCGAAGAACGCGACCCGCCAACCCCGCCGCTCGAGGATCACCGGCTGCTCCGCCATGTCCCGCCCGTATCCCGAGCCTACGAACCGGACACCAGCGCGGGTGAGCTGCCGCATCGTCTCCTCCACGGCGGCGGGGCCGCCGTCCCAGGCGTGGTTGTTGGCCGTGCTCACCACGTCGAAGCCGGCGCGGGCGAGCGCGGCGGCGGCGGCCGCGGGCGCCGTGAATATGCCCGCTGAATCGGGCGCCGCCCCTGCGTCGGGCGCAATCGGGCTCTCGAGATTCCCGAAGGTGATGTCCGCCGCGGCGAGCGAATCGCGGAGCGCGAGGAACGGGTAGAGCGTGTCGCCCTCCAGCAGCCGCTCCTTCGCGAGCCGTCGACCCAGATTGATGTCCCCGACCGCGTTTAGGCGCAGCGTGTCGGTGGGCTGCTGGCGCAGCCCCAGGTGCACGTTGCACAACGCGACATGGACCGAAAGCAGCAGCACCCCGATCACGAAACCCTCGTTCGAGCCGTCAACCGTGTATCAACCGGGCGAGTGTGTCAGCCGCATCCACGAGGCGGGGTCCCGGACGGGAAGTATACGCGTTGCCGTCGAGAAACTCGACGCGTCGCCCGAGCAGCGCCCGCGCCTGCCGGTCAGTAACGGCGGCAAGCTCCGCCTGGGCGCGGGGAATGTCGAACCCGCACAGCGCGACCACGACGATGTCAGGCGCCAGCGCGGCGAGCTCATCCCAGGGGCGCGGTCGCGATGGCTCGCCGGGCGCGCCCCCCACGTCCTGGCCCCCTGCCAGCGTCACGAGCTCGGGAACCCAGTGTCCGGCGACGTACGGCGGATCGAGCCATTCCAACACCAAGACCCGCGGTTTCGGTAAGGGCGCGGCCTGGACGCCGACGCGCCGCAGCCGGTACCGCAGGCCCGCGTCGAGCTCCTGCGCTTCGTCGCGCAGCTCCAGGGCCTCGCCGACCTTGCGGATGTCCAGGAACACCTCGTCCAGCGTGTGCGCGTGCAGCGTGACGACCCACGGCGTGGGCATGAGGGTCGTGACCAGGCGCGCCAGCTCGCCCTCGCCCACGGCACACACGTCGCACACCGACTGTCCGATCAGTACATCGGGCCGCAGGTGCGCCACCAGGTTCACGTCCACTTCCACGGGCGAGACACCGGTGCGCTTCGCTTCCGCCATGGCACGGTCGATCGCGCCCGACGGCATCGCGGGATCGACGCGGGTGTGGGTGACGCGGGGGAGCGAGCTCACCTGCGGCGGGAAGTCACACTCGTGCGACACCCCCACCAGCCGGCCGACCGCACCCAGAGCGGCCACGATCTCGGTGGCGGCGGGCAGCAACGACACGACACGCATGCTGAAATGTAGGGCCCGACATCCCGCGCCCCTACACCCCGGCGCCCGTCACTCCTTGCGCAGGCCGATCCGATAGAGCAGCACGCCCAGCGCCGCGAACAAACCGAACGCGAGCAGATTCGAGCGGGCGAGGCCGCCGAGCGCGTGGAACAATGGTGCCTTCTCGGCCAGCGCGTCCGCCGAGCCGAGCACGCCCGCGATCGCCGCCAGCACGATCCCGCAGATGGCGCCGCCCGCGATCAGGCCGCTCGCGAACAGCACGCCCGGCCCGGACTCGACCTCCGCGATCGATTGCTGCCGCGCCTGCGCGCGACGCTCGATGAGCCAGCGCACGACGCCACCGACGAACATCGCCGAGGAGGTCGAAATCGGCAGATAGACGCCGACCGCGACCGGCAGGGCCTGCACCCCCATCAACTCGATGGCGATGGTGAGGAACACACCGAGCAGCACCAGCGCCCACGGCAGCTTGTGGGTGAGGATGCCGTCGGCGATGAGCGCCATGATGGTGGCCTTGGGCGAGTCGAGGCGGGGAATGGTCTTGCCGTGATATTCGTGAATGCGCCCGCCGATGCCCGGATCGACCACGTAGCGCAGCTCGTGCGTCGCCGGGTCCATCAGGTACTTTCCCGCGGCCACGCCTTCCGTTACGACGTACACGCGGACGACCTGATACGGGCTGCGGTCCACCGAGTCACTGGCGGCGATGCGGAAACCCGACGTCGTCTCGGGCAGGACCTCGACCGCCGCGCGACCCCCGCCCGTCGCCGGCGCCAGCGCTTGAGCGCTGAAGGCCGGGTGTGTTTCGGGGACGGGGTAGGTGTAGGCGCGGTTGAGCAGGGTAAGAGTCCAACCCACCACCAGCGCGGAGCCGAGCGCGCCCACCAAGATGGCGATCTGCTGGCGACGCGGCGTGGCGCCGACGAGGAAGCCGGTCTTCAGATCCTGCGACGTGTTGCCGGCGTTGGCGGTCGCGACCGCGACGACCGCGGCGATCGAGATCGCCTGCACCCGATGATCCACGCCCGTCCACCCGACGGCGACGAAGATCAGGCACGTTCCGAGGAGCGCGGCGATGGTCATGCCGGAAATGGGGTTTGCCGAAGAGCCGATCTGCCCGGTGACGCGGGAGGACACGGTGGCGAAGAAGAACCCGAAGATCACGATCAGGATCGCCCCCAGGAGATTCACGCCCACCTGCGGCAGCACGGTGAGCACGATGGCGAGGGCGATCGACCCGCCGACGGTGAGTGAGATGGGGAGGTCGTCCTCGGTCCGCAGCCGCGTCACCGCCTGGCCCAGCTGAGAGTCGCGCAAGTCCTTGAGGCTCGAGGCGAAGGAGCTCAGGATCGTCGGGAGCGAGCGAGCGAGCGCGATGATCCCGGCCGAGGCGACCGCGCCTGCCCCGATGTAGAAGACGAAACTGGCGCGGATCTCGCCCGGACTCATGTCCCGAATCAGCTTGACCGCCGGGAACCCGAACGGCTCGGTGAGGCCGGACCCCACGAGCTTGATCGCTGGAGCCAGCACCAGGTAAGCCAAGCAGCCGCCGGCGAACAGGTAGCCGGCGATGCGCGGGCCGATGATGTAACCCACGCCCAACAGCTCGGGCGATGCCTCCGTGAAGACGGCGGCCCCGGGATAAAAGCCAAGTGCCTTGCCCGGGACGTCGGGCCAGAACTTGAGCCCCCCCTGCAGGAACTTGTAGACGAAGCCCACGCCGAACGCCTGAAAGACGCGTTTGGCCTGCAGGCCCCGCTCTTCGCCGGCGATCAGCACTTCGGCGCAGGCCGTGCCCTCCGGGTAGATCAGGGTGTCGTGCTCCTTCACGATCAACGCGCGGCGCAGCGGGATCATCATCAGGATCCCCATCAGGCCCCCCGCGGTCGCGAGCACCGCGACCCGGCCGATGTCGAGGTCGTAGCCCATCAACAGGATGGCGGGAATCGTGAAGACGACGCCGGCCGCAACGGAGTCGCTGGCCGATCCGGTCGTCTGCACGATGTTGTTCTCGAGAATCGAGGTCCGGCCGAGGGCACGAAAGATCGTGATCGAGAGCACGGCGATCGGGATGGAGGAGCTCACCGTGAGCCCGATCTTGAGTGCCAAGTAGACGCTCGACGCGCTAAAGATCAGGCCGAGCAGCACGCCGAGGATCAACGCGCGCGCCGTCAGCTCCGGGGGCGACTGGCTTGCCGGGACGTAGGGTTGGTGGACGTCGGGCATAGGGCGGGGAATGTGGCGCGAGAAGGGCAACGGCGGAAGGAGACCCGCGTCTCTGTGCTCACCGTCACCGTCGCGCCGTTCGAATGGTGCGTCGAACCCGTGAACGAACGGCGCACGATGCGCGGAACCTGGCCCAGGCCCCTCGGGGTACACAGGCCCCGTGACCGTGACGGCCGACCCGCTTCTACCGGATCTCCAACGCGCCCTCGCGGGGCGCTACGTGCTGGAACGACGCCTGGGACGCGGCGGTATGGGGGTCGTGTACCTCGCCCGCGAGCTGCGCCTGGACCGCCGTGTCGCGATCAAGCTGCTGCCTCCTGAACGGGCCACCCAACCGATGGCGCGCGAGCGGTTTCTGCGGGAGGCCCGGACCGCCGCACGGCTCTCGCATCCCGGCATCGTTCCCATCTTCGCGGTGCACGAAGTCTCGGACTTCGTGTACTTCGCGATGGCGTACGTGGACGGAGACACGCTCGGGCGGCGGGTACGTCAGCGGGGACCGTTGCCGCATGACACCGTGGCGCGGCTGCTCGAGGAGGTCGCACGGGCGCTGGCTTACGCGCACGACCGCGGCGTGGTGCACCGCGATGTGAAGCCCGACAACATCCTGCTCGACCTGGCGACCGGTCGCGCGCTGGTCTCCGACTTTGGGATCGCACGCGTGGGCTCGGACACCACCACGGGGCCGCAGCGCGTGGTGGGGACGGCCGAGTTCATGAGCCCGGAGCAGGTACTGGGCGAGCGGGTGGACCCGCGGAGCGATCTGTATTCGCTCGGCGTGGTGGGGTTTTTCGCCTTGTCGGGCGAGCTGCCGTTCGTCGGTCCGGACGACATGACGGTGCTCGCGCGCCACGTGCACGACCCGCCGCCCCCGCTGGCCTCGGTGGCGCCCGGCGTGCCGCCCCGCCTGGCCGAGACGATCGACCGCTGTCTGGCCAAGGATCGGGGCGCGCGTTTCCCGAACGGCGAAGCGCTCGCCGACGCGCTCGCTGCCGCGCTCGATCGGCGCGCGGCGGTGGCCGTGCGGGCCTTCGTGACCGAGGCGCGGCAACTCTCGACCTCGGCGCTGCTCTACGGCGCGTTCGCCGCCGTCGCCCTGCCGCTCCTGGTGATTCGGTTGCTCGGGCCGGACCAGCCCCAGTCCCGGGCCGCGATCGTCGCGGCGGCGGTCGCGATCGCGACGGTGCCGCTCGCGGTCATGGTCGCGCGAGTGCGCCGCCTGCGGAAAGCGGGATACGGGCGGGACGAGCTCATCGATGCCCTGCGCGCCGAGCTATCGCACCACAGCGAGGAGCTGGCGTTCCTGTACGGAGAGGGGCAGTCGCGGCTGGAGCGCGCGCTGCGACGGCTCTGCTACGCGTGCGTCGCCGCTGCGGGCGGCATCGTGCTGGCGGTGGAGCGCCTGCCCGGGCTGGCGGACGTTGCCGGGGTCCCCACCCTGTTCGGCGTCGCCACGGCGACGGCGCTCTTCGCCGCGGTCGTCGCGCGGGCGCGTACGGAGCATCGCACCGATCCCAAGACCGAGCGGCGGCTGCGCTTCTGGAGCGGCCCGCTCGGCGGGTGGCTCTTCGCCTTGGCCGGGCTGGTTACGCCCGCACCGGACGCGCGGGACTCCTGACGCGGGCGAGCCGCCGGGCCGCTTCGGCCAGCATCTCTTCCGTCTTACAAAACGCGAACCGCACCAGCCGCCGGCCCAGCTCCGGCCGGCTGAAAAAGCTCGAGCCCGGGACCGGCGCCACGCCGATCTCCTTCGTCAGCCAGAAGGAGAACTCGTCGTCCGGGAGCTCGGAGACCGCGGAGCAGTCCGCCAGCACGTAATAGGCGCCCTGCGGGGGCGTACAGCGGAAGCCGGCGTCGACCAGCGCCCGGCACAGGAGATCCCGCCGCGCCCGGTACTCCCGCGCCAGCCGCTCGTAGTAGTCGTCCCCCAGGGTCTCGAGCCCGACGGCGACGGCCTCCTGGAGCGGTGCGGGGGCACCCACGGTCAGAAAGTCATGCACCTTGCGGATCGCGTCGGTCGCGTCCGGCGGGGCCACGATCGTGCCGATGCGCCAGCCGGTGACGCTGAACGTCTTCGACGCGCCGCTGATCGTGATCGTGCGCTCGGCCATCCCGTCGAGCGTCGCGATGGGAATGTGCTCCCCCTCGTAGTAGATGTGCTCGTAGATCTCGTCCGTCACCGCGTAGGCATTGTGGCGCCGGCACAGCTCGGCGATGGCTTCGAGCTCGCGCCGCGACAGCACCCGGCCCGTCGGGTTGTTCGGCGTGCACACGATGATCGCGCGGGTGCGCGTCGAAAACGCCGCGGCGAGCTGGTCGAGGTCGAGCTCCTGCGCCGCCGCGAGCGGTACGTACACCGGCTTCGCCCCGCACAAAATGGCGTCCGGCCCATAGTTCTCGTAAAACGGCTCGAACACGATCACTTCATCGCCGGGATCGACGATCGCAAGCAGCGCCGACGCCATCGCCTCGGTGGCGCCGCAGGTCACGGTGATCTCGGTCTCCGGGTTCACGGTCATCCGATACCAGTCCGCGTACTTGCCGGCGAGCGCGTCCCGTAGCCGCTTGGCGCCCCAGGTGATGGCGTACTGGTTCACGTCGTCGCGAATCGCCCGCGCCGCCGCCTCTTTCAGGAGGTCGGGGGCGGGAAAGTTTGGGAATCCTTGAGCGAGATTGATGGCCCCGTACTCGCTCGCGAGCCGGGTCATCCCGCGGATCACCGACTCCGTGAACGAGTGGGTGCGTCGGGCCGTGTGCATAGAGGCGGAAGTTACAAGAGGAAGGCCCCGGCGAAACAGCCCGGGGCCTTCGATCTAGCCTACTGGTCTACCGTCGTCACGTTACAGGCGATTCCCGAACCAAATGAAATCGGCGATGCCCCCGTCCATGAGCGTGATCGGCTGTCCGAAGACACCATTCCCGCAATCCGGTCCGCTCGTCGGGGAGGTCTCGTGCCAAGTCGTGTTGGCCGGCAGTGCCTCGCAGACCGTATACGAACCGGCCGGGACACCGGTGAACATGTAGTTGTTCCCCTCCACATCGAGGGCGATGCCGCTGGTGACCGCCGTGGCGATGACCGCGCCGCTCCCGTCCCTGAGCTCGACGCACCAGCCCGCGAGATAGGGAAAGGTCAGTCCATCATCCACGAACACCTGGCCCAGGACCGTCGCGGTCCCTGTGCCCCCGGAGTTCACGCAGCCGGGCGGGGGCGCGACCGGGCAGCCGGAAGCATCGACCGTGGTGCCGAGCGGCGTGTCGGGGCATAGGTCGAGATCGTCTGGGACCCCATCCTGATCGGCGTCGAGGATTGGGGGCTGAGGTGCGCATAGCCCCTTATGGGCGTGCAGCTGCCCCGTCTCCGAGCGATGCTCGTTGTCGCATTTGGGGTCGTCTGGCGGAATCTGGGACACGCCTGCCAAGAACGGTGTAGCCACCAAGGCAAGCACGACTATGAGGGCTCGCATGGTATCACCCCTAGCTCGTAGGGCTGAGGAGGGGCGCTGCGGCCTCAGCGGATTTCGCTCAGCATTGGGGAGCCGGGCGGACGCAGAACCCGCGCTACCCCCCTGTTACTGGGCTAAGCGAAGGTCGCTCCGGGCGGTCTGGGAAAACTGTGCTGTCCATCACCCTGGTTTGGAAGATCAATTACTGCAGCGATTTACAGGTCGAGCCGGCGGTGTCGCGAGCGCGCAACACGACGAGCACGCAACTGGTGGCACTGTCACGGCATGGAAAGACCCACGGGCGTTCCCATAGAAGAAGGCCCCGGCGAGACAGCCCGGGGCCTCCGATGGAGCACTTCTCGTCCTGCGACCTTACCCCTAGGGGTTGAGGTTCCCGAACCAGATGAAGCTGGCGCCGCCACCGTCCATGACGCTGATGGTCCAGCCGGGGCCGCCCGCGCACGACGGTCCGCTCGTCGGGAAGGTCTGGTGCCAACCGGCCTGCAGCACTTCGCAGACCGTATACGTGCCAGCCGGCAGACCCGGGAACAGATAGTTGCCCGAGGCGTCGGTCACTGCGGTTGCACTGACCGGGCCGTTGACCTCGACGCACCAGCCAGCGAGACCGGGCCACGGCGATGCATCAACGAACACCTGGCCATCGATCGACGCGGTCCCCCCGGCCGGGCCGGAGTTCACGCAGCCGCCAGTGGTCGGGGGTGGGTTTACCACCGGGGGTGGGTTCACCACCGGAGGTGGGTTCACCACCGGGGGCGGGTTGACCACCGGTGGCGGGTTCACCGCCGGTGCCGGATCGCACTTGTTGATGTCCTTGCCGGGGTGCTGATCCGCACGCTTCGCGCAGTGCGCGGCGTCGTGCCCCACGCCGTTGTTTGTCTTCACCTGTTGGGAGACGCCCGCCAGGAACGGCGTGGCGACCAAGGCAAGCAGAACTGAGAAGGCTCGCATCGTGTAACTCCTAGCTCGTTTTAGGGCTGAGGAGGGGCGCTGCGGCCTCAGCGGAACCTGTCCAGTGTTGCACCAATCACCCACCCGCCCAATGTCGCTCATGCGATTCTCGCGGGCCGTGCGGCATATCACCCAGTAACCTAAGCGCAAGTGCACGTGGCACTTACTGTTCCTGGAGGCCACATGGAGCAAGAAGGGTGCCCCATAAGGACGTGCGATAAAAACACGTCACTTGGCCGGCATCACCTGTCTGTATGGCATTGCAGAACGCCAGTTTTAATGCATAAACTAGTACATCTTAGCATGCTATGTGCGCCGTCAGCGACGCAATAGTGTCGTGATGGTGCTTACCGCAGCAGCTGCTTCGCGATCGTGTTCAACTGCATGTTGCTCGTCCCCTCGTAGATGGTCCCGATTTTCGCATCGCGGTAGAACTTCTCCACCGGGTACTCCTTGGTGTAGCCGTACCCGCCAAACAGCTCCACCGCAAGCGACGTCACCCGTTCGGCCACCTGGGACGCGAACAGCTTCGCCATCGCCGCCTGTGTGGTGTACGGCTCGCCCGCGGCTTCGAGCCGCGCCGCGTTGTACACCATGAGCCGGGCCGCCTCGAGCTCGGTGGCGGCTTGCGCCAGCTGAAACTGGACCGCCTGAAACTCCCCGATCGGCTTGCCGAACTGCTTCCGCTCCTTCGCGTATTGGAGCGCCGCCGTGAGGGCGCCGCGTGCCACGCCGATCATCTGCGCCCCGATCCCGATCCGGCCGGTGTTCAGCGTCTCGATCGCGACCTTGTACCCGACGCCGACCTCGCCCACCACGTTCGCCGCGGGGACCTCGCAGCCGTCCAGGATCAGTTCGCACGTGCTCGACGCGCGGATGCCGAGCTTATCCTCTCTCTTGCCGACCCCAAAGCCCTTGAAGCCGCGCTCCACCGCGAAGGCGGTGATTCCCTTGTAGCCCTTGGTGAAGTCGGTGTTTGCGAACACGACGAACAGCCCCGCCTCGGCGCCGTTGGTGATCCACAGCTTGCGGCCGTCGAGCATCCACGTGTTACCGCGCTTGGCGGCGCGAGTCTGGAGCCCGAACGCGTCCGATCCCGACTCCGGCTCGGACAAGGCGTACGCACCCAGCAGATCGCTCGCCAGACGGGGGAGATAGCGCCGCTTCACGTCGTGGCTCGCCCACTTGCGGAGCAGCGTGTTCACGAGGGTGTTCTGGACGTCCACGAAGATCGCCACCGAGGCGTCCACCGCCGACAACTCCTCCACCGCGAGCACGGTCATCAGCAGGCTTCCGCCCGCGCCGCCGTGCGACTCCGGAATGTCGATGCTCATGAGCCCGAGCTCGAAGCACTTGGCGAGCAACGCCGGATCCACGGTGGACGCCCGTTCCATCGCCGCCACGCGCGGCCGGACCTCGCGCTCCGCGAAGGCACGCACGGTATCGCGGAACAGCTCCTCTTCTTCGGAGAGCCTGGTGAGGGGGGATGACGTGCTGATCTCAGGCATTAGGCGTCCGAATCTAGCTCACCGCTCCTTCAGTCGCCGCACGAATTTGAGCCCCGACCACACGTCGTCCACCGCCGCGACCTTCACGTCCACGACGCCGTGCGCGAGCCCGATCACCCGGATCACGTCCTCCGTGAGGTCGGTCGCCACGCCGGACGCTTTCTTGGGCCACGAGATCCACAGCATGCCGGCCGGGGCCAGCGCGCGCGCGAGGGCCGCAAATCGGCGCTCGAGCTCCTGCTTTTCCTTGGTGAAGAACTGGACAAAGTCGAGGCGGCCGGCGACCCTCGACTTCCGACTGACCCGCGGGAGTGTGCCGAGCGTCCGTTGATAACCGCGCGGCGCGTTGAGGATCGCGATCTTCGCGCCGTCCTTGATCCCGAGCTTGTCGACGAGCGATTGCTTGGAGTACCCGGCCACTTACCGCCCGTTGTACATCACCCGCCAGATCCTGCCGGCCGCGTCGTCGGTGATGTACAGCGAGCCGTCCGGGCCCACCGCCACGCCCACCGGCCGGTGCTGCGCACCGGCACCGTCCTGGTGCCAGAACCCGTCCGCGAACGTCTCGTACGTCCCGACCGGCTTGCCGTCCTTGAACGGCACGAACACCACGCGATAGCCGGCCTGGGGCAGCGGCGCCCGATTCCACGAGCCGTGGAACGCCACGAACGCCCCGTCGCGATACCGCGCGGGGAACTGGGTGCCACGATAGAACGTCAGTCCATCCGGGGCCCAGTGCGCCGGAAACGCGACCAGCGGCTCCTTCTTGTCCTTGCAGCGTCCAAGGGTCTTGCCGTCGCCGCCATACTCCGGTGCCAACACTAGGTGACCCAGCTCGGGATCGTGGTAGCAGTACGGCCAGCCGTAGTCGTCCCCCTCCGAGAGCTTGAAGAATTCCTCCGAGGGCTTCTCGGCGCTCTGCTCGAGAGTGTACAGTTTGGGCCAGTTCTGGCCCAGCTGATCGCGACCGTGCTGCGTCGCATAGAGCTCGCCCGAGGGCGCGAAGGCGAGCCCCACGGCGTTCCGGATGCCCGTGGCGAAGCGGGTGCCGCTCGCCTGGGTCTGGTCGGGCTTGCTCGCGTCGAACCGCCATACCCCGGCGCGGTACGCGAGCTCGGGGCAGGGGTCCTCCCCGGGCGACTCGTTCGCGCGGTCCTTCACCTGGCACGAGTTGGTGGCGGATCCGATGTTGACCAACAGGGTGCGGCCGTCGGCGGTGAGCGCCAGGTTGCGCGCGGCGTGCCCGCCGGCGGGGAGGCCCTGCACGATCACGTCCGGAGCCCCGAGCGGGACGAGGCTGCCTGCCCGGATCGCGTAACGGTAGACGGTGGTCGTCGAGCTGAAGTACAGCACGCCCTTGCCGAGCGCGATCCCGGTGCCGCCCTCGGAGCCGAAGCGCTCCGTGACGTCGGCCTTGCCGTCGCCGGTCGTGTCACGCAGCGCGAGCACACCGCCGGGCCGACTTTGGAGCGCGACGAACAGATCGCCATTCTGCGCCACGGCGAGGTGCCGCGGGCCCCCGACCTGGTCCGCGACCACGACCGCGCAGAAGCCCGCGGGGAGCGTGATGCCGCCGTTGTCGGGATCGCAAGCCGGTGAGGCGGCGCGCGGACGGATGGTCGGACTGGCCGACAGAAACAGCGCCGCGGCGCCCACGAGCATGATCGTGCTTCGAGTCATCCCTTTTTCTCCGCTGATGGGCCGGCGAACATCTCCCGAATGCCGCCGAGCGAGGCGAGCATCGCCGTAGCCTCGTAGGGCAAGTAGACCACCTTATTGTTCTGCGGACTTGTGACCATCTCCTTCAGCGCTTCGATGTAGCGGATGGCGATCAAGTACCGCGCCGGATCCCCGCCGGTCCCTTTGATGGCCGTCGTGATCCGCTCGATTGCCTGGGCTTCCGCGTCGGCGACCTTGAGCCGGGCGTTCGCCTCGGCCTCGGCGGCGAGAATCTTCGCCTGCTTCTGGCCCTCCGCCTGGTTGATCTCGGATTGCCGGATCCCCTCCGCCTGGAGGATGCGCGACTGCTTCTCCGCTTCTGCGGTGAGGATCGCGGCGCGCCGGTCCCGCTCGGCGCGCATCTGCTTTTCCATCGCGTCCCGGATGTCGCGGGGCGGGTTGATGTCCTTGAGCTCCACCCGGCTCACCTTCGCCCCCCACTTGTGCGTCGCCTCGTCCAGGATCTCGCGCAGCTTGGCGTTGATCGTATCGCGCGAGGAGAGCACGTGGTCCAGCTCCATCTCGCCGATGACGTTCCGCAGGGTGGTTTGCGTCAGCTTCTCGATCGCGTCCGGCAGGTTGGCGATCTCGTAGGTCGCGCGGACCGGATCGGTGATCTGGGAGTAGATCAGCGCGTCGATCTCGACGACCACGTTGTCCTTGGTGATCACGTTCTGACGCGGGAACACGTACACCGTCTCGCGCAAGTCGATTTTTTCGGTACGGAAATGGCGCGCGAACGACTCGCCCGCCGGCGTGACGATCACCTGGTGCCAGTCGATCGCCCGTGGCTTGTCGATGATCGGGATGATGAGGTTCACCCCCGACGCCAGCGTGCGGTGGTACTTCCCCAGCCGCTCGATGATCATCGTCTGCGCCTGCTGGACGACGCGGACCCCCTTGGCGACGATCGAGATCGCGACCAGCGCGATCGCGGCAGGGACGATCAGCGCGCTGATGTTATCCATGTCTAGGTCTCCTTGTCCACGTACAGCGTCGCCCCCTCCACCCGGACCACCATCACCCGGGTTCCTGGCTCGAGCGCCGCGTCCATCAGCGCAGCCGCGCGCCAATCCTCACCCTCGACCAGGACTCGTCCCTTGCCGGTCGCCGGGTCGATGCGCTCCGACACGATCCCCACCCGGCCGGCGAGCGCATCCACGTTCGTCTTGATCTCGGTTCCGCGCGGGTGCAGGTATCGGAGCAGGAACGGGCGGATTCCGACCAGCGACAGGAGCGTTCCTGCGGCGAAGGTGAGCGCCGGCACGATCGCCCCCGGGACGACCAGAGAGACGACCCCGGCGGCCAGGCAGCCGACGGCCACCGACAGCAGCCAGAAGCCGGGCGCCAGCATCTCGGCCACGAACAACAGCAGGGAGGCGACGAGCCAGACTTGCCATTCGTGCATGGGGGGAAGTTAGCGCGCCTGCGGGACGCCGGTAATTGCGCGGCCCGCGGCCCGCGGCCCGCGGCCCGGGGCCTTCGCCTTCGGGGCTGCCGATTCCCGCAACCTTTCCGCGGCTTCCCCCATCCAACCGGCAGCACGGTCGTGGAACACGCCCCGCCCGGCGCCCGTAGCGCCGTCAGCGCTTCCCGTTGAGGAGGTTCCCCATGAGGACTCTCTGGATCGCCGGACTATTGTGGCCGCCCGTCGCGCTCGCCGCCCAGCAACCCGAGCGGCGTACGCTCGCCGGCAGCCACGTCGCCATCTACAATCTCGCTG
>Ga0137410_10001495_pt1 | contig 16050 bp, 9 predicted proteins | sample CZODoug1_16funga_FD_108878 | JGI IMG/M metagenome (GOLD analysis project Ga0137410, IMG submission 108878) | Vadose zone soil fungal communities from Angelo Coast Range Reserve, California, USA - CZODoug1_16fungal (Illumina Assembly) | ecosystem: Environmental > Terrestrial > Soil > Vadose zone... | reverse complement strand
CGTGCCGATTGAGGGCATTAAACATCTGGAAGCGCAAACTCAACAGGTAACGTTCATCCGCAAATCGAAACGCTTTGCTGATGCCGATGTCTTCCGTGGCTAAACCCGGCGCGCGAAGTTGTGAGAGATAACCGGGCGCATTCCCAAACTCCCCATTGGGCGGATTGGAAAAGCACGAGGGATTGAAGTAGGTTCCCCCAACCTGTCCGTTGTAGTGAGCGCTGATGTCGCAGCCTGGAACGATGTCCGAATACACGTTGTTAATTCCGGGATATAAATATAAATCGTTGGCCGTAATCCTCAATGGGAATCCGGTGTTGTAGTGGAAGCCACCGCTTACCGTCCACCCGCCTGTTAACGCACTCAACACCGCGCCGGCACTAGATACGTGCGCACGCCCGCGACCAAACGGCAGATCGTACAGGACAAATCCCTTTACGACATGCGTTTGATCAAACGATGAGATTGTGTGGCGTTCCTGCTCCAGGTTATAGACGTCCTGAAGCGGCCCACTCCAATAGAGATCCTCAAAGCTGCTGTCAGTGTCTCCATGAGAAGAAGACCAGCTGTAGCTCGCCAAGGCGGAGAGTCCATGTCTGGAACGTTTCTTCACGGTGAACTGCAGGGCTCGGTAATCGCTATTGCCGTCTGGAGACCCCACATAGAAGAGGGGTCCGAACGTCATCGCCACATTTGGAAAAGGCGCGACCGAAGCCCAGGCAAATCCGGTGAAGCCGGGCTTGGACACAATACTCCACTGCTGATTGGCCCGAATTAGCGGCGTGTAATCCGATAGTTTGGGTTGATTCGCAGCTACATATCCGCTTTGTAGATGATAACCGCGGTTCTGGATGAAGTTCAGCTCCACCGCCAGATCAGCGCCGATCTCACGTTGGACTCCAACAGTCCACTCCTGAACATTCCCTAACTCCAAGCTGTGGGGATCGACCGAGACCATTCCCCATCGAGTGAAATTCGGATTCTTCCCGATATCGATCGCTTTCCCCGGATAGCCGCTGTCCCAATTGAAGGTTGAAAGGACTTGGTTATTCAACACAAAGCTTGGATTGAATCCGTAAGGAATCCCGCTCCACGTGTTCAGGTTCAGTGGGACATAAAAAACGCCAAACGATGCGCGTGCCACCGTCTTTGGCGTGACCTGGTAAGCGCCTCCAACGGAGCCCGAGAAATTGTGGTAGTACTGCTTTCTCTCGAACGATTCATTGCCAACCTGCGCGAATTCCAAAGCGCCGGGAAGGCCACTGACCGGGTTGACCGCCGCCGTGTTGAAATTCGACCAGTGTCCATATTTTTCGTGATAGCGCCCGTTGAAGTCCCACCGCAAGTCCAAATTCAAAGTAAATTTTGACGTGAGCCTAATGTCGTCCTGTGCGTACAGCGACACCGATTTTCGCCGCCCATACGTGCTATTCGGTTCACTGACCGATGCCTGATTTAAGTCGCCCAGCAGGAAACTCGCAAATCCGAAGCCGGCGTTCCCGTCGAAGCTGCCAGCGGTTTGCGCGGGATCAAACACGAAAGTCGGCACTCCATAATCACCGTGGGAATTGAACTGCTGGACGCGAAGCTCGGCGCCAAATTTGTAAGTATGCCGGCCCTTTACCCAAGACAGGTTGTCGTCATAAATGAAGGTGTTCGCAGCGTAGGAATCGTTGAATTGGCTCCCCAAGATAGTCTCATCAATCGGCCCGCCATTGACGTAACTGTGTTGGTCGCCGTTCACGCCCTGAAACTTGATGACAGGAAAATTTCCCGCACCGAAGTCGCCCAGTCCCAATGCCGCCGGCCAATTTCCCGTTTGCGATCGCGCAACGCTCGGATTTTGAAAGCGGTTAAAGGTGACGCTGACCACATTTAACAGCGCGTCTGAAATCGTCCAGGAATCCCTGGCGCGCACTGACGGCGCAGTCGTATTGTGGTCGTAGGCATTCGCCAGCGGCCCGCCGTCCTGCGAACCGGCCGACCAAATGCCGCCTTGGTCGGAAAGCAGGCGCGGAATGTAGGCATAGATGATGGATCCATCCAAACGATGATCGTGGGACAGGTTGTAATCGAGCTTGACACTGAACTGATTGCTGTCGTAGGCGGTCGCCGGGTTGCTTGGAGGAGGTAGTGCGTTGTTGTTGGTAAGCCCCAGCGAGAGCGGCTGGTAGGACTGCTTGTAGAGATCGACAATCTTTTTAGAGACCGTGCTGATGCTTCCTGGTGGAACAATGTTTCCTGGGAAGGCATCGCTCGTCTGCGGATCAATGATCGCCCCTTTGTAGACGGTTTGGCCGGCACTGTCGGTCCCGAGTACGACGGTTTTGTCGAGCAGGGCGCTGAAATCTCCGTTCAGAAACGCTTTCGTAGGGACTGTTGACGACAGGCCTCCAATCCCGGTGTCGGAAAACGTGTATCGCTCCCAAGCCGAGTAGAAGAAGAGCTTATCTTTTTTTATGGGGCCGCCCACGCTCGCGCCGTAGGAATACAAACGATCCGCTGGCTTGCTGAATGCGCGTTGGCAGCTCGCGATCTGCGCGGAATCAATGCCTGGCGTGCTCAGGCAGAGTGGCTCGTTATACTTATCTCCCCAGGACCGGGCATCGAATGCTTCGTTATGCATGTAAACAAAACTGCTGCCGTGCCACGCACTACTGCCCGACTTCATGTCATACCGAAATACGCCGCCGCCGCTCCGCCCCTCGTCCGCGCGAATCCCTGCGGTTGTGACCTGGAATTCCTGGACGGCTTCCATCGGAGGGCTCGACTCACTGATGTAACCTCCGATCTGCGATACGGCCGAAGTCCCGTCGATCATCACCTCCTTGTTCTGGCTCAGGCTCCCAAGAATATGCGAGGCGTAATCTTTGCCCTCCACGCCCGGGACAAACGCGAACATGAAGTCCGAAAGACTTCGCCCCCCTTGCACGTTCAACGGGAGTTCGGTGATGGCGGTGTTGACTAGATTGGTCGATACGGAAGACATCCGTGCCTGAAGTTGTGGCGCGTCACCGGTCACCGTGACGGTTTGGGTGCTTGTTCCCACCACCAGCACGATATTGATTTCAGCCACTTCACGGATGACGAGGGTGACGCCAGACCGCCGGTAATTTTCGAACCCTGCCTTGGAACACGCCAGCGTATATTCTCCAACCGGCAAATTCCGGAGACTATAGACCCCAATCTCATTCGTCGCTGCGCTTTCTTGGAAGGAGTTGCCGTCGTTGCTGGCAGTCACCTGGACCCCCGCAATGACAGCGCCGCTCGCGTCTCTTACAGTGCCGGTGAGTGAAGCACGGTCAGATTGGGCGCGCGCGTTCCCGGACGTGAATAACAACACCGAGAACACCATGAACCCAAACTTCACGTCAACCCCCACTTCTAGTGCCAAATGGGAAGGCGTGTCCAATACTCCTGAGACGCCCCAAAGTCATTTACGTTTAACACGTAGGTTAAACGAATCGGTCCTGAATTGCACCCTTATTAAAGTCGCCATCCTTGCCGAGCTTCCGGCCGTCCTCCGAGGCCTGGGGGACGGCGTCTCACCTCCGCGAATACACGCGGACGGAGTCCACCAGCATACGCTGGGGAAAATCATTGGAGCGATCCGGATTTTGAGGGAGCATGCCGCCGACAGCCACATTCAGTATTAGAAAAAATGGATGGTCGAAAACCCACCGCGCGCCATTTGGAAGATCCGCCGGAGTTCTGGTGGCGTAGAGGGAGCCGTCCACGTAAAAGCGAATAACTTGAGGTTCCCATTCGACAGCGAAAACATGGAAGCCATCGCTGAAGCTTCCATGGGGGAGGGTGTAGGCACGGCTTACAGACTGAGTGCCAAAATACCCGGGGCCATGGATGCTCCCGTGATTCGTTGATTTGTCAACGTCAACGTTCTCCATGACGTCAATTTCACCGCACGCGGGCCAGTCGGTGGTGGGAAAATCGTCTCCGAGCATCCAGAACGCCGGCCACACTCCCAGCCCGGATGGAATCTGTATGCGAGCCTCAAATCGTCCGTAAGTTTGACTAAATCGTCCCTGCGTCTTGAGGCGCGCCGAAGTATAACGGCGCTTCACGCCGTCGGAGCCCGTGAACTCTTCCCTTGCGGCCTCAATTATGAGGTTGCCATTCTCCAGCCGCAGGTTTTCGGGGCGCGGCGTATAGTATTCCAATTCTTTGTTCCCCCAACCGTTTCCGCCGCTTTCCGCGACCCACTTCGTTGCGTCCGGCGGCGACCCGTTAGGACCAGTGAACTCATCGTTCCATGTCAAAACCCAGTTTCGATTGGGATCCGGAGGCGAAGACACACCGCCACTTGCTGGACGTAGCCATACATTGAGCGGACAAACAAGAATCAAAAGGAATGCCCAAAGTCCCGATTTCACGTCATTCCTTCCAAAGTCTCTTCACAACGTGCAGCAAATCAGTCCTATATCCGAAGTTGGGACAGACTGTCGTGTCCAGGCAACACCTCGTCCAAGCAACACTACGCCTGGCGATGAAGCACCGAATCCCCATCTCATGGAATCCTTTCCTACCACTTTCGGGGTATAGGCATCCGCCGAGACGACGTCTCGATCAGAATTCGAGCTTGAGAGCGAGCTGGATCGAACGCGGACCGCCAATCTGATAGAGAGAGTTGAATCCCCCATTAGCGCCACCCGACCCCAGACTGGTCGCTAGCGTTTGCGTCGAGTGGCCGAACAGAGGGCTGGTTAGGTCGTTGTTGGGATTGCCGAAGTTTGGGTGGTTGAAGATGTTGAAGAACTCGGATCGAAAGCGAAGTCCCACGTTCTCGGTGAGACGAAATTGCCGTTGCAAAGCAAGATCGGCTTGCCAAGCTCCGAAACCCCGCAACACATTGCGCCCGAAATCACCCTGCTGCCCGGTGGAAGGTGCAGCAAAAGCAGCTTGATTGAAAATTTTGCCGCCAGGATATTGCGATCCATAGAGCACAAGAGGCACTCCTGGGTTCACATTCGGGCGGAGCGAAAGGGTGGTGTTCGCAGCCACAACAGTTGCACCAACAAGGTCATCAGGCGGAGCCGATCTAGCCAAGACGAAACCGTCCAGCGACCAACCGCCTAATGTAGCATGGGCAACCTTGCGCGATCCTGGAGAAGGCAGATCGTAGGTCACGCCAGCGGTGAAGGAATGCCGGATGTCAAAGTCCGAATCCCCACGGTCTACGTTCGGATTGGCAAGCGTGCCCGGCGTGTAGTGGTCGTTCGAGAATGCATCCTTCGAGGCATTGTCAATCGAGCGGGAGAATGAATATGATGCCAATGCCTGCGGCCCGCGCGACAAACGCCGCTGGAACTTGAGCTGTAGAGCATGGTAATCCGATTTCGCCGTATTGTCGGTTAGCACCACAGCCTGAAAGTTCGGATTCACGTTCAATAACTGGGTTGCCCGAAGCAAGTCGCGTCCAATCGCACCGATGTAGGTTAAAGATAGACTTTGGCTGCTTCCCATCGGCTGTTCCAGCGAAATGTTCCACTGGTAGGTCCGCGGAAGCTTCAAATGAGGGTCGGCTACAAGAATAGTCGAAACGGGTGGATTGACACTAAGCACCGGAGGAGCAGCGTCCTGAGGGCTTAGCGGAAACGGCGCCGACCCAACGTCCTTGATGGCCTCGGAGGGAAAGTAGCTGGAGACTCCTCCGAGGGAGCCGTACCCAAGATCGTAAAATATGCCGAAACCTGCGCGGAGAACGGAACCCCAATTCGGTCTCTCGCCGAGTTGATAGGCGAGTCCCAATCGAGGCGCCACATTTCCATAGGTTGTCTGATAGAGCGGAGTGCCGTGAGGCGCCAAGCTGATCGTCGACGGGTCATTCAGCCCCACCACCGTGAACGGATCGTTCGCCAAATTCTTGCCCTTGAGCGGCGGATTAATGTCCCACCTCAAGCCATAAGTCACGGTTAATCGGGGTGTGATTTTCCAGGTGTCCTGGCCATAAAACGAGAGGTTTTGTGCTAGTAGCGCGTTCGATTGGATGGCAAGCGATCCGGCGTCCAACGCCGTTCCTGAACGAGCCCCTCCAGGGCTGGTCGACAAGTCCGAGAATACCGCAAATTGACCGTAGGACAATGGACTGCTGAAAGGGGAAAGCCAGCGATAGTCCACGCCAAACCTCAATTGATGGCCGCCCTTGGTCACCGATAAATTGTCGATCAGATTGACCTGGCGTTGCTCGTCTATCCCGAACTTGCCTTGAGCCAGTTCTCCGGTGTTCAAGATGATGAATTCGAAAAAACCATTCGCGGAGGAAAACCCGGGGGGGAACAAGAGAGAATCGGGAAGCGGCACAGCCGCGCCGAAATGATCCAAACCGAATTTGCTGCTTACTCTGTCATTACTGTAATTCGCTCGCACCTCGTTGCTGATTATTTGGTTGATCATTTCTGTAAGGCCCACGGTGAGAGTTTGTACGGAGAATGAAGCCGACTGAGTTGCGCTGAGGACCGAACCAAAGACGGAGGAAGGACCCCGTTGGTCTAGGCTCGACGGCGAGTAATTATAACGGCCAAACAAATTTAGCTTCGAATTAGCAACCTGATCCAGCCTAATACTGTAGGCGTCCAGCGAGGAAGGATTCGTATAGCCAGAGTTGAATTGCGCCAATCCTGACCCGAGCTCAGCGCCGTTCGCAACAGGAAATGCATTCAAGTATGGCAGCATCGCCGCCGGCGTTGGACTTTGCCGCGATGCGGCGTCCGGGACGACCGTTTCCTGGGTCGATGGCTGGCGCACCCGTAGCCCCTCATAGGAGAAAAAGAAGAACGTCTTATCTTTGAGGATTGGGCCGCCAACTACGCCGCCAAAGTCGTTCTGCCGCTCCTGAGGTTTCGGCAGATGATTGAAGTTCCCAAACCAGTCGTTTGAGTCCAGTACGTTATTCCTAAAATATTCGAACAGCGCGCCATGAAAACGATTCGTTCCGGAGCGCGTCACGATGGAGATCTGCCCCCCGGGGGTGCGCCCGAACTCCGGAGCAAACGAGGAGGTTTGGACGCGAAATTCCTGCATGTCATCCACCGACACCAGGCTGTTGGTTCCGCCCGAAGCGCTGAGTGCGGGTAACCCTCCCCCAGCAACCTGCACCAGTGGAGGGTATCCAGTGACGCCGAAATTGGCGCTGACCCCATCCACGGTGAAATAGTTGGCATCCCTGCGTTGTCCATTCACGCTGAATTGTCCCTGGTCGTCGTTAGCCGTGGCAGTCACAACCACACCGGGCGTGAGCATGATCAATGTCTGGAAACTCCTGCCATTGAGAGGAACATTCTCGACAAACGTGCGGTCAATCACTGTGCTGACCGTCCCCGACTCGGTATTCATCAGGGGCGCGCCAGCTTCGACCGTGATGCTATCCGACGCGGAACCAACCGTCATCTCCAAGTCGATTGCGAGAGCATCCTGGCCATGAAGGATCACGTCTGGCTTGATTAACCTTTTGAAGCCTGTCTTTTCGATTTCAATTCGATAGAGGCCAGGGGGGAAACTGGTTAGGTAGTATTCGCCAGAGGCGTTCGTCGTGGTTTCATGACGGAAATTTGTGGCGGCGCTGACGGCGGCGATTTTGGCATCAGCGATTGCCGCTTTGGAGGGATCGGTTACGCGGCCTGTGAGGGAGGCATTTGTAGATTGGGCGTGAAGAACGAGGGTAGACGAAGTGAGGAGGAGAATGAAAAGGGCGGGGGCACTGCGCATATTTTGGACCTTGCCCGGCGCGGCAAAATGGAGGTTGCGAGAGTACTATCATGCTCCCGGCTTTGGCAAGGGATGCTTTCGGCCGGCAGAACCGTGCTTTACACAGAGTTCGCGGAGTAAGCAGAGGGCGCAGAAAGAAAAGGAACACCGGAAACAATTTCAAGGTGATTACGAGACGCGACACTGTTTAGCGGGTGAGTTATGATGCGTGCGTTATGGGGAGAGGGCGAAGGCAAAAAGGAGGCGTTATCGCGCGGTGCACGCTGATCGCGGTGGGCATGCTGCTGGCGTGCTGCCCTTGTGCCTTCGCGTTGGATGCGGCGCTTGACGTCAGTCAGTTCGCGCACACGGCGTGGAAGATCCGCGAGGGGTTTTCCAAAGGCTACATCAAGTCGATGGCGCAGACGCCCGACGGTTATCTCTGGCTGGGCACGGAATTCGGCTTGGTTCGCTTCGATGGCGTTAGGGCCGTCCCCTGGCAGCCCCCACCGGAGCAGCATCTCCCCTCCAGCAATATTATTAGCCTGGTCGCGGCGCGCGACGGAACTCTTTGGATTGGCACCTTTGAAGGGCTTGCAAGTTGGAAGGGTGGCAAGCTCACTCAGTACCCGGAGCTTGCTGGACGGGATATTGAAACGCTCCTTGAGGATCGTGCAGGCACGGTATGGGCCGGCGTGTTCTCGTATACCCCTCCTGGGAGGCTCTGCGCGATTCAGACAGTCAGTGTCCAATGCTATGGAGAAGACGGAGCCCTTGGCAACGGAGTGCTCCGTGTGTATGAGGATAGCAAGGGCAATCTCTGGGCGGGAGTGCGGACTGGGCTGTGGCGATGGAAACCTGGTCCTCCAAAATTCTACCCGCTGGCAGGCGAGTCGTACGGCATTCACGGTCTCGGTGAAGGCGATGACGGCGCACTCTTGATCGCCATGCGGGGCAGAGTCGCACGATTCGTTGATGGGAAATCGGAGATGGCGTATCCGTACCCAGGTCCTGTGCGGCAGTTCCTTGCCCTAGAGTTGCTCCGCGACCGCGATGGCGGTCTGTGGATCGGAACTCTGGGCCGGGGCCTTGTCCATATACACCAGGGAAGGACAGATGTGTTCGCGCAGTCTGACGGCCTCTCTGGCGATACCGTTACCGCTCTCATTGAGGATCGTGAAGGCAATATTTGGGTAGCTACAACGAACGGTCTCGACCGCTTTCGCGATTTTGCTGCCGCCACTTTTTCTGTAAACCAAGGTGTGTCGCATTTCCCAGGCGGGTCGGTTCTAGCGGCCAGGGATGGAAGCGTTTGGCTCGACACTAACGGTGGCTTGAGCAGATGGAATAACGGGCAAATTACGACCTACCACGAGCCCACATCACAGGTCGCGGCGAACAAGCCGGGCGCAGGGGGAGGGGTGCGAGAGATAAGCGTTAGTGGATTTCCAAAACCTGGGTTGTTATCGCTTTTTCAGGATGATCGCGCGCGAATTTGGGTCGCCACGTTTGGCGGGGTTGGCTACCTGGAGAATGACCGGTTTATTTCCATAAACGGCGTTCCCGGCGGGATTGTGTATTCCATCGCCGAGGACACGGGAGGAAATCTGTGGATCGCCAACCTGGATCACGGTCTATTTCATTTGCTCGGGGACAGTGTGGTCCAACAGATTCCTTGGGCCAAGCTGGGACATAAAGACCATGCCATGGCACTAGCCGCTGATTCTTTGAAAGGCGGCCTATGGCTCGGATTTTTCCGGGGTGGCGTGGAGTATTTCAAGGACGGTCAGGTCCGCGCATCGTACACCGTGGCCAATGGTCTGGGTGAAGGTCGTGTCAACGGCCTTCAATTCGATCGTGACGGCATACTCTGGGCCTCCACCGAGGGCGGGCTCAGCCGGTTGAAAAACGGACGCGTTGCCACGCTCACCAAGAAGAACGGATTGCCGTGCGATGAAGTTCATTGGGTGATGGAAGACGACACCCATTCGTTCTGGCTATACATGGCCTGCGGCCTGGTTCGCATTGAAGGCTCCGAGTTGGACGTTTGGGGTGCTGGAGTGGACGCCTCATCGGCATCCAAAGATAAGTATCCAAAAAGAACGATTCAGTTTACTGTTTTCGACAGTTCCGACGGAGTACGGCTAAGTGCCGGTATTGGCAGTTCGAGCCCGACCGTCGGCAAGTCCTCGGATGGAAAATTGTGGTTCACGGCTCAGGACGGCGTCAGCGTCGTCGATCCGCGTCACCTTCCCTTCAACAGACTTCCGCCGCCGGTGCACATCGAGCAGGTCACCGCCGACCGCAAGAGCTACGATGCGACTCCCGATGGTAATGGGCACGTGCGCCTGCCCCCGCTGGTACGCGATCTGCAGATCGACTATACGGCGCTCAGCTTCGTCGCGCCGGAGAAGGTTCTTTTTCGCTACAAGCTGGAAGGCTGGGATCGCGATTGGCAGGACGTCGGCAATCGCCGGCAAGCCTTCTATGGCAATCTTTCTCCTGGCAATTACCGCTTCCGCCTCACCGCCTCCAATAACAGCGGCGTGTGGAACGAGGTCGGCACATCTCTGGATTTTTCCATCGCCCCGGCCTACTATCAGAGCAATTGGTTCCGCGTGTCGTGTGTGGCTGCTTTCATGTTATTGCTCTGGGCGCTTTATCAACTCCGCCTGCGTCAAATTGCCCGGCAATTCCAAGTGCGCCTGGAAGAACGCATCGGCGAGCGCACCCGGATAGCTCGCGAGTTACATGACACGCTTTTGCAAGGTTTTCAGGGACTGATGTTTCGCCTTCAGGCGGTCCGCTACTTGCTTCCTGAGCGCCCCGCGGAAGCAGGTCAGGCCCTCGATACAGCTCTCGATCGGGGCGGCCAGGTCATCGCAGAAGGCCGGGACGCAGTGCAGAACTTGCGCTCCTCAACAGTTGTCGACAACGACTTAGTCCATGGACTCACCATCCTGGCTGAGGAACTTGCTGCGCCCAAAGGAAGCGCTGCTTCGCCCACCTTCCGGTTGTTAGTGGAGGGTCCGCCGCGTGACTTGGACCCGATTCGCCGGGATGATATCTATCGTATTGCCCGCGAGGCCATGATTAATGCATTCCACCACGCGCGCGCTCGGAAAATAGAAGCGGAAATTACGTACGGCGACCCTCAATTTCGCTTGCGCATTCGAGACGATGGAACCGGTATTGATTCGAGTGTCCGCGATCGCGATAAAAGTTCCGGGCACTGGGGTCTGACCGGAATGAGAGAACGTGCCAAAACGATTGGTGGTCGGTTAGAGGTCTGGAGCCAGGAGGGAGCGGGTACCGAGGTGGACCTGACGATTCCTTCATCAATCGCTTACGGGCTATACTCGGCGCACACCAAATTCGGATTCTTCCGCAGAAAAAGTGAAACACGTGAGCAACGATCCTAAGCCGATTCGAGTTCTAGTGGCGGATGACCATCCACTCATTCGCGAAGGTATCGCTGCGCTCATGACGACTCGAACGGATTTCAAACTGGTAGCCGAAGCCTCCAATGGGCGCCAGGCGGTCGAGCAGTTCCGAACCCACCATCCGGACGTCACACTGATGGACTTGCAGATGCCGGATATGGATGGAATCGATGCCACCATAGCCATTCGCAGTGAATTTCCGAAAGCGCGCATCATCGTGCTAACGACGTATGCGGGTGACGTACTGGCTCAACGCGCTCTCAAAGCCGGCGCCCAGGCGTACCTGCTAAAAAACGATGTACGGAAAGATCTGCTGGACAGAATCCGTGCCGTTCATGCGGGGCAAAAACATATCCATTCGCAAGTCGCCAGCGAGCTCGCTGAGCATGCCGGGGACGACTCTCTGACTCGACGAGAAGTTGAGGTACTTGCATTGATTGCGGCCGGCAATTCCAACAAGCTGATCGCCGATCAGCTCTCCATTACGGATGAAACGGTCAAGACGCACGTGAGCAGCGTCCTTTCCAAGCTCGGCGCCAGCGACCGGACCCATGCCGTAACCCTTGCTCTGAAGCGCGGAATCATCGAACTATAAGCCCCTCCAAAGAGGAATATCCCGGCCCCCGTTTTTGGGGATTCGAACCGCCTTGCGGCATGCTTATCCTCACGATTGAGGATTATTCTGCAGCGATTATTTTCCACGTTTCCCGACGGTTGGCCTGGAAGAGCCCTTCTTCTCCTACGGCTCGTTGCGGGGATTTTGCTAATTCGTGAAGGAGTCGCTGCACTACTGGAGACATCTCGGCTGCAAACAATCATCATGCAATCGGTCGCAGTAGCGGCGGGAACGCTTCTGCTCGCGGGACTGTGGACGCCCATGGCAGGAGTGCTTGTTATTGTGGTTGAAATCTGGTTTGCCTTCACCAGAACTGGCAATCTAGAGAATTCCATCCTCTTGGCAACTTTGGGCGCGGCGCTGGCGGGTCTGGGGCCCGGCTTTCGATCCATCGATGCCAGGCTTTTTGGAAGGAAGCGCATTGACATTCGCGACCGTTAGAATTGTTTTCATCCCACTCTAAAGTCGTATCCCTAACTAGCGCCATCGAGTGACCCTAATGGGCCGCTATCTAGTGGGGTGAACCCCTAACTTGGGAACAATTTGGGAACAATAGCCGCCGAATACCCTCACAAACCATGATATAAGATACACGAAATATATATGCAAGACAACTACATACCTATTTGGTGCATACCTTGGGCGCACCGAACTCGACTCCAGCAGCTCCTTCTCTTATTTCTAACTGCTAACGTTTCCAACCAAATGACGAATCTGCTTTTCGCTCAAAGGTATCCCGAGCAGTATGAAAACATTGGATTGGTGCACAGTTGGTGCTCAGTCGATGCTGCCAATTGCCGCGAGGCGAGAGGTGAAGAAACAAAACCGGGTCACCCTTGCCGGCCTCGGGTCGGCAGCGCGCGCGGATGATTTGTTACAACCGCGCCTACGTTTTGCCTCGGCCACGTGAAGTCAGACAATCGCGGCGAGGCGAACGGGCGCTGCACGGCCGCTTACCGAGGTGAATGTGAGTCCGTGAACGGGAGTCCTGACCAACGATTCATCCGCTCGCCACAGATATGTCGGCACTGGGTCGTTTTGGTAGTCTTGCCGAAGCTTCGACGCTTAGAAGTCGCCACTCGCGAGGCGAGGCGGGCGGATCTGGCATCGCCTCCAAATGTTGAAGCCAGTCCTTCGCGGCGAGCGTGGCCTGTTCTGGTCCGAACAACTCTGCTACTGCGCTGAAGAACGCGGACAATTCTCGTTCCGCGCCAACTATTAGTTCGGCGCAAAGCGAACCTTCATTCCGGTACGGTCCGTTCAGTGAGAGTTGACTCATTGCCGGATTAACCTCTCACCGGCGGGCGATGAAGCGACTCGACCATCGTTCGGATGTCACGGTTCTCGAAAACCGAGCCTCCGCGCTCCTCTGTTCCATGGACGGCGACATCCACCATGGCGTGAGCCAAGTCGTCCGCCCGAATCACTTGGTTCGGGAAGAGCACCCGAAACGCGGGGAAGATCCCTCGAAGCAGCTGGTAGCTAAAATTCGGCTCCTTCCTGGGCTCCACGGGGTAGATGTACGCGGGCCGGAAAATATAAACGCCGGGGAAGCCCGCCGCAAGTAGGGCGTTCTCAGCCTCTCCCTTGTAGCGTGCGAAGGGTATCCGACTTCGTCCGGTCGGGTCCGCTCCACTCCCGCTCAAGAATGAGAACGCCGCGCCGGGGCTGCTGCCGTGGAAAACTCGCGCGAACTCGATCGTGTAATCCACCGTTATCTTACGGAGCTGCGCGTCAGACACTGCCCCGGTGTATACGCCCAGGCAAAACACTGCTGCGTCCTGGCCCGAGAGCGCTTCCGCCAGTGCGGAGCAGTCCGCGAAGTCTTGATGAAGGACCTCCTTCAGCTTGGCGTGCGAGAAGCCAAGCTTCCTGCGCCCGATAGCCGTCGCGCACTCGACGGCGGGGTTCTCGAGCGCGTAACGAAGGGCGTATCCTCCGACCATTCCAGTCGCGCCCACGATTGCGACGCGCTTCTGGGCACTCGCTTGGTTCGCCGCTGTCATGACAGCGGGCGCTCCTCCAGCCAGTCGACGTAAAGAAGGCGCTCCGCAAACAGCCACGCGCCATCCATTTTCACGAACGTATCGAGGTAGCGGAGTGACGCGAGCATCAAGCATCGTTTCCCACCGTCGATCGTGACGTGATGCGCCAGGCAGTAGGCTTCGCCAGTGGCTCGATCGCCCGTCAGAGTGAAGATTGTGCTCTGTCCGACGAAGTGCGTGGTGGCCGCGTACTGGTTCAAGTCTGCGAAGACGGGGGCGAGCGCCTCGCGCGAGTGCAGCTCCTGTGAGGGCGTCGGATCCTTGGCGTTCATGCGCACCACGAAGTGGGTATCTGGGGTAAAGAGAGCCATCTGACCTTTCGCATCGCGACGATCGGCGCAGTGTGCGTAGGCCTCGACGAGCTCCCGGATCGCGAGACGATTCGCGGCTTCGTCCGGGGAGATAGTAACGTGTTTGCTCATGAGCTGGTCTCCTTGCTGAATTCGTGCCGACACGCCAAAAGTGGTCACTCGAGCATGGCCGGTGGTTCCAGAAACGCTTCGATCCCGCTGGAATCGGGCAACCGCAGATCCATCAGGGTAACATCAGGGCTGTATGCCGAAACCGTTGCAACGACTCGCTACCATTCGCCGCCTCGGCCACCAGCAACATATGATCATACGGTTGCCCTTCCAGCCGTCACGTTCAGGGACTTGCGAGGCGGTTCCAATTCAACGGCCGCCCGGCCCTGCAATTGCTCAAAAGCGACTTGGCCCGGAACACAAAGCTCGACTTCGGTTCCGAGCGCGACCCTGCTCCAAAGCCGAAGCTGGGCGCCAATCCGCTCGGCGCGTTCGCGCATTCCCTGGAGACCCCAGTGACCATTCCGCCCCCACTGAAGTTCCTGGGGATTAATACCGCACCCATTGTCACGGACGGCGATGCGCAGCTCGCTGGGCCGAAACTCAACTTCTGTCTCAATATCCTTTGCACCCGAGTGGCGGTAAGCATTTATTATGGCTTCACGGCCAATCCGATAAATTTCGTCACTCAGCCCAGCCCTCAATCCCCTCTCCTTGCCATGAACAACGACTCGAAAGCCAATCGCTGAAGGGAGCCCAAGATCGGTGCGAACACCGGCAAAGGCGTCGCCGAGAGATGCAATGTGCTCCGTGGGGGATCGTAGTCCCTCGACGGCTGATCGTCCCTGCTCCAGGACGCGGTCGAGCAGTTGGAGTGCATCGCTTAGCCGCTTCTTCTCGGAAGAGTCTGGCGACAAGTCATCCGCGGTAGCGTGGAGCAGCATCGATACGCCGAGAAACCCTTGCAGCAGCGTGTCATGAAGTTCCTGCGCGATGCGCTTGCGCTCCGTAAGGCGGGCTGCAGCAATCACATCGCTAATTGCACCGGAGTTGGTGGTGGATTCATCGGAAGATGTATTGGGGAACGAAGCCAAAACGGCACTGTCGCCGCATCCCACAGAATTTTGTCGCAGCCGAAACGCCCCATCGATGAAGTGCGTCGTGATTGTCTTAATCGTGTCTCTCTCCGTGATTGTCTCCATCGCCTCTCTCCTTATATGAGAATTTACGGTCAGAAGTGAAGACGACACGCGCGAGCGAGCCGTCTTTTAACGCTGCGTAACCGTCATTCACGTCACGGAGCGAAATCTTTCTCGAAACCAGTTGTTTCGCCAGTCGAGGCAGCGCGTGATGACGATTGCTATAGTCTTGAGTTTTCCTGCTGCTCACGTGCGAAGGATGACGCTATCCACAAAAAGGCACAATCGGACCTTAGTCGCGCGAACTACTACTAAGGTGCTAGTCGATTAGAAGCGGAAAGACATCGGAATAAGCAGACCGACTACAGAGCAGGAGTAAGCTATTTACGAGCGGAGAGTTTGAGCTTGTCGGCCATGCGGAGCAAATCAACTACCGATCCGGCCTGCATCTTCTGCATGACATGGCCTCGGTGGATTTTTACTGTGGCTTCGCTGGCTCCGATTTCGGACGCGATCTGCTTATTGAGCATTCCGCAGACTACGAGCGCCATAACCTCCCGCTCTCGCGCAGTCAATGCCTGATAGCGCTGTTGCAAATCGTGGATCGCGTCTTGTCGTTCTCGAGCGGTGCGGTCACGCTGGAGGGCCTGCTGGATTGCGTCCAGCAGATCCTGGTCCCTGAAAGGTTTCGTCAGAAATTCAACGGCGCCCGACTTCAATGCCCTGACGGACATGGGAACGTCTCCATGCGCCGTAACAAAGATGATAGGGATTTCCACGCCGGTCTCGGCCAACTGGCGCTGG
>Ga0137410_10001493_pt1 | contig 16061 bp, 11 predicted proteins | sample CZODoug1_16funga_FD_108878 | JGI IMG/M metagenome (GOLD analysis project Ga0137410, IMG submission 108878) | Vadose zone soil fungal communities from Angelo Coast Range Reserve, California, USA - CZODoug1_16fungal (Illumina Assembly) | ecosystem: Environmental > Terrestrial > Soil > Vadose zone... | reverse complement strand
GAGACAGCAGTCACCGGGTCGACACGCACCCAGCCGTCGTCCTCGAGCCACACCTCTGTCCAAGCGTGCGCGTCGGACTGGCGCACGATGTAGTAGTTGCTCAGGCGGTTGAGCTCGGCGCCCTGATAACCGGTGACCACGCGCGCCGGCAGACCGGCGGCGCGCATCATGACTGCGAACGCGGATGCGTAGTGCTCGCAGAACCCCTCGCGCGTGTCGAACAGGAACTCGTCGACCGGTTGGTCGTGCAGCGTTCGCGGCGTGAGGGTGTAGTAGAAGGGCTGCGACCGCAGGTAGTCCATCGCACGTTCGACGAGCCGCCGTGGGGACGGATCGTCCGCGAGCCAACTCGAGACGAGCGTGCGCGTTCGCGGGCTGCTCCCGGGGGGGAGCCGCGTCAGCGCGCGCCGCTGCGGCTCGCTCAGCGGCTCGCGCGCAAAGTAGCGCGTGTGAGACGTGGCGCGGTAGTCGTAGCGCGGGAGCGGGGGGCCGGCGAACGACAGCCCGAGCTGGTACTCGCCGTTCATGCGCAGGTGCCGAGGGCCGGACCAGCTCTTGGGAATGTCGAGCGCGAAGGCCCAGCCGTGACCCGTGGGCTCGAGCATCACGCGGTAGTCGAACGCGTCGCCGAGATACTCGACGCTCGATTCGGGCGCCGCTCTGCGCGGCGCGGGCATTCTCCAGGTGCGGCCGTTGAACGAGCTCAGCACGGGACCGCGCCAATAGAGGTCGCGCGCGCCCGGCGGGCGCCCGTCGAACTCGACGCGGAATGCGACGGCGTCGGACAGCTTGAGACTCGCGATGTCGCCGGGGCTCATCTCCTCGCCGAGCCCGCTGGTCGCACTGGCCGCGTCCGTCTGCACCGCCCACAGCGGTCCGGGCAGGCGGGGGAACAGCAGGAACAGGAGCACCATGATCGGGGTGGACTGAAGCAACAGTCGGGCCGCGAGCTTCGCCGTGGCCCGGCCGTCGACGATGCGGCCCGTTCGGCCGAGGTGCAGCAATGCGACCGTGGTGAGCCATACGAGGATCACGCAGTACACGATCGTGAACGGGCTCCGCTCGGTGAGCACGCTCGCGAACATCAGGAAATAGGACAGCATGATCAGCACGAGCTGATCGCGATGATTGCGCGACTCGAGGAACTTGAGCGCCATCATCACGACGAGGAGCGCGCCGCCTGCCTCGATGCCGTTGATCGTGCGGTAGCGCGCGAGCACGCCGCAGAAGGCGGCGAACGCGAGCAGGAGGCGAAGCGGCCGGCCCGGCACCCGCCAACCGCGCAGCGCCGTGGCGATGCGCAACGCGATTGCGCCGAGGAGGAACGCGGGAATCCAGGGCGGCACCGAGAGAAGATGCGGCACGCTGGCCGCGAGCACGATCGCGCCCACCCAGAGCAGGCGCTCCGTGTCGGGATTGTCGATGCCGCGCCCCATGGTCATGTCAGATACGTCATGCCGGATACAGCGCGAGCGCTTCGAGGCAGGCGCGGAGCTGCGCCTCGCCCGTGCCGAGCGCTAGCGTGCAGCCGGGCAACCTGAGCCCGAAAGGGCGCGACTCCGCGGCCGCGTCGAGGCACCAACGCGTGAGCTGCGAGAGGCGCGTTTCGCCGTCGAGCTCGGGGAGCGAATCCCAATCGAGCATGCAAGGCTCGCTGTCGCCTCCGGCGAATTGCTTGAGCAGCAGCACCTCGCTGCGCGCGTATGCCTTCCAAGCGATGTGCTGCGGCGGGTCGCCGGGAACCGCGCTACGCAGGCCGGTGAAGTCGCTGTCGCCGTGCGTCTGCCGCCCGGTCGCCCCGGTGCCGGAGCTTTGTGGCAACGGCCGGCCCGGCGGCGCGGGGCGCGGATAGACGAGGCAGCGCGCGTCCATGTGCACCCAGGTCCAGGCGCGGAACAGCCGGCCGGGGTGACGGGTCTGCACGGCGAAGCGGTCGAGCGTCGCCCACCCGCGGCGACGAGTGGGGACCGCGACGCGGGTCGTCTCGGACCCGCCGGCAGGCACGTCCACCGGCGCGGAGCTGTGCCGCTCGTAGGCAAGCTCGATTTCGTAGCGCCGTGTCGCCGATTCATTCTCGACTGCGATCCGAAACTCGGCCACTTGCTGCGCGAACACCGGCGCGGCGCCGACGAACTTGAGGCGCGCGCCGAGCAAGTTGTTATGACAGTGGTGCATCACCACGAGCCCCAAGCCCGCGAGCAGGAACGTGAGCGCGAAGCCCAAGCTCGCGCCGTAGTTCAACGAGCCGAGCAGCATCGTGAACACCATGGTCCCGAAGGTGGCACCGAACGCAGTCGGCAGGATGTAGATCCTGCGGCGTTTGAGCACCACGGCGAGTGGATCGACGCCTTGCCGGCGACGGGCCCATCTCGCGGCCCAGCGCTCCAGTCGTTGCGCGGCGGCTGCCGGCATGTCGCCGATCCTAAGGAATGGGGACCGCGGTGAGGATCGCGGCACCGACGTCGCCGGTCTCGCGCTCGCGCGAGCTGCCCCGCGCGGGTTGCAACCGGTGCGCGACGATGCCCCCGAGCACGGCCTGCACGTCCTCGGGATGGACGCCGCCGTGACCTGCGAGCAAGGCCCAGGCTTGCGCCGCGCGCAGCAGTGCGAGGCCGCCGCGCGGCGAGAGGCCCGCCGTGAACTCGCCGGAGTTGCGCGTGTACGCGATCAGCGCCTGCACGTAGTCGAGCAGCGCCTCGGAAACGTGCACGGTTCCGACGGCGCCTTGGAGGCGCAGCAGCGTGTCGAGCGACAACACGGGCTGGAGCTGATCGACGAGCGTGCGCCGCTCGCCGCTCGCGAGCAGCAGCCGCTCTTCGGCCGGCTCGGGGTAGCCGAGCTCGAGCTGCATCAAGAAACGATCGAGTTGCGATTCCGGCAGCGGGAACGTGCCGATCTGGTGCGTGGGGTTGCGGGTCGCGACGACGAAGAACGGCGCCGGCAAGGAATACGTGGTGCCGTCCGCCGTGACTTGCCGTTCCTCCATCGCCTCGAGCAGCGCGCTCTGCGCCTTCGGCGTCGCGCGATTGATCTCGTCGGCGAGCACGAGCTGCGAGAAGATCGGGCCCTTGTGGAACTCGAACCGAGCGCTGTCGCGGTGGAAAACGGAAACACCGAGCACGTCGGCGGGCAGCAAGTCGCTGGTGAACTGAATCCGGTGATAGCTCAAGCCTAGCGCCTTCGCCAGTGCGTGCGCGAGCGTGGTCTTGCCGACGCCGGGCAAGTCCTCGATCAACAGATGGCCGCGGGCGAGCAGGCACGCGACGGCGAGCTTCAGTTGGCGGTCCTTGCCGATGATGATTCGGCCGAGCGCCCGAAGCACCGGCTCGATCAGCGCCGTGTGGTCGGTCGCGGTGCGGGTCGCGAGCAGAGTCGGTGTTGCCATGCCCGGAATGGTGGCTGAAAACGCCTCGCCGGAACACCCCGCTTTCTAGCGTTTGTGAACCAGTGCGCACCGCGCGAGCGGCAGCACGGCTCGGTCGTGTCGCACTTTGGCCGTTTGGCCTCTGCGTAGCTGCGGCCGCACCTCGGACGCGTGCTCCGCTGTGGCACGCGACTTCGCCGGCCTGCGGCCGGTTCCCTCGCCACGGCGCGTTCGCCGGGGTCCAGAACGCGGTCGTTTGGTTGTCGTGCCAGTAGTGGCGGCGTGCCGCCGCGTTCTGGATGCTCGCCTGCGGCTCGCCCCCGGGCGCTGCGCGCCCGGGCTCCGCGGCTCTCGGCGCTGTGGCTCGGCTCGTCGCTACCGCCGCAGCGGAGCACGCGTCCGAGGTGCGGCCGCAGCCTTTGCGCGCAGTGCGCGGCCGGGGAAGGTGGCGCACCGCCTTCTCGCGGTGTGCTATGCGAGGTCGGCGAGGCGGGCGAGCTGCTGTTCCAGTTGGGCGGTGCGTTGCTCGAAGTCTGCGACGCGCGCGTTTTCCTTTGCCACGACGTCTGGCGGGGCGTTTGCGACGAAGCTCTGGTTTTCGAGCTTGCGGCGGCTTTTGGCGAGGTCGTCGCGGGTGCGGGCGAGCTGCTTGCCCAGGCGGTCGCGCTCGGCCGCAACGTCGATGAGACCCGCGAGAGGCACGAGGATCCGCATGCCGCCGAGCAGCGCCGTGGCCGCGCCCTTGACTGCGGCGCCGGGCGCGAGCATCTCGATGCGCTCGATGCCGGCGAGACGCGTGAGCTGTGCGCGGTGACGGTCGACGCGCTCGTCGTCGAGCGCCGTCGCATCCGCGAGCTGCACGGTCAACGCGGTCGAGCGGGGCAGGTTCGAGTCCCCGCGAATCTGCCTGATGCCCACGACGAAGGTCTTCAGCCACTCGACCTCAGCCTCCGCCTCGGCATCGTAAGCAGCGTCACCTTCGACGGGGAACGGCTCGAGCATCACGGTCTTGCTATCGCGTCCGGTTTGCCGGCACAGCTCGAGCCAGAGCTCTTCCGTCACGAACGGGATCAACGGATGCAGGAGCTTCAGGAGCGCGCCGAGCGCTGCGACCAGGGTCTGTTGCGTGCCGCGCTTGCGCGCGGGGTCGGCGCCCGGGTCGGTGAGAACCGCTTTGGCGAGCTCGAGGTACCAGTCGCAGAGCTCGTGCCACGCAAAGTCGTAGAGCACCTGCGCGACCAAGTCGAGCCGATAGGTCGCGTAGCTCGCGTGCACCTCGCGGATCACGCCGTGCAGCCGCGACAGGATCCAACGGTCGGCGACGCTGAGCGTGGCGGCGCCGTCCGGCGTTCCGCCGAGCTGGCTCAGCACGTAGGCCGACGCGTTCCAGAGCTTGTTGCAGAAGCGGTGATAGCCCTCGGCGCGCGCAAGGTCGAAGCGTGCGTCGCGGCCGGTCGTGGCGAGCGACGCGAACGTGAGTCGCAGCGCGTCGGTGCCGACGCCTTCGATGCCGTTCGGGAATTCCTTGCGCGTCACGCGCTCGATGCCGGCTTGGAGGTGCGCCTGCATGAGGCCTTCGGTGCGCTTCTTGAGCAGCGTCTCGAGGTCGACGCCGTCGATGAGATCGAGCGGGTCGAGAACGTTGCCCTTCGACTTCGACATCTTCTGGCCTTCGTGATCGCGGACCAGCGCGTGGATGTAGACCTCGCGGAATGGCACGTCGCCCGCGAACTTCATGCCGAGCATGATCATGCGGGCGACCCAGAAGAAGATGATGTCGAAGCTCGTGACGAGAACGTTCGTGGGATAGAAGGTCGCGAGTGCGTCGGTTTTGTCGGGCCACCCGAGAGTGGAGAAGGGCCAGAGCGCCGACGAGAACCAAGTGTCGAGCACGTCCTCGTCTTGGCGCAGCCGAACGCTGGCGCCGAGCCCGTGCTTGGCGCGCACCTCCTGCTCGTCGCGCGCGACGTACGCGTTGCCGCGCTCGTCGTACCACGCCGGGATGCGGTGTCCCCACCAGAGTTGGCGCGAGATGCACCAGTCCTGGATGTTGTGCATCCATTCGAAGTAGGTCTTCGTCCAGCCCTCCGGCACGAAGCGCACGCGGCCGTCCTCGACGGCGGCTATCGCCGGCTCGGCCAGCGGCTTCGTGCGCACGTACCACTGGTCCGTGAGCAGCGGCTCGATGACCACGCCGCTGCGGTCGCCGCGCGGGATCATCGAGACGTGGTCCTCGGTCTTCTCGAGCAGGCCCGCAGCGGCGAGGTCCTCGAGCACCCGTTCCCGCGCGACGAACCGGTCGAGGCCGCGATAGCGCGGCGGGGCCGCGTCGTTCAAATGCGCCGCCTCGTCGAGCACGCTCACGAGCGGCAGATTGTGGCGCAGGCCGACCTCGTAGTCGTTGAAATCGTGCGCCGGCGTGATCTTGAGGACGCCGGTGCCGAACTCACGGTCGACGTACTCGTCGGCGATGATCGGGATCAGCCGGTCCGCGAGCGGCAGGCGCACGTGCTTGCCGACCCACTGCTTGTAGCGCTCGTCCTCGGGGTGCACGGCGACTGCGGTGTCGCCGAGCATCGTCTCGGGCCGCGTGGTCGCGACGACGACGTACGCGCCCTCGATGCCTCCTTCGATCGGATAACGCAGGTGCCAGAGCTTGCCGCGCTCCTCGGTCGACAGCACCTCGAGATCCGAGACCGCGGTCCGGAGCACCGGATCCCAGTTCACGAGACGTTTGCCTCGGTAGATCAGGCCCTCGTCGTGAAGGCGAACGAATACCTCCACGACGGCGCGCGACAGCTCCGCGTCCATCGTGAACCGCTCGCGCGACCAGTCGACCGACGCGCCGAGCCGGCGCATTTGCCGCACGATCGTGTTGCCGGAGCGCTCCTTCCACTGCCAGACGCGCTCGAGGAAACGCTCGCGACCGAGCTCCTTGCGCGACGTGCCCTCGCGCTCGAGCAGCCGCTCCACGACCATCTGCGTCGCGATGCCGGCGTGATCGGTGCCTGGTTGCCACAGAGCGTTCCTGCCGCGCATCCGGTGATAGCGCGTCAGCGCGTCCATGATCGTGTCCTGGAGCGCGTGGCCCATGTGCAGCGTGCCCGTCACGTTCGGCGGCGGAATCACGATGCAGTACGGCTCGCCCTGGCCGGACGGTGCAAACCAGCCGGCGGACTCCCAGCGCTCGTAGTGTCGAGCTTCGATCTCCTCGGGACGGTATTCCTTCTTCACGCCTGTCCTTGGTGGTTGGTCATGTGCATCCGACTACGCGGCGCGGTGCCGGCGCATCGTGACGCGATCTTCAGACCTGATGAGTGTTGAGCTTGTAGCCGCGGTCGCGATAGAAGCGATAGCGGTCGCGGCTCTGCTCGCGCCGCGCCGTGTTGCCGTCGACGATCTCGGCGACGCGCTCGTAACGGCTGAAGAACTCCGGCACTTCCGGCGCGAGGTTGATCAACAGGTTCCAGCGCTCGCCGACCGGCTGTTGCTGGACGCCGATCAGCACCGGCTCGGCGGGCGGCGCGTCGGGCGCGCTGCGCACGACCTTGTGCGGGATGAAGCTGCCTTGGATCACCGTCCACAGCAGCCCGTCGAGCAGCCCCGCCTCGGTGTCCGACGTTGCGTTGACGAACACGTGCTGACTCCGTTGCATCGCCTGGTCGCACAGCCGACAGGCGACCTTCAGCCGCGCTTCTTCCGAGTCGCCATCCGCCACATAGAAGTCGATCTCGGTCACTGCCGCTCGGAGCTCAGGAGGAAGTCGACGAGCAGCGGCACGGGCCGGCCCGTGGCGCCCTTGTGCGAGTTCGCGCGCCAGGCCACGCCGGCGATGTCGAGATGCGCCCAGCGCAAGCCCTCGGTGAACCGCGCCAGGAAGTTGGCGGCGACGCTCGCGCCGCCGTCGCGCGTGCCGGAGTTCGCGAAGTCGGCGAAGTTGCTGCGCAGCGTCTCGCCGTACTCCTCGTGAACCGGCATGCGCCACGCCAAATCGAGCGCGCGGTCGCCCGCCGCGACGAGCTCCGCCGCGAGCTTGTCGTCGGGGCTGAAGACGCCGGTGTAAACGTGGCCGAGCGCCACGACGGCTGCGCCCGTGAGCGTCGCGACGTCGATCAGGCAGCGCGGCTTGTAGCGGCGCGCATAGGTGATCGCGTCGCAGAGGATCAGGCGCCCCTCGGCGTCGGTGTTGATGATCTCGATGGTCTGTCCCGACATGCTCTTCACGATGTCGCCGGGAACCGTGGCCCGTCCGCCCGGCATGTTCTCGCACGCGGGGATCACACCGACGACGTTGCATGCGGGCGCGAGCTCGCCGATTGCGGCGAGCGCGCCGAGCACGCTGCCGGCGCCGCACATGTCGAACTTCATCTCGTCCATCTTGGGCGGCGGCTTGAGCGAGATGCCGCCCGTGTCGAACGTGACGCCCTTGCCGCAGAGCGCGATCGGGGCGACCTTCGACGGGGCGCCGCGATACTCGAGCACGATGAGCCGCGCGGGCTCCTCGGCGCCCTGCGTGACCGACAGCAGCGCGCCCATGCCGAGGCGCTTCATCTCGACCTCGGTGAGCACCTTGACGTGCATGCGCGGGAATTTCTTCGCGAGACCGCGTGCGACGTCCGCGAGATGCGACGGCGTGCACACGTTCGGCGGCCGATTGCCGAGATCGCGCGCGAGGTCGCTGCCGTTCGCGATCGCGAGACCCACCTTGACGCCGCGGCGTACGTCCGCGAGATTCGTGCCGCGCGGAAACGCGATGCCGATGCGCGCGAGCTTCGAGCCCGGGTCGGTGCGGCTCTTGAGCTCGTCGAAGCGATAGAGCGCCGCTCGTGTGATCTCGACGGTCTGCCGCGCGGCCTGGTAGGGCACGACTTCGGACGCGGTCGAATAGCCGAGATAGCTGATGGCTTCCTTGGTGCCCGTGCCGCGCAGCGCGTTGACGGCTGCTGCGACGCCGATCGCGAACCGCTTCGCGCTGAAGTCGTCGGCGTTGCCGCAACCGACGAGCAGCCAACGCGTCGCGGCCGTGCCTTGCGTGCGATGGATCAAAGCGGCGGCGCCGAGGCGGCCGGACGCGTCGCCATTGCGGACGAGCTGCTTGATCAAGCCGCGGGCCGCCGTGTCGAGCTCTTTGGTGGCGCCCACCAGCTGACCGTCGTCGAAGACCGGCAGGATCGCGCATTCGGTGCGCTGACTCGCCGGCGCGCCCGTCTTGACGGGAAACTCCATCCTCAATCTCCTTCGGTCTCTGCTCGCGCCGATTGCGACAGCGGCGGACGAGACGATCGCGGCTGTTCGGCCGCGCTGTGCTATCGTGTTGGAATACCGTGGAAAAATCGCAGTTTAGTGGATTCGATCCGCTGAAGGTACTGGCTCGGAACGCATCGTGAGCTTGATCAGCCGCTACATCCTGCGCGAGACGTTCGGCGCCTGGCTGGTCATGATCATGGTGCTGTTCCTGATCCTGATGACCAGCAAGTTCGCCGAGATCTTGGGTGATGCGGCGGGCAATCGCTTGCCGCGCGAAGCGGTCCTGGCCGTATTCGCGCTCACCTCGATGACCTCTCTCACGGCGCTGACTCCGATCGCGCACTTTCTCGGGGTCATGTGGGCGCTGGCGCGTTTGAACCGCGACAGCGAGATGGCGGCGCTCGCCGCCTGCGGCATCGGCCCGGTGCAGCTGCTCGCTCCGGTCAGCACCCTCACGTTCGCGCTCGCCGCGGTGTTGAGTTGGCTCGCGTTGCTGCAGACGCCGCTCGCGAGCCGGCGCATCCAGGAGATCGAGTTCCGGGCGCAGCAGACGGTGCAGCTCGCGGCGGTGGAGCCCGGCAAGTTCACGAGCCCCGATGGGGGCGCGAGCGTGCTATACGCCGGCGAGGTCAACGGCGAGCAGCTTGGCGACGTTTTCTACGAGGGCCGGCAAGGCGACCGCGTGGTCGCGATTCGCGCGAGTCGCGCCGAGCGCCGCGTCGATCCCGACACCGGGCAAGTGTTCTTCGTGCTGTTCGACGGCCGCCGCTACGAGGGCGTGCCGGGCGAGGAGAAGTTCCTCGTCGTGGGGTTCGACGAGCATGGCATCCCGGTGCGCACGGAGGCCAAGAAGGAGTTCGTGCCGCTCATCGCGTCGACGCCGACGCTCGACCTGCTCGCCTCGAGCGAGCCGAAGGACCGCGCGGAGCTCGAGCGGCGAATCTCGATGCCACTGTCGGTGTTGGTCCTCGCGCTGCTCGCGGTGCCGTTGAGCCGCTCTTCGCCACGCGAGGGCCGCTACGCGCGGATCGGCGTGGGCTTGCTCCTCTACATCATCTACACGAACCTCCAGACGTTCGCGCGAGTCTGGGTCGAGCGGGAAGTGGTGCCCACCTGGCTCGGCATGTGGTGGGTGCACGGGTTGGCTCTCGCGCTGGCCCTGCTGCTCCTCGGGCGCGAGTCCGGTTGGTTTCATCGCGTGCGCATGGTCGCGCCGGTGCCCGCATGACGTTGCTGCGCGGATATCTCATGGCGAGCGTGTTCAAGGGCGTGGCGCTCGTGCTGCTGGTGCTCATCGCGGTGAAGAGTTGCATCGAGCTCGTGGGCCAGATCAACGACGTCGGCGAAGGTTCCTACACCCTGATCGCGGCCGTCCGCTACGTGTTGTTGCGCGTGCCCCAGGCGGTATTCGACACCTTGCCGGCGGCGTCCTTGATCGGCTCGTTGCTCGGCCTCGGCAACCTCGCGGTGCACCGCGAGCTCGTCGTCATGCGCGCGAGCGGCGTGTCGACCTTGCAGTTGCTATCGGCGGTGGGGCTCGCGGGCTTCGGCCTTGCGGTGTTCATGGGACTGCTCGGCGAATCGGTGGCACCGTCGCTCGCCGCCTACGCCGGGGAGATGCGGACGCGCGCGCTGCACGAGGACGTCGCTCTCGCGGACGGGCAGGCCACCTGGCTCAAGGATGGCAACCGCATCTTGAGCCTGCGTCGGCAAACCGGCGCTGCGCCGAGCTACGGCGGCGGCGTATGGCTGTTCGAGCTCGGCCCGGGGCAAGCGCTGAAACGCGTCGCCCGCGGCGACTCGGCCGACATCGACGCGAACAACAACTGGGTTCTCGCCAACTACGCCGAGACCTCGTTCGGCGACGCGGGCATCGCGGCGCGCAAGGAGCGCGAGTCGACCGAGACCTACGGGCTCAATCCAGAGTTGCTTGCGCTGTCGGTGGTTCGCGAAGACATGCTCGACACTCCGGCGCTGCAGCGCTACATCGCTTACCTGCACGGGAACAACTTGGACGCGCGCCGTTACGAAATCGCGTATTGGAAGCGCCTCGCGGACGTAGTGTCGGTGGTCTTGATGACCGTGCTCGCATTGCCGTTCGTGTTCGGCGGGCTCAGGTCCGCCGGCGCCGGAGCGCGGCTCCTGGCGGGGCTTATCATCGGCTTGAGCTACTACGTGGTCGGCCAGCTCCTGACGAGCGGGGGACAGATCTACGGCATCGATCCGCTGATCGTGGCCTGGGCGCCGAGCGCCGCGCTGTTCCTGGTCACCGCCGTCGCGGTGACTCGCGCGCGTTAACCTCCCCCGCTGCTCGGCTCGCGCACGATGGCCGTACGCGACAGCGCGTCGTGCCAAGTGCGCCGGCGCCGGTCGAGGAGGCTCCACCAATAGCCGAGCCCGAGCGGTAGAGCGGACGCCCACGCGGCGAGGAAGCGGAGCAGCGCCGATCCCCAGCCGACCGGGCCGCCGTCTTGCCGTACCAGCCGTATCCTCCACGCGCGCATCCCCAAGGTCTGTCCGCCGTGCGTCCAGAAGCCGCAGTAAAAGAGCGCGGCGACCCCGACGAGGGACACCTGGAACCAGGGCGATCCCGGCGGCACCTCGTGTGCGCCCCGCGCCAGAAACACGGCGAGCGTGAAGAAGAACAGCAAGGCCGCGAGCAGCAGCGAGTCATAGGCGAGCGCGACGAGCCGGCGCCCGAGTCCGGCGGGCTCCGGCGGCTCCGCTGTGGGTTGAGGGTTTTTCACTGCGCGCGGAAGGATGGGCGGGGCCTCGAGTCTAGCAAGCCCTGAAACCCGGCGGTCCACGCTCGACCGCGGGTTCGGGTGACGTGGTTGCTTGCTGGCACCAAAACGCTGTGCTACATAAGCCGGCATTTGTCATCCCGGTTCTAGAGTTTTTACGCAAGCTTTTGTTGTTGAAGGATTTTAGATGAAACTCAATTTCGCTCCGTCGGCCGGTCGTTTGGTCGTCAAGCCATTGGCCGCCGCCGTCGCGACGCTGATCGGCGGAGGTCTTAGCGTCGCCCCGGCCCTTTCCCAGGAGCCGGGTGCTGTTCGCCAAGTCGACATCGAGGAGCTCGTCGTAACGGCGTCGCGCCGCGAGACGACCGTGCAGGAGCTGCCGTTCAACATTGCCGCCGTCACCGGCGAGACACTCGATCGGCAGAGATTGACGAGCCTCGTGGAGTTTTCGCGCTGGGTGCCGGGACTGAGCGTGATCGAGCAGGGCGGGCGCACGCCGAGCCTGATGACGGTCCGCGGCTTGAACGTGCGCTCGATCGACGACGGCCAGTTCCTCGGCAACGGCGGCGGCGACACCGTGGCCACCTATCTCGGCGAGATTCCTCTGTACGTCGACTTCAAGATGAAGGACCTGGACCGGGTCGAGGTGCTGCTCGGGCCCCAAGGCACCCTGTACGGGGAGGGTACGCTCGGCGGCGCCGTGCGTTACATCCCGCACGCGCCCGATACCGAGAACCTCACGTTCGACCTGCACGGCGACCTCTCGAGCCTCTCGCAGGCCGACGACAAGAGCTATCAGGCCGACGCCGTCGTGAACGTGCCGTTCGGCGACGGCCGCCTGGCTTTCCGCGGCGCCGTCGCTTACCTGGACGACTCCGGCTTCATCGACTATCCGTACCTGTTGCGCCAGCCCGGGGTCTCCAATCCCCAGCCGAATTTCAACAACCCCGCCGAAGTTGCCGCGAACCTGTACCGGCAGAACGACGTCGATTGGGAGCAGACGTTGTCCGGCCGCCTGGCGCTGCTCTGGCGCATCACCGACTCCGTGGACGCGACTTTCAACTACTACTTCCAGGACCAGGAGAACGGCGGCCGCACGATCAACCAGCGCCAGGCGTTCAACACCGGCCGCTACGAGTCCGGCCAGCGGTTCCTCGAGCCGAACGACCGCGAGAACCAGCTGTTGAGCGTCGAGCTGGTCGCGGATCTGGGTTTCGCGACCCTCACATCGGCTACGGGCTTCTCCAACTACGATCAGGTCGGCCAGCGCGACCAGACCGACCTCCTGCTCGATTTCGGGTTCGGTTACGAGCTGTTCCCGTCGTTCGCCGCGTATACGCGCGAGACGTCCACCGAGGACCGCACCAACGAGGAGCTGCGTCTCGTGTCGAATGGCACCGGTCGCCTGAGCTGGATCGCGGGACTTTTCTACAACAAGTTGGAGACCAAGGACAGCAGCAGCGAGTTCACGCCGGGTTATCCGGAGTTTTTCTTCGGCGATCCGAACGCGCTGCCGACGGGCGACCTCGAGTTCCGCCAAACGCGTCACTTGGAGCTCGACGAGCGCGCTCTGTTCGGCGAGCTCGGCTACCGCTTCACGGACCGTTGGCAAGCCACGATCGGCGGGCGCTGGTTCAACTACGACTTTTCGCAGATAGGTAACGTGTTGCTGCCGTACGTGCCCGAGAGCGACGATTCCGTCAGCGCGGTCGACGATCACGGCTTCCTCGCGAAGCTCAACACGTCGTACCGCTTCAACGACGCGGTCATGGGCTACGTGACGATCAGCGAAGGCTACCGCGTCGGCGGAGCGAATGGCGCCCCGCCTTGTATCCTGCCCGTCAACCTGTCCGTGCAAGCCGCCTGCGCGCTGCCGAACGAGATCCCGATCGATCCCGACACGACCACGAACTACGAAGTCGGAGTGCACAGCACGTGGAACGGCGGCAAGCTGCTGTTCAACGGTGCGCTGTACCACATCGATTGGCAGCACATCCAGACGGAGAGCACGACGGTCAACGGGGCTTTGCGGATAATCGTCAACGGCGGCAAGGCGAAGTCGAACGGCGTGGAGCTGGCGTTCCAGAGCCACGGCCTCGAGCACTGGTCGTTCACGAGTACCTACGCGTACAACGAGGCGGAGCTCACGACGTTCGCGCAGGGCCTCGTCGGCGGCGTGGACGCGCTCCCCGGCGATCGGCTGTCGGGCACGCCGCAGAACCAGGCGAGCTTCTACGTGAACTACTACCGCCGCCTCGCGAGCGGCTGGGACCTCGACGCGGGCTACGGTCTCACGTCGTCGAGCGACGTCTGGACGAAGGTCGGGTTGCGCGACAACGGCGAGGTGCTCGGCGGCTACACCGTGCACAACGTGTCGGCGTCGCTCTCGAAGGATCGCTGGTCGGCGACCGTCTACGTGGACAACTTGACCGACAAGTTCGCGGAGACCGCCGTGCGGCTCGACCCGAGCTTCATCCGCAACGTCAACGGCTTCGACCTGCGCCGCTACTTCCGCAATGACCTGCGGCCCCGCAACTTAGGCGTAGAATTCCGCTATCGCGTGGGGAACAAGTAGGCGGACAGGTCGATAGCAGCTTCGGCGGAAGAGCTCGAGCGCTGGCGGCGCGAAGCCGAGCGGCGCCTGAATAGCGGCGATCTTGCGGGCGCGCGCGCGGCGTGCCGCGAGGCGCTCACGCGCCATCCGCGGCACGCGGACGCGCGCTTTCTGCTTGGCATGACGGCGGCGGCGGCGCATCGCTACGGCGAAGCCGTCGACGAGATCGCCCGCGCGATCGACGCCGATCCCACGAAGGCCGAGTACCTCGCCCAACAGGCCCGCTGCCTCGCTCTGTTGAAGCGCGAGGCTGAAGCCCGCGCGGCGGCCGAGCGTGCGCACGGGCTCGAGCCGACCGCTGCGCTCACGCTCGACACGCTGGGGGTGGTTTGGTCGCGGCTCAACGAGCATGCGCGGGCGGTCGACGCGTTTCACGGCGCCGTGCGCGCCGAGCCCGGCAACGCCGGATTTCAATACAACCTCGCTGCGTCGTTGCGCTTCCTCGGCCGGTTCGAGGAGGCCGAGCAGGCCTACGAAGCGGCCGTTCGCGCCGCGCCTACGCTGTATCGCGCGCACTCGGCGCTGTCCGATTTGCGCAAGCAGACACCCGAGCGCAATCACATCGAGCGGCTGCTCGCTCTGCTGCCCGGCGCAGCCGGCGACGTCGACGGCGAGCTGCATCTCCGGCACGCGCTCGCCAAGGAGCACGAGGATCTCGGCGACTACGATCGAGCGTTCGCGCACCTCGCCGCGGGCAAGGCGCGCAAGCGCCGCGAGCTGAGCTACTCGGTGGAAGAAGACGTCGCTCTGTTCGCCGCGGTCGAGCGGCTGTTCGACGAGCGGCTGCTCGCGCGGCCGGCGCGCGGCTGCGAGAACGACGAGCCGATCTTCGTCGTCGGAATGCCGCGCTCCGGCACCACGCTCGTGGAGCGGATATTGTCGAGCCACTCCCGGGTGCTGTCGGCGGGCGAGCTACAGAACTTCGGCGTCTGCGTGAAGCGGATGGCGGGCACTGCGTCGCGGCGCGTGCTCGACGTCCCCACGCTCGAGCGTGCCGCGGGTCTCGAGCTCGCGGCCCTGGGCGAACGCTACGTCGAGTCGACGCGGCCGATCACCGGCGGCAAGCCGCGCTTCGTCGACAAGATGCCGCTCAACTATTTCTACCTCGGCCTCATTCGGCTCGCGCTGCCGAACGCGAAGATCGTTTGCGTGCGGCGCGATGGCCTCGACACGTGTGTGAGCAACTTCCGCCAGCTCTTTGCGCTGACGTTCTCGTACTACAACTACGCCAACGATCTGCGCGACCTCGGCCGCTACTACGTCGCCTTCGATCGGCTGATGACCCACTGGGAGCGCACGCTCGGCGCCGCGATGCTGCGCCTGCAATACGAGGACCTCGTCAGGGACCACGAGGCGGAGACGCGCCGCTTGCTCGAGTTCTGCGGCTTGCCCTGGGAGCCCGACTGCCTGCGCTTCCACGAGAACACGGCGCCCGTCGCCACCGCCAGCGCCGTTCAGGTGCGCGCGCCGTTGAACGACAACTCCATCGGCCGTTGGCGGCGCTACTCGGCGCACCTGGGCCCGCTGCGCGAAGCGCTCGCCTCTGAGGGTAGCCTGGCGGAGGGCTAGTTCCCGAGCAGGACTTGGTAACGCGGGTGGGCCTTGATGTAAGTCGCCACGAACGGACAGCTCGGGATCACGGTGAGGCGCCGCTCGAGCGCGTAGTCGAGCGCGAAGCGAACCAACCGCGACGCGATTCCGCGGCCGCGCATGGCCGGCGGCACGAACGTATGGTTGTAATCGAGAGTGGCCGCGTCGAGCGGGGCGTAGTCCAGGACCGCCAACGAGTCGCCTACCGCGACCTCGAATCGCCGCTGCGCGGCGTTGTGTCGAATCTCGTCGGACTCGGTAGGCACTTCGGCTCAGTCCGCGTCCGCCGAGTTGCAGGGCGGATCGAGAGAGCCGATGAGGTCGGCGGCGATCTGCTCGCGCACGCGCGCGTCCGGTTCCTTGAGAACGCCGATCACGTTCGCGTAGTGCAGCTGGAAGCAGTCGCCGCGCGCATGCTGCTTCAAGGCCTTCGAAAGGTCCTCCGCGGGGCCGACGTAGAGCGGCGAGTAGTGCGGCTCGTCCCCAGGCTCCACGGACCGGG
>Ga0137410_10001489_pt1 | contig 16105 bp, 12 predicted proteins | sample CZODoug1_16funga_FD_108878 | JGI IMG/M metagenome (GOLD analysis project Ga0137410, IMG submission 108878) | Vadose zone soil fungal communities from Angelo Coast Range Reserve, California, USA - CZODoug1_16fungal (Illumina Assembly) | ecosystem: Environmental > Terrestrial > Soil > Vadose zone... | reverse complement strand
CGATCTCGCCGACGCACATCTCGGCCACCCCGTTCGACCCGACGATCAGTATCGGAATGACGTTTAGATGGCGGCGGCGGTAAAACGTCTGCAGGCTGCGAAGGGCCGCGCGCTGAGAGGTGAAGACGATCAAACCCAGCAGGTAATAAACAATAAAGACCATCCGCGAATAAGAGAACGCCGAATACGTGAATCCCCCGCGGTAGAAGAACGCGATCACCGTCACCAGCAGCGCCCCGATCGAAATCGCCTTGAAGATGTTGATGAAATCCTCGCTGAACGAGAACTCGCCGCGAACGCGATATAGACCGCGATACCCGAAGGCGCCGACCTGGATGAGCGGCGCGAAATAGAGCACGCTCAGGTACGGGTCAAAGATCGGGTGAAAAGCGTAAGGCAGTGATAATGAGAGGAAGCCGAGGTCTATTCGGGAAATGGTGAAAATCGGTTCTTCCGGGTGCCTCAGCCAATAGGCGAGTATGAATAACAAAGCAGCCAGAGCCCCGTCGAAGACCATCAATCCCACGGAGACGACTTTGATCAGGTGCTCGCTTAACGGCCATATCAGTAAACGATTGCGTGGCGGCGCCGTATTTTCACTCGTAAAAGTGTTACTATCCGACTGCATTAGAGATGCCATTCTACGCTGGCTCATTGAACCTCGGGGTTGTGAGGGGATAGGCGCAGGCATCTTACGTTATGAAACGCGCGACTGTAAACACCGAATCGCCGCTTTTAAGCAAAACTACGGCGATGTTCTACAATAGGATCTGAATCCGATCGTATGGAGGAGCGCCGTCGTGTATCATTAAATTCTGGCGTCAGACCGATCCAGGTTAGAGGTAAAAGCTATGACTCAAACTGCGACTGACTATCTTGAGGCGATTGATCATCTGCCTGTGGGCGGGAAGCTGTATCTTGAAGACGTAGGCTGGGATGAATACGAAGAATTGCTTGAAGAGCTTGAAGGAAAGCGCCACGTGCGGATCAGCTATGACAATGGGAGGATGGAAATCATGACTCTTTCGCCGGAACATGAAGGGCCTGCGAGTCTCTTTGGCTATCTCATCCAGATTTTGACCGAAGAGCTTGATCTCGAGTTTATCTCGATCCGTTCGACAACGCTCAGACGGAAAAGCCGATTGCAGGGCAAAGAACCTGATGACTGTTTCTACATAGGCGCTCTGGACAGAATTATCGGCAAAAAGCGGTTGGATCTTGATTTCGACTCGCCGCCCGACCTGGCCATTGAGGTCGATGTGACCAGTTCTACAATTAACAAAATGGCGATCTATGCTGGCCTTGGCGTGCCTGAAGTTTGGCGCTATGACAACTACCAGGTCGAGTTTCATCGCCTCGCCGGAAAACGATATGAGTCAGCCTCGACCAGCGCGCTCTTCCCATTCCTGCAGCCTTCGGTAGTGGCGGAGCATTTGCCGATAGGATACACACAGGGCATCAACGCAATGCGCCGGGCTTTCCGCGAATGGGTACGCGCGCATAAGCCGTAATTTCGCGCTATATTTACAGATCGAAGACCGTGACCCATTCCGCCCTCGACACTTTGTAATTCAACCCGCCAAGCAAAAAACTGACGGCATTGCGCATGTGCCTTGCTCCATAAACTACGCCGACAATCTTTTTATCCTGTCGCCTGGAGTCGTACAGCTTTTTCAGGTGTGTAATCAACTGCCGGTCGCGTTCATCTATCAGCAGAGTGTCAAATTCCTCGAAACTTTCATCCTGAAGAAGAATTTCGTCCGAGGACGGCAAATCCTCAAGAGCCATATTTTCAGCAAGCGTTTCTCTCGTACCGAAGAGGAAAAGATTAACTACGTATATCGGGAGGAAAAGGAACAACTGCGCTTTTAACCACAGCGGAAGCGCGGACCAACGCTCATCAAAGGCGCGCCCCTCCATATCCGAGGTGATAATTTTGTCGCGCCAGCCGGATACTTTCATTCCATCCTGCTGCGTGACCAGATCCATGCGCCGAATCTTTTTCACGACTCGATATGAGAGCGTAAGGAGATGGGCTTTCCTGGAATTGACGCCTTCAGCAAGAATCAAGTCGCACGCGGCCAGCCTTCGGCTTACCTCGTCATAAAATTCCTTCGAGCCGACGTGAATCATCGGGAATAGAAGGAATTCGAGGCCCGCGCCGTCTTTTTTCAAATGATAGACGGCGGATCGCACGTTGAAGGAGTTCTTTTCGATGAACTGCATATATCGTTTTTCGCTTGGATGTTCAGAAAAAATTTCTGACGACTGATGACTGACAACTGACGACTGATGAAAATAAAAAAACAGCGCTCCTGCGCTAATCGCTTTTGTTTATTTTCGACCAGGCGCCAGTCGTCAGTTTTATCGCAGTCCTGAACACACATATGAAAAGCGCTGTAAGTCACCGAATCTGCGAATAAGCAGTCGGGCGCAGAAACGCCGCGTGAATGTTCGACACGGCCTCCGGATCAGTCCAGCCGGGCTTGTTTCTCACACGCGCCCAATCCGGATTCGCCCTGAACGCATCCCACGCCTTTTCGCGCGCGGCCATGTCGTCGAATCCGACCATGTAAGTCAGGTGCGGCAACCTCGCGCCGGCGATCGCCTCGCCGAAGAAGACCGGCGCGAACCTGCAGTCGCGGAAGATCTTGATCTCTTCCTGGTTGAACATGGCGACCTTGTTGCGCAGGCTGAATGCGTTGCGCGATTCGTAAGTGCGAAGCTCGAAAACGCGCGGCGGGCGCTTCTCGTCCTCTTTGCCTGTTGGGCCTGTTGGCGGGATTTCGATCTTCTGATGCGAATCGAAGGCTTTGAGCAATGTGGATTCGTAACGCGCGTAAGGCATTTCATTCGCCGCATCGAACTCTTGCCAGGCTTTCACGAACTCCTTATCCCCCCGCATCGCCTCCATCGCCGACTGCATGTCGGCCAGCGATTTGTAATCGATCACGACGACCAGCGACGGGCTGCGCAGGCCCGAAATCACGTTGAAGCAACCGACCGGCCCGACGCCATGCCGCTTCATCATCGGCAGGACCTGATTCTGAAAGAACTCCTGAAGGCGGGCGGGTTGGATGTCGTTGCGCAACTCGTAAATCCGCAGATCGTAAAAATGATTGCTTTCGGCCCCCATGACGGGAACATTCGCCGCGCCCGCAACGCTCGCGGCCAGGCCCGTTTTCAAAACGTCTCGACGATTCATCTGTATTCTCCGATTTGAGATTTGGGATTTGAGATTAATCAACCTTCAACCGGCTTCGCCCCGACGCCGAACCGACGTCGTTTCGCGGTCACGACCACGCGCCTGTCGGTCGCCAGCCGCTTCTCGACCCATCGCGCCAATCGCACGAACGGCAGCCCCATCAAAAAGTAAATCGCGGCGGTCAGAACGCCGGCGCCGATGTAATCGTAATAGGTCGAAGCAAGTTGGCCGTAAACCTTGGTCAATTCGACCATCGTGATCACTGAGACGATGGACGAATCCTTGAACAGCGCTATGAAATCGTTGGTTACCGGCGGGATCACCAGCCGCATCGCCTGCGGCACGATCACGTGGCGCAGCGATTGCGCGCGCGTCATCCCCAACGACAGGGCCGCTTCCATCTGTCCGCGCGGAATCGCCTCGATGCCGGCGCGGTAATTCTCGGCCTCGTAGGCCCCGTAATTCAGCCCCAATCCGACCACGGCGGCGACCAGAGGCGAGAGTTTTACGCCGACGTTCGGCAGCCCGTAGAAGATCAAATAGAGCTGGATCAGCAGCGGCGTGCCGCGAAACAGCTCGACATAGCCTCGCGCCAGCCACGAAGCGGGGCGCGGGGCGTAAAGATAAATCAACGCCACCGCGAGACCGATCACTATCGCGACGGCCATCCCCAACACTGAAATCAACAACGTCATCGGCGCACCGATGAGCAACAGCGGCGGCAGATAACTTTTGTAACGCTCCAACCTCTCACGCCACGTCAGCTTCTTCGTAATGTTTTGCGTGAATTCCTGGTAGACCTGCCCAGGCTGCGACGCCGAAGAAATCCCGGCGAAGAGCTGATCCGTCTCGCCATTCCAGATACCCCATTTCTCGTATATCCGCCGCAACTCGCCCGATTTGATCAGCGCCAGGAGCGCGTCATTGACCTGCTTAAGCAACTCCGTGTCTTCCTTGCGCGCGGCGATGCCGTATTCCATCCACTCTATACTGGGGCCTACGAACTTCAGCTTCGGATTCGGCTTGCTGTAATAGACGGCGATGGGCCAATCCATCAGCACCGCCTGCAAACGCCCGAGCGCGAGGTCGTCGTAAGCATTATTCTGATTCTCGTAGGATCGAACATCAATCCCGCCTGCGCGTTCGAGGATGCGCTGCGCGAGCGAAGCCTTCAGCGTGCCGACGACCTTGCCCTTCAGATCGGCGAGCGAGTTGATTGAATTCTCGCCGGCGCGCACGCTGAGCTGTTCGCCGCAGGCGTAATACGGGATCGAGAAATTGACCTGCTGTTTGCGGTCGTCGGTGATCTCGATGCCGTTGACCGCCAGGTCGTAATTGCCGCGCTGCAACCCCGGAATCAGACCGTCCCACTGGTTTTGCGTGAAGACCGATTTGCGGTTGAGGCGTTTGCCGACCGCGTCCATCAGATCTACCTCGAAGCCGATGATCTCGCGCGGATTTTTCGGATTGGGCAGCAGGTAAGGCGCCCCGCCTTCCGCGTCACCGCCCCAGCGGAGTGGTTGATCGCCGCTCTGGGCTTTGGCGGGCAAGACCGAACAAAGCAGCGCAAAAAACAGAAGAGCGTGTCGCAGTGATCCGACTGTGAGGCCTGGCATGGCCTGGGATTTTTTCTGCGCCGCGCATCCGGTTTTCAGCCTGCGGAGCAGGCGGCGGCATAAAGCCTGGGGTGAAGCGTAGCGGAACCCCAGGAATTGGTTGTGGTAGAGCGTATCAAGCCCGCGAAGCGGGCGGCAGCTTGTTGCGAGCAGTTGATTTCGTTGACTTTCATAACAATTGGTATTCGCCACATCTCTGTCGCCTGCTTCGCAGGCTTGGATGATTTTGGGTGCGCCCTTCCTGGGGTTCCGCTGCGCTCCACCCCAGGCTCTATGCTGTCGCCCGCGTTCGCGGGCTGATATTTCAATCATTACAGACACCTTTACAGGAAAATTTGCGGGCTGATACTTCAATCATTACAGATACCTTCGCAGGAAAGCTCGCGTGCGTTCGTCACTCGGCGAACTGAAGATCACGTCAGGCAAACCGCTTTCGATCAATTCACCGTCGGCGAGCACCAGTATTTTGTCGGCCACATCGCGGGCGAATCTCATCTCGTGAGTCACGACGACCTGAGTCATTCCTTCGTCGTCGAGTTTTCGCATTATGTTCAATACTTCTTCGACCAGGCTCGGGTCGAGCGCCGAGGTCGGCTCATCGTAAAGCATCACCTTCGGCTCCATCGCCAGCGCCCGCGCAATCGCCGCGCGCTGCTGCTGGCCTCCCGACAATTGCGAAGGGTAATAATCGAGCCGGTCGCTCAAGCCGACCTTCGCCAGCAACTCGCGGGCCGTGGACTCAGCCTTCCGGCGATCAACCTTCTTGACCACCATCGGCGCGAGCATCGCGTTTTCCATCGCGGTCAGATGCGGAAAGAGATTGAAGCTTTGAAAGACCATCCCGACCTCTTCGCGCAAACGCCGGAGCCGGGCGTTGAAGTCGCGATGCGAAAGGCCGTTGTCCAGATCCAGCGTGATCTCGCCGATGCGCACGCGCCCGCTGTCGAAAAGCTCGAGCCCGTTCAGGCATCGCAGCAATGTCGATTTGCCGCAACCCGACGGCCCGATGATCGCGGTCAACTCAGACACTTCGACATCGAAGCTTACGCCGCGTAGGGCGGCGGCGCCGCCGTAGCTTTTATGTAGATTGTTTACGGAGATGATTGTACTCATCAGGGCCGATTTTTTCGCTCGGGTTTCGGCGCGGTAAATTTCTTCAACATCTTCCGAATCAAAATCTACAGTCTTACGCCGCTTTTACTTCAACATATTCGACAATCGAAGATGGCTCGGGAAGCGGCTGACCGTCTTGGACCAAACCTTCAAGATGAAACTCGATCGCTTCTTGAATCAGTCGCAGGACTTCTTCTCTGGTTTCCGCCACAGCGGCGCATCCTGGCAGATCCGGCACGTACGCGCCAAAACTGCTTTCTCCCTTTTCAACGATCACTGCGTAACGCATAACAACTCCTTATTCGTACCTCTTCAAGCCCGCCTGCTTCAAAATGCTGTTCAGCGTTCCAGACGGGACATCGACGCTTAGCTTACCGGACACTGTAACCGTGCCTGGCTTTGAAGGATGCTTGAATTGGCGATGGCTCCCTTTTGTGCGAACCAGATACCAGCCGTCGCCTTCCAACATCTTAATGACGTCTTTTACCTTCATCTCTGAACATCATAGAACGAATAATCCAACGCGGAAAGATTATCACGGTTGACTCAAGCTACCCGCTTCCCGCGCCCCTGCCAATACTTCTCGCGCAACAAATTCTTCTGAATCTTGCCCGTCGCGGTGCGCGGCAGCGCGTCAGTGAAGCTTACCACTCTCGGGCATTTGAAGTGAGCCATGTTAGCGCGGCAGAACTCGATGATCTCGCTTTCGGCCGCGGTCATTCCCGGTTTCAATACGACCACCGCGGCGACAGTTTCGCCCCATTGTTCGTGCGGGACCGCGATGCACGCGGCTTCGAGCACAGCCGGGTGTTTGTACAACATGCCTTCGACCTCGATCGAAGAGACGTTCTCGCCGCCGGAGATGATCAGGTCTTTCTTGCGGTCGACGACCTCGACCATTCCCTCGCGGTCAATCGTCGCCATATCGCCCGTATGGAACCAGCCGTCGACGATCACGGCGCCGGTGGCCTCGGGCTGGCGCCAGTAGCCCGACATCACCACGTTGCTGCGCGCGATGATTTCGCCGACGCTCTGGCCGTCGGGTTCGACGTCTTTTCCGTTTTCGTCCACGACGCGCAGATCGACGCCCAGCATCTGGTATCCGGTTCGCGTTTGAACCCGATACTGCTCCTCTTTAGGCAGGCCGCGCATGTGCGGTTTGATTTTCGAGACGGTCAGGAACGGCGAGGTCTCGGTCAGACCGTACACTTGAATCACCTGCCACTCCAGCCGCTCCTGCATCCCCTCGATCAACGCGCGTGGCGGGGCCGAGCCTGCCGTCGCCACGCGCACGCCTTTGCGCGGCAGCGCGGCGAGTTGCGCGTCGCTCAAGCGGTGATTCAAAGCCAGATTGATCATCGTCGGCGGCATGCAGGCGAACGACATCCGCTCGCGCGCGGCCAGGTCGAAGAAGCTCGCAGGCTCGTATTTCTTGACGATGACGTGTTTCGCGCCGACGCCCGTCACCGCGTAAGGCAGTCCCCAGCCGTTGCAATGGAACTGCGCCAGCGTGTGCATGTAGACGTCGTCGTGCGTCAGGCCGAACTCGATGATCGAATTGATCGCGTTGATATAGATGTTGCGGTGAGTGGACATCACGCCTTTCGGCTTGCCCGTCGTGCCGGAGGTGTAGAGGATCGTCGCAACGTCGTTTTCGTCAACGTCCGCGGGCTCGGGATCGGACGCCGGCGCGCCTTCGAGCAGAGCGTCGTAGCTCAGCCAGTCAGTCGGCATATCCGCCTGGTTCGCGGCCACTATGAATTGCTCCACGCTCTTCAACCGCGGCCGGATCTCTTCAATCACCGGCGCCAGCCAGTCTTCGACGATCAATATCTTCGCCTCGGCGTGGTTGAGGATGTATTCGAAATCGCCCGCGATGAGGCGGAAGTTGATCGGCATGTAGACGGCTCCGATCAGAGGCGCGCCGAAGAATCCGTCCATCATCCGGTGGTCGTTCTGCGAGATGATCGCGACGCGGTCGCCTTTTTCGACGCCCAGGCCCCGCATCAAATTCGCCCAGCGGTTCACCCGCCGGCCGAATTGATTGTAGGTCAGGCGCAGATCGCCGGAGACTATCGCCTCGCAATCGCCGTATGCGGCCAGAGCGCGCTTGAGGAAATCATACTCGTTGAGTGGAACTATCACGACAAGTCCTCCAGAATTGGCAGAATTGGTGGTATTGATTGGGTTTGACGGCGCGCAGCTTAGCACAAAGTCGACCTTGCGAAGAACCTACAACCCAAGACCTGAAACCCAACACGCCTACGAACTTTTCCTTCGCTCGCTCGATTAAGTTATGAGCCATTTTATTGACATAATTTGTGACGGGGGGTAAGCTTACCGACCGGTAGGTCGTCCCTGCTGATATCAAGTCGCGACAGCATGAAAATTCATTCGTCTTCCTTTATCAGAAAGCGTCCTGGCGTCGTCCGGGACGGGTCATAAACAGATCGCCACGCACGCTGGGGCTTGTTCATCAGGCGATGCAGGCGCGATGGCGACGAGCCAACGAACAAAACTATTCAATCAGCCGCCAGCTTAGGAGGATAACTTATGCTTCGTGTTCTTTTCACGCTCAATGTTTTTCTGACAATAACGATTTCAGCGTTCGGGCAAGCCGACGTCTCTTCGGCCACGGTCAAGGGAACAGTGACCGATCCGCAGGGCTCGGCGGTGGCGAACGCGGTTGTCAACGTCAAAGACCTTGAACAAGGCGCGATCCGCGCAGCCACTACCGATTCGAAGGGCGAGTTTCAAATCCGGCTGCTGCGACCCGGCATTCACGAAATTACGGTCGAAGCAAGAGGCTTCTCGCAGCACTTGATAAAAGATGTTCAGCTCACCGTCGGTCAGACCGCGAGCTACGACATCAAGCTGGAGGTGGCGGGCGTCAAAACCGAAATGGTCGTCACCACTTCCTCTCCGCTGATCGAGGTCGAGCGCACGCAGCAGGCCAACACCATCGAGCGGCGCCAAGTGGAGAACCTGCCCAACGTCGGCCGCACTTTCCAGAATTATGTTTACACCCTGCCGGGCGTATCGAACTCCGACGCCCCGCGAACCCAGCTCGCCGGCCGCATTACCGGTTTCGGCACCTCAGGCTTCTCGATTGGCGGCAGCAACGGGCGCAACAATCTGATCACGGTTGACGGAGGCGAGAACGAATACGGATCGGGGCAGGCCCGCTTCGATGTTCCGGTTGAAGCGATTCAGGAATTTCAGGTCAACCGCAACTCCTTCTCCGCGGAGTTCGGCTTCACGGCCGGCTCGGCGGTCAACATCGTGACCAAGAGCGGCACGAACAACTTCCACGGCAGCGCCTATGTTTTCTACCGCTCGCAGCAGACTTCGGCGCGCGATCCCTTCGATTTCAATCCCAACGGGAAGAAATCCTTTGATCAGCGGGTCATTCCCGGCTTCACTTTTGGCGGCCCCATCGCCAAAAACAAGCTCTTCTTCTTCACCAACTATGAACGCCAGAAAAACGACTTCGCGCGTTTCCGCAATTTCACGACCAACTCGCAATTGCAACCTAATGCGGCTCAACTCGCGTTGCTCGGTCAACTCGATGCTTCAGCCAACGCCAACGTACGGCGCATTTCCGCCAATCTGCGTAACGCGCTGACCACGAGCGCGACGACCTATCCGACGATCTCCAAATACCTGAAAGATAGTGAAGGCGCGTTCAATGGACTGGCGCGGCTCAACACCTGGAACAGCCGGGTGGATTACCAACTCGGCCAACGGGACTCCTTCAACGGGCGCTTTACGCTGACGCGCAATTTCACGAATGACATCGGCGTCAATCCGCTCACTTCGCCTTCCAACGGCAACAGCCTGGCCGCGCGCGACTATTCGACCGTCGTCACCTGGATTCACAACTTCGGGAGTAATCTGATCAATCAGGCGCGAGCGCAATTTTCGCCGAATAACTCGTCGGTGACGGCCCCGCCCGAGCCTGCGGCGACAGGATTGATTGTCTCCGGTGTGGGGAATTTCGGCCGTACCTTCGGCGCGCCCTACATCGTCTTCCAGGATCGTTATCAGTTCGAAGACTATCTGACCTGGATTCGCGGCGACCATACTTTCAAATTCGGCGCGTCGTATCGGCCGGTCACATACAACTTCCGCAACGATCTCTGGTTCGCCGGCGAATACCAGTTCCAATCGAGCCCTCTTTACCCTGTCACACTTGCCGTGCCGGCGGCGGATCGGGCGGCGTTCCTGGCCGCAGCAGGGAGCGGCATTCCGCAACTCACGCCGCTACAAAATCTGGATCTGAATCAACCACTCATTTACCGGCAAGGATTCCATAATCCACTCTGGATTGGGACTGGCCATTACCTCGGCGGCTTTTTGCAGGACACGTGGAAGATTCATCCGCGTCTGACTTTGGATATCGGCGGTCGAATTGATTGGGACGGTGAACCGAAACCGGTTCCGCGCAACACATACTTCTCGCCGCGTCTGGGTTTCTCGTGGGACGTCGCGGGCGATCACAAGACGGTCCTGCGCGGCGGCAGCGGGATTTTCTATTCGCCGATCTACGTGCAGATTCCCGGCTACACCAGCGTGCTCAACGGCAGCGGTAATTACATCAACCAGATTGTCCGGACGGGGAACGCCGGCCTCCCGGCTGTCTTCAACGCGAGCGCGGCGGGCGTCTATCAAGCCGGCATCTTTGGAAACGCCGCGGCGGGCATCCCCGCGGGCACGTATCCTTTCAGCGTCCTGACAGAGGCCCAGATCAACGCGCTGCAAATTTCGACTGTGGCGGGAGCGGCGGGACGCGTGCTCTTCGACCTGAACCCGGATTACAAGAACAACTACTCGATTCAAGCCAACCTCGGCATTCAGCGCCAGATCACTTCAAACCTGAGCGTCGAGATCGCCTATCAGATGTACCACGGCCTCCACATTCAACAGCCAGTCGGGCTGAATTATTGCGAGGCCGGTACGCCAGGTTGTCCGGCGACGGCGGCCAATCAGACCGCGATGTCGCAGCGCGACCCGCGTCTCGGTCCGCTTTATCGCGTGTGCGGCGCTGACACCAGTTGCGGGCGGGTGAATGACGCGGGCATCACCCAATTCACTGATTACCAGTCACGTGGCAGTTCGATCTATCACGGGATGACCGTCTCGCTAACGCGGCGTTTCAGCGACTACTTCTCCTTCCAGATCAACTACACCTTCAGCAAGGCGATTGACGATCAAACCGATTTCAATTCATCCTTTGCGCCGCCCTTCCCGTCGCGGCTCGCCACGGAGCGGTCGTTGTCCACCTTTGACATCCGGCACAACTTCGTCGTCAGCGGCGTACTGCAAAGCCCGTTCAAGAGCTGGGCGCTGCGCGACATCTCGCTCAGTCCGAGCATCTTTATTCGCAGCGGCATTCCCTTCACGGTGCGGACTGGCAGTGACATCAACGGCGACACTCGCGGCGGCGCCGACCGCCTCTTTAATATCGGACGCAACACCGGCATCGGGCCGAATTATCGCAGCGTCAACTTGCGGCTCAGCAAATCTTTTCGCTTCAAGACTGACGGCCCGGCGCGGATCGAGTTGACGGCCGACGCCGCGAATCTGTTCAATCGTACGAATTTCGCCGCTGTGAACGAGATCATCCCGGTCTCCGTCGGCCCCACCGGCGCGCTCACCTTCCCGAACGCGCTCTCGGCGGCGGATTACACCGCGGGCACGGTGCGGCTGACCGGGCAGCGTGATCGTGACTTCAGGAAGAGTGATCCGCTCAGTTTCACTTCCGCATTCAATCCGCGGCAAATTTTATGGGGATTGAAGCTGGTTTTCTGATGCGGTTGTAATATCATTGCCCACCTTACATTGCGCATTGACTCGCGGGAGAGCTTCTCCAAATCTTTTCCCGCCGGTCAATGCGCAATTCGCAATTTACTTGAAAGGACAAGACTGTAATGAGCGTTCAAACCATCAAAGGCGGAAGCTTTCTCTTCGAGGACCGCAAAGCGAACGAAATCTTCACACGCGAAGACATCAGCGAGGAGCAGCGGATGTTCGCCCGCGTCGCCGAAGAGTTCATGGCGAAAGAAATCCTTCCGCGCGCCGAAAAGATTTATTCAAAAGATTGGGCGCTGACGCGCGAGTTACTCGTCAAGGCCGGAGAACTCGATCTGCTGCGAATTGACATTCCCGAAGCTTATGGAGGACTCGGACTGGACAAGGTCAGTTCGGCTTATGTCGGCGAACAGATCGCATTGATGCCCTCGTTCGGCGCGAGCCTCGGCGCTCACACGACGATCGGCACGCTCCCCATAGTCTATTTCGGCACGGCGGAGCAGCGCGCGAAGTACCTGCCGAAGCTGGCCACGGGCGAATTGATCGCGGCGTACTGTTTGACCGAACCCGGCTCAGGCTCCGACGCGCTGGCCGCGAGGACCAGGGCGACGCTCAGCGAAGACGGCAAACACTACATCCTGCGAGGACAGAAGATGTGGATCACCAACGGCGGATTCGCCGACGTCTACATCGTCTTCGCCAAAGTCGACGGCGAGAAGTTCACGGCCTTCATCGTCGAACGCGGCGAAGGGGTCACGGCCGGCCACGAAGAGAAGAAACTCGGCCTCGACGGAAGCTCGACGACCGCGGTGATGTTGGAAGACGTTCGCGTCCCCGTCGAAAACGTTCTGGGCGAGGTCGGCAAAGGCCACGTGGTCGCGTTCAACATCCTGAATCTGGGCCGATTGAAATTGGGCAGCCGCAACATCGGCGGAGCGAAAATCAGTTTGAACAGCGCCGTCGCATATTCGAAAGAGCGCCATCAATTCGGCCGCGCGATCTCCGGCTTCGGCCTGATCAAGCGCAAGCTGGCCGAGATGGCGATCCGCTGCTACGTCGGCGACGCGATGGTCTGGCGCACGCTGGGGATGATCGACGCCGCGCTCGAAAACGTCGACGCCGGCGACCCGATGCAGGCGCTGAAGGCCATCGAACAGTACGCCGTCGAATGCTCGATCATCAAAGTCTGGACGAGCGAGGCGCTCGGTTATGTCGTCGATGAGACCGTTCAGGTCTACGGAGGCTACGGCTATTCGAAGGATTACCCGGCGGAGCGCGCTTACCGCGACGCGCGCATCACGCGGATTTACGAAGGCACCAACGAGATCAACCGGATGATCATTCCCACCCGGTTGCTGAAGGGCGCGGCCAAAGAGAGCCTGCCGAACGCCGAAGATACGGTCAGCGACATCCTCGATCGGACGGTGATCGACGCGCGCGTTGACGGGGTAAAATTCGTCCGCGGCGCTCTGGCGCGAGTGAAGGAGACGGCGCGACTGGCGCTCGCCGCGACGCAATTTAATTACGGCGCCGGGCTGAGTGAAGAGCAGGAAGCCGTCGCGCTGGCCGCCGACATCGTCATCGAAGCTTACGCCGTCGAAAGCGCCCTGCTGCGCGTCGAGAAAATGATCGAGAACAGAGGCGAAGAGGCGTGCAAAGCCGCGATTGACATGGCGCTAGTCTACGCGAGCGACGCCGCCGACCGCGCCGCCTTGAGCGCGCGCAACCTGGCCGCGACTTTGACCAGGCCGGAAAAACTCTACGCCGCATTCGAACGATTGGCGCCCCAATACCCAATTGACACTGTCCGGGCGCGGCGTAACATCGCCGGCGCGATGATCGAGGCCGGGCGCTATCTCTGGTAGCGCGACGCCAAATAGTGTGGCGCGAGTTGTTTACTCGCGCTGCCTTCCGCTGAATCGGCGCGAGTAAACAACTCGCGCCACATCGTTAAAGGAGTAAAGTTGCGATGCATACAGATCATGATCTGCTTACGAACGTCTACAGCGCATTCAACGCCCGCGACGTTGACACGGTCTTGGCCGCCATGAGCGCGGATGTCGATTGGCCGAATGGTTGGGAAGGCGGGCGGGTTCATGGACACGAGGGCGTCCGTGATTACTGGACGCGCCAATGGGCTGCGATTGATCCTCACGTCGAACCGGTTGGCTTCGATACCGACGAAACGGGGCGCACTGTCGTTAAGGTCCATCAAGTAGTGCGCGACCTGGAAGGGAATGTTATTGCGGAGGGCATAGTCGAGCACGTCTATCTGATAGAAGACGGCTTGATCAAGAGCATGGAGATCAGGCAGTTATAAGCCCGCTTCAGCATTGGAGAAGGGCGGGTCGCCGCCAATAAAAAATAGGGAGGAATACATGCGAAAACGAGGCTCGGACCTTCGCTATGATCTGGAAATATCCTTCCGGCATTAAAGAGTGGTATCATCAGCCGCCGAGAAGCTGATTGCAGTTGAAGTTTCCCGCATCTCAACCATTACTCGAAAAACTACCTGGTCAGAGAACGGTTCGTCGGTTTTCCCTGTCCGGGCGCTGGTTTGTCATCACCCGATAAGGAGAGAAGAGAATGAAACGATTATTCGCCGTAGCGACAACCATGCTGTTCACCCTGTGCCTGGCGCAAGCGCAGACGGACCCGCCCCAGCGCGGCAATCGCGGCCGTGGAGGGTTGGAGCAACAGCCCCAAACAACATCGCCCGCGGCGCCGGGACAGGCCGGGCAACAGCGTCCCGCGCCGCCGCCGGAAGAAAAGAGTTCGGTCACTCACAACAGCGTTCGCATCGGCGGTCAGCAGATCAACTACACCGCGACCGCCGCCACGTACATCATCAAGTCCGATGACGGTTCGCCCAAGTCGACGTTCTTTTTCGTGGGCTACACCAAAGATGATGCGCCGGATAAATCCAAACGCCCCTTGTCATTCGTCTACAATGGCGGGCCGGGTTCCGCTTCTTCTTACACGCACATGGGCCTGGGGCCGAGGCGAATCGCGCTGACCGATGACGGATTCGGGATGCCCGCGCCGTACTCGATCGTAGAGAACGGCGATTCCTTCCTCGACGCCACCGACATGGTCTTCGTGGATGCGATCTCGACCGGCTACAGCCGCCCCGCGCCGGGTGAAAACACTACGCAATTCTACGGCGTCGAGCAGGACGCCACCTACTTCGCCGATTTCATTTATCAGTACCTGACGCGCAACGAGCGCTGGGCTTCGCCGAAATTCCTGATCGGCGAAAGCTACGGCACGACGCGCTCGGCGCAGCTTTCGTACACTTTGCAGCGCCGCCATCAAATCTACTTGAACGGCGTCGCGCTGTTGTCCGCCGTGGGCTTCGGCAATTGGGGCGCGGATGATCGGACGATCTTCTTTCTGCCGACTTTGGTCACCTCGGCCTGGTATCACAAAGCGCTGCCTCCCGACCTGCAAAAACTGAGCGTCGCCGAACTTGCGCAAAAGGCCCGCCAATTCGCGCACGGCGAGTACGCCGCCGCATTGGAGAAGGGCGACGAATTACCGCCGGCGGAATATCAGAAGGTCGTCAAGGAGTTGGCGCGCTTTACGGGGCTTTCGCCGAAGTACATCGAGCAGACCAACCTGCGCGTCAACCCGCAACGCTGGTTCAAGGAACTGCTGCGCGACAAACGCCTGACCCTGGGCCGCATAGACGCGCGCTTTACCGGCATGGACGCCGACGCCGCCGGCGAGCGGTATGAATACGACTCCAGCCTGGCGTCATACGATGGCTCTTATGTGGCGATGTTTCAGGACTACGTGCGCCGCGAACTGAAGTGGAATACCGATATGTATTACACGCTCAGCGCCCGCGTGCAGCCGTGGGATCAAGGACAGCCGGGCATGCCGGCCGAATCCCTGCGTTCGGCGATGACGCAGCAAGGCCATTTGAAGTTGCTGGTGCTCTGCGGCTATTACGACGTGGCCACGCCCTTCAACGGCATCGAACACACTGTCTCGCACATGAGCCTGGAGCCTTCCATCCGCAAAAACGTCAGCTTCGCCTATTACGAAGCCGGTCACATGATGTACATCGAGAAAAAGTCGCGCGAGAAACTGCATCAAGACGTGGTGAACTTCATCAACGGCGCGGCCAAAATGGAAGCGGCGGGCGGCGGGCAATAACGGGCCGGGTCAACTTCATGCGCGGAGCGGACGTTCCCGCTCCGCGGTACCCAATTGGTACCATTAAGCGCAGGTGCTAAGCTCGACTTTGTCCATTCTGAGATCGGCGCTATGCGCCGATCTCAGAATGGACAAAGTCCCGTTAAATTGTTAACCGAGTGGCGAACGGCCTATCTGCATAGGCGTCAATCACTTAATT
>Ga0137410_10001479_pt1 | contig 16166 bp, 16 predicted proteins | sample CZODoug1_16funga_FD_108878 | JGI IMG/M metagenome (GOLD analysis project Ga0137410, IMG submission 108878) | Vadose zone soil fungal communities from Angelo Coast Range Reserve, California, USA - CZODoug1_16fungal (Illumina Assembly) | ecosystem: Environmental > Terrestrial > Soil > Vadose zone... | reverse complement strand
TCCGATCCTTCGACCGCATTGCCGTCGCCGCCTTCCCACGGCGGCAGGACGACGACGGGATCAGGGTAAGGAACGGACGGGAATTGCGTCGGACCGACTCGCGCAGCCTTGCCCGAAGCTTTGAGCTCGAGAGCTTTCAATACCTTGTCGGGCGTGATGGGCAGCTCGTCGATCCGCACGCCGACCGCGTCGTAGATCGCGTTCGCCACCGCCGGCATCACCGGCAGCAACGGCCCCTGCCCGGCTTCCTTGGCGCCGAACGGGCAGTTGGGATCGCGCATTGCCTCCTCCTGCTCGATCAGCACCGTGTCGACTTCCGGCATGTCGAGCGAGGTGAGGCTCTTGTATTCGAGCAGCGACGGGATCTTGTGCACCAGGGCGCTGGAAAGCTTCGGCGGCAGGCGGCGGAACACCTGCTCCTCCATCAGCGCTTCCGACAGGCCCATGTAGACGCTTCCCTCGACCTGTCCGCGCGCCAGTACCGGGTTGATCGTCCGGCCGATGTCGTGCGCGATCCAGATCTTCGGCACGGTGATCCAACCAGTGGTCTTGTCGACGTCGACCTCGACCACGCAGGCGGTGTACGAATAGGCGGGCGACGGGCCGACGCCGGCACCCTTGAACCGTCCCGGCGCGCGCGGCGGCTTGTAGGATCCGACCGAGCCCAGGGTGCCGAATTTCTCTTCGGCCATCACGACGGCTTCGGCGAAGGTCAGACTCTTCCCCTCGAAGCCAACCCGGCCGTTCGCGAATGTCAGGCGGCCGGGCGCGATGCCGAGCTGCTCCGATGCCGCTTCCGCAATCATCACCTTCAGCTTCTCCGCCGCCTGGATCGCGGCGTTGCCCATCATCACTGTTACGCGGCTCGAGTAGGAGCCGAGATCCACTGGCGTCATGCCGGTATCGCCAGTGATGCAGCGGATCTCGAACGGATCGATGCCGAGCACCTCGGCGACGATCGCGGCGAGCACGTCGTCCGAGCCCTGCCCGATCTCGGTCGCGCCGCAGAACACCGTCACCTGCCCGCTGCGGTCGAGGAGAAGCTGCACGCCGCTCTGCGGCATGCGGTTCCAGTAGATCGGCAGCCCGGCGCCGCAAAGGTACGAGCCGCAGGCGAGGCCGAGACCCTTGCCGGGTCCCATTTGCCTGTAGCGCTTCTTCCACTGTGAACGCTCGACCACCTGCTTGATGCATTCCTCGAGTCCGATGGAGCCGACCTTCAGCCAGTTCGCGGTCAGGGAATTCGCCTTCACGAGATTCTTCAGGCGCAACTCGGCCGGATCGATCTTCAAGCGCTCCGCGATCTTGTCGAGCTGCACTTCCTGGCCGAAGCGCGGCTGCGGCGTGCCATGGCCCCGCTTCGGGCCGCACGGCGGCTTGTTGGTGAAGACGCGCGCCGCGTCGAACTTGTAGCGCGGCACGTGGTACGTCACCGTCTGCAGCGCGCCGGTATAGAAGGTGCTCGCGACGCCGTAGGAGCCGTAGCCGCCGCCGTCGACCAGCGTCTGCAGGTGCATGCCGGTCAGCTTCCCGTCCTTCGTCACGCCGGTCCTGAACTTCATCAGCACCGGGTGCCGGCCGCGGTGCATGTAGAACACTTCCTCGCGATTGAGGCAGATCTTCACCGGCCGCCCGAGCATCACCGCCGCCTTGGCGACGACCATCTCGTGATTGCAGACGTCGCACTTGCCGCCGAAGCCGCCGCCGTTCGGGCAGGCGATGACCCGGATGTGCGACGCGGGCTTCTGCAGCACGCGGGCGAGCGAGCGATGGACGTAGTGCGGCACCTGCGTCGAGGACCAGAGCGTCAGCTTGCCTTCGCCGTCCACCTGCGCGACTGCGGCGTGCTGCTCGATCGGCAGATGCGTATTCCCTTCGTAGAAAAAGAGATCCTCGAAAATCAGCTCGCTCTTTTTGAACGTTTCTTCGACGTCGCCGAACTGGAAGGCCTGCAGGCGATGGATGTTGCCGAGCTCGCTGTAGGCGTGGATGCGCGGCTCGGGGTTCTGCAGCGCCTCTTCCGGCGTGGCGATGGTCTTCAGGACCTCGTACTTCACCCCGATCAGGTCGAGGGCTTCGGTGGCGGTCTGCTCGTCCTTCGCGATCACCGCCGCGATCGGATCGCCGACATAGCGCACGTGCTCCGGCGCGAGCGCGTATTCGTCCTGGGTGACGGGGAGGATGCCGAAGGTGACCGGGAAATCCTTGCCGGTCAGCACCAGATAGACGCCGGGATGCTTTTTCGCCCTATCAACGTCGATCGAGAGAATTTTCGCGTGCGCGTGCGGCGAGCGGAGCAACCGGGCATGCAGCATCCGGGGGAGAACGATGTCGTCGGCGAAGCGCGTCTGCCCGGTGACCTTCGAGCGGCCGTCGACGCGCCGGCGCGGCTTACCGAGGACGTTCATTGATCCTCCGCGCAGCCTCTTCGATGGCTTCGTAGATCTGCTGATAGCCGGTGCAGCGGCACAGGTTTCCCGAGATGGCTTCCCTGATCCTCTCCCGGGAAGGATTCTTCTCGCGCTCGAGCAGCGCCTTGGCGGTCAGGAGGATGCCCGGAGTGCAGTAGCCGCATTGCGCCGCGCCGAGGTCGGCGAATGCCGCCTGCAGCGGGTGCAGCTCCGCGCCAGCCGCCATCCCTTCCACCGTCTCGATCTGCCGGCCCTGGCATTCGAGCGCCAGCACCAGGCAGGAGAGCTGCGGCACGCCGTCCACCAGCACCGCGCAGGCGCCGCATTCGCCGAGCTCGCAGCCGTGCTTGGTGCCGGTCAGCGCCAGGTCCTCGCGCAGCACCTCGAGCAGGGTCTTGTAGGGCGAGAACGAGATCTCGGCCGCCTCGCCGTTCACGGTCATCTGCAGCTGCGCCTGCGCCATTAGTTTGGACCCCAAACAATCTGCGCCGCTACTTTACGCCAAAAAAGCCAGGGTGGCGAAAGGGGCTTTCCCGGTAGTAACATTTTGTTTTCCCCCGGAGATCCCCATGGCGCTACGCATCGGCGACACAGCCCCCAATTTCCAGGCCCAGACCACCGAGGGCCAGATCGACTTCCACCAGTGGATCGGCGACAAATGGGCCGTCCTTTTCTCCCATCCCAAGGACTTCACCCCGGTCTGCACCACCGAGCTCGGCACGATGGCGAAGATGAAGCCGGAGTTCGACAAGCGAAACGTCAAGGTGATCGGCCTTTCCGCCGACCCGGTGGATGACCACAAGCGGTGGGCCGACGACATCAAGGAGACGCAGGGCGCCGCGCCGAACTACCCGATGATCGGCGACTCCGACTTGAAGGTGGCGAAGCTGTACGACATGCTTCCCGCCGAGGCGACGCCGGGCAAGCGCACGCCGGCCGACAACGCAACGGTGCGCACCGTGTTCATCGTCGGCCCGGACAAGAAGATCAAGCTGATGCTGTTCTATCCGATGACCACGGGACGCAATTTCGACGAGATCCTGCGCATCATCGACTCGCTGCAGCTCACAGCAAAGCACAAGGTGGCGACGCCCGCCAACTGGAAGCAGGGTCAGGACGTGATCATCGCCGGCTCGGTGAGCGACGACGACGCGAAGAAGCTCTTCCCGCAGGGTTGGAAAGCGCCGAAGCCCTACCTGAGGATCACCGGGCAGCCGAAGTAGTGTGCGAGCGGCGCTGATCCTCCTCGCATCCCTTATGTGCAGTACTGCAAGTGACGCACGAAACGAGGCCGGACCTCGACAAGGTCCGGCCTGCGGAATCGCGGCGAGCGGTACCAACGGATTCGAGACTCAGAAGCTCAGAGTGCTCGATCACGAGCGGACCTACCATCTCCGAGTCCCCAAGAGCTACGACTCGAAGCGTCCGTACCCGATTGTCTTCCGCTGGCATGGACGCGGCGGTGATGGACTGAGCGGCGGATTGGATATCGAAGCTTTCGCCGGCGAGGACGCGATCGTCGTCGGAGCGGACGGATTGCACGGCAGCTGGGGGGGCGGCGACCTGGTGTTCTTCGATCGCATGCTGGAGGAGATCGAGGCGAGATATTGCGTCGATCGCGGCAGGGTTTTCAGCTACGGCTTCAGCGCCGGCGGATTTTTCACGAATCGCCTTGCCTGTGAGCGAGGCGACGTCCTGCGTGCGAGCGCCGCGATCGCCGGCGGTCCCCGGGGTGACAACTGCCGCGGCAAGGTGGCCAGCTGGTTCCTCCACGATGCCGACGACAAGGTCGTGCCAATTGCGCTTGGCGAGGCGGCGCGCGACCGTGCGCTCGAGGCGAACGGTTGCTCCGGCAAGGTGATCGAAGAAGGTGAAGGCTGCGTCCGGTATCTTGGGTGCGACAAGACGCCGGTTGTCTGGTGTCAGTCACAAGAGTTTGGCCACCACATTCGCGGCGACTACGCGCCTTCGCGCGTCTGGAGATTCTTTCGCAGCCTTCAATAAACTCGATAGAAGTCGTCTTGTGACGACAGGGTTCGGCGCGGTGTTTGCTGCTTCGGAGCATGGACGAACTCGTTGCTCGTGTACCGGCGGACATCAAGGATCTCATCCCGGGTTTTCGTGAAAACCGCCGCCGGGAGATTCAGGAACTGAGAGGCGTGGTAGCGGCAGCAAACTTCGAAAGGCTGCAGCACATCGCCGAGCGCATGTACAGCCTCGGCAACCCGTTTGGATTCCCGCAGATCACGATATTCGGCCGCGAGATGCGTGAAGCGTGCGACGCGCAGGATATGAAGTGCGCCGGGCGGATCATCTCCAGGTACGAAACCTATCTCGCGGACGTGACCGTGACCTTCGTCGAGTCCCCGTCGCAGTAACAATCGGTTACCCCTCGCCCGCTAGCCGGGGTGTAGCCTGAGGCGATGAGAAAGACGCTCTTCGTCCTGTCGGCGCTCGTCCTGGCCGCCGTGGTCAGCGGCGAAGCTGCGGCGCATGGTCGCGGTCATGTTCGTTTCGGGGTGTATGTCGGTGGGCCCTATTGGGGCCCGTACTGGGGGCCTGCTTACTACTACCCGCCGCCTTACTACTACTATCCCTCGGCGCCGGCGCAGCCGACGGAATACGTCGAGCGCATCGGCCCCGCGGACCAGGGCTGGTGGTACTACTGCGAGCAATCGCGTGGCTACTACCCGCACGTGAACGAGTGCCCGGCTGGTTGGCGGCGCGTCGCGCCCGTGCCGCCCTCAGCCGCCCCCGCCGCAGCGCCGGCCTATCAACCGCCCGCGCCAGTGCCGCCCGCTCCGCCGGTTCCTCCGGCCGCGCCCACGCCTCCGGCAGGTCCGAGTTGAAGGTCCCGTTTCTCATTGCTGCGATCGCGCTGCTCGCCGGCTGTGCGTCGTTCCCGGACGGCCCGAGCGTGATGGTGTTGCCCGGCAGCACCAAGACCTGGGACCAGTTCCAGATCGACGATGCGGACTGCCGCAACTTCTCGAGCTCGGTGGTCGGCGGAAGCAATGCCAACAAGGCGGCAGCGGATAGCACGGCGAAGAGCGCGGCGATCGGCACTGCGGTCGGCGCCGCCGCAGGCGCCCTCATTGGCGGCAATGCCGCGGGCGCCGGAGTCGGCGCCGGAATCGGCCTGCTCGGCGGCACCGCAATCGGCGCGGATGCCGGCAACGCGTCGGGCCGCTCGCTGCAGAACCGCTACGACGTCGCCTTCCAGCAATGCATGTATGCCAAAGGCCACCAAGTGCCGCTCGCGCGCGGCTCCGTGCCGCGTCCGCGCTACTCGTCGGCTGCACCGCCCCCGCCGCCTCCTCCCGCCGGGACGCCGCCGCCCCCGCCGGCAGGCTACAGAGTGAACTGAGGAGTCAACTCAGCTTCCGGAATTCCGGCATCACCCCGGTCGCGAAAAGCTCCAGGGTGCGGAACGCTTCCTCGTCCTTCGTGCCACCGAAATTGATCTGCATCGACGGCTCGATCACACCGAACGTGTCGATGCACGCGCGCAGCTGCGCGATCACGTCCCCGGGCGTGCCGACGAACGCGCCGCCCTGCTGCACGATCTTCTCCGGCGTGGTGGCGAGGATGCTCGCCACCATCTTGTCGTAGCCGGGATACTGGTCGGACGACTTGCCCTGCCACGACACGACGGCGTCGGCGAAGACCTCCAGGTACTTGCGGCAGATGCGCTCGAACCCGGCCTGCGCCTCCTCGCGCTTCTCGGCGACGTAGCAGAACTGCGCCACCTGGATCTGCTCGGCGCCGGGCTCGTGGCCCGATTCCGCCCAGACGCGGCGATACGTCTTCACGAATTCCTGCAGCTGCCCCGGCTTGCCGGCGTACGGCACGATCATCAGGTTGAAACCGTTCTTCGCCGCGTAGAGGAACGACTCTTCGGTCGAGATGGCGGCGATCCAGACCGGCGGATGCGGCTTTTGCACCACCCTCGGCATCAATCGCACATCTTCAAGGTTCCAGTACTTGCCCTTGATATTCACCCTTTCTTCCGTCCACATCCGGCGAATCATCCCGATCGCCTCTTCAAATCTCTCCCGGCTCTCGGACATCGGCACGCCGTAGACCTCGAACTCCTTCGGCAGGAAGGCGCGGCCGAAACCGGCGTCCACCCGCCCGTTGCTCATGTTGTCGAGCATCGCGAGGTCGCCGCCCAGGTGCGCCGGGTGGTGGAACGCAGGGATCACCGCGCCAGTGATGAGGCGGACGCGCTTGGTACGCGCCGCGACAGCGGAAAGGAAGACGCAGGGGTTGGGCGAATGGCCGCCGTAGTCGTAGAAAGAATGCTCGACGGTCTTGATGCTGTGGTAACCGAGCGCGTCGGCGCGCTCGGCGAGCCGCAGGCACTGGGCATAGTAGGCCGCGGTGGTGCCGTCCGCCGGACGGAAGGACGGAAAGAAGTTGATGCCGAACCTCACGCGAGGGCCTCGGCGCGGCGTGCGCTCTCGATCAGGGACGCGCGCATCAGGAAAGCCTTGTGCTTCGCCGGGTCGTCGGCCATGCCGCGCAGCTCGTCGAAGCGCGCCTCGCGCCGGGCAGCCTCGCGCTCTTCCAGCCGTTTCTTGTTCGCCACCGTCTGTTCCTGCACGTACTCGATATTGAGGGGTCGGCGGATCCGTTCGTATCGATCGAGATCCTTTTCTTCCGCCAAGAGCTGGGCGAGATCCCAGGCTTCATGAATGCCACTGTTGAGTCCCAGGCCGCCGATCGGATTGTTGACATGCGCCGCGTCGCCGCAAAGGAAAACGCGTCCCTGGCGAAACTGCTTCGCGACGCGTTGATGCACTTTGTAGAGATTCAGGTGCAGGTAGTCGCGTTCGCTTTCGGGCACGTACACCCTCGACAGGCGCGCGCGGACTGACTCGTCGGAGAGCGCCTCCTCATCCGACTCGTCCTCGCGAGTGTTGTAGACGGCGCGCCAGCGGCCTTTCAGGTCGTCGCCGGAGACTTTGAAAAGATTGGTCCATTCCTCGGGACCGGCCATGTAGTTGCGCGCGCAGCAGCCGAGCGCAGCCGCGAAGTCGAACTTCGTCGTGATGACGAGAAAGCGCTCCGGCCAGGTGTAGCCCTCGAACTCGATCCCCAGCTCCTTGCGCACCGTGCTGCGGCCGCCGTCGCAGCCGATGACGTAGTCGGCGCTGAAGCTCGCGCTCTTCGTCTTCACGGTGACCAGCTTCTCATCCTGCGCGAGGGAAACGACCGGGTCGCCCATCAGCACGCGCGATCCCGGAATCGCCTTGAGGCGCTCGATCGCCATGTTGGCGAGCTTGTGCTGCTCGGTCTGCACCACGTAGGGGAACGCCGTTTCGCCCTGCAGCCGGCCGAAGTCGAACTCCGCGATCAGGCGCCGCGTCGGGCGGTCCCAGAACTGGAAGGTCTTCGCCACCAGCCCCTGGCGAATGTATTCGTCGATCAAGCCGAGCTCGGCGATGATCTCGAGCGTCGGCGGCTGCGTGGTCGAGGCGCGCGGGCTGTCGTCGATCCGTTGCTGCGCTTCGAGCAGCGTGACGCGATGGCCGAGCCGCGCGCACGCAAGCGCCGCGACGGTGCCGACCGGGCCTGCGCCAACGACCAGGATGTTTCGGCCGCGCATGGATCGCGCCGATTATACTGAGCGCGCCTCGAGGAGGATGACCGTGAGACTGACCGTTTCGTTGCTGCTGGCCGCGTGCCTTTGCGCAGCGGCGCACGCGCAATCCTGGCCGCAAAAACCGGTGAAAGTGATCGTGCCGTTTCCGCCGGGCGGCGTCACCGATGCCGTCGCCCGCATCACGGCCGACTGGCTCTCGCAGCGGCTCGGCCAGCCGGTGGTGCCGGAGAACCGCCCCGGCGCGAGCGGCGCGATCGCCGCGGAGCTCGTCGCCCGTGCCGATCCCGATGGCTACACCCTGCTCTCCGCCGCCGCGCCGCAGCTCGCGGTCGTGCCGTACGTGCAGAAGATCAACTACGACCCGGTGAAGGATTTCGCGCCGATTTCGGTCGTCGGCGCGAGCTCGTTCGTCCTCGGCTGCAACGCGAACACGCCGGCGAAGACCCTGCAGGAGTTGATCGACCTCGCCCGGGCGCGTCCCGGCCAGCTCAACTACGCCTCGCCCGGCCAGGGGTCGGTCGGCCATCTCAGCATGGCGCTGCTGCTGGCGCGCGCCGGGGTGAAGATGGAAGCAGTGCTCTATAAGGGTGGCGGGCCCGCGGTCGCCGACATGGTGGCGGGCCATGTGCCGTGCTACTTCGGCAACCTGAATGAGCTGCTGCCGCACGTCGGCAGCGGCCGGGTGCGGCTGCTCGCCACTTCCGGCTCGCAGCGGGAAACAGCGCTGCCCAACGTGCCGACGGTCGCCGAGCAGGGCTATCCCGGTTTCCGCACTGCCACGTGGAACGGCTACGTCGCTCCAGCCGCGACGCCGCGCGAGGTGGTCGAGCGCATCGCGCACGAGATCGCAGCGGCCTGCAAGGATGCCGCCTTTGCCGCGCGGCTGGAGAAGATCGGCGTCGATCCGGTCTGCGGCACGCCGGCCGAGTTTTCCCGGGCGATCGCGGAAGACCTGGCGATCTGGAAAGAGGCGGTGCAGGCCGCGGGGATGAGGCCGCAATGACGCTCCGCATCGCCATCCCCGACCTGATTTCGCCGTCCTACTTCCCGGCCATTGCAGCGGTCGAGCTCGGCTTTCTCGACGCGAAGCTCGAGCTGCTCTATCCGGTGACCAAGACTTACGAGGACCTGCGCGACGGCAAGCTCGACTTCGTCGGCGGCGCCTCGCACGCGGTGCTCTACGCGTTCAAGGACTGGCAGGGCGGCAAGCTGCTGTGCGCCCTCGCCCAGCACATGTACTGGTTGCTGATCGTCAAGAAATCCCTCAATGCGAAGAAGGGAGATCTTTCTTCCGTAAAGGGACTGCGTATCGGTGCGGCACCGGGACCGGTGGACGGCCTGAAGCAGATGCTGAAGGTCGCCGGCATCGATCCGGAGCGCGACGTGAAGATCGGCCCGGTTCCGGGATTCTCGGTCGGGCAGACCGCGTCCTTCGGATTGCTCGCCGCCAAGGCGCTCGAGGAAGGAAAGATCGACGGCTTCTGGGCCAACGGCATGGGCGCCGAGGTGGCCGTGAAGAGCGGCGTCGGCACGCTGGTGCTGGACGCGCGGCGCGAAGGCACTGCGGAGATGAAGGGCTACACCTTCCCTGCCTTGGTCACCTCGGAGAGGCTGATCCGCGAGCACCCGGATGCGGCGCGCGCGGCGACGAAGGCGGTTCAGTCCGCGCAAAAAGCGCTGAAGGAGGATCCGAACCGGGCCACCGCGATCGGCAGGAAGCTCTTCCCGCCGGCCGAAGCGGAGATGATCGCCGAGCTGATCCGCCGCGACCTGCCCTTCTACGATTCTTCCATTTCTGAAAAAAATATTGCATCCATGAATCAATTCGCCCGGAGTTTGGGATTGCTGTCAAAGGCAGTGCCGTACGAGGACGTGGTGTGGAACGGCTGAAGGGCAAGGTCGCGATCGTCACCGGCGCCGGCAGCGGCATCGGCAAGGTGCTGGCAACGCGCCTGGCGCAGGACGGCGCATCGGTGGTAATTGCCGACCTGAAGAGCTTCGACACCTCGGCCGCGGAGATCGCGAAAGCCACCGGCGCGAAGACGCTCGGCCTGCAGGTCGACGTTTCCGCCGAAGCCGACGTCAAGCGCATGGCCGCCGAGACGATGAAAGCCTTCGGCCGCATCGACGTGCTGGTTAACAACGCGGCGATCTTCAGCACGCTCGAGCTCAAGACGTTCGAGACGATCCCGGTCGCGGAATGGCGCAAGGTGATGGACGTCAACGTCATGGGCGTGTGGCTGTGCTGCGCCGCTTGCGCGCCGCACATGCGCGCCGGCCGCTACGGCCGCATCATCAACCTCGCCTCGGGCTCGCCGCTGAAAGGCGTGCCGTTCTTCCTGCACTACATCTCGAGCAAGGGCGCGGTAATCGCCATGACGCGCGGCCTCGCCCGCGAGCTCGGCGCCGACGGCATCACGGTGAACTCGCTCGCGCCCGGCTTCACGCTCTCCGAGAACGTGGCGAAGAAACAGGACCATGTGAAGGCGGGCGAGCGCACGCGCCTCACCCGCGCCATCCAGCGCGACGAAAGACCCGAGGACCTGGTGGGTGCGGTGAGCTTCCTCGCCAGCGAGGACGCGGCCTTCATCACCGGCCAGACGCTGGTGGTCGACGGCGGCTCGGCGATGCTCTAGGTCTAGACGATCTCCGTCGCGCGGCGGACGCTCCAGATCATCGAAGACTTGATCAGGAAATCTCGCGCCGCATCCTTGTCGGCGGCGATCTGGCGCAGCTCGGCGAACCTCTTCTCGCGCACGGCCGGATCCGCCTCTTCGAGCAAGCGCTTGTTGGCGATCGATTGCGTCTGTACGAACTCGACGTTCGCCGTGCGCCGCTGGCGCACGTAGCGGTCGATCAGGATCTCGTCCGCCTCGCCGCGCCACACCTTGCCGAGGTAGTCGGCAAGCAGGATCGCGTCGTGCAGCCCGCCGTTCAGGCCGAACGCGCCGAGCGGGTTGTTGAGGTGCGCCGCATCGCCCGCGAGCACCACGCGGCCCGCGCGCCATTCCTTCGCCACGCGCTGATGCACCCGGTAGATCCCACGGTACGGAACCTCGTAGCGGTCGGGGCGCGCCGCGAAGCGCTGCATGCGCGCCTCGACGGCTTCGTCGGCGAGCACGGCCTGCTCGTCCTCGTCCGGATGCACGGGAAACGCCATCCGCCACAGGCCGGTCGGCCGGTCGTGCGGCATGTGAAAGACCGCGGCCCATTCCTTCGGGTCCGCGACGTAGGCGTTGGAGGTGAAGCCCGCCTTGGCGAAGTCCTCGGTGGTGCTGATGACGATGAAACGTTCGGGCCAGGTGAAGCCCTCGAAGTCGATGCCGAGGTTCTTGCGCACCAGGCTGCGCCCGCCGTCGCAGGCGACGAGCCAGGGCGTCTTGATCGGGCCGGCGCTAGTCAGCGCGGTCACGCCGCCGCCGTCCTGCGTGGCGGAGATGAATTGCGTCGAGAAACGCACCGAAGCGTGCCGGTAGGCATGCAGCTTGTGGAACAGGATCGGCGTGAGACGGTGCTGCTCGAGGTGGAAGCGGTAGGGGTACGGTGTGAGGTCGGCGATCAGGCCGAGATCCCACTCGACGATCACGCCCTGCTTGCGGTCGCGGATCTGCCAGTGCGGCACCGTGATGCCGATGCGCTGCATCTCTTCGGTGACGCCGAGCGGCGCGAGCATTTCCAAGGTCGGCGGATGGAACGAGCCGGCGCGCTGGTCCATGGTGAGTCCGGCCTCGTCCTCGATCACCTGCACCGGCACGCCTTGATGCGCGAGCGAGAGCGCCACCGTCAGGCCGACCGGGCCGGCGCCGACGATCAAAATAGGGTTCATACCCTGAAAAATCCTCTTGAGGCCTCATGCAACTTCTCGAACCCCGAGCGCGTCACGCGGATCAGCTCGCCGACCTGCACGCCCGCGCCGTCTTTCGGCGAAATCACGTTCGGCTGCACTACCACCGTCATGTTCTCTTCCAGCGTCATCTCCGGCAGCGGCCCCGCGGGACGGCTGCGGCTGCCGAGGATCGGCGGAAAGTAGCCGCCGCCGAAGCCGTGCATGAGGTCGTCGTAGATGGTGAAACCGCTGTCCTCGATCACGCCCGCGGCGTCGATGATCTCGGTCATGGTGGTGCCGTGGCGCACGACGCCGGTCACCGCGTCGAATGCAGCTTCTGCAGTCCGATGCAATTTTTCATAGAGCGGAGTAGGCGGTGCGCCAACCGTGAAACTCCGCAGCACCTGGCCGGAGTAGTCCCACCACGAAGCCGACAACTCACAGAACACGACGTCACCGGCGGCGACTTTGCGCGACGAGTGAAACTGCGGCGGCACGAGGATCCGGGGCTCCTTCATCGAGGTAACGCCGATGTAGTGGATGAAGGTGGTACCGCCTTCTCCCACGTAGGCGCGCTCGACGAGATTACCTAGCTCGCGCTCGGTCATCCCCGGCCTTGTATTCTTTAACAATTCATCGAAACCGGTATCGCTCAGCGCCGCGCCAATGCGCAGCCAGTCGATTTCTTCCTCGGATTTGATGAGCCGCAAGCGTATGTACTCGGCTTCAAGATTCGTGACGGAATATGCTTGTTCCAGAAGTACGACCTTCTTGTGCCCCAGGGGACCGATGAGGCCGATGCGCTTCGCGCCGCGCCGCTTCAGCTCCTCGAGCGTCTTCTCGATGCCGCGGTGCTCGCCCCAGCGCACGTCGCAGTCGCGCGCCAGCTTCTTCGCCAGCGGAAAGTGGTTGTACCACTCGACGTGCATCGTCATCTGCTCGCCGGGACGGAACACGACGTACGCCTCGACCGTGCCCGGCCAGCCGGTGACCCACTGCGGCGCGTTGCCCGAGCGGTGGTCGGTAACGACCAGCAGGTGGTCGAGGCCGCGCTCCTCCATCAGCGCGGCGAGCGCGCGATGCCGGCGCGCGTACTCCGCGTCGGAGAACCGCGGGTATTCCTGCTCGACGATCGCCCGCAGGCGCGGCGGGAGGTTAATCGTTCTTGGCACCTGAGGCGCGCACGATCGGTCCCCAGCGTCGCAGCTCATCGGCGACGAAGGCGGTGAACTCCTTCGCGTCGAAGCGGTTCGGCGTGATGCCTTCGTGGCGCAACTTCTCCTTCACGTCGGAGAGCTCGAGCGCGCGCCGCACTTCGGCGTTCAAGCGCTCGACGATCTGCGGCGGCAGGCCCGCCGGCCCGGAGAGCGAGAACCAGACCGTCGCCACCAGGTCCGGGTAGCCGGACTCGGCGAAGGTGGGAATGTCTGGATACTCCGGAAGCCTCGCCGCAGCACTGATTGCCAACGCGCGTGCGCGGCCGACGCGGATTTGTCCGGCTGCAGTAGAAAGCGTGGTTGAAACGGCCGGAATATGGCCGGCAATCATGTCGGTGACCGCGCCGGAGGCGCCCTTATAGGGGACGTGCAGCAGGTCGATGCCCGCGAGCCGCTTGAAGAGCTCGGCGACAAGCTGGCCCTGCGTGCCGTTGCCCGGCGAGCCGTAGGAAAGCGCTCCCGGCTTCGCCTTCGCCAGCGCCACGAAGTCCTTGAGGGTCTTCGCCGGCAGCGAGGGATTCACCGCCAGCACCGCCGGTGGGCCGCCGAAGAGCGCGATATGGACGAAATCCTTCTGCGGGTCGTAAGGGGTGCCCTGCGGCAGCAGCGGCGCGATCACGTGCGAGGCGATGCCGGAGACGACGAGCGTGTAGCCGTCGGGCGGAGCCTTGGCGACGAGCTCGGAGCCGACGGCGCCGCCGGCGCCGCCGCGGTTCTCGATGACGAAATTCTCCTTCAGCTGCTCGGTGAGTTTCTGCGCCACCAGCCGGCCGAGCGTGTCGGCCGAGCCGCCAGGCGCGAAGGGCACGATGATTTTGACGGGGCGCGCGGGCCAGTCTTGCCCAAAAGAATTTCCGGAAAGGAAAACCAACAGAAACGCGAGCAGTTTCATCGCCGTAATTTTTAGCATAATGGGCGCCCTATGAGCGACTGTATCGACATCCACACTCACATCGTTCCCGAGACTTTTCCACCGTACATGGGAAAGAACGCCAACGTGCCGTGGCCCTCCATGGCCGACGCGCACGCCTGCCACAAGCACGTGATGCTCCAGGGCAAGGTCTATCGCACCATCACCGACGGCTCCTGGAGCGTGCCGCGCCGCCTCGAGCAGATGGGCGAGATGCAGGTGACGAAGCAGGCGATCTCGCCGATGCCGGAGCTCCTCTCCTACTGGCTGCCGCTCGCCGACGCGAGGGTGATGGTCCGCTACCTCAACGAGCAGATCGCAGCGATGATCGACCAGGCGCCGGGGCGCTTCATCGGTCTCGGCGCCGTGCCGCTGCAGGACATCGACGCTTCCCTCTCCGAGCTGGATTTCGTCGTCAAGCGATTGAAATTCGCCGGCGTCGAGATCGCCAGCCACGTCAACGGCACCTCGATCGGCGATCCGCGCTTCGAGCCTTTCTTCGCCGCTGCCGAATCGATGGGCGCCGCGATCTTCGTCCACGCGCTGCGCCCCGCCGGGCAGGACCGCATCGTCGGCACGGGCTTCATCGAGCAGGCGGTGTGCTTTCCCGGCGACATCGGCCTCGCCTGCGCCTCGATGATCACCGGCGGCATCGCCGCCCGGCACCCGAAGCTCAGGATCGCCTTCAGCCACGGCGGCGGCGTGATGTCGATCCTGCTGCCGCGCCTGGTGCACGCCTGGAAGAATCTTCCCAAGGCGCGCGAATCAGTCAGCGAGTCGCCGGAAGTGACGGCGAAGCGCTTTTACTACGACGAGCTGGTCTTCGCGCCGCGGGCGGTTGATTTCGTGATCGAGACCTTCGGCAAGAGCCAGATCTGCGTCGGCACCGACTATCCGTTCGCCATGGGCGATTTCTCGCCGCTGCAGAGCATTGCCCACCTCGACGAATCCACCCGCGAGGCGGTCACTGCTACGAACGCGAAACGGTTTCTCGGGCTGGGCTGACCAGGCTCGCGAGCACCTCGCTGATCGAGCCCGGCAGCACCGCATCCGCCATGGAGTCGTAAGGCGTCGGCTGGGCGTTGACGATCACGATCTTCGCCCCGGCGCCGCGCGCGACGTCGACCGCGCCCGCGACCGGATAGACCTGCAGGCTGGTGCCGACCGCGAGGAAGAAATCCGCCTCGCCCGCGGCGAGCATCGCCCGGTCGATCACTTCGGGCACGAGCGGCTGGCCGAAGCTGATGGTGTCGCTCTTCAGGATCCCGCCGCAGTCGCGGCAACTCGGGTCTTCTTCGCCGGCGCGCACCCGGTCGAGCGCCTTCTGCATCGGCGCACGCATGCCGCAGCTCATGCACATCACGCGGCGCATCGTGCCGTGCACCTCGATCACCTTCTCGGGTGAGTTGCCTGCGAGCTGGTGCAGCTCGTCGATGTTCTGCGTGATCAGCGCGTGCAGCTTGTTTCTCTTTTCCATCGCAACGATCGCCAGGTGGCCGGCGTTCGGCTTCGCGCTCCACGCCGGGCTGGCAAGCCGGTTCTGCCAGGAAAGCTTCCGCACCTCGGGATCGGCGAGGTAGTAGTGGATGTTGGACATCTTCTCGGCCAGCGGATTTTTCGTCCACAGCCCCTGCGGCCCGCGGAAATCCGGAATGCCGGAATCGGTGGAGATTCCCGCGCCGCTCAAGACGACGATGCGCTTGGCGGCGTCGATCCAGCTTCGGACTTGCTCGATCACCTGCTCACGGCATCTGGATCTTGCCGCCGGGACCCATGCCGCCGACGGGCGGCAGGCCGCCCTGCGGGATGACGATCGACGAGGCCTGCTGGCGGCGCAGCTCCTGCAACTCCTTCACCGTGCGCTCGATCGCTTCCCTGGCGAGCTGGCCGAATTTCTCCGCGGCTTCGCCGAGCGAGCCCGCGCCGATCTCGAAGCCGATCGGCAACGCGCCGGCGGGCGTCAGCACCTGCGTCTCGCCCATGTAGAGCACGGCGCGCGCAGTGTCGCGCTGGCCGTCGTCCTTCACGGGGGTAAGGCGGCGGATCGTGCCGATGCGACGGTCGGTGAAGATCTCTTCCATGTAGAGCGAGTTCGGATCGATCTTCAGCTCGGCTTGCTGTTCTGGTTTGGTAGCCATGTTCAACCTAGAGGAGTTCCGGGCAAGTAGCGTTCCCAGCCGCCCGGGCAGTTCTG
>Ga0137410_10001475_pt1 | contig 16176 bp, 14 predicted proteins | sample CZODoug1_16funga_FD_108878 | JGI IMG/M metagenome (GOLD analysis project Ga0137410, IMG submission 108878) | Vadose zone soil fungal communities from Angelo Coast Range Reserve, California, USA - CZODoug1_16fungal (Illumina Assembly) | ecosystem: Environmental > Terrestrial > Soil > Vadose zone... | reverse complement strand
GCTTGATTGACGACGTTGGCGCCGCTCATCCACGTCCATTGATTCGATTTGAACTCCCACAAGTCGTTCAGTGCGTTTTGGTGGCCGGTAGAATCGAAATCAAATCCACCGAAAAGCCAGAAATTTCCCGAGCCATCCAGCCAAGCAACGGAAGATTCGCGCCCGCCGGGAACGTTGGAAGCAGCCGCCGTGCCGAGAATGCCGTAATTACCCGTCTGATTTACGGTCTTGGAACCGCTGATCCAGGACCACTGGTTCGTTGCAACATTGTATTTCCAGAGGTCGTTGAGCAAACCAAGCGTGCCGGCCGAATCGTAACCATCGCCACCGAAGACCCAGACGTTCCCTGAAGGATCAAGCCTGGCATTAGCACCCCAGCGACTGCCGGGGAAAATGGTGCCCGGGGCGCTATATACACCGCTCTGATTGACGGCACCGCCCAAGTAGGTCCAACTGTTCCCGGAAATGTTGTATTTCCAGAGATCGTTAAGGAAATTGCTGGGGCCGGCCTGACCACCGAAGAGAAAGAGATCTCCAGAAACAGTATCGGTCCAAGTGACGGCTCCCCAACGTGGCGGAGGAACCGAGTTAGGGGGGGTCACTACTTGCCAGTAGTTAAAGTAGCCGGCACCATAGTTTTGCGTGCCGATATACACCCACATGTCGCCAAGATATGACGGCTGGAGTGGAACGGCTGGGTCGTACGTATAGCCGTAGCCACCAAAGAACCAGAGCTTCCCGCTCAAATCCGTCCAAGTCGCGGGAGATTTGCGTCCCCCGGGGGTGCTGTTATTCTGAGAGGGGGGATTGGGAGGTGGATTAGGTTGGGCAGTAAAGCTCCCCTTACTATTTGACGTATTCGCGCCATCCATCCAAGTCCAGTCGTTATGTCCGCAGTCAACAACCACATCGGTAACAGCGGCGAGGGCCGTGCCTTGGAAACCCCAGACGATGCATCCCTGCGATTGAGTGGTCGGATTAACGAAGATGCTTACGTCGTAAGAGCTATTGTCAGCGATGGGGGAAACAAATGTAAAGTTGCCATTGGCGTTGACGACCAGATTGTCGCCTCCATTGTTCAGCAATTGCATGCCACCACTTGTGCCCACGAGGCCCACGACCGTGCCGCCGATGGTGTGGAAAATAGCCGGGCAGACGATTTGAACGTTGGTGACGTTGGCGTTCGCGGTTCCCGTGCCGTTGGTGACGGTGCAGGTCTGGTTGGGACCGGAAGGTTGAGTGAGAATCGTTATCTTGTAGGTGCTGCCGGCGATAACCAGGGTGGGCATCGTAAAGGTACCGTTGGCTCTGATGGCAAGGGTATCGACGCCGTTGTTCTGCAAGACTATTCCTGAGCCGGCTTGGGAGAGTCCGCTAACCGTCCCGCCGATGGAGATAGTCCCGGCAGAGCATGTGATTTGAATGTTGCCGACATTGGCTGCGGCGGTGCCGGCCCCGTTTGTTACCGTGCAAGTTTGCGTCGGAGTAGCTGGCTGGGTACGAACCGTAACATTATAGGTGCTGCCGATGGGCACGGCGGTCTTAAAGGTGAATGAATTGCTCGTGGCGATCGGAAGGTCATCACCGGCATTGTTCTGCAGGACAAGACCAATCCCAAGAAGGCCGACGACGTTGCCTCCGATCGAAAGAGTCCCTGTGGAACACGTAATTTGGACAGTGGCGACATTAGCGGTGGCTGTGCCGCTTCCGCTGGCCACCGTGCAGGTCTGCGGCGGGGTGGTAGGCGGAGTGGAAATGGAAACATTATAACCCTTGCCGTTAGCAATGGCCGTTTTGAACGTGAACGTGCCGTTTCCGCTGATCGTAAGATTATCGATGGCATTGTCCTGTATGACGAGACCGGTGCTGCCACTGGTCAGGCCGGTGACCACCCCGCCGATCGTGAAGGGACCCCCAACAGGGCCGGGGCCGGAATTCGAGCCCGAGGATGCCCTTCTCAAATTGCAGCCCACGAGGAGCGCCGAAGTCATTACTACCAGGATTGCGAGACAAAAGGGCTTTATGATGGGCTTCATGATCGATTGTCGGCTCCTTCATTCCGTCGCCAAAAGTCGGCTCTACAACGATGCAAAGCATTCCCTACACGCGGTGGCATTCCAATCAATTGCGCAAGGCCCCGGATAGCCTGACCGGTCGGGTTGAGGGCGGAATGGCTTAGTGAAAAGCGATTCCAACAAGTCCTAGTACCATTCGACAATAGTATTGAAGCCTAGGCAATCTGATACATTCGGGGATGTGCCTACATAATTATTAAGATAATCAGGTGCCCCGGCTGAAATGGGTTCCCCTTGGGTGGGTTGACCTGGACAGGAACGAGTATTGTGCGCGAGGACTTGCTCCCGGCGGGTTCCACCCTTCACTTGAAGCGTTCAGGGCAGAGGCCGCAGCCCCTTCTACCGGACTCCACGCTCCGATCCTATGGGGGCGTGGGGCCCTCCAGTAAAAATGTCAAGTGTGATCTGAGCTTGGCAGAGACGCGTGCTGCTGGTAGATTCAAAGTAAGGCGCTGCCCCTGGATGCACGGGGCCGCTCATAAACTGAATGGCTGACGCCACTCGTTTTGAAACCACGAAGCCTTCTCCTGACCGCGTCCTGATCGTCGAGGATGAGGAGAACGCGCGTATTGGATACGAAGCTCTGCTGCGCAGGTGGGGTCATGAGGTTCTCGGCGTGGGCAGCGCGGAAGACGCGCTGGCGCGTTTTACCGAATTTGCTCCCACCGTCTTGATCGCCGACGTGGAGTTGCCCGGAATGAACGGGCTCGACCTGCTCGCCAAGCTCGGTGACGAATTGAAATCTGTTCCCGCCATCATCATTACCGGCAAAGGCAGCGAAGAGCGAGTCATCGCGGCGATCGAGGCCGGCGCATTCTGGTATATCGAGAAACCACTAAAGGCCGCGGTGTTGCGCTCCTTGCTGGACCGCGCGATGGGCCGCGTGCGGGACCGCCGGCAGGTGGAGGCGTTGACACGCCAGTTACGCGAAACGGGAAGACTCGGCGACTTGCTCGGCGGGTCGAAGACCATGCAGGACGTCATGCGGATTCTGGAGCAGGTTTCGCCGTCATCCGCATCGGTATTGATTACAGGCGAGACCGGGTCGGGTAAGGAAATTCTCGCGCGAACCATTCACAGTCTCTCGCCTCGCGCCGAGCGGCCTTTTATCGCCATCAATTGTTCCGCAATTCCCGAATCGCTTATGGAGAGCGAAATATTCGGGCACGAGCGGGGAGCATTCACTGGAGCGGCGGAACGGCGGATTGGCTGCTTCGAACTTGCCGACGGCGGCACACTGCTCCTCGATGAAATCGGGGAGATGCCGGCGCAGACGCAAGCGAAGCTGCTCCGCGTTCTGGAAGACCACAAGGTGCGCCGGCTCGGCAGCAAGGTGGAAACACCCGTGGACGTCCGGGTGCTCGCGGCGACGAACAAGGAACCAGAGCAGGCCGTGGCCAAAGGCGAATTGCGGCAGGATCTTTATTTCCGTCTGAATGTATTCCATATTCACCTGCCGCCGCTGCGCGAACGCAAGGAGGACATCCCTCTACTGGTCGAGCACATATTGCGCGATATCAACGTGAAGCATTCACGCCACATCCGTGGCGTGAATCCTGAAGTGCTCGATATGTTCGCGGGCTACTCGTGGCCGGGGAATGTGCGCGAACTTCGCAACGTGCTCGAGCGCGCGGCGATCGTCTCCGACCGCGATTTGATTGGCCGCGCGCATCTCCCCGCGGATTTCGGGCATGCCCTCGCGACGGCGGCCTCCGATCTTACTTCTCTGCGCTTTCCGTTGGGCACCACCGTGGAAGCTGTCGAGCGCGAACTCATCCTGCAGACGCTAGCCTCGACGAATAACAAGACGCGCGCGGCGGAGCTGTTGGGGATCAGCCTGAAAACTTTGCACAATAAATTGAAAGAATACGAGGCCGCGAAGGCTCCTTCGCAGTGACGCGCGGGGCGACCATGCACCTCCGGCTGAAAACCAAGATCACGCTCATCATGGCATTCCTGGTGCTAGCCGTGGTGGGTGTGAACTCCACCTTGTACGTCGCGACGCTCACCCGGCAAGTGATCCGCCAGGCCAATGAACGAGCCCAATTGGTTTCGCGGCATGTCTTTTTCCAGGCCCAAAACGCTCTGTCCGAATCAGCCAGAGCAGGGGAAACGCCCGCGTCGAGCGACCCTGCGGATTTGCGAGCGTATGTCCAGAAGTCTCTCGATGAAAGCGCGGCTCTGACGTCCTCGATCGACGCCGAAGTCGGATATTCCCCCTTGATCTATGAAGTCTCTATTACCGATGTCAGTGGCACAGTACTCGTCTCCAGCGATGCCTCGTTACCGGGAAAACAGTCGCAGGCAAGGGCAGACCTTGCGCGATTGGTTTCCAGCAGCTTCGTCAGCCAGCTTCGGAGACTCTACGGGCCTCCGCGCGCCTACGAAGTTGACTACCCGTTCCAACTGGGTCCTCCGGGGAATCAGGTTCCGTATGGCGTAATTCGCGTCGCGGTGCAGACCGGATTGTTGCGGAGTGATATCACGCCGGCCCTGAGTTCGGCGGCACTGCTCGCTCTCGCCTCCATCGGCATTTCCGTATTCCTGGCCGCGCTGGTAAGCAGCGTGTCACTATCTCCGCTGAAAAGCATCACCGCGCAGTTGGATCGCATCTCAAAGGGTGAATTCGATCAGAAGCCGCTCGAGAGTGGTGACGAGTTTGGCCAGGTCAGCACGAAAATCAGCAAGATTGGAATGCAACTCCGCGGCGTTCGGGAAATCTTCAGCACTCTGCGCGAGAACCTCGATCAGGTTCTCGGCGGACTCGACGACGGTTTGTTGTTGTTCTCGCTCGACGGCCGGGCCGTGATGGTCAGCCCCGCGGCCGAACGATTTTTATCCATGTCGTCGGATCATCTTCTGGGCCGCCGTGCCGAAGACATTTTTCCTCCGGATCATCCGGTGAGGGAAGCTGTCAAACTGCACGATGGAGAGTTCGACCCCGTGGAATCCGCCGAGGTTGTTCTGGCCGGGCCGGACTCGGTGGCACGGCGTGTCGGCGTGAGCGTGCAGGTCATCACCGAAGGAGAGACGCGAATGGGCGCGCTGGTGAGATTCACGGATCTGGAATCCCGCGAGCGCATTAGCACGCAGTTACAGGTGTCGGAGCGCTTGGCCCAGCTCGCGCATATCACTAAAGGCGTGGCCCACGAAGTGAAGAACCCCTTGAACTCGATGCGGATATGGCTCGAAAATCTGAAGGCGAGTCTGCCTCAAGGTGATAGCATGCCGCAAAAGGCCGTCCGTGTTCTGGACAGCGAGATTGATCGACTTGACACGGTGGTGAAACGGTTTCTCGATTTCACACGTCCTCCAGAGATGCACCAGGAAGAAACAAATCTCAAGGCCCTGCTTGAGAATGTGCTCGCAGTGGGGAAACCGCAGATGGACCGTGCGAATGTGAAGGTGGAAGCCCACTTTGCCACCGATGTGCCTCTCGTTTTGGTGGACCGCGAGTTGTTAAAGCAGGCACTGATGAACCTGATCCTCAACGCCGTCGAGGCCATGCCTGGAGGCGGCCGGCTGACCGTGTCACTTGAACGGCGTGGCGAGATGGCCGAGATCGAGCTTGCAGACACGGGCCGCGGCATCGCGCCTGAGAATTCGCAGCGGGTCTTTCAACTATTTTTTACGACAAGGCCGGGAGGAAGCGGCATCGGACTCGCCAGCGCCTTTCGAACTGTGCAATTGTTGAATGGTTCGATAGACTTTAAGTCTGAAGTGGGACGCGGCACGACGTTTCGAATCGAGTTGCCGCTGGCTCGCCAAATAGAGCCTGCGCTGCCGCGCTCGCGCGATGCGAGCGCGGCAGGTGTGCGGAATACATAAAATGCGACCACGCGAAATCTTCGCGCTCCTTCTTGCGGCCGCTTTTGGCGCCGCCGGTTGTGGTACCAAGCATATTGTGCGCGCGGCTCCTCCGTCCGTGAGCATTCCGCCGCCGGTGGAAGCGCCGCCTCTTCAGCCGCCGCCCACACCTCCGGCAGCGGAAACCAAGACGGAAGAACCACCTCCGGAAGCCCCTCCTCCGGAGGAACCGCCGCCGGCGCCGGCGAAACGTCCCGCGCCGCGCCCGCGTCCGGCGCAGCCCGAAACTGCCGATCCGGCGCCACCCAAACCGGCGCCACCTCAGATTTCGCCACAACTCTCTCCCAAGGACCTCGCCACAGCACAGAGCAACACGAGATCGAATATCAAGGCCGCAGAAGACAACCTACAGCTTGCAAGTGGCAAGCAGCTCGGTCTCAGTGCTGCCCAGAAAGACTTAGTGGAAAAAATCAGCGGCTTCCTCAGCCAAGCCCACGAAGCGATTATTGCCGACGACTGGGTTCGGGCACAGAATCTGGCGGAGAAAGCGGGCGTCCTTTCCAGTGAACTCGTGAAATCGCTGAAGTAATCCCGTCCGGTGCGGTCGCGCCCCCCGCTTTTGCTGCTAAGATAATGTCGTGAAAACATACGACGTCGTCATCGTGGGTGGCGGCATCATTGGCGGCACGATTGCTTTTGAATTGGCGCGGCGAAATCTGCGCGTCGCGGTGCTCGACCGCCAAGAACTGATGCAGGAAGCGTCCTGGGCGGCTGCGGGCATGCTTTCGCCGGCGCCAGACAGTCCTGCCGCGATTCCTCTGGCGCCGCTGGGACGAGCCAGTCTCGCGCTCTATCCAAATTTCATCGCTGCCGTCGAGGAAACTTCGGACATTCGCACCGGTTACCGTACCGGCGGTGCGCTCGAGGTCCTCTCCCACGGCGATGCGGAGCGTGAGCTCAGCACGCTGGTCGCGCTCCATCATGGGCTGGGTCTCGCCTGTGAGCCCCTCTCCATTGAAGAAGCACATGAGATGGAGCCTGCGCTTGGACGCGATGCGCGCTCCGCCGCATTTTTTCAGGATGAGGCTTCCGTGAATCCACGTTTGTTGACAGCGGCAGTGCTAGCCGCCGCAGGCACTGCGGGCGCGACACTTTGTCCAGACATGGAAGTGACGTCCCTTGCTAAAGCCGGGGATCGCTGTGTAGGTGTAAAGACTTCGGAAGACGAGACGTTATCCGCCCAACACGTCGTGCTAGCGGCGGGTTGTTGGACTTCGCAGTTGAAGGAGGCCGCGCCCTACGCGCCCACGCGCCCCGTGCGCGGTCAGATGGTCGCCCTGCGGCACGCGGGCAAGCTGATCCGCCGCGTCCTGCGCTCGGAACGCGGGTACATCGTCCCCCGCGACCACGCAACTCCGCAGAAATTGGTCGCTGGGAGCACTCTCGAGAATGCGGGCTATGAGAAGGCCGTCACTTCCGGTGGGCTCGAACAAATCCTCGGCGCCGTGAATGAAATAGCGCCCAGCCTGGCCGGCGCGGAAATCCTGGAAACATGGAGCGGGCTGCGCCCCGGCACTCCGGATCAATTGCCCATCCTTGGGCCGACAGATATGGAAGGATTGATGATCGCGACCGGCCATTACCGCAACGGGATTCTTCTCGCGCCGGTTACGGCGAAGCTCGTCATGGAGTGGATTACCGAACGAAGAGTGTCATTGGACTGCGAAGATTTCAGTCCCTTGCGATTCCTGCGCGACGATGCAGATCGCTCCGCGACAGCGCAATAGAGAACCCCAGCAAATTCCAGGTGTGAAAGCGATGCGCTAAAACGGGGAGTTGCTGCGCGCCGGTACGCGGTTAGACGGACCAGGCAATGTCGATGCGCGGCCCGGGTCCGTGAAATTCACGCGATTCGCGTCTAAATAGATTGCGCGGTCGGTAATGATGTCAACCGTCGTGCCTCGCGGTAACTCCATCTCAGGACCGCGCGTGAGCAGCACCGCTGCGAGTCCCACGGCAGCGCCAACGCCAGCGCCAATGCCGGCCCCCTTGGCGCTCCGCGTTGCGATTGCTCCGATGCCCGCTCCGACCCCGGTTGACTTCACAATCGTGCCGGCGTCGCCTCCCTTGTTGGTGTCGCCATTGATCTTTCCTTCGCTGTCGGTGGATTCGTTGCCGCCCGTGCCGGCGTTGGTCGGAACGGCACTAAAATCCACGGTGTAGCCATTGGGAAGAATCATCGAGTTGAGGCGCATGCGGATTTCGCCCACACCTTTCACCTTGCCGGGGCGCTTGGCTTCCTGGATTTCCCCCTGCACATAGGTGCCGGCGGGTATGAGAATGCGGCCTTTGATGGAAATCGGGAAAAGCGTTTCGAGATACACGGGATCGCCGGGCCGCGCGTTGCGTGTGGTCACCGCATTGTGCAGCACCAAGGGTAGGCGCGTACCGGTTGGCACCACCAAGGTTTCCTGAGAAGCCTTGGGCGACGGAGCGGGAGACGTGGAAGAATCCTGCGTCCGCGGTGACGATGCTTGCGTCTGAGGGGGCGTAGCGGGCCCTTGCTGCCCTTGCGCGTGCAACATGCCGCCGTTCGCCAACAGTGTTGCGACCGCCAGAACCCTCGTCATTCTCCGCATACAGTTACCTCATTTCGGCGGGTTCCACGCTTCGCTCGAAACGTTCAGTGTAAAAGTGGAATCCACACCCTGCTGTCACCCTGCGATGCGCGTTCCTCCCTTAAGGATGCCATGCACGACGGCGTGATAACGCAACTGAGCATGGCCCTGCGACGCTGTGGATGCAAAGTCCTTATAGATGACAGAGTAGACAACGCGGACACGTCCTCGGTCAATGGGTTTGTGCGCCAGCCGTTGCGTCTACATCAAATCAATATGAGTCCTTGATTCCCTGGAGGAAGGATGGCATCCTCTGCTTTCAAAAACGATTGGCGCTTCATCATTCTCGAGATCCGTCTGAGGAGAGAAAAATGAGAAAGATAGTGACGATGTTTGTGCTTGGCCTGGCCGCCCTTTTATTGCCTGGAGTGTCGCAAGCGCAATTGGCGGCACCCAATGATATGGGGGTCTCGATGGGCCACGTGCATCTGTTCGTGCAGGACGTGGACGCTGCGAAAAAATTCTGGATCGCCGTGGGCGGTACTTCTTTTAAGTTCGGCCCCAATGAGGGAGCGAAATTCCCGGGTGTCCTGATCCTCGTCAGGAAAGGCGAACCGGCCGGCGGCACGGTGGGATCGGTGATCAATCACATTGGGTTCAACGTCCCGAATGTCCCGGATGCCTTGGCCAAATGGAAGGCCGCAGGTTTGAAGACGGAGCTCGGCCAGAATCCAGGACAGTGTTTTCTATTCACCCCGGACGATCTCACCAGGGTGGAAATCCTGGAAAATAAATCACTCACTGTGCCGATTGCGTTTCACCACGTGCATTTCTTTGTCCCGGATTCCGGAGGAAATACTTCCGTAACGGAAATTCAGTCCTGGTACGTCAAGACCTTCGGCGCCAAGCCCGGGAAACGGGGCCAATTCGAAGCAGCGGACGTCCCGGGAGTAAACCTGACGTTTACAAAATCCGATACTCCGACCGTGCCGACCAAGGGACGGATGCTGGACCACATCGGATTCGAAATCACGAATCTCGAGGCGTTTTGCAAGAAGGCTGAATCGAGCGGGGTGAAACTTGACCTTCCCTTCACCAAGCGGCCCGAGCTGGGTATCTCGATGGCCTACATCACCGACCCTTGGGGAACGTACATCGAGTTGACCGAGGGTCTGAACAAATTGTGACGATTCCGGCCGGAATCAGCGGTCCTCTCCATGCCACAGCAAATCCATTCGTGTGACTTCCGTTTGACGGAAGGAACGACGCGGCTTACGCTTAACTTTGACGAGGAGGAGAGATGGCAAAGTTGGCGCTGGTCTACGGAATGCGATTGTTTCCCGCGGACGATCTGGGTGAAGTGAGCGAGGCGGTGATTACGCTGAAGGACGGCCGCGTGGCGCGCGTGACGATGCACTTGATCGAAGGGAACAAGGAACAGATCGAAGAAACGTTGCAGCAATCGGTGGAAGCGTTCTTCGAGATGTACCCAGAAATTTGACGTAGCACAGACTTTTGTTTGTGGATCGCCGGAGAAAGTGCAAAAACCAAAACCACACAGGCTGAAACCTGTGCTACCAACCCGCCTCAACAATTCCCAAAATTTTCAAGGCCGAAGTCCGGGGCGCGTGCGGCACGCTTGCGCTTTTCAAGGTTGAGGGTTTTCTTACCCTCCATTCGCTTTTCCCGCTGGCGATCCCGATTCGTCCTTTCTTCGCGGGCTGAGCGTTGCACATGAAAGAAAAAAGCGCACCCAATCTTGGGCCGACCGTCCCCACGGGGGATCAATCTGGCGGCAACGTTATTGCGTCGAAAACAGGAAAAGCGTACGATTTGCGAACTAGAAGCCCGAATCGGAAATTCCGGCTACGTTCAGCGTGGAGGTGTGGCATGAAGCCTAAGCTCATAACGTCTTTGGCCTTGATCGTGGCCCTTGTGATGGTAAGCGCCCCGTTGTTGGCGCACCACGGAACCGGTGTTGCGTACGTGAGGGACAAAGAGGTCACGCTGAAGGGAACCGTGACGGAATGGTTTTGGGCCAACCCCCATTGCGGCCTATTGTTCGACGTGACAGACGACAAAGGCGAAGTGGTACATTGGGGCGCCGAACTTGGCAATCCGCACAGTCTGTCCGAAGCCGGCTTCAGCAGGGACGCCTTCAAGCCGGGGGACAAGTTGACGATTACCGGGCACCCCGCCAAATCCGGCGCGCCAAGGCTCGAACTCCTGCACCTCGTGCTTGCCGATGGCCGGGTGCTCCCGGAAAGAAGTGTTAAGGGCAATGGAGTGCACCTGGATGATCCTGGCCAGTAGGATTCCGTCGAGCGAAGCGAGTTGAGTTGAGTGCAAGCGTAGGCCTGCCCGCCGAAAGCGGTCACTACCGGAGGAGTTTCAAAATGCGAAACCGATTTATGTCATCGGCTGCGGCTCTGTTGGTACTAATGGCGTGTTCGTGCGTCACGTTTGCGCAGACGTATGGCACGAAAGGATACTCGCCAGGAGCGTGGAAACCGGATGAACTGCCCAGTGGCCTCTCAAATCCCAAACCCTTTGACCCACACAACCTGTCCGGACTTTGGTCGATGCCCACAAAACCAGGTTATTTTGAGAGGCATTCCCTGAATGACAAACCAATAAAGATAGCTCCGAACGTCCCTCCTCAGATGGGGTCAGACGCTTATCCTCCTCCTATGACGCCTTGGGGAAAGGCGAAGTTTGATGCCGCAAAGGTTAGCTATGGCCCCAGAGCCGTGCCTCCGGGAGAAGGGAATGACCCAGTTTCAACTTGCGAACCGATGGGGTATCCGCGCGATCTGTGGGAAGCGAATCTAAGACCCTTTGAGTTCGTCCAGACTCCTGACAGGGTGCTGCAACACATGCAATATCATGATTTGTGGCGCACCATCTGGACGGATGGGCGGCAACTTCCGAAAAATCCCGATCCGGGTTGGAACGGATACTCGGTTGGCAGGTGGGAGGGAGACACATTCGTCGTGGAGTCCAATGGTTATGACGACAGAACCTGGATCGATCATTTCGGTAATCCGCACAGCGACCAGATGCGCCTCGTGGAGCGCTACAAGCGCGTGGATGCTGACACCTTGGAGCTGGACATGATTCTCACCGATCCAAAGACGTATACGGCGCCGTGGGTGGGCGACAAGATCACCTTTGTGCGGGCAAAAGTCGCTATTTTTGAGGAGATCTGTTCACCGTCGGAAGAGGGCCATTTTAATGACACAATACGTGACCCGGCTGTCGGGAAGTCCAAACCTTAGACTAGACGACATCCCCGTATGCCGAAGCCAGATACCCGGCAAATTAAAGGAGGGACCTTGAAATACCCACTTTCGTTAGTACTCGTGGTCGCCATTTCGCTGGGCGTTTCGGCCAAAGCGGGCGCCCAGAGCGAGATAACTCTGCTGTCGCCGGACCCGATCAAGGCGACGATCGAGAAGTTAGTTGGAGATTTCGAAGCCAAGACGGGTACCCAGGTCAAAATAACATATGGCACAGGTGTAAGCACCCGGAAGACGGTTGCGAGCGGCCAAGCGTTGGACGTGTCGCTCCTGTTTGCACCTTTCCCGGAAGCACTCAAAACGGGCAACATCGTCCCCGGCAGCGCGACTGTCATCGCGAGACTCCGCTTGGCGCTCGCCGTACAAAAGGGTGCGCCCAAGCCCGACATCTCGACACCCGCGGCGGTCAAGCAGACCCTGCTCAATGCAAAATCCATCATCTCCGTGGACCCGACTCAGGGGAGCGTCGGTGGTATTGCTCTCTTGACGCTTGACAAGCTCGGCATCACCGACCAAGTGAAGCCGAAGATCAAGTGGGTGCAAAACGGCGGCCTCGTGCAGGACTCGGTCGCCAAGGGCGAGACGGAGATCGCCTTGGGGCCCTATCTGAGCGACATGCGAAACCCGGGCCTCGACGTCGTTGGGGCACTGCCGCCCGGGGCTTCCACTCCGGTGGATATCACGGGTTTCCTGTCGACCAGCGTTAAAGACCCGAAAGCCGCCAAGGCGCTCTTGGCCTATCTCTCGTCACACGAAGCTGCGACTCTCTACGCGGCAGCGAAGATATTTCCGGCTCACTGACGGGTGCGGGCTCCGTGCGCCGTCGCCATAGCGCTGGCTTTGGCGCGTCGGCGACTTGGAGCCCGCCGGAATGTTGTTGCGGGGTTCAATCCTAAACCAGCGCTCGGCACGATTGACACCAGAGGCCGGCTGTCATATTCTCCGGGTCAAGTTCGTCAAACCGTAAATGCCAATTCGCGAGGTGCCGAATGAAAAGTAAGCTGCTGATGTCTTTTGCAGTGCTCGTTGGCGGTTTAACGGTTTGCGGCGCCCTGTTCGCACATCACGGAGCTACGTCGTATGCGAACAACATAGTTGTTTTGAAAGAGGCCACGGTGACGAAACTCGTGTGGGCCAATCCCCATACCATTGTTTTGTTCGATGTGAAAGATGACAAAGGCAACGTCTTGCATTGGGCCGGCGAAGCGGGCAGTCCGTCGGCGGTTAGTCTGCTTGGCTGGACCAAGAATTCACTGCAGCCCGGGGACGTAATCACTGTTTACATATATCCGGCCAAATCCGGCAACCCTGTCGGCCGTCTTAACAAGGTCGTGCTTGCCGATGGCAAGACCCTCAGGGATAGTCAGCTGGGGGGAGACAACCCTAAGGCTCAGTAGCTAAATAAGTATGTTAGTAACCGGACGGATGGAAGCAAGCAAGGTTCGAGCCGCACTGGCGAATGATTCCAATTCAAAGAATTCATCTTCTTTGAGTCGATGCACGGTGTTGAGTTCGCTCGTGTGAGCCGCGGCGGGATGCGCGCGTGCTGCGTCGTTTGAGTCAAACCGCGAATTTCAGTTCAGGACAATCCGAATGGAAAGTAAGTCGCTGATATCTTTTGCCGTGCTTGTGGGGGTTTTAACGGTTGGCAGCCCCCTGTTCGCGCATCACGGAAGTGCGGCTTACAAACCGGACAAAGTAATTGTTTTGAAGCAAGCCACGGTGACGAGATTCTTGTGGGCCAATCCCCATGCCATGGTTTTGTTCGACGTGAAAGATGACAAAGGCAACGTCTCCCATTGGGCTGGCGAAGCGGGGAGTCCGTCGGCGGTTCGCCTTCTTGGCTGGACCAAGAATTCACTACAGCCCGGGGACGTAATCACAGTTCACCTAAATCCATCCAAATTCGAAAGCACCGTCGGGCGTCTTGACAAGATCGTGCTTGCCAACGGCACGACGCTAAAGGATAGTCCGCGGGGGGATCGAGGAGAAGTATCCAGATATTAAAAACTTGGTTGATCTTACAGCCCGTGCGTGTTCGACAGGAGGCGGGGTGGACGCTGGATTCAAATTAATTTGAAGCAGTGAGGGGTGCCAAAATGCGAAATCTGCTTAAGGTTTGCGTGGTTAGCTTGGCAGGAGCGCTGCTTGTTTTGCCGTATATATACGCCCAGACCTCTCCTAAGCCAAACCGGGGCGGCTCCGACACTTTGTATGACAAGTTAGGCGATACTGGAAGCGGGGGCGCGGCGCCTCGCCGGGATCTGACTGGGTTTTGGGCGGGACAGGTCGCCGCTAAACTCAACGAGGTGGCTCCCCTGACGCCTTGGGGGCAGGAGCAGTTCCGTCTCCACAAGAACAACGGGGAGTTCCCCGTCTCGGAATCAAATGACCCCATCAAGGGATGCGACCCGCTTGGGTTCCCACGCAACATGCTTTTCATGACCAGAGGGATCGCGTTCGCTCAGATGCCTGGCAGGATGCTCGAGCTATTTCAGTTCAACAGGGTATGGCGCGAAATCTGGACAGATGGGCGACAGCTTCCCAAAGATGTGGGCGGGAACTCCGCCGACGCGCCGGATCCGAGGTGGTACGGATACTCGGTAGGACATTGGGAGGGAGATTACACATTCGTCGTGGATACGGTCGGGAGTGACGAAAGAAGCTGGCTGGATAACGCCGGCCATCCGCACAGCATCGATCTGCGCGTGCAGGAACGCTACACGCGCGTGAATCATAACACGATGGAAGTTACCATCACGATTAACGATCCGAAGACGTATACGAAGCCTTTTGTGATCACCAAGTCGAGTTTCAAGTGGATTCCGCGACAGGACTACGAGGAACAGCTCTGCGTACCATCGGAAGAGGCCGAGTATTTGAAGCTCATTGGCGATCCCGCCGCTCATGCCACGCCCGGCAAGTAGGTTAAATTATTTATGGAAGCCGCCGTGACAGATTGTTGGCAACAAATTGGCATATTTTCAGCTCATTTCGCCTGTTTCATCTTTCTTGTCGGAACCTGTTTTCAGCAGCTTGCTGATTCTATGTGTCGCGTCACCATACGATACTTAGTATGGATTGCGTAGCACAGGCTTCAGCCTGTGTGGTTTTGGTTCTCACCACTTCGAAACAGCACACAGGCTGAAGCCTGTGCTACTGATCCGTATCAAACCTCTGTTCTTTCCACGGGTCACCATATATGTGATAGCCGTTCTGTTCCCAAAAGCCGGGCTCATCCTGCGCGGTTAGCTCGAATCCGCGCACCCATTTCACGCTCTTCCACAGATACAGGTGCGGCACAATCAGGCGCACCGGATAGCCATGCTCGGCCGAGAGCGTCTCGCCGTCGTGCTTGAAGGCAAATATCGTCGCCGGCTTCATCAAGTCTTCCAGCGGCAGGTTGGCCGTGTATCCGTTTTCTCCGCGCACCATCGCGAAGCGCGCTTCGGGCCCGCCTTCCGGCGAGGCAGGCTTCGGCGTCACCAGCTTCATCACTTCGGTGAACAGCACGCCCTCGAAGCGATTGTCGAAGCGGCTCCAGCGCGTCACGCAGTGCATATCGCACTGAATTTCCGTCTGTGGCAGGCGATTGAATTCCTCCCAAGTAAGCCGCAGGGGCTTTTCGACCAGCCCATCAACGCGGAAATCCCAAGTGCGCAAATCGACGCGCGGCACGCCTCCCTCATGGAGCACAGGCCACTTCAGCGTGAGCGATTGCCCCGGCGGCAAACGCCCTTCGCTGCGCCGCTGCTGTTCGAGTTTCTTCCGTTCGCTGCCTTCGCCGAAAATCATCTAGGCCTCCTTACTCTTGTATCAAATTGATTGTACCTGACACCTGGCTGGGCACTGGCCTTGCGACCGAGGGCGACTCAGGCTGAAAAGAGGAATGCCCTCTCCGTCCCGGAAAACACGGTTCACCGTGAACGTTCACCGTGAACGGGACGGCGAGGCCTCTACAAAACCGCCCTCTATTGGTTGCAGTTGATTTTGTAGCGGCCGCCCGCTCTTGGGGCGGGCATCCGTTCGTTCTTTCCAGAGCTAAATTAAGCCACTGCGCGCGAGCGGCACGGGCGAACTCACGGTATAGGCTGTGCTAACATAAACATGAATAACGCACCTATCGCCACATCGGGAGCAATCGTGCCGGCACGCATCCTCAGCGGCAACGCGATTCGGGATCAGATTTATGGGGAGCTCACGCAGGAAATTGCTGCGCTGGCGGCCGCGGGAATCCGTCCCGGGCTGGCCGCGGTCCTGGTGGGTGAAAACGCCGCCTCGCAGATTTACGTGCGAAGCAAGATTGCCGCGTGCGAACAATTGGGCCTGGGAAGCTGGTTGCAGACGCCGCCCGCCACGGTATCGACCGAAGAAATG
>Ga0137410_10001474_pt1 | contig 16178 bp, 2 predicted proteins | sample CZODoug1_16funga_FD_108878 | JGI IMG/M metagenome (GOLD analysis project Ga0137410, IMG submission 108878) | Vadose zone soil fungal communities from Angelo Coast Range Reserve, California, USA - CZODoug1_16fungal (Illumina Assembly) | ecosystem: Environmental > Terrestrial > Soil > Vadose zone... | reverse complement strand
CGCCGTAGCGACGACCGACCCGTGGTTGCAGATTAGCTCCTTCAAGCCCGGCAGCCAGTTGTCGATTCACTCGGTGAGTAAACGGGGCGTCGACCCCGAAGCGTCGGCGAAGATGCGCGAACTGCAGCAGCACCTCGAGCGCGTGTATGGCGCGACGCCGCACCTGTTTGCGGTGCCGCTGAAGGGTGGCGACAGTCGCTGCATGCCCTTTTTCAACGTCGATTTCGTCAAGTCCGCCGCCGCGCTGGCGGAGCCGGCGAACGATGGCGAGCACAGGTGGCTGTTCGTGATGTCGAAGGAGGATTTCGTGTTCCTGGCGGGATTCGAGAGCGAGAGATTTTTTGACGCGCTGCGCCGGCGGGTGGAGACCGTGTTGTCGGTCGGGCATAACCGCCTGACATTCATCGGGCCCGCGGACCTGGGGCGGTTTCTCGCGAGTCACTGGCCCGGCGAACCGCGCATCCGCTTTCTGCCGTTTTGCGATTTCGACGCGTTCGAAGCCGAGATCCGCCGCGCGCGGGTAGTCGCGTACTGGAACACCCTATCGTCGTCGTTGCTCTACTGCCTGTATTATCGAATTCCTCCCATCTTCTTCGGCATGGGGCACCAGGCGCGGGTTTGTCCCGATCTATTCGAGCATGTGGTCGAGCACGTCTATTGCGGCAGGGCGCCGGCATTGCTGGATGCGGGAGCACCGATGGAGGCCGATGCGGATGCGTTGCTCGACAGGCTTGGCCTGCGCGCATGGCTCGATGCCATTGCCGGCGAATATGACGTGTTGCCGCCGCCGGTGACGGTGGTGGAGCGCCTAAGGCAATTTCATGGCGGAAAATGACGGGCGCAGCACGCAACCGGTAATCGTTGCCGCCCGCGACGAGTGGCTGCGCGATGCCGGCGGCCGCGAGTACATCGACGTAAGCATGGGTTACGGCTCGGTATGGCTCGGCCACAATCATCCCGCGGTGACCCGGGCGCTTGTTTCGCAGCTCGAGCGCTATGCCGCCCCCGGCTACCTACCGACCGGAACACTCGAAGCGGCGGAAGCGGCGCTGCGACAGTTCATTCCGGACACGCATTATCTCGGCGGTATCTACAGCACAGGCATGGAGGCGATGGAGACCGCACTGCGCGCCGCCTGCGTTCACACCGGGCGCACAGCCATTGCCGGGTTCTCGGACAGCACGCATGGCCGCTCCTTTGTCACGGCAGCCATCGGTGGCGAGTCCTCGACCGGCGGCTTCGAATTCGTGCATCGTCTGCCGTCGTTTGCCGCAGCTCGCCCCAATGAGCTTACCGTCGGGCTCAGGCAGCTGGCGCAACGTGCCGCGCTCGCGGCGATCGTCGTCGAGCCGATACAGATGACCGGCGGCGGTTACGAGATTCCAGAGGCGGTGTGCACGGCCCTTTTCGGATTGGCTCGGGAGTATGCGATTCCCGTCCTGTTCGATGAGACGCTCACGGGGCTCTACCGCTGCGGCCGGCAATTTTTCTTCGAGGGCACGGGGGGGGTCCCGGACCTGCTGGTGATCGGGAAGGGCATGGGCAACGGCTTTCCCTGCGCTGCGGTGGTCCTGAGGAAAGGGTTCACATGGGACCGCAAGAAGGTCAGGCCCGGCAGCACGTTCTGGAATCACCCGCTCGCCTGTGTCGCGGTTACCACGACCCTGCAGGAATTGCGGCGTTTGCGGCCGATGGACAAGGTGAGGGAAATAGAGGCAGTGATCACGGCGGTGCTCGGCAGGCTGGAGCTGCGCGGGCGCGGCGCCATGTGGTGCCTGCGCGTTCCGGACAGCGCGCGCCAGGCGGACTTCGCCCAGCGCATCCTCCATGCCGGCGTAATCGTCAGCTACTACGAGGGCTACATCCGCCTGCTGCCGCCGCTCACCATCGGGCTTGACGTACTGGCGCAGGCTTGCGACACGATCCGAAAATCCTATGCTGATACGTTCGGGTAACGTGACGCTGCAGTTGTTCGATGCTGCACAGAGCGAAATCGTCTACGCGATCCGCAATCATCCCACGGTGCGCATGCATCTTCGGGATACTCGACCGATCGCCCGGGACAGCCACGACCGCTGGATACGCGACAACCTGATCGAGGCGCATACGTTGTGGCTGTTCGTCGTGCGCCAGGGCGGGAACCCGGTGGGTATTGCACTGCTGCGCAATGTAATCGAGCGGACCGCGGAAATTGGCGTCATGGTGGTCGAAGCCGGGCGACGCCCGCTTGCCGGTTACAAAGCGGCGCACCTGATCGGCTATTACGGCTTTGAAGTTCTTGATTTGGATAGGCTCTTCAGCTACGTGCCGCGCCATAACGCACGCGCACTGACGTTTAACCGCCGCTGCGGGTTCGTGTCGACCGGAAAAGTGACCGAGGTCTATCACGAGCTGGTTCTTACCCAGGTCCAATCCCGGACCCATCCGACGCACCGGCGCTTCCGGACGAAATACGGTATTGAATTAATAGACGAAAATTCGAGCCCGGCGCTGGGCGCTGATTAAACTTTTTGCAGCCCAAATTGGTGCCCGATTTTGAATCGTGACTTATGTCACGATTTGTGGGCTTAACTGCCTGATTTGCGATAGGTAGGGCCAACGCGCTGACACATTAAATTCAATTGAATTGCTGCTATCGCGGCGTTAATATGTATTTCACGATTTAGTTGCCGTATTTCAGCGCCCGTTTTGGCGAATTTTCAAGCTGGAACGCGTACGCGCTGAATGAGTTGCTGCACCGGCGTGCCGATCTGTGTGGGAGGGATTGGTCCGCTGCAAGTAATTGCTGCAGCACCGTTGGCGTAGCGATTACAAGAATAGAGAAAAAAAATAGAATGACAGGGCGGGTTGAGCGGGATGGGAGATACGACCGCACGTTGGCGTTGCTGCTTCGTGGACGGTCGATGGAATCGTTCGCCCCGTTTTCTTTGCTTCGCTCACCCGCGCAACCGCGCCCCCCGTTCCGCCACGCGGGTTCCCGCGTTCTATCGTTCCTGCTTCAAGTCACTTTTTTCTCTAGCGTGATCGCGCGTGTTGATTTGCGCTGCCTCGGGATTGTTTCCTCTTACCGCGAAGTTCCGTTCTAAGGAAGATTCGTCATGAGCGCCACCCATCAAGAGTCCAAATATTCCACCCGGATGCTCAGCCTGTTTGAGATTTTCTGGGGCAGGCTGGCCAACTGGTTCCGGCGCCTCGCGCAATGGCGCAAGCTGGGCCTGCTCAGGAAGGCGCTCGAATCCAAGCGCAAGCGCGCGTTCAGGCTGGAACCCCTTGAGCCGCGGGTGCTGCTGTCTGCAGATATCTCCTACGGCGCCGGCGCGCTTGATTTGGCCAACGCCGATGGCACCGATTCCATCAACAAGACCGATTTCCTGGATAGCGGGGATGGCAGCAGCAGCGACGCGTTGCGTTTGCGTGCAGAGGACGCAGGTGCACTGCCTTCCGGGGACTTGTTCGCTGCCAGCGATCTTGGTGACCACCTCAATATCGATCTAAGCGGCATTTCCGACCCAAGCGCCGATCAATATGGCCCTGAGGCTGCATTCAACGGCGGCGGCGATTCATTCGCGCTCACCGTCGCGGAGGATTTAGCGGTTACGGATGACGCCAATGCGGCCGGTGGTATCACGCTTACAGTGGATTCGAGCAGCGAGACCATCTTTGGTGTCGGCGGGTCCGGCCTGTCCAGTGCGCTGCTGGACGAACCGCTCGCGAATGCAGCGTACGACGACCAAGCCGCCGTGGAAACTAGCGGGCAGGTGGTTTTCCTGTCGTTCGGCGGCGCCGAAGATGTGGACTACGAAGGGCCGGTCCACATCGACGACATCGACGTCGCGGCGTTCGGCGCCCCGGCCGGACTCGAAGGCCAGAGGTCGGAAATCGTTTCCTCCGTAGTGGCGACGCTCAAGGAAGAATTCGCCGGCTCCGGGATCGTATTTATCACTGAACGTCCCGGCTCAGGTGAATACAGCACGATCCATATCGGAGGAGACGGAGAAGCGTTCTCGGACTATGGGTCGTACTACGGACTGGCCGAGAAGGTCGACGCCGGTAATACCGACCACAGCGACATCGCGTTCATCTTCAGTGGAAAAATCGGCGCGCAGGGCCTGACGGCGCAGGAATACGGCGCGAAGCTCGGCGGCTATGCGGCGCACGAACTTGGGCACCTGCTGGGATTCGAGCACGCCCACGAATCCACAACAGATGATGGCCCGCTGGCGACTGTTGCGTTCGACCCGAAGGTCCACGTCGAGATCGGCATGGATGCGCGCGCGGACGCGATCGACGACGGCATGGTGACGATCAATGGCATCGCGTACGCGGTTCATCCGAAGCTTGTCGAGGCGCTCACCAACCACCTGCCGTTCTACAACGCGGGTGCGGTGGGTGGTGACGCCTTCCCCGACGTGGTGATGGGCCAGTTCGCGATCCACCCGGTCGAGCACGGCGTCTGGCTGACGCGCGTCCTCGACATGGCATGGTTGGCGCAGGACGACCCGTGGTTCACGAGCGATGAGAAGTCCGAAATTCTCGCCTGGTCGTACGGACTGCTCACACACTCGGCGGGCGACCATTTCGCACATACGCTGGTCAACCAGTTCGCTGAAGGCGTCGCCCCGGGCTTTGTCGCGGCTGCGGAGGACGCCCGCGATCTCGGGAACATGCTGCGGCACTTCATGACGGAGGCGTACATTGCCGACGCGCTGGAGGGGGTCGACACCAACCCGGACGTCACACTGCTGCCTGACGGCGACTACAGCGACGTCAGCACGCTGGGGATCGACTTTGACGCGCCGGCCCGCTTCATCTACGAGGCGCTGATCCGGCCGTTCCCGGAAGATCCGACCGCCATCGTCGAGATGAAATGGACGGACGGCACGCTCAGCGCGGCCGCTGCGAGCGATACGTTCACCCGTACCACGGGCAGCTTCACGGATGACGGATTCAAAGTCGGCCACAAGATCACCGTCAGCGGCTTCGCGAACGCCGCCAATAACGGGACCTTCATCGTCACCGCCGTGACCGGGACCGCGTTGACCATCGACGGTGAATTGGCCGACGAGGCCGCCAGCGGCGGCGAGAAGATAAAGGTTTCCGTGCCGTTTACGGAGCAGACCGCTATTACCGTCAATGACGCCACGAATTCGTTCGTGCGCACATCCGGCAGTTTCAAGGCCGACGGCTTCGTGGAAGGACAGCGGTTCACTATCTACGGCTCCCACAACTATCACGGCGACTACATCGTCAAGTCCGTTTCGGACGATGGCCTGAAGCTGACGGTATACGAGGACCTTAACAGCGGCTACGAGGTCGGCAACGGCGACGAGCAGCTCGTGGTGCAGGGCAGCCGCGGCGCCGTCCTCGACAAGATCTTCCAGCTGCAGGACAAGCTTGAACTGGAAGCGATCGAGCGCGGCCCGCGCCAGGACTTCGCGCAGCTCCTGCTGCAGTATGCCGCAGCGCAGATCGATCCCCTGGTAACCGCGCCGAGTACCGATCAGCTGCTCGGCGCCTACTTCTACAACTGGGTCGAGGACATCGACGCGTCCGTCGAGAACTGGGGCGATGTGGGTCTCGCTTTCGCCAAGGCGATGTGGGATGCACAGAGCAAACGCGACCTGCAGAACATAGTCGGCGACGAAACGGGCCAGGCTGACCTCCCCGGCAATACGATCCGCCGCGACGCCGAGGCCGGCGTGGGCGTGCTTGATGTCTTCTTCCACGAGCTCGACGACCCGAATAACGACGGCGACCACAGCGACGGGTACATCAACCAGTATTTGCTGCCGGCGATCGGACTGCCCGACTTCACGGGCGACGTGCGCGAGGCACTGGGCGACGTCGCGGCGTTCTTGGATGCTCTCGTGGCGCCTATCGTCGAGCCGATCGAGGCTTTCTTCCTTCCCATCCAGGAAGCGATCGTGGATTTCGAGGACGCCGTCAAGGACTACCTCGCGGAGCAGATCGAGGAGCGCTTCGGCGTGAGCGTCGAGATCTTCGAATTCCTGACGGAGTTGTCGTCCAAGATGGATCTCGCGTCCATCGATGTCGGTTCATTGCTCAACGTGCCAGTATTCAAGCCGGGCGACCACGAGCGGCTGGATGCGCTGCTGGGCCTCACCGGCGACCACCACGAGGATCCGCCGGCCGGCCTCGACTTGATCCCCTTCGCCACCTTCTATACGCCCACCGAAGGGCGCCTGACCGACGCCGCGCACTTCAGCAAGACCGGCTTCGCCGCGTACGCGAATTCCGTCACGCTGACGAAGATGCTGTACCTAATGGAATCGCCAACCGACGGGTCGACCATTGGTGCGGGGCAATTGAGCCAGCTGTACTCGGACCTTATTGGTACGGACTACGACTTCACGCTGCTCAACATGCACGGTGCCCACGGCGGCAACGTGTTGACCACCACGCTGCCGGGAGTGGGCGGTACCGAGGCGTGGATGGATTCGATCGACGCCGACGAGATGTGGCGCCAGGACAGCTACACGACCACGAGTGCGCTGTTCCGTGTCAGTACCCAGAACGACGGCGCGAGTCCGGCCGCCTGGACAGCCCCGGTCGTCATCGGGGCGGAATACCGGATCTATGCCACCTGGCAGGCGAACGTCACCCAGCTGCTCGACAATCTGGAAAACTCTGCGCAGCCCAACCAGCACATCAGCCCTGCAAGCAACGCGCAATACACGATCAAGGACGGCACTACCGCCTTCGTCGCGGGCCAGCCGGCCCCGGTGGACCAGCACCAGTACGCGGGCGATCCCGACTTCACCACGGTGGAAGAAGACGGTCTGGCCTACAGGTTGCTCGGGACGTACACCTTCACTACGTCAATGCTGGGCGTCGAGCTCAGCAACGTGGCTGACGGGCACGTCATCGCCGGGCCGCTCCTGATCGAGCGGGTGAGCGACGGGACGAGAAGCCGCCTCCAGCTGAGCCGCGATGCGGCAACATTCGCCCAAACGGACTCGCCGGCTTACACCGACAACAACGCGAGCTGGACCGACCTGGTATACCCGACCGGCACCGGCAACAATCCGCTGTGGGAAAGCGCGCTGCTGCGCCCGGCGTTCCGCTCGCTGTTCGTCGACTGGCTCAACGACGGGCCGACTCCGTTCCCGGATCTCGGTGATGCGACGTCCCCCGACCCCAACACCACCCCGATTGCGAAGACGCAGCTGCCCTCATTTGCGACACCGTTCAAGCCGTTCGCACCAGAGGCGGATATCGAGTTCTCCATCCTCGGCGGAGCCCATCTGACACTTCGTTTTGTTGAAGTGGGCGGCTTGGATGCGATGCAGCTGGTCGACAACGATGACGGATCCATCCTCCAGACAAAGCTGATCGGCAACGACAAGGTTCTCGCGGTCAACATCCATCCGGACATCGATTTTGGAAGCATCACCATTGGAGGCCAGTTCGAGGACATCCTCACCGTGGACCTCGGGTTCACCGGGGCACTCGATTCAACGGACCGGCCTTCGCTCTACATCACTTTCGACGGCGCGGACGAGCTCCTGCCTGCGGAGCTGACGACGGTCAACGACCTGCTGCGCGTGGTGACCACGGGCGGCACGCCGTTCACGCTCGCGGCTCTCGATATCAACAGCACCGAATCGGTCGAGATTGACGGCAACATTACCGTCCTCGGCGAGATGTCCGTAGATGTGACCGCGACCGACGCCGCGCAGTACTCCGCGTTGGTGGATCTCGTGCATGCCAGTTCCACGGCGTCGATAGACGTCCAGGGCGGCACGATCCAGGCCGGCACGATTTACCTGACGGCCGTTTCCACGCAAATCCTGGATGTCGCGGGCTTCGAGCTGGGCGGCTTCCAGGTCGGCATTCTGAACTCGTTTTCCAATGCGCTGGTGACGGTGGGTAACGGCAGCACGCTTACGACCACGGCAGGCGGCATCACCATCGGCGCGACGTCTGCGGTGCTGGCGCATAACGTCCTTGCCAGCGATATCGGCGGGGACGGGGATACCGATGCAGCCGTGGCCAGCACGACCGTGTTCACCGACGCATTTGCCAAGGTGTCGGGGACGGCCACGCTTGATTCGGCCGCCGAGGTCACGATCACCGCGGGCAATTCCGTGGACGCGAAGGCGATTGCCGACGGCTCCAAGGGCGGTGCTGGCGCGACCCTGGGGTTCAGTCTCGTCCTCGCGGAAGCGGAGGCTTCGATCAGCGGCAATGCCCAGGTGCTGGATGCAACTTCCATCACCGTGACGGCCAATTCGGACTATGACCTCGACGTCATGGCGAAAGCGACGCCCGGTGGGGCGACCGACGCCAAGGCCAAGGAAGTGAAGTTCGATCCCGGCGCAAAAGTCAATGCCGCGAACGACACCATCGACCTGGGCGCGGGCCACGGCCTTGTAGACGGAGACAGAGTCGTCTATCACCACGGCACCCTCGCTACCAATGTGGGTGGCCTCGAGGACGGCAAGGCTTACTTCGTCGACATGACCGGCAACTCCGCCAAGCTTTACGCCACGAAGGAGCAGGCCCTCGCGGGAGGGGCGAAAGGGGGGCTGCGGGATCTCGATACGACCCTCACCTTCGGTTCCGAGCACAGCGTAAAGAAAACGAGCGCGACGCAAAGCGCCCTCGCGGACCCGAATAAGGACGGCAACACGGCCGATAAGGCGGCGACGAGCGACGGCGACGTCGAGTTTGCCGGCGCGTTGGCGGTAGCAGGACTCGAAAGCGACACCCGTGCGTTCGTTGCTTCCGCCCAGGATGTCAATTCGACCGGCGCATTGATCATCGTTTCCAATGCAGCCAATTCAGCGAAAGCCAAGGCCGACGCCAGCTCGACTATCGCCGATACCGACAAAGACAATGTCGGCATTGCGGTGGCGGTCACCGTTGGCGTGCTCACGACCGAAGCCTATGTCGCGGGCCCCGGCGAGATTACCGTGGGCTCGCTCAAGCTGGATGCGCGCATGGCTGGCGCGGACGGCTTCAGCGCGGATGCGATCTCGGGTGCGAGCGGTGGGGACACCGGGGTGGCAGGGGCGTTGGCACTCAACATCGTTGTGAGCGATGTGAAGGCGGAAATCGCCAGCAGTGCTTCGGTAACCATCATCGGCGACGGCAATACCACGCTGACTGCGGAGAACTTGCTGTCGAACAAGGCTGAAGCAAAAGCGAAGCAAAGCGGAGGTGGCGATACGGGTGTCGGCATCTCGGTTGCGCTGAATATCTCTCCGGACAACGACACGCGGGCGCTGATTGCCGATGGTGCGTTGCTCACGGGTGGCAAGGATGTGACGCTGAGTGCCACTGGCTCGAATGAGACGAGCACGCTGGCGGAGTCCGGCGGCGCGGCGAAGGATGGTACGGGCGTGGGTGGAGCGATTGCGATCACGGTAGTGGACAACGCAACCGAGGCTCGGATTGGCACGGGCACGGGGCTGGACGTCAGCGGCAAGGTGGCGGCGACGGCGAGTCAGCACGGGTCGAGCACGACGAAGGCCGACGGCACGGCGCTGGGCGCCGATACGGCAGTGGGCGCGGCGATTGCGCTGGGTTTCGTGACTGACTCGGCGCGGGCGACCACGGCGCGCAATATCACCGCCAATGGGGCGGTGACCTTTATCGCGAGCACCGATGGCACCTCCAAGTCGGAGGCGAAGGCTTCCGCGGCCGGGTCGGATAAGTCGAAAGAAGACGCCAAGGGCAATAAATCGGCCGATGATCAAACGGCGAAGCAGACAGATTTTGCCAACGGCATTTCGGGCAAGAGCAATACGGTAGGCAAGAGTGCCTCGACCGACGATGGTGATGGCAGTGGCGACTCGGTGAGCGTGGGCGCGGCGCTGGCGCTGAACATTGCCTCGAGCGTGGCAGATGCTTCGATCAGCAATGTGACGATCGTTGCCGGTGATGGTGCGGGCACGGGCGCGTTCAGCCTGAAGTCCGAGAACAATATGGATGCGTCGGCGATAGCGGATGCGTCGGCGGCGTTGGGGGGTGCGGGCAAGGCGCTCAACTTTAACGGGGCGAGCGCGGTGGATGATGGTGCTGCGGAGAGCATCACGCTGAGCGCAGGTCACGGCCTGGCGACGGGCGACAAGGTGGTCTACAACAAGGGGGACAGCGCGAATACCGCCGTTGGTGGATTGACCGAAGGCGGTAACTATTACGCGAACGTGTCCGGCAACACCATCAAGCTGTATGACACCAAGGCGCATGCCGATGCGGGCGCCGCCACGGGGCTGGTGAACCTTACGGATGGCAGTGGTGCGGGCCACAACCTGAAGAAGCTGTCGACATCGTCCGGCACTGCAGTGGGTGTCGGGATCGCGATCAACATCGCGGATATGCAGAACCACGCGAACGTGGGCGCGGGCACGACGGTGACGGCCGACGGGGTGAGCGCGCAGGCGTTGATGAAGGACGTGGGTGGTGACACGAAGCACAGCTTTGCGGCGAAGGCGACCTCGGGCGCGAGCGGTGGCGACACCGGGGTGGCGGGCTCGTTTGCGCTGAACTACTCCCAGGCGAACGCCGGGGCGGCGCTGAAGGCGGGTTCGACGGTCAATGCGGGCGCGGGTGATGTGACGATCAGCGCGGCGAACACAACCGATGCGCAGGTGGAAGCGAAGGCGAAGACGGGCAAGGCTGGTGACACCGGCGTAGGCGTCTCGGTGGGCATCAACATTGCGGTGGACAACGACACGCGCGCGTTAATTGAGAACGGCGCGGAGTTGACTGGCGGCAAGGACGTGGTGCTGAGTGCCACGGGCAGCCACGTGGTGAACACCACGGTTGAGGGCGGTGGTCAGTCCACGGGTGCCACGGGCGTGGGTGGTGCGCTGTCGTTGACGGTGGCGGACAACGAGACGGAAGCGAGGATTGGCACGGGCACGGGGCTGGACGTCAGCGGCAAGGTGGCGGTGACGGCGACGCACCATGGGGCGAGCGTGACCACGGCGAAGGGCGATGGCACGGGCTCATCGACGGCGGTGGGCGTGGCGCTGGCACTGGGGTTTGTGGATGACAGTGCGATTGCGACCACGAATCGCAACATCACGGCCGATGGGGCGGTGAGCTTCACGGCGAGCGCCGATGGGGCGAGCAAGTCCGAGGCGACCGCGAGCGCGGCGGGGGCGGACAAGGCGGAGGAAGGCAAGACGAAGGACGGCCAGAAGGGCAAGACCACGGCCGATGATCAGAGCAAGAGCGCCTCGGGCCTGGCGAGCAAGCAATCGGGCGAGACGAAGAAGGCGGACAAGAAGAGTGCCTCGACCGACGACGGTGATGGCAGTGGCGACTCGGTGGGGGTGGGTGCGGCGCTGGCGCTGAACATTGCCTCGAGCGTGGCGAACGCTTCGGTGAGTGGGGTGACGATCGTTGCCGGTGATGGTGCGGGCACGGGCACGTTCAGCCTGAAGTCCGAGAACAATATGGATGCGTCCGCGATTGCGGACGGTTCGGCGACGAAGGGCAAGCTGGACACGGCGGTGGGCATTGCGATTGCGATCAACATCGCCGACATGCAAAACCACGCCGAGGTGGGCGCGGGCACGACGGTGATGGCGGACGGGGTGAGTGCGCAGGCGGTGATGAAGGATGTGAGTGGGGACAAGGCGCACAAGTTTGCGGCGAAGGCGACCTCGGGCGCGAGTGGGGATGACACCGGGGTGGCGGGCTCATTTGCGCTGAACTACTCTCAGGCGAACGCCGTGGCGGGTCTGAAGGCGGGTTCGACGGTGAATGCGGGCGCGGGTGATGTGACGATCAGCGCGGCGAACACGACCGATGCGCAAGTCGAGGCGAAGGCGAAGGCGGGCTCGGCCGGTGACACCGGTGTTGGGGTCTCGGTGGGGATCAACGTTGCGGTGGACAACGACACGCGGGCGCTGATTGCCGATGGTGCGTTGCTCACGGGTGGCAAGGATGTGACGCTGACGGCGACGGGCAGCCACGTGGTGAACACTGCGGCCGAGGGGGGTGGTGCATCGGCCAAGGGCACGGGCGTGGGTGGGGCGCTGGCGATCACGGTGGCCGATAACGAGACGGAAGCGAGGATTGGCACGGGCACGGGGCTGGATGTCACTGGCAAGGTGGCGGTGACGGCGAACGCCCATGGGGCGAGCGTGACCACGGCGAAGGGCGATGGCACGGGCTCATCGACGGCGGTGGGCGTGGCGCTGGCGCTGGGGTTTGTGGATGACAGTGCGGTGGCGACCACCGCGCGCAATATCACTGCCGATGGGGCGGTGAGCTTCACGGCGAGTGCGGACGGGGCGAGCAAGTCCGAGGCGACCGCTGCGGCCAAGGGGGCTGACAAGAGCACGGAAGAGGCCAAGCAAGGGGCCAGCAGTGGCGAGGGTACTGCGGACAAGCAGGCTAAGAGCGCTGTCGGGACGTCGAACAAGCAGTCAGGCGAAAGCAAATCCGTTGATCAATCCGCCAGCACGGAAAGCGGCAGTGTCAGTGTCGCCGCGTCTTTGGCGCTCAATGTGGCAAACAACGATGCCATTGCGAAAATCGGCGACGGTCTGACCATCAAGGCTGGCGACGGCGCGGGCAGCGGCAGCCTGATCGTTCGGTCAGAAAATCTCATGTCGGCCGGCGCGATTGCAGAGGGCGTGGCGAGCACGAAGGCCGATGGCGATGCGATAGGCGTTGGCGTAGCGATCAACGTCGCACACGAGAACAACGAGGCCTCGGTGGGCGCGGGCGCCAATATCACCGCGGATGGCGCCATCATAGAAGCGACGATGGCCAGCGAAGAAATCGAGCTCGAGCCGGCCACTATTCCGGTCGTCGACATTGCGAGCGACACCATCTTTGTTGGGGCCGACTACGGCGGCCTGAAAACCGGCGACAAGGTCTATTACGTCAATGGCGGTGGGACCAGCATCGGCGGACTGACGAGCGACGTAACCGGCTTGACGACCCAGTACTCCGTACTCGTCGAGGACGGCGGCAAGATCAAGCTGCGCGAGCTGGACTCCGAAGGCAACGTCGGGGCCACGGTGGATCTTACCGGGGGTGCAACCGGTACCGGCCACAAGCTCAAGCACGCGATACCCCTAGAAGCGTCTTTGGCCGTACTCGAAGCTTTGCTGGCGAGCACCGTTGAGTTCGATCCGGCAACCAACCACCGCATTATTAATCTCGACGAAGGACACGGCCTCAGGACCGGCGACGCGGTCACTTACGAAAGTGGCAGCGGTGCGATGAGTGGGCTGGTCGATGGACGAACTTATTACATCATCCTGCTTGACGACAATTCAGCGGAGCTGGCTGCTTCGATGGAGGACGCCAATGCGGGTAAGGCCATCGCCCTGACCTCCGGTGGAGGGTCCAACCAGAAACTGATCGATCGCACCAGCACGTTCCGTGCGGAGGCCGTTTCGGGAGCGAGCGGCGGTGAGGTCGGCGTGGCGGGTTCCATAGCGGTCAATTTTGCCAAGACCAACACGCAGGCAGTTTTCGGGCTCGATCATGCCCCCCTCGGGAACGGCGCGGCCACGCTCACGCTCGGCGGCGCAGACGTCACGATCCGCGCGGAGAACCTGACCGAGACTACGGTCACTGCGAAACCGGCGGGCGTCGCCAGTGGGTCGGATACCGGGGTTGGCGCCTCGGTAGCCGTTAATATTTCGCTCAACAACACCTTTGCGGGGATTGAAAACGGCGAAATCGTCAGCGGCAGCGCCAAGAATTTCGAGGTGTCCGCGGATTCCGCCAATGCCGCATATACGTTGGCAGCGGCAGGTGCTCAAGGCAGCACAGCCGTGGGCGGCGCGATCGCGATTGCCTATATTGAGAACGACACGGTAGCGCTCATCGGCAGCGGCGCCGGCGGGACCATCACGCTCAATGGAGACCTGGGAGTCGCTGCAACACACCACGACACGGTCATCTCTAATGCAACTGGCGAAGCGGCAGGTAAGGGCACGGGCGTTGGCATCGCGCTGGCGCTGAATATTATTCAGGATGACACCAAAGCCGAGCTGGCGCGCAATTTCACTGGCGCTCACGGTGTTGATGTTGGATCGACGTCGGTAATCCTGGCGGCTGCCGAAACGCGAGCCAGTGCCAAGGGTGCGTCTTCAGAAACGAATGAAGACAGCGATAAGGACGGCAAGAAAGACGCAGCGCGAGATTCCGATGCGGAAACCAAGGGGCAGTCGGATTTCGTAAACGGTCGCACCGGTTCGTCCACCAAGGCCGCACCGTCGCAGAATTCCGAAAGCAGTCTGAGCAAGTCCAACGAAAATACGGAGAAGCAGTCCAGCAATAGCTCCGATTCCAATGGGGGCACCAGCGTTGCAGCATCGATTGCGGTGAACTTCCTCGATTCAGATAACACGGCGACTATCGCCGGCGGCGTCACGGTCAATGCCACGGGTGACCTGGAGGTAGTGGCTACTGCGGAAGTGGATGCGCGGGCGCAGGGATTGTCGACTGCGACCAACACGGAGGCTGACAATGGAGTAGCGGCCGCCGTGGGTCTCAATATCGTGTTGGCAAGCAACAAGGCGGAGGTTGGGGACTCAGCGGACTTGACTGCGGGCAGCATGGCCGTAAAGGCCGTGATGCCCCAGGACGCGGCCAACTCCTTCCAGTCGCGTGCCCTTGCGGGCGCGATTGCCAAGGGGAACGGGATCGGCGGCTCGATTTCCGTCAACTACGTTGACCTGGATACCAATGCCACGGTCGGCAATAACGCCAAATTGAACGCCACGGCCGGCGGTATCGACGTTGCGGCCGAGAGCCACAACGATATTCAGAATATTGCCGGCGGCGCCGGCGTCAGTACCGGGAGCGATACCGGAGTCGGTGTGGCGATAGCGGTCAATATTGTCAACGGCCTCGATACCAATGCCAGCATTGGCCATGACACCCAGGCTACGGCAACCGGCTCTATCAATGTCACGGCAGACGCAAATCTGCTCCCGCTGAATTTTGCGGTGCCCGTCGTCGGCAACATTGCCGTGACGAGCTTTGCCGCGGGCATCGCGGCGAGCGGCAGCGGTTCGGCGGTGGGGGGGTCGTCCAGTGTAGAAGTGATTTTCATGGACACTCACGCGTTCGTCGCTGACAACGCAACAATCACCGCTGGCCAAAATATCAAGATCGAAGCGACGGACAAGCTGGAGATATTCAGCGCAGCGGGCGGGCTTGCGTTAAGCGGCGGCGGTTCGGGGGTGGGCATCGGACTCGATGTGGGTGTAATAGACCGCAGCACGACTGCATGGGTCGGCGCGGGCGCCGATGTCACGGCGACCGGCGGAAACCTGACGATCAACGCGGATTCGGATGACAACATCACTTCGATAGCGGCCACGTTTGGCGTTGGCGGTAGTGGCGTTGCGGTTGCGGCATCCATAGCCGTGCAGGTGCTGTTGACGGAGACCAAGGCCTACACCGAAGACACGCCAAGCGGTCCCGGCGCTACTTTGAAGGCGGGCGGCAACGTGTCGCTCACCTCGAATGGCGATCTGGACGCCCTCATGATCGGCGGCTCGGTTGGCGTGGGCACCAGTGCTGGCATCGGGGTTGCGAGCACCGTCCTGGTACACATTGACACCGTCGAGGCACGCATCGGCGATCGCGGTGTGGTGACTTCCGGCGGCACCACCAACGGTGTCGAGGTGAGTGCGAAATCCACGGAAGAGATCATAGCCATCACTGCTGCGGGTGGTGCTGCGAGTTCCGCCGGCATAGCAGTCGCCCCCACCATCAACGTGCTTGACGAAACCACTCGCGCGTCGGTCGGGCGCAATGCAACCGTCAACGCGCAGAACGGCCTGGCGGCGGGTGATCCGGACCTTTCGGTAATCGCGTCCGATGACACCACGATTGTTTCCGTTGCCGGCTCGGTCGGCGTCGGCGGCACGGCGGGTGTGGGCGTAGGCGCAGACGTGCTGTCGCTCAAGAAGAGGACAACGGCGTATATCGATTCCGGAGTGACGGCCAGCGTCGACGGGGATATTGACGTTTCGGCGACTTCGAGCGAAGACATTACGTCGGTCGCGGCCGGCATCGCGATCGGAGGCACTGCAGGCGTTGGTGTCAATGCCGGTGTGCACGTGCTCGATCTGAAGACGCGCGCCTTCATTGGAGATGATCCCGGTGGCATTGTTTCCGCCGGAGCCGGCGATGTGCACGCGGGCGGCACGGTGCGTATTGCAGCT
>Ga0137410_10001472_pt1 | contig 16182 bp, 17 predicted proteins | sample CZODoug1_16funga_FD_108878 | JGI IMG/M metagenome (GOLD analysis project Ga0137410, IMG submission 108878) | Vadose zone soil fungal communities from Angelo Coast Range Reserve, California, USA - CZODoug1_16fungal (Illumina Assembly) | ecosystem: Environmental > Terrestrial > Soil > Vadose zone... | reverse complement strand
CTCGGCGGGCATCTCGACGAAAGCGCCATGCTCGAGGATTCCGGCGTTGTTCACCACGACGTCGATCGGTCGCCGCGCCCGCTTCATCGACGCCGCCAGTTTCTTCGCAGCGTCGGGCAGCGACAGGTCGGCTGGTGCGACCCAGGTCTTGACGCCAAACGCGGCCGATAGCTCGGCCGCCAGTGTCTTCAGCTTGTCCGCGCTGCGCGCTACCAGCACCAGGTGGTAGCCGCCCTGCGCGAACCGGCTGGCCAGCGCTTCACCAATGCCCGATGAAGCGCCGGTGATGAGCGCGGTCCGGCCGGCGCCGTCTTTTTTGGTAGCCATGAAGCTCCTCGTCTGCGTGCTTGCGCGGTCACGAATCCGGATCTGCGGCAGGATCGATATCTTGCGCGCGTTGCGCGAGATTGGTCTGTCGCTGCGCGAATAGGATGATCGGCGCCGCGCCTGCATCGGCGGGTCACCGCGCTGTCGTTGAAACCCGCCGGCGTGACAAGAACGAGCGACTTTGCCGCCCGGCACCAATGCATCTTTTGGGCTGGTCATTGAAGCGCCGGCAACAGTGAGTTCTTTCCGGACTCGTCAAACTGAAGGTCATGGACCCGAATCCTGCCGTGCGCAATCGCACGGCGGTGACGCACCGCTGACCGAACGATCAAGCGCTCAGCAGAACGCAAACGCCCGCACCGGGCAGCTCGAAATTCAGCTGATCGCGGGTGGCGTCGAAAGGATGGCCCGACACCTCGTGCCACCGCTCGACGCGCAACGGCAGCGTCGGCAGCGAGATGCGGACGTTGGTATCGCCGCCGCGATTGACGGCGATGATCGAGGCGTGCCGATCCGTATAACGCGCGAACGCCAACCAGTCGTCACCCAAGGCAAGCGTCTGATATGCGCCGTGGCGCCACTCGACGCGCGCGCGGCGCAGTTTCGCCAGGGCGCGGAAGTGGCCGAACAGCGTTTGGTTCCAGTGATCGCGGTTCCAGTCGAAGCAGCGGCGGCAGTCCGGGTCCTGCCACCCTTCGAGGCCGATTTCATCGCCGTAGTAGATGCAGGGCACGCCGGGATAGGCGAACAGCAGCGCAACCGCGATCTGCATGCGGCGTGCATCGGCACCGAGCAGGGAAAAAAAGCGCGCGGTATCGTGACTGTCGAGCAGGTTCATCTGCGCGAGCTGGTTGGCGTACGGAACCGGCGCGCGCGCACGCGCCAGCCAGCGCTCGAATTCGTGTGTACTGAGACGAAGCGGCTGGTAAACCAGGTCGCGCTGCGCCAGCCACGCGCGTACCGGGTGCGCGAAACCGTAGTAATTCATCGCGCCGTCTTCCTGGTCGCCCTGCAACCAGCGCGTCGCTTCGGAGAAGTGTTCGCCGAGCACGTACGCATCGGCGTTCTCGGCGCGCATCGCACGACGGAACTCGCGCACGTGATGCGCGTTGTTGTGCGCACCCGGGCCCTCGCCGAGCATGTGGATCACGTCGAGGCGCCAGCCGTCGATCGAATAAGGCGGCCGCAGCCAGTGGCGCAGGATCGCATCGGGCGCCTCGTAGACCGCGGCGCGCACGGCGGGCGAGGCAAAGTCCAGCACCGGCAGTGACGCGTGGCCTTTCCAGCCAAGCGGCTGGTCGTCGTCACCGAAGGCATAGAAGGTCCGCCACGGCGACTCGCGTGACTGGTACGCGCCGAGCGTCTCGTGCCGGCCCCAGCGGTTGAACCACGGATGATTGGTCCCGGTGTGATTGACGACCGCATCGAGCACGAGCCGCATGCCGCGTTCATGCAACGCGGCGCCCAGTTCCGCCAGTGCGGCATTGCCGCCGAAGTGTCGATCGACGCTGTAGTAATCCTCGGTGTCGTACTTGTGGTTGCTGCCGGCGGTAAACACCGGGTTCAGGTAGAGCGCGGTGACGCCGAGCTCGCCGTGCAGGTAGTCGAGGCGCTGGCGGATGCCATCGAGGTCGCCGCCATAGAAGCTGTTGCTCGCGTTGTCGGGATCGATCGGATCGCCCCAGTTCTTCTGCACCACGGGAAGCGGCCGACTGCCGTAGATCGTTTCAGAGCTGCGGTCGACAGGCGCGCGGCCGCGCGCGAAACGATCGGGAAAGATCTGATAGAAAACCTGTTCGCGCACCCACGCCGGCGGAACGTCGTGCGGATTGGCACGAAAATGCACCTCTTCCGGAGGCAGGTGCGGATGCTGGCCATCGGCAGCGAGCCAGACCTGCGTATCGCCGACCAGCACCTTGAACGCGTAGCGCGTGACCGGATTGGCGCCGTCCTGCGCGAGGAAAGCATCCCAGCGGTACAGCGCGCCGCTCGGCTGCGCGCTTTGCATCTTGATCAGTGTTTCCTCGTTGTCGGGCTGGCTGCGCAGGTACACGGCAGTCACGTCGTCGCGATCGGCCAGCAGCGCGACCTGCCAGCCATGCTCGGTGCGAACGAGCCAGGGAGCAACAGCGGGATGCAACAGGAACAAACGAGCCTCCGAGTATCAAGGCCTGCGTCGGCGCGACGATCGCCGATCGAAGGCTGGATTCTGCGGGAGATCGTGTATGCATGCCCGGGTCGGCCGGCAGGCTGCAGGCGCAGCGACTGGAGACATGCACGAGCCGGCGCCCTGCAGTGCCACCGTTGGCACTCGTAGCATCAGGCGATCGGCGCTTGCCGCGCAGCTTTTTTCGCACTGGCGAGATAACTCGCCAGATCGTCCAGGTCTTTCGCGGTCAGCACACGCCGGAACTGGGCCTTGGCGTTGGCTGCGCCGGGCGCCGCGCCGTCGATCGCTGCCTGCAATACGCGCCGCACCGAGCGCGAATCACTTGGCTTTCCGCCTCGATTCACGATCATCTCGCGCAGCGCGGCCTGATTGGCATGGCAGCTCACGCAGTTGCCTACCGGCTTGCCGGTTACGCCTCTTGTGTTTTCGAACAACTGACGGCCGCGCGCCAGATCCTGCGCATTGGCTGCGCCCGCGCAGAGCGCGAGCAATGTCAACGCCGCCGTCGCTGCACGTTGCATCGTTGCTCCTCCTGAGTTGCGCTTATGACTGAACGATCGTGCCGCTTTTGGACTTCATTGCGCCACTTCGTACCGCGGCCGCACCGCGACCCCGACCGAAAGCTCATTGATCACCGCCTCGACATCATCGATGTTGCGAACAACCCGTTCCAGTTCTTCCGACTCGGACGACGAACCGACGCACCCCTGCAACCAGACCCAGCGCCGCTGGCCGTAGACCCAGATACTCGTGCGCTCGAACCGGCCGTCCGCGTGAATTGCCTTTACGACACGCGGAATGATCTCGCGGTCGTACAGGTATGCGTTCGGCAGTCGGCAGCGCCCGGCAAGGTGGCAACTGACGCCGCGCTGTGAGCGGGCGTGCTCCTCGGCCCTTGCCTCTTCGTCGGAGAACAGTGGGCCGGCGGGAACCGGGCATGTCTTCAGAGCGCCGGTTACACGAACGAACGGGTCGTTGAAGAAGTTGCGGCGTTCGTCGGCGCTTGCAGGCGCGCAACAAGAAAACGCGAGGGCGACGCAGAGGCTGGAGAGGAATCGCACGTGCGCCCCTACCCCAACCCTCCCCGGCTTCGCAGGGGAGGGGAAACGGGCTCAGTTCTCAGTTGACAGGTGTCTTCTTGCCGCTCGGGTAGTTGTACAGCGTGGTGGCGGCGTTGTTGAGTTCACCGGTCGCGTCGAACGACACTCTGGTCGTCACGCCATCCATCTGCAGCTTCGCAAGCTCTGGCAGGTACTTCGCCGGCTCGACCGAGTTGGCCTTCTGCATCGCGGTTGCGAGCGCCATCACCGCGTCGTAGACATAAGGCGCGTAGACCTGGATCTGGTCCTTGTACTTCGCCTCGAAACGCTCCCTGAACTCCTTGCCCTTCGGCATCTTGTCGAGCGAACTTCCGCCCTCGGCGCAGAACACCTTGTCGGTCGCCGCGTCGCCCGCCAGTTTCGCGAGTTCAACCGTGCAGATTCCGTCACCGCCCATGAAGCTCGCGTTGATGCCGAGTTGCTTCATCTGGCGCAGCATCGGGCCGGCCTGGGCGTCCATGCCGCCGTAGAAGACCACGTCGGGCTTCTGGTCGCGGATCGTGGTGAGAATCGCGCTGAAGTCGGTGGCCTTGTCGCTGGTGAACTGGCGTGCAATGACTTCGGCGCCGTTCTGCTTCGCGACCTTTTCGAAAATATCGGCCACGCCCTGCCCGTACGCGGTGCGGTCGTCGATCACCGCAACCTTCTTGGCCTTGATCTGCTTGGTGGCGTACTCCGCGGTCGCCGCGCCAAGCGCATTGTCGTTGGCGAGGATGCGGAAGGCGGTCTTGAAGCCTTGCTGGGTGTACTTCGGATTGGTCGCCGATGGCGTGATCTGCGGAATGCCGGCGTCGAAGTAGATCTTCGATGCCGGGATCGTCGTGCCGGAATTCAGGTGTCCGACGATACCGTTCACCTTGGCGTCGACCAGCTTTTGCGCGACGGTCGTGCCCTGCTTCGGATCGGCGCCGTCGTCCTCGCTCAGCAGGCGCCACTTGATCTTCTTGCCGCCGATCGTGATGTTCTTGGCATTCAGGTCCTCGATCGCCATGATCGCGCCACGCTCGTTGTCCTTGCCGTAGTGCGCCTGCCCGCCGGACAGTGGTGAGACGTGCCCGATACGCACCTCGACGTCCTGGCCGTAAGACGCGCCGGCAAACAGCGCAATGGCGACCGCATTGACGACATATAGTTTTTTCATTTGGGTTCCCTCGGTTCCGCCCGAGGCACAGCCCCGGAGCGTCGGCAATTTACACCGCGCCCAGGCATGGCGACCGCGCAGCGCGTCAATCGCGGCCGGCCACGGCGGTTACGTCGCCACCTGCTGCGCGTCGTAAATTGCCAGCGCCGGCGGCTGCGCGGCGAGCGCGCCAAGCGCCCGCGCGAACATCCGCGACGCCGGTACCTTGAAGTGTTGCTGAAGCGCCGCGAGATCCGACCACTGCTCGACAAAAACCAGCCGCAGCGGGTTCTCGACGTCGCGATGCACCGCGTGTGCGATGCACCCGGGTTCGGCTCGCGACCGGGCGACGTGCTCCTGGCTGAGCGCCAGGGCGTCCTCGAAGCCGTCTTCGCTTGCAACCACACTTCCGAGCACGAGGATCATCAGGCAGCTCCGTTGGCGTACTTCTGCACACACTGTTTGAACGAGAGGATCGGCGCGATTACCAGGCCGTCGCTTTCGGGCCGGCGATCGACGTCGACGAAGATCATGTTGTTCGCATTTGCCTGCAGACGGTAGTCCCAGGATGCCGGAACGCCGACCACGCCAACGTCGAACGTCAACGAACGCTCCGCTTGTGCGACCAGCCAATGCTGGTTGTCGAGCCGGTCCGACATGGTCAGCACAGCGCCGACCGATACCTGTCTGTCGATCGACGGCCTGAGCACGACCGCATCGTTCAGGTCGCGGATGCGGTCGTGGGTGCGCACCCGGAACCGGCCGGAGACGACAAGGTGGGCCGAGACCATGTTGTTGTGAACGTGTGGAATGATCGATCCGCCGCTGCGCAAGCCGAAGATGCGCGCGAACCAGCGGCGCGCGCCGGTCGCACGCACCGGCAGCGCGGGATCGGCCGTCTCTGCCAGCAGCGTCGGATAGCGGAACCGACTCGCCACCCGCTCGACGTCGAGGTAACGGACCAGGTCGGCGGTTTGCACCGATCGGTGCAGCGTCTCGACACGGGCCTGCCATTCGGTCACCGTCAAACGGCCGGCTTCAAGGGATTCGTTGAGATCGACCAACGCCTGCGCCCAGGCATCCATGTCGCCTGGTCGCCCGCCCGCCCAGAGGTGCGCCGGATACAACGCGCCAAACAGCGCGGTTGCCGCAGCGGCCCTGAACAGAGCCTCGCGGCGGTCGTTGTCGCATTGCTTATTGCGCATGCTCCGGCTCGCGATCGTTCATGACCGTTGCCTCCGCCAGTGCCAACGCATGACTGCGGATATCGCGCGGCCAGTTGCCGACGTGTTTCTCGAGCCGCGCCCGATCGCCGGCAAACAGCGCCCGGATCGCTTCTTCGTATCCCGGCTGGTCACCGGCCAGGGTGGTCATGAAACGATAGGCCGATTCCTGCGCGATGCGCAGTCGATCTGCATCCTTGCTCGCACGAAGCGCGTGTTCGACCAGCTTGCGCAGCGCCACTGATGTGCCACCCGGTTGCCCCGCGAGCCACTCCCAGTGCCGCGGCAGCAATGTCACCTCGCGCGCGGTTACGCCCAGCTTGGGGCGGCCCGGGGCGCGAACCGCGGGCCCCTGGGCGGTTTTGTCCGGTTCCTGCTCGGCGGCGGGTGACGGCGGCAGGCGCCGCAGGACCGTCGATACGGCGCCGCGCAGGTCGATCTCGACCTGGTGGCTGGTGTCGGCATCGAGAATCAGCACATTGGCCTGCGGATGCTGGTCGACGAAGGCCTTCACGGCCACCAGCACATCCCGTGGCGCACCGGAGGCGATTCGTCTGGTCCGTGCGAACGCGATCCAGGTGATGGTCGGATGAGTTTTCATTTTTTTCTTTTACCCGGATAAAAGTCAGAATACAATAAAACCCGGATAAAACCCATTTACCGCACCAGGAATTCGGCGCACGCGTCGAACATTCGCGGCATCGACCGCTCGAGGCATTGGAAGTGGCCCCCGGCCGCGATGACCCGGTAGCGTTTGTCGCTGCTGCCGAGTTGTTTCATCAGCCCGCGCGCGTCGTCATCGCTGGCGGTCGTGTCGGCCGCTCCTCGCAGCAGAAGCGTGGGCGCGCGGATGCGGGATGCGTCGAACACCGCGCGGCCGGAAAACGCCTCGAACAGGTCGGCAAACGAGCCATTGGGCGCGCGAAACGCGGGTGGTGATCGGGTCGAAGACTGTGGATCGCCCGCCAGGGCGTTGGCCAGGACCGCATCCAGGACGGCGGGCTCGCGCCATGCTGGCCCGACCGAACGTGGCATGTCGGAGTCCCAGCGCGCGCGCAGACCCTCCGCCGTGGTCCAGCGATACGCGCCGAACGTGCGATTCAGCCGCATGCGGTCGACCGGATCGCGCAGACCATGCAGCCATCGGTCATTGCGCCAGGCATGGATCGGGGCGCAGAGAATCAGCCGGTCCAGTTCGTCCGCAAACCACGACGCATACAAACCGGCGCAGACGCTACCCCAGGAAAAACCGATCAGTGCGACCTCCGAGTGGCCGCGTTCTTCGCGCAGGTAACGCACGGCATCCGCCAGGTCGTCGACGACCTCCGCGGCGCGACCGAAGGGTTGGTCCGCGGCGCAACCTGCCTCACCGGGTTGTGGTCGTGTCGAACCCCCGTATCCGCGTGCGTCGAGTGCGTAGGAGGCAAAACCCGTCGCGGCCAGACGTTCCTGGAACGACGCGCCTGATACCGGAAGGTCGAAGATGAAGCCCGACAAGGTTGCGCCGTGCAGGAGCAGCGCTGCGCGCGGAGTCCTTTTTTCAGGAACCACCGCGTGCAAACGCAGCGTCAGCCACGCGGCCGCGCTGCTGGACAGGCTGATTTGCTCTTTGAGTGACCTTTTCATCTGCGCGTGATGATCGCAAATCCGTGTTCAGGTGACGCAGCATCAGGCAGGCCACGGTTACACGTATGCTGCACGCCTCAGCGGGCGTCTTTCAGCGGGCGTCTTACACCGTCTTAGGACAGGTTTCGCGGAGTTGCCGGAATGCCGAAAGCCCGGGAAGAACCGACCCCAAAAAGCAATGCCGGCCCGAACACGCAACTGCGCGCGGACATGCTGAAGGGCAATGCGCTCAACTCGGCGTGGCGCCTGAGTTACATCGCGAACTTTTTCGCCGTGCCGTTCTACCTCGCGCTCGATCATCATCTCGGCATCTCGCGCGGCGAGTACGTGATCCTGTTCTGCGTTGCCCAGCACCCGGGCACCACCGCGCAGGATATCGTCGCCGCATCCGGGCGGCCGAAGAACAGCATCAGCGTGGCGGTGGCAAAACTCGAGCACAAGCGGCTCATCGTGCGCAAGCGCAACAAGGATGACGCGCGCCGCATGGAATTGCGTGCGACCGCGGCCGGATTGTCCGTCTACCGCAAGGTGGTCCCGCTCCTGAAAGCGCGTGAACGGCGCATGCTCGCGCCGCTCGCGGCCAGTGAACGCAGACAGTTCGATGCGCTGCTGTTGAAAGTGGCGAACCGCGTTCCGGACTGGCAGGAACCGGACCTTGGTTCGCTCGCCGGAGCGCGCCGCATCTGAGCGATCTGTTTTCGTCCTGCTGGTCCGTCGTGGTATCGCTGGCGGGCCGGGGCTGGCTGGGTCTGCTGATGCAAAATCCGGGTTCCCTGACCCGGAGTAGATACCATGCCTGCCCGCCCCAGCATCGCCGACAAACGGCGCACTTTCCATCAACTTCACGCCCAAGGGTGTTTCCTCATTCCCAACCCGTGGGACATCGGCAGCGCCCGTTTCCTGCAAGGGCTCGGTTTCAAGGCGCTCGCCACCACCAGCGCAGGATTCGCGTGGTCGATGGCACGTCCCGATGGGGCGATCACGCGCGACATGGCACTCGAGCATTTGCGTGAAATCGTCGCCGCGACCGACGTTCCGATCAATGCCGACTTCGAGAACGGCTTCGCCGCCGATGCGGCGGGCGTGGCTGAAAGCGTGCGGCTGGCGGTCGCAACCGGCGTCGCCGGGCTATCGATCGAGGACTCGACCGGCAACGCGGCCAGTCCGCTGTTCGATATCGACACCGCGGTCACGCGCATGCGTGCGGCGCGCGGCGCGATCGACAAGGCGGGTGGCGACACGCTGCTGGTCGGCCGCGCCGAGTGTTTCCTGGTTGGCAAACCCGACCTCGAAGATACGATCGCGCGGCTGAAAGCCTATGCGCAAGCCGGCGCAGACTGCCTGTACGCGCCGGCGCTGCGCACGCGCGAGCACATTGCGGCCGTGGTGAAAGCGGTTGCGCCGAAGCCATTCAACCTGCTGGTGGGCTGGCCCTCGGACATGACGCTGAAGGACATCGCCGAACTCGGCGTGCGCCGGGTCAGTGTCGGCGGCGCGCTCGCGCGCACCGCCTGGGGTGGTTTTCTGCGCACTGCGCGGATGCTCGCCGATGAGGGCCGCTTCGACGGCCTCAAGGAAGGCGCGCCCGGTCAGGAATTGAACGCGTTCTTCCGCGACGACATGAAACGATCCGGGTAAGAAGCGACAACGGCGAGCTACGCTACCCCGGCTTTGGATTGCCCGCCGCCGGCGAGCAACAGGCCGTGCACACGCGGCAGGTCCGCGCAGTTGAGCAGCGTCACCGCGTAGGCCGCATCGCGCGTGAATCGCGCGAACTGCTCGTCGACGATGCCGGCTGCCACGCATCTTGCGACGTCCATCGACGGTTCGATCGCGCACGCCTTCACCAACAGCAGGCCTTCGGCGTTGAGCCGGTTGGCAAGCCACGCGGCCAGGCTGTCGGACGTCACGCCCCAGTTGGTGAGCGTGTCACGTTGCTCGCGCAGCGCTTCGAACGGCAGCCACACCGGCACGCGCGCCTGCTGCACGGCACGCCGCAGGTCGGCGTCGCTGGTAGCCAGTGCAAGGGCCGGACAGATGCCCTGCATCATCAGCGCCATCTGCGCCATCGCGAGCACTGCCATGTTGTGCGCGGCCAGATCGTCGAAGCGCCACAGGTCCTGCTGCTCGCGCACTTCGTCGGCGAACCCTCCACCGCCCGGCACGATCACCACGCGCCCGCTGCCGAGTTCGACCAGCGTCTCGAGCCATTCTTTCAGTACCGGATCGCGACCGAGACTGCCGCCGAGTTTCACGATCCACATGCAAGCCTCGTTGACTGCGTTTCGTGCCGGCTCGCAAGCAGCAACGCCACCGCCGCGCTCGGTGCGCACACGCGCGCCCAGCGGGCGGACGCGCCGCTTGCGTCGAGCAGCCGATCGAAATCGATGCAGCGCCGGCCCAGACGATCGGCGATTTCACGCACCAGGAAATCACCGCAGCCGGCCGCAACCACGGGCGCGTCGATCGCCAGCGTGCTCGCCGCAAGCACACGCGCAACACTTTGTTCGATCAGGTCGAGTTGGGCCGTACGAAACGAGCGTGCAAGGCCGAGCCATGCGTGCTCACTCGCATCGCCCGCATCGTGCCCGATCATGCGTGCCAACCGGCCGCAGGTGGCGGCGCGATCCTTGCCGCGGTGATCGGCGGTGTCATGCTGGTCGTAACCGGCATCGAGTTCGTTGGTAAGGCGGTAAACGTCGGCGCTGGTGGCGAACCATTCGTTCATCACGTTGCATTCGCCGCCCCGGAAGCGCACACGTTGCGCCAGCGCGCACAACGGCGTGCGCACCACGCCCTGGTAAACGAGTTCGCCGGTCTCGAGCCGCCTCGCATCGCTTTTTCCGTGTGCAGCGACCGCCGCGCGATGGATCGGCACGATATCGGTCGTGGTCGAACCGATATCGATCAACAGCGCCGCGTCGACCCGTTGCGCCACCCAGGCCGCCGAAGCAAGCCAGTTGGCCGACGCAACGCGTTGCCAATCCGCGGCTGCCTGCTGCGCGTCCAGCCACGCCGCTTCGGCGAAAAAATGCGCGGTTCCACCGAGCACCTGCGCCAGGCGTTCAACCAGCGCCAGCACGCCCGCTTCGCGATCGGGAAAAAGATCGACCATTTCTCCGGTCATGGTCACGGCGTGTCGCGCATAACGCGCGTGCGGCCAGCGTGCGCGCACCGACGCGAGTGCCGCATCGATCGCCTCGAGGCCAAGCCACAACGTGCAAGGCACCTGCATCACGTCGGCAACCGCGCCGCGCTCGACCAGCGCCGCCTTCAGGTGGGCGCCGCCGACGTCCCAACCGACAACCATGTCTGCCGTGCTCATCGTGTTCAAAAAAGGACGTGACTGGTCCGTTGCGCGCTTTCAACCTGGAACATCGCTAACACGTCGCGTGCCAGGTTGCGTGACAACCGCTGCGACAGTCCCACATATGCGCAGGTGAGGCGTGGATTGACCTCGATGACAACTGGTCCTTGCGGCGCTGCGACGAGATCACAACCGACGAACCCGCGCAGTCCCGGGAGCGCGTGTGCGACCTTCAGGGCGATCTGTTCAATCTCGCGGCCAAGCGGGTTGGCACGGTCGACCACGTCGATGTTCACGCCACGAAACGAAACCTGGCCGCGTTCGTCGACGTCGATGTGCTGATGGTTGATCGCGAGTACCTCTGCGCCGAGTGCGCCACACAGCATCGAGACGCTCAGCGCTGCACCTTCGATCCATGGCTCGAGCACCGCCACCTTGCCGTGCTCGAGGCGACGCCGCAGTTCGCGCTCGGCGGTCTCGAACGACCCAAACATTTGCGTATCACAGGTGCCCGCACCGTCGTCAGGTTTGACCACCCAGCGTTCGGCATCGGTCACTTCGCCCGGCCGCCAGGGATGGGTCGCAACAACGTCGGATTGCGACAGATGACGCGCAGTCAACGACTTGCTCGATGCAAGCGCGATGGTCGAACGATCGCAGCCCACCCATTGCTCGGGCGGAACCGCGGCCGAAAGTGTCGCGAGCACCGCGTCCGTCTCGGGTGCGACGACCCATACCAGGTCGTGGGCACGCGCCATCGCGCGCACGAAATCGCGCGCCGGCTGGCCGCGGTCGGGCGCCACGTAACGCAGTTGCGGCGCCACCACCGGGCGGTCGTCACCGACCGTGGCGCACGTGACTTCGATCTCGTCGATCTGCACCAGGTCGGCGACAATCGCGTCGCGCATCGAACGGCCCTGGTCCAGCAGGTGCTCGGTGGCTGCGCGGGCCTGCTCTTCCGGCAGACCACCACCGCTCACGTATTCATAGACGAAAACACTGTTCGCCATCTCGCTTCGCGCCCGTGAAACTTGTCCCTGTTATCGATCTTGCCGGTGGCGTCGTTGTGCGCGCCATACGCGGCGAACGCGAAAGATACCGCCCCATCGTCTCGCGACTATGCGCCGGGCACGATCCCGCCGACATTGCTATTGCGCTCGTCAACTACTGCGCAGCCGACACGCTCTACATCGCCGATCTCGACGCGATCCGCGGTGGCGCCGTGCAGCACGCGGCGCTCGCGCGTATCACGAGTGCCATACCGGGCTGCATCCTTTGGCTCGACGCTGGATTCATCCGCGTGCGTGACGCTTCCTCGATTCGAGCGGGCCGGATCGAGCCCGTATTCGGCAGCGAGTCGCTGGCGGACAGAACTGAACTGGAGATGCTGCGGGGCCGCGACGATGCATTGCTTTCGCTCGACCACCGCGGCGGGCAACCGATGGATCCGGCCGGCTGCTGGCAACGCAACGACTGTTGGCCCAGCCGACTGATCGTCATGACGCTCGATCGAGTGGGGGCTGGCAGCGGGCCCGACCTCGTGACAATCGACGCCGTGCGCCAGCGCGCGGGTACCCGCACGCTGATCGGCGCCGGCGGCGTGCGCAACGCCGACGACCTGAAGGCGGCAGCTGATGCGGGCGCGGCGGCATGGCTGATTGCGTCCGCATTGCACGACCTGGCCATACCGCCGATGCGTGGATGACGGTGACAGACTGTTGCAGCAACGGTCTCAGATTTGGAGGCAGCTTGTTGCATGCCGCCCCCACCCCGGCAATATGGGCGCGCCGGCAGGTGCGCTCCGCTCCGTGGCGCGAAGCTGCGCTTCGCAAAACCCTGCCCCCGCTTGCGGCGCAGGCCCGGGTGGGAGCGAACCAATTGCGTCCTTCACAATGGCACCCCTCTTGCAAGCCCGTGCGCGATGACCCCCTGGACCTGCCCGTTCTGCGCCCTGCTCTGCGATCGCTTCGCGCTTGATACGACTGCGAGCGGCGCGCTGGAGCTGCGCGGCAGCGACTGTCCGCGTGCGACACGCGCCCTGGCCCACTTCGATACAAATCCCGCGGGAGCGCGGCCAACCATCGGCGGCAAACCCGCTGCGCTCGATGACGCGGTTGCAGCGGCGGCCGACCTTCTCGCGAACGCGCGCCAACCGCTTTTCGGTGGCCTTGCCACCGACATCGCCGGGGCGCGCGCGCTCTACGCGCTGGCGAATTCCTGTCACGCGATCCTCGATCACGCCAACAGCAACGGCCTGCTGCCGGGACTGCGCACGCTGCAGGATCGTGGCCTGCTGCAAACCACGCTGGCGGAGATTCGCAACCGCGCCGACCTGATGGTGGTGATCGGCACCCAGCCGTCACACGACTATCCCGAGTTCTATCGCCGCTGCGGTGTGGGTGATGCGGTATCGCCGCTGCGCGAGATCGTGTTCCTCGGCGCGCCCGTCGACCCGTCGAGCACCGGCGCCCCGAATGTGACAACGCGAGCCGTGCCGTGGTCGGGTGATGCATTCGCGACGCTTGCGACGCTGAACGCGCTCTCCAAACAGCGCCGGGTCGAAGCATCGGGCGCCCTGCGCGAACTGGCGCAGCGCATGCTCGCGGCCAAGTACGTCGTGATCGTCTGGGAACCGGGCCGCCTGCCGAGCCGGCACGCATCGCTGCTGGTCGAATCGATCAACCACCTTGCCAAGACCATCAACCGCACGACGCGTGCAGGAGGCCTTGCGCTTGCGGGCAATGACGGTGGACTCGCAGTCAACCAGACCCTCGCGTGGCTGAGCGGCCTTCCGCTGCGCACCGGCGTACTGGCAAGCGGCCTCGTGCATGAGCCGCATCGGTACATGACCGAGCACCTGCTGGCCGACCAGGCCGTCGACGCGCTGTTGTGGGTCGCGAGCTTTGGTCCCGATCACACGCCGGCCGCCGACAACGTCCTCGCCGCGTTGCCAACGATCGTGCTCGCGCACCCGGCCCACGCGGCACGTGCGTCGTCGGCGCGCATTTTCATTCCGGTCGCCACGCCGGGCATTGGCGCAACGGGGCACTTGTTCCGCCTTGATGGCCTGGTGATCGTGCCGGTCGGCAAGGTGCGCGACGACGGCCTGCCGACCGTCGCGCGGGTGGTCGAGCGCATCGACGCACGTTTGAAGCAAGCACGCGCGGAGGCGGCATGAGCCCCCAGGCCGCCCTGGGGGCCCATCGCTCCGCGATGGATGAACAACAGGAGGGAGCGCGCGAAGCGCGAAGGGTGCACCAATGACGACGTTGCGCATCCGCGGCGGCCGCGTCATCGATCCGGCCAACAACGAAAACGGGGTCGCACGCGAGATTTGCGTGCGCGACGGCCGCATCGTCGCGCCCTTCCCGCCCGGTTCGCGCGTCGATCACGAAGTCGATGCGCACGGAGCGATCGTGCTTGCCGGCGGTATCGACATGCACTCGCACATCGGCGGCGGCAAGGTGAACCTCGCCCGCTTGCTGATGGCCGAAGACCATCGCGGCGCGGCGCCATCCGGCAACGAACTCGAACTCGCGTCGTGCGGGCACTGCGCGCCCGGCACGTTATGCGCCGGTTATCGTTACGCGGAGATGGGGTACACGGCGGCGTTCGAGCCGGCGATGCTGCCCTCGAACGCGCGCCATGCGCATTTCGAGATGGGCGATACGCCGATCATCGACCATGGCGCCTACGTGTTGCTTGGCAACGACGACCTTTACCTGCGCCTGCTGGCCGAGAAGGCTCCGTTCGAGCGCATTCGCAACTACGTCGGCTGGACCATCAACGCCAGCAAGGCGCTCGGCGTGAAGGTGGTCAATCCGGGCGGCATCTCGGCTTTCAAGTTCAACCAGCGTGCGCTCGACGTCGACCAGCAGAACGCGCATTACGGCGTGACGCCGCGTGCCGTGTTGCAGACGCTCGCACGTGCGCTGACCGAACTCGGCGTGCCGCATCCATTGCACATCCACTCGAGCAACCTGGGCGTGCCCGGCAATATCACGTCGACGCTGGCAACCATCGATGCGCTGGGCGGCTTGCCGGGGCATCTCACCCACATCCAGTTCCACAGCTACGGGACCGAAGGCGCGAAAAAATTCTCGTCCGCCGCGCGCGTGCTTGCCGAAGCCGTCAACACGCACAAGAACATCAGCGTCGACGTCGGCCAGATCATCTTCGGCCAGACCGTAACCGCCTCCGGCGACACGATGCGCCAGCTCGCCAACAGCGATCTCGCCAATCCACGCAAATGGGTTGCCGCGGACATCGAATGCGACGCCGGTTGCGGGGTGGTGCCGTTCAGGTATCGCGAACAAAGTTACGTCAACGCGCTGCAGTGGGCGATCGGCCTCGAACTGTTTCTGCTGGTCGATGATCCGTGGCGCATCGTGCTCACCACCGATCACCCCAACGGCGGCCCTTTCACCAGTTACCCGCACCTGATCCGGCTGCTGATGGACAGCACCTTCCGCGCCGAGCAACTTGCGAAATTGCACCCGGACGTTGCGGCGCAGGCAGATCTCGGCCAGATAAAACGCGAGCTCTCGCTCTACGAGATCGCCATCCTCACGCGTGCGGCGCCGGCACGCTTGCTGGGACTGAAGGATCGTGGGCACCTGGGCGTCGGCGCGGCAGCCGACATCGCGATCTATCGCGACGAGCCGGATCGCGAGGCGATGTTCACCACGCCGCTTTGCGTATTCAAGGACGGCGAGCTGGTTGCACGCGACGGCAGGATTACCGCGACACCCGCCGGCGGCGTGCACTTCGTCGAACCGGGGTACGACCGCTCGATCGAACGCGAAATCGAGGACTACAGCGACAAGTACCTCGCGCTCGCGTTCCGCCATGCCACCATCGGCAAGGACGAACTGTGCGACTGCTGCAATCGCGGTGGCCGGTTGTTGCCCGCCGAATGCCTGCGTGCCGAGGCGAGCAATGCTGGTTAACGGCGTCGCGATCGACAATACGTTCGCCGAAGCCTTCCCGATGAAGGCGACGCGCCTCATCATCACCGCGCACGACCTGACGTGGGCGCGCCATGCGGCGGTGTCGATGACCGGATTTGCGACGTCGGTGATCGCGTGCGGTTGCGAAGCCGGCATCGAAGCCGAGTTGGGACCGGATGCCACGCCTGATGGTCGCCCTGGCGTAGCGGTGCTGATGTTCGCGGTCTCCGGCAAGGAACTTGCGAAACAGGTCGAGCGCCGCGTCGGCCAATGCGTGCTCACGTGCCCGACGACGGCGATCTTTGCGGGCCTGGATGAAGGCGAGCCGATCGCCCTCGGCAAGAACCTGCGTTTTTTCGG
>Ga0137410_10001468_pt1 | contig 16213 bp, 9 predicted proteins | sample CZODoug1_16funga_FD_108878 | JGI IMG/M metagenome (GOLD analysis project Ga0137410, IMG submission 108878) | Vadose zone soil fungal communities from Angelo Coast Range Reserve, California, USA - CZODoug1_16fungal (Illumina Assembly) | ecosystem: Environmental > Terrestrial > Soil > Vadose zone... | reverse complement strand
TCTATCCGAATCCCACGAAACGGCTGGCGCCCGATTTTTCGTTCGAGCCTCAGATCTATCGGTCTGATGGCGAGAGCATCCGCCTGCCGGACGGCGACTACACCGTGGTCTCCACCGGGGGACCGGAATACCTGTCACTCACGAAGCGTTTCACAGTTCAGGCGAACGGTCCGCGCGAGCTGACGTTCTCGCTCGAACGCTGGATCGATCCGCCCCGCCTGGGGTGGTACTCCGGCGACCATCACATCCACGCCGCCGGATGCTCGCACTACCAGAACCCGACCGAGGGCGTGCTGCCGGAAGACATGATGCGCCAGATCCTGGGCGAGGCGCTCAACATCGGCTCCGTCCTGACGTGGGGACCCTGCTACTACTATCAGAAGCAGTTCTTCACCGGCCAGGACAACCCGCTGTCCAGACCCGATCGCCTGATGCACTACGATCTCGAAGTGTCGGGGTTCCCCTCCAGCCACTCCGGCCATCTCGTGCTGCTCGGGCTCAAGGATCAGGACTACCCGAAGACGCATCGCATCGAAGACTGGCCGTCGTGGGACTTGCCCATCCTGACGTGGGCGAAATCGCAGGGCGCTGTCGTGGGATTCGCACACTCCGGCTTCGGGCTCCAGGTGCAGGATCGGGAGCTGCCGAGTTACGAGATGCCGCCGTTCGACGGCATCGGCGCCAACGAGTACATCGTCGACGTGACGCACCCCAACTCCGTCGACTTCATATCCTCGGTCAACACGCCGAGCGTGTGGGAGTTGAGCATCTGGTATCACACGCTCAATGTGGGCTTCCGGACGCGCATCAGCGGCGAAACCGATTTCCCCTGCGTGTACGACAGCCGGGTTGGATTGGGCCGGACCTATGCACAAGTCGATCGCGCGTTGAGTTTCCAGGGCTGGCTGAACGGCCTGCGCAGCGGCCGCAGCTATGTGTCCGATGGCAAGAGCCACCTGCTCGATTTCAGTGTGAACGGCGTCGAGGTGGGCCGCAACGGCAGCGAGCTGAAATTGAGCGGCGGGCAAGCCGTGCGCGTCCGATTGCGCGTGGCAGCGTTTCTGAACCCGCAGCCCGATGAGAATGTTCGCACGCGACCGCCCGATCAGCAGCCGTATTGGGACGTCGAGCGCGCTCGCATCGGAAACACGCGCGACGTTCCGCTCGAGATCGTCGTCAACGGCAAGGTCGTCGCGTCGAAACCGGTGACCGCCGACGGCGTCCTTCGCGAGGTGACGTTCGACGTGCCGATCGAGAGGAGCAGTTGGATCGCCGCACGCATTCTGCCGTCCGCGCACACGAATCCCCTCTTTGCGCTCGTCGGCGAGAAGCCGATACGCGCCTCGCGACGGAGCGCCGAATGGTGCCTCACCGCCGTCAACCAGTGCTGGACGCAGAAGGCGCCCGCGATCCGGCCGTCGGAACGCGCCGCCGCGCGGGCGGCCTACGATCACGCGCGCGAGGTGTACAAGCGTCTCATTGCCGAGTCGTCTGATCCCGCACCGATCGCCCGAAACGGTTCGGCGTTCAGTAGGTTGCGCAATTAGCGATCATTGAAAATGTGAGCGGTGAGGAGAGTATGGACGACAACAAGGATGACGACGTTCGCCAGCAGGTGCCCAGCACGCTTGGACGCCGCGACCTCATGAAGCTCGGCGCCGGAGTCATCGCCACTGCGCTGGCGACCCAGCGAGTCTCGGCCCAGCGCGGCGGCTCCACGCAGCTTCCGGCCCCGCCGCCGGGTTCTCCGCCACCCGCCGGCGAATGGCGACCGCACACAGGCGCCGGCTACAAGTATGAGGCCAACCGATTGGACGGTAACGGTCCGATGGACGAGACGACCCGCAAGATCGTCAAGTTCGTGAGCGAGTTCAAGGAAGCGGACATGACGCCGTCCGTCGTCAAGGCGGTGAACCGCACGATGGTCGACTCGATGGCGTCGGCCATCGCTGGATTCGAGGAGGAGGCCGTCCGCATCGCCGCGCGCACCGCGCGCTTGTCACCCGCGGGACCCCTCAAGTGCACGGTCCTGGGTTACGGGATCTCGACGACGCCAGAGCTGGCGAGTTTCGTGAACAGCTGCATGGTGCGCCTCGTCGATTTCAACGACACTCCACATCACAGTAATCTGATCCCCGCCGCACTTGCTGTGGGTGAGGCCCTTCACTCGACCGGGTCCCAGGTCATGGCCGCCATCACGGTGGGCTACGAAGTGATGACGGTGGCGGGGGCGGGTGAGTCGGTCGCCCCCGCGATGGCCGCAGGCAAGCTCATGGGACTCGATGAAGATCGCCTCGCCAATGCCGTGACGATTGCGCTCACGCCGCACGTGGCGTTGAACAAGGGCGTTGGCGCCATGTCGATGTGGAAGGGCGTGCGAAGCGCGGAAGCGATCAAGTGCGGGGTCTGGGCTGCGATACTCGCGCGTGAAGGCATGACGGGTCCGCCGCAGCCGTTCGAGGGCCGCGGTGGTCTGTGGTACAGCCAGGGTCGCATCGGGAGGGCGTTCACGCTACCGGCACAGCCGCGGCTGCAGATCGAGCGCGTGGTCAACAAGCGCTTCCCTTCGGACCAGATGACGCAGCAGACCCTTGGGCTCATTCCACAGATGCGCGCCTGGACCAAGGTAGATGAGATCGCATCGATTCAATACGACATGACGTTTGGCGACTGGGAGGAGGTCGGAGACGCGCCCAAGTGGGATCCCCGGAATCGGGACACGGCCGACCACAGCCTTCCGTATGTGCTCGCCCGAAACCTGATCGACGGGGAAAGCTACCTTGACGCCTTCGCGCCCGAGAAACTTCCGTACCGCGATCCCGTTGTGCGCGGGCTGATGGAGAAGATCACGCTGTCGCCGGTCGCCGGCTGGCGGGGGAACGGCACGGCGCGTATCACGATTCGCAAGAACTCGGGTGAAGAACGATTCTGGGACACCCACGGTGGCAGCCGAGACCCGGGGGACATGAGCGAGTTCCCGCAGATGACCGACGATGAGATCACGAGCAAGTTCAAGCGTGTCTGTGCCTACCGGCATGTGGCCGACGCCCAGCGGGACCAGGCCCTGGCCCAGTGGTGGAATCTCCGCTCGATCAGAGACATCGCGGAGCCGATGCGCACGCTGGCGACGTTCGGCCGGCCGTTACCGTTGTGACGTGGGGACCGTCGCCCGTCCTGGGAAAGGAATCTTGCCATGCGTCGATCTGTTGCCGCCCTCCTTATCGTACTGTGTGCCGGGAGTTGGGCCGCGCCTGCGTTTGCAAGAAGCGAGACCGTCACGGGTGAAGTCATCTCGCTCTCCTGCTACTTTCAAAACAAAGCCAACGTGGGGCAGGCCGGGTTGCTTTGTGCGATCGCGACCGTGAAATGGGAGGCCAATCCAGCTGGAGTCCTCACGGCCGATGGGAAGGTCTATCAGCTGGCTGGTGGTCTGGTGGCGAACAACAACGCGAAGGTCGTGCCGCTCCTGGGTCACATCGTCACGGTCACCGGCGACGTCTCCGTGAAGCACGGCATGCCGGTGATCTCGGCGGATCAGGCCGTGCTCGTCAAGTAACGACTACTTGAAGGCGTCTCACTGACACGCGCGCTGTTCGAACGGGGCCTCGAGGCGCCGGAACGTGTTCAGAGCTTTTTGTGCAGCCGAGGTGAGCAAATGGTACGCGCCTTCCGCATCGTTAGTCTCGTTGTGTCGCTTGCACTCTGTCGATCCTGGAGTGCGATTGCCCAGCAGGGCGTTGGTTCGATCGGTGGCACCATTACGGATGCCTCGGGCGGTGTGCTTCCTGGAGCGGCCGTGACGCTCTCGAGCCCCGGACTCATCGGCGGGAATCAGGAAACGGTCACGGACGAGCGCGGCGCCTATCAGTTCACGAGACTTGTGCCAGGAACTTACAGTGTGACCGCCGAGCTGTCGGGGTTCAGCCGCGCCGTCCAGCCGAACGTGGTCGTCAATGCCAATGCCACCGCACGCGCCGATTTGAAGCTGGCAACCGGCGCACTCGAGGAAAGCATCACGGTCACGGGCACCTCTCCATTGCTGGATACGACGTCAGCCGTGCACCAAACCGTCATGTCCCGCGACGTCCTGGATACGCTGCCGACGGGTGCCGACATCTGGTCAATCGCACGGACGGCCCCTGCCGTCACCATCAGCAAGATCGACGTCGGCGGCAAAGAGATGATCGCGCAGTCGGTAGCGTATGTGCACGGGAGCACGAGTACGGAGAACAGTTACCTGATGGATGGCATGGAGATCAACCACTATAGTACCGGCACCGGACAGGCCGTGAACTACTACGTGGACACGTTCCAGGCCGAGCAGCTCAATTATCAGGCAGGCCAGGCCCCGGCGGAGCAGGCGGTGGGTGGCGTCATCGTCAGCTTGATCACGAAGACCGGCACGAACAAGTTTCGTCTGGCAGCGATGTACGACGGCACCAGTCAGTCGCTGCAGGCCAACAATCTCACGCCAACCTTGCGGCAGCAGCTGCTGGCCGGCGTTCCCCCCGCAGCGCTCGCAGCGAATCCAGACATTGTCCCCGGTGGTGAAATTGCGTTGCTGTTCGACAGCGCCGCCACCCTGTCAGGACCGATCCTGAAGGATCGCCTGTGGTTCTTCGCGCACACGAAGTTCGGCAAGTCCAATCAATACAAGGTGGGCAGCTACAACGCCGACGGCTCGCAGCTTCTGAGCGACAACACGCTGGCAGACGGCCTCGGCAAGGTCTCGTGGGCCGTTACGAGGAGCAACCAGCTGCACTACTTCTTCACGAAGCAGCTGAAGGGGCGATACCACGTCGCCGGCGGTCCCACGGTGACCCAGTTCTTCGATACGAAGGCGTCGGCGTACAACCCCAGCAAGAACGTCATCAACATGGCACGGTGGACGAGTGTGCTGTCGCCGCGGATGGTGCTGGACGTGGCGGGCATTACGATGAACGGACAGACGAACAATCTGCCGCAGCCCGACGTGACGCCCGGGGACATCCCACGCTTTGACAGCGTGACGAACACGAACACCGTGGCGTCGGCAAACTATTCCATCAACAATGGCTGGAGAGCGGAGGCTGCTTCGAGCCTGAGCTACTCGGCCGGAACGCACGAGCTGAAGCTCGGATATCAGCTCGTTCAAACGAGGAGCGTGTCGGGTGCGACCTCGGTGTCCAATCCCCAGGGATTTCGAGCCGTGTACCGAAATGGCGTTCCGGACTCCGTGAATGCGTACAACACCCCGACTTCATCGATCCGCCGCCATCGAGACCACGCCGTATACCTCCAGGACAAATGGCGGCCGGCCCAAAAGCTGACGCTGAACCTCGGCGTGCGGTATCAGAGCACGTACGGGTGGATCGACGGCCCGCTGTGCCAGCAGGCGACCGGCTTCATTTCGCAGCGCTGCTTCCCTGACGTAACGGGCGTCCCCGATTGGAAGAGTCTTGTTCCGCGCGCATCGGCAATTTATGACGTGTCCGGGGATGGAAAGACCGCCCTCAAGTTTTCCGCGAACCGCTACATCATTCCACAGGGAGTGATTGTCGTGGCCCGGGTCAATCCGATCGGATTGACCAGTGACAAGCGGGCATGGACCGTCTGCGCGCCCGGGCAGACGTCAGGCTGTGATCTCAATCGTGACCTGATTCCTCAGCTCAACGAACTCGGGCCGTCGACCGGCTTCAACCTGGGCACGACGAACCGCTACGCCGACAACCTCAAGTGGCCGGTCGTCAATGAGATTTCGACCGAGATTGAGCGGCAGCTGCCAGGGTCGCTGGTCGTGTCTCTCGGCTATTACTACCGCGGACAGCGGAACATGATCGGGTCACGCAATGTTGCCGTGCCGGCATCCGGCTACATTCCGCTGCAGGTCACTGAAGCCTCGAGTGGGCGGCAGGTCACCGTGTACAACCAGGACCCGGCAACGCTCGGTAAGTTCGATGTGCTCTGGTCGAACGAGCCCGAGTTGAACCGCTCGTTCAATGGTGTGGATGTGACCGCGCAGAAGCGAATGAGCAACAAGTGGATGGCGATGGGTAGCCTGAGCTGGGGGAAGAGCGACGATTTCATATATGCCGACACGGCCGATCTGAACAATCCGAACAATGCCTTCCGTCGTGGTCCGGATCCTTTCGACCGGCCGCTGTTTGCCAAGATGTCTGGCGCGTACGAGCTGCCGTATGGCATGACGGTCGCCGCCACGGGACAGTATTTTACCGGCTGGCCCATCACGACGACGGTGCTGGTAAGTGGTAATACGGCAAGGCTGACTCAGGTGTCGCAGTCTCTTGTTGTCGAGCCAAGCGGCACGCAACGCCTTCCGAACATCACGATGTTCGACATGAACCTGAAGAAGACCCTCCGGGTCGGGGCAGTAAGGATCGATCCGCGCGTGGACGTGTTCAACGTGTTCAATGTCGCGGGCATCACATCGGAAACGACACAGCTCGGTCCGTCCTACGGGAGCGCGATCGAGATCATTGGTGGCAGGCTCATCAAGTTTGGCGCGAACCTGAATTGGTAGACGTGACCCGGACCTCTGGCCGCGTGAAACGATCCGCAGCGCCGCGAAGCGCCGGTGATCGGTCCACTGAAATCGAGCGGGCCGCATACCGGGAACGTCTCGACGTGTTTCTTGGCAGCCGCGAGGCCGGACATGCCCTGACGCTGGATGCGCTGCGGGCCGGGATCACGCTGAAGGCGGTCGTAAGTGCGGCGGCCGACCTCGCGGAGTACGCCGACGAGGCCCTCTCCATCGTCAGGGAGGAATACCATCCTCGGGTCGATTGCAAAGAAGGCTGCTGGTACTGCTGCTGCAAGCCGAACGTCTTGACGTCGGTTCCCGAGCTCGCTCGCATCCTGGAACACGTCCGAACGACGTTCAGTCCAGACGCCATTGCTTCTCTGAAAGCGCGCGCGCGCCGGTACGCCGAACAGATGGAAGGGCGGCGCGTCGAGGATCCTCTGAACGAATCGGTTCCCTGTCCGCTCCTCGTCGAACGACGCTGTTCGGCCTACGAGGTCAGGCCGCTCATCTGTCGCGGGTATAACTCGACGAACGTCGACGCATGCCGGAAGGCGCATGACAACGCAGACGTGCTGGTTCCGACGTTTGCGATTCTAAAGGATGTCACCGACGGGGCCACGGTTGGCGCCGCCCAGCGTCTCAAAGCCGCGGGATTCAACGACTCCATGGTCGATCTCGGCACGGCGTTGAACATCGCGCTGGCTGGCGGAGATGGCTTTGCAGAGGCGATCGTCCACGGCAGCGCCGATCTCACTCCAGCCGAGAACCCCTCCTGGACCGCGGAGCTATGGGGGGCCGTCCGCAAAACTGCTCAATCGGTTGGAAGGAAGATCGAGGTCCACGTTTAACCGCCGAGATCGCAGAGAGCGCAGAGGGCTTGTTGTTTTTGCTCTGCGTGCTCCGCGCGCTCCGCGGTTAAACGTCGGTTAAACGTGGACTGGACGATATTCATTGCCGGGGCATGACGGTGACGCGCGTCGGCGGCTCGGCGTTCCACCAGTACTGCTTTTCCAGCTTCCTCGCCGTCGGCCAGATCGTGTCGAGCGTGTTCCCGTCGTACAACTCGCCGTTCTTCATGACATAACGGATCGAGAGCGTGTTGCGGATGTCGGCGAGCGGATTCTTGTCGAGCACGATCAGATCCGCCAGCTTGCCCGACTCGACCGAGCCGAGGTCCTTCGCGAGCCCGAGCGACTCGGCGCCGAAACGCGTCGCCACACGCAGCGTCTCGTGCGGCGTGAGCCCGCCGGACTGCAGATTCCAGACCTCCCAGTGCGCACCGAGTCCCTGGAACTGCCCGTGGCTGCCGAGACCCGCGCGTCCGCCCGCGTGGACGATGTCCGCAACACCTTTCGCGATTCCCCTGTGCCCGTATTCCTCGGGCAGGGACCACTGCGAGCGCCGTCTGACCATCGTGTCGTACAGCTCGTGCGGGATGAACCGCCGCATCTTGGGGTCCTCGTGCAGGTTCGTCATCGTCTCGAAGTAGTAATTCTCGGACCACGGCGCCCCGTACGCGACAAGCGTCGTCGGCGTGTAGAACGTGTGCGTGCGCGCAACGAACTCCGTGACGTCCTTGTAGAGCGGCTGGATGGGCAGACTGTGCTCCGACCCGGTGTAGCCGTCGATCATCTGCGAGAGATCGAGCTTCATGTCGAGCGCGCCCTCGGTCGTTGGCATCAGACGATGCTGCCTCGCCGCGAGAATCACCCACTGGCGGACAATGCGGTCGCCCGCGACGTACTCCTTGATGGTGTCGGTCTTGTACGCCTCCTTGTACCGTTTGATGAAGGCGGCGGTCGCGTCCTTGTCATCGAGCCCCGAGCCGCTGAACACGCCCGGCCCGGTCGCCAGCACGCGCGGGCCGAGGATGTCGCCGGTCTCCACGAGGTCCGAGTAGGCGAACACGTCGTCGGTGGACGTCTGCGGATCGCGCATGGTCGTCACACCGTAGGCGAGGTTCGCGAGGTATTGCCAGACCTGCGACTGATGCACCCCCCTGGGAGGCCACGTGTGCGCGTGCACGTCCACGAAGCCGGGGATGATCGTCTTACCGGCGACGTCGATGACTTTCGCGCCGACCGGCCGCTTCACGTTGCCCGACGCGCCCACGGCCGCGACGCGATTGTCGGTCACGACGACGTCGCCCTTCTCGATCACTTCATCGCCCTTCATCGTGACGATGCGCGCGCCGGCCAGCACGACCGAGCCGTGCGGCCTCGCGCGCGGCGCCTCGATCACTGGATGGAACTCCTCGGGCGTCTCGGCGTCGAGCGCCTGACGGTAGATCGTGTTGCCGAGCGCCCAGACGACGGCGCGGCCGTCCGCGCTCCACGACAAGTAGTCGCCGCCCTCCCGCGACAGGTGCTTGACCGGCACCACGGCCGCATCGTCGCCGCCCGTCACGCTGATCTTGACGACTTCCCTGCCGACCCGCGGGATGCCGACAATGACATGCTTGTTCTGCAGGCTCACGAACGCCTGACGGCCGTCCGGCGATACGCGGATCTCATCGGCTGACGGCGGGTTCGGCCCCGCCCCCTTCCCGGTGATCCGCACGACCTCGCGGCGATCGAAGCCGTCGATGCGAATCGAGCTGAGTCCCTTCCGGCTGTTGAAGAAGATGTGATCGTTATCGCTGGCGAAGTGCGGCGCATGCCCGCCCTGCGCCGAGCCGATGAGTCTGACGTCGCCCCCGCCCGCCGGCATCCACCGCAGATCCGCGTCGGCTTTCGGCGCGATGCCTTCGATCTCGGACGACCCGCCATCCGGTCGCACGTCGCTCCGCTCGCCCTCCATCTCGTGCAGGTCGGAGTACAGCTGATCGCTCGTCGCCGCGGTGGTGAAGACGATCTTCGAGCCGTCCGGCGTGTACACCGGCTCCGCATAGTAGGCGGCGTAGCGCGACAGACGCTCGGGCTGACTCCCGGCGGCCGCCGCGACGCGATAGAGCTGTCCGCCCTCCTTCGACCACGTCACGAACGCGATGTATTTTCCGTCAGGCGAAAACGCGGGCATGAACTCGCCGTCGGTCAGATTCGTCACACGTTGCGGCTTGCCGTCCGGCAGGCTCATGATCCACAGCTTGCTCAGCGCGCTGAACGCGACGCGCTTGCCATCGGGCGAAATCGCCGGCCACCGCACCAGCTTCGCGCGGACGGTCGAGCCGTCGTCGATCGTGTTCTCGAAGAGCAGCCGCGCCGCGACGTCGGCCTCCACCTTCGCCGTGAACGGGATGACAGTGGCAGTGCCGGCGGGCACGTCTACGCGTGAGATCTTGCCGGCTATCGGCACGATCAACGACCTGCCATCGGGCGTGAACGCGTAGCCGGGCATCGTGTCGCGCGTCGCGATCGACTCCTGGTCGTCGCGCGTGACCGGGTAGATGAGCCATCGTTCATCTCCGGTCTCGAGATTGCGGAGGCGCAGACCGGTGCCGGTCTCGAACCGCGTCGCGTAGACGAGCGACTTCCCGTCGGGCGACAGCACGGGTCGCATCGCGCTCCCCTGCGCGTTGGTGATGGTGGACGTGTCGCCGGTCTCGCGATCGAATCGTACGATCTGCCAGAGCGGGAACTGCACGTTATAGCTGAACAGCCCTTTGCGCTCGGCGTAGTAGATGAACCGTCCGTCGGGCGATGCAACGGCGCCGAGGCGGTTCGGCAGGGTGCGCGGCGATGGACCCTCGCCGTCCTCCGCGGGCGGCGGCGGCGCCTTGCCGATCCGCACGCCGGTGCCCCCGTTCCGGTCGTAGAGGAACAGCGCGTGCGTACGCTCGGGCGGGCGCACTTTCGAGACGAGCAGGTACGCGCCGTCGGGCGTCCACGACGGGGAGAGCATGTCCTGCGGGCTGCTCTGGGTCGGCCGATCCTTGCTGACCTCGCGCGGGTTCGATCCGTCACTATTGGCGATCCACAGGTTCTCGACGCCGCTGCGGTCGGTCAGAAACGCGATCGTTCTGCCGTCCGGCGAGAACTTCGGCTGGCTCTCGAACGACATGCCGCCGATGATGCGGCGAGCGACGCCTCCCTCGATCGGGAGCGTGTACACGTCTCCGAGCAGGTCGAACACGATAGTCTTGCCGTCGGCGGAAACGTCGAGGGACATCCACGTCCCCTCGTCGGTCGTGAACTCGATCGTTTCGGTCTTGTCCAGAATCAGGCGGGCGGGTTCGTCCTTCTTTTCCTGCGTATGGACCGCCCACGGGATGGATACCTGCAGCACAACGGCGGCAGCGACGCCAAACACGACCTTCATGGAACCTCCCATCGAGTAAGCCGGGAAGTATAACGCCCCTGGAACGCGTCGCGGTGGCGGTGTCGACCGCGTTGAGAGGGCTTTCGGCGTCGGCCGAATCGGTGTCATCACCGCTATTCCGGCCAGGTTGCACCGGGATCGTAGTTCATGATCGTCTGCGGCGGGGCGCTCGGAATCGCCGGCCGCAAGTACGGCTTGCCCGATGCCTTGTGGCACGCGTAACAGGATTCGAGCATCTGCCTGTACGCGGCGACGAACCCGGCACTGTCTTGCTTCTCCACGGCCTGCTTCAGCGACGCCATCGAACTGGTGTCGATGGCATCGAAGATGTTCTTGAGATCGACCGGTTTTCCTTCCGGATCTTTTCGAACTGGATTGATCCGAATCGTCCATCGAATGCGATTGCGCGTCTCGTCCACCTCGAACGCCGCGAACGCCCAATTCTTCCGCTCGACCGCGAACCAGAGGTTCGCCATGTGGTACCCGACGTCGATCATCGCGTGCGACTGGCCGGGTACAATATCTTTCAAATGCGCCACGTCTGCCTGCAGCGTCGTCGTTTGCGCCGCGGCCGGCATCGGGGCGCCAGGATGCGTCAGGCGCATCGCCACGAACGCGCCAGCGGCGGCGCCAATCACCAGCAGCAGCACCGATCGAAGTACGGAAGGCGTCGTCATGCAGAGCACTCCTCGAATGGGTGGCACGAAGGATACCGCAGGTTCGACAGACCGCATTCGACATTGAGCAGCTCGAGGCGGCCCCAAGGCCGCAGCGTGCTCCGAGGATTGTTCGCTGCCGTTGCGAAGAAATGACCCTTGACCAGCCCACCGCTTCGTAGTGTGGTGGTAGGCGTGCATCTGCTGGCTTTTCTCCTGAGTACCTTCGTCATGACGACCGTTCTGTGGGATGCCTTCGAAACGGTAGTTCTGCCGCGCACCGTGAGCCGGCGTCTCCGGTTGACGCGCCTGTACTTCGGCTTCACGTGGAAGCGCTGGAGTCGGGCTGCCGCGATGTTTCGCCCCGAGCGTCGCCGCGAGCGCTTTCTTGCCGTCTTCGGACCGTTATCGCTGTTGGGCCTGGCCGGCGTCTGGGCGCTGGGTCTCCTGCTTGGCTTCGCCGGCCTGCAGTGGTCCGCCGGCTCGAACCTCGAGCCTCTGCCCGCGACCGTCCGTTTCATCGACGATCTCTACATCAGCGGGACGACGTTCTTCACGCTGGGGTTGGGGGATGTGCGGCCGGTCGGACACGTCGCCCGGCTGATTACGGTCGCCGAAGCCGGGACCGGGTTTGCGTTTCTCGCGATTGTGATCGCGTACTTTCCCGTGCTGTATCAGTCCTTCTCGCGCCGAGAGGCGCAGCTGACGCTGCTCGATGCGTGGGCCGGTTCGCCACCGGCCGCCGTCGAAGTGCTGCGACGGCTCGCCGCACGGAATGAGCTGGACGCGCTGCAGGCGTTTCTGAAGGACTGGGAGTACTGGTGCTCGGAGCTCCTCGAGAGTCATATTTCGTATCCCGCTGTCGCATTCTTTCGGTCGCAGCATCAGCGGCAGTCGTGGGTCTCCGCTCTGGCAACGATCCTCGACTTGTCGGCGCTCGTTGAGGTTGGGCTCGACGGCGTGCCCTCATGGCAGGCACACGTGACATTCGCCATGGCGAGACACGCGGCCGTCGATCTGACGCAAGTGCTGCATGCGGATCCGGACCCTGCCGCTGATCGCTTGTCCGAAGGCGACCTCGAGGAGCTGCGGCGCCAGATGGAGAGTGTCGGCCTCAGACCCGCGCGCTCGCCACAGGCTGACCGCCAACTGCTGGACCTGCGCCGCTCGTACGAGCCCTACGTCAACGGCCTGGCGCGTGCGCTCATGATGCCGACTCCGCCGTGGTGGCACCGTCACGCCGTCAGGGACAATTGGCAGGTGAGTCCGAAAGGCGTGGGCGGAGCACACCTGTGATGCCGGCCCGCAGCCGGTGGACCCTCGTGGCGACCATCGTCGGATCAAGCCTGACCTTCATCGATGCGACGGTCGTCAACGTCGCCCTGCCCGCGCTCCAGGCTGACCTCCAGGCGACGATCACCGATGTGCAGTGGGTGATCGAGGCGTACTCGCTGTTCCTGGGCGCGCTGATCCTGGTTGGTGGATCGATGGGCGATCAATTCGGCCGCAAGCGCGTGTTCCTCCTGGGCGTCGTCTTTTTCACCGTCGCTTCCGTTGCATGCGGCATCGCGACATCGCCCGGGATGCTCATTGCCGGCCGCGCCCTGCAGGGCATCGGCGCGGCCTTCCTCGTGCCTGGGAGCCTCGCGATCATCAGCGCCACCTTCGATGATGCCGAACGCGGTCGCGCGATCGGCACCTGGTCGGGATTCAGCGCGATCACCACCGCGATCGGCCCCGTGACTGGCGGCTGGCTGGTCGAACACGTCAGCTGGCGCGCGGTGTTTTTTCTGAACATCCCGCTCGCCGTCATGGTGCTCGTGCTGTCGTTGCGATTCATGAGCGAGAGCCGCGACCCGTCCAGGACGACTCAGATCGACTGGAGCGGCGCGGCTCTCGCCGTCCTCGGCCTGGGCGGCACGGTCTTCGGCCTCCTCGAATGGCCGCCGCTCGGGGTGCGCGATCCGCTTGTGATCGGCGCGCTCGCGATCGGACTGTTCTCGCTCGTCCTGCTCGTCATCGTGGAGCGCCGTGCGAAGAGTCCGATGTTGCCATTGGCGCTCTTCCGATCGCGACCGTTTACGTTCGCTAACATCCTCACGCTGTTCCTGTACGCGGCGCTCAGCGTCGCGTTGTTCCTCGCGCCGCTCAACCTCATCCAGGTTCAGCACTACTCAGCCACGGCGGCAGGGGCGGCGTTGCTGCCGTTTCCGCTGATCATGTTTGGCCTCTCGCGATGGTCGGGCGGCCTGGTCGCCCGCGTGGGCAGCCGGCTGCCGCTGACCGTGGGACCGTCTATCGCCGCGCTCGGTCTCGCGTTGTACGCGCGGCCAGGAATCGGCGGCACTTATTGGACGACGTTCTTTCCGGCAGTCGTCGTGCTGGGGTTCGGGATGGCGGTCACGGTCGCACCGCTCACGACGACGGTGATGAGCGCGGTCGATCCGCGGCATGCCGGCGCGGCGTCCGGTGTCAACAACGCGGTCGCGAGGGTAGCCGGTCTCCTGGCGATCGCCATCTTTGGCGCCGTGCTGGCCCGAACCTTCGACGCGCGGGTGCGGGCGCGTCTGGATCATCTCGCACTGTCATCGCCGGCCAGAGCAGAGATCGATCGCGAGCTGCGCAAGATCGCAGGCGCTGACCTGACGCAGGTGTCTTCTATTTCACCGCCTGAACGGCGAGTGGTCGGCGCAACGATCGATGAGGAGTTTGTCTTCGCGTTCCGTCTGGTGATGTTCGGCGCGGCGGGTCTGGCGCTGGCCGCCGCCGGCTTCGGGTACGCGATTCCGCAAGATGTGACCGACCGCTAGCCCGGATTAACCATCAATGGAGGCGCCGATTCGGCGCGTTCGCGCAGAAAACCGTTGGAGCAGGCCGCCGTGGTCGCACGAAAAACGCGGCGCAGGCCAGCGACAGGGCGCGCCGGGCCGTGGCGTGCTTCGGCTTTCTTGCATTTTCGGTCACGCGCGAGGATCGCACGGAGGGCGATGCGCGGGTGTGGCATGCTTCAGCATGCTGAAGCACTCCTCCTGGTGAGTCGTGGGGTGACGTCTTCACGAATCGCGCGCGAGCACAAGCCTCTCGTGGCCCGGGCGTGTGTTCGCGCGGGCCACCACAAACCAGGAAACCAGCGAAGGAGGCGAGTTCATGCGCCCGAGGATTGGCAGGCGTGGATTTGTGAAAGGTCTGGCGGCCGCCGCCGGTCTGTTGGGCTCGCCGGCTCTGGCCGCCGGCGCACAGCCGCAAAACCGACCCGCCACCCGGTCACCTGGCAGGCTTCCATCGCGCCGCGAATTCGTCGTTCGACACGCATACATTCTGACGATGGACCCGACGCTCGGCGACATTCCCGACGGCGACCTGCACGTGAAGAACGGCGAGATCGTGGCCGTGGGCAAGGCGCTGAACGCCCCGGGCGCCATGATCATCGAGGGTCGCCACACGATCGTGCTGCCAGGACTGATCGACACGCACTGTCACATGTGGACCACGTACCTCCGCTGCATGGCCGGTGACCGGACGGAAGATGGATATTTCCCCATGACGACCGCCTATGGTCGAGCCATGAATCCAGAAGACATGTACCACTCCACGCGCCTGGCAGCGGCCGAGGCCATCTATTCGGGCACGACGACGGTGAACGACGAGTGCCACAATGTCCGCAGTTACGACCACGCGGAGAGCGACATCAAGGCGCTCGAAGAGATCGGCGTGCGCGCCCGATGGTCCTACGGAGCGTATCGAGGGCTGCCAGCCGGGCAGCCCCGGGACATGGCGAGTTTTCAGAAGCTGCACGAAAACTGGGCGGCGCACTCCAGCGACGGGCTGATGACGCTGGGGCTCACTGCGGGTGGAGCAGGAACCACGGCTGACCCGCTCCCGGCGGACAGGTTGGCAATCGCTCGCAGAGAGCTGGGTCTGGCGCGCCAGCTCGGAGTACCGATCTCCACGCATTTGAGCGCGAAAGAAAACACGCCGCCCGGATGGGTGGAAGCATCTTACAAGGCAGGGTTCCTTGGAAAGGACGTGTTGCTGATGCACGTCCTGTCTGCGTCTCCCGCGGAAATGAAGATGATCGCCGCGTCGGGCTCATCGGTCAGCGCATCGCCCGGTTCGGAGTTGCGCATCGGCTATGGCCTGACCAAGGCATCCGCTTTCATGAACGCCGGCGTCAACGTGTGCGTGTCCGTGGATACCGCCCCTCTCACCGGCAGTTGCCACATGTTCGGCGTCCTGAAGCTGTTGAGGAATGCGGAAAACGCCAAGGCCTTCGACGAATTCAAGCTTAGCGCGCGACGCGTGCTCGAGATGGGCACGATCGACGGCGCGCGCGCGCTGGGCATCGACCATCTGGTCGGTTCCCTGAAGCCCGGCAAACGGGCCGATCTGATCATGGTGTCCACCAACGCTCTCAACATGGGTGTCTTCACCGACCCGACGCATATGATCGTGGAGGCCGCCGAGCCGGCCAACGTGGACACCGTGGTGGTTGATGGCCGCATCCTCAAGCGCGGCGGGAAGTTGACAGCGTGTGCGCCGGACGAGATCATCGCCGGCGCGCAGGGAGTGCTCGCCTCGGTCGGCAGACGCGAATTAAGAATTAAGAATTAAGAATTGAGAATTGAGAATTGCAACGCGCTCTGGCGCCGTGGCAGGAGGATGGACCATGCATGCGTACCCGATCACGATCGCGGCGGTCCTGATGATGACCGCATCGCCCGCCGCACAGTGGCTCCACTATCCCACCGCAGGTCTACCGCGGACGCCGGACGGCAAG
>Ga0137410_10001466_pt1 | contig 16225 bp, 16 predicted proteins | sample CZODoug1_16funga_FD_108878 | JGI IMG/M metagenome (GOLD analysis project Ga0137410, IMG submission 108878) | Vadose zone soil fungal communities from Angelo Coast Range Reserve, California, USA - CZODoug1_16fungal (Illumina Assembly) | ecosystem: Environmental > Terrestrial > Soil > Vadose zone... | reverse complement strand
GGCGTCCCGGCAGGCGCGACCACGCCGAACCAACTCTGGTAGCCGAAACCAGGCACCCCCGCCTCGGCGATCGTCGGCAACTCCGGTGCGAGCGCCGAGCGCGCGGGGTTCGCCACGCCGAGCACGCGCGCCTTGCCGGATTTCGCGAGCGGCATCCCGGTCGGCATCCCGACCAGCATCATCTGGACCTCGCCCCCGATCAGCGCGGCGCCCGACAGAGCACTGCCTTTGAACGGCACGTGCACGATGTTCACTCCCGCCGCGGTCTTGAGCAGCTCCATGCCGAGATGAAAAGCACTGCCGTTGCCCGAGGATGCGTAATTCAGCCGGCCGGGCTGCGCCCGCGCAAGCGCGATCAGCTCCTTCACCGTCGTCGCGGGCAGCGACGGGTGCACCAGCAGCACGTGGGGCGTCATGACGGTGACCGCGACCGGCGCGAAATCGCGCAGCGTGTCATACGGCACTTTCGGGAACAGCGAGGGGTTGACCGAGAAAGTGGAATTGGTGCCGAACAGCAGCGTGTAGCCGTCGGGCGCCGACCGGGCCACGATCTCGGCGGCGATCATGCCGGAGCCGCCGGCGCGGTTGTCGATCACCACGGTCTGGCCGAGCTGCTCCGCAAGTTTTACGCCGAGCACGCGTGCCTGGGTATCGTTGGCGCCGCCCGGGGGTGAAGTGACGAGAAAACGGATCGGACGGACGGGCCAGTCCTGCGCCGCCTGCGCGGTAACGGCCGCGGATGAAACCACGGCCGCGATGATGGCTGCGGCACTAAAAAAACCTTGCCCGTGGAAAAACGATCTCACCGGCGAATGCCGGCTTTCCTCATCCCTCATCCCTCCGCCCTCATCCCTTGAAAAACGGAAGGTGTCCGTTTTTCAAAAGCGCTGAATCTCCGTCTCGAAGTCCTTCTGCGGCGTGGCGTTGAGGCGCTCGTTCTTCACGCTCTTGTCGATCGCCTCGACCTGGAGGATCTCCAGCATCTCGGGGCTCGAGCTCTCAAACCAGTAGAAAAAGCCGCGCGGGATATGGATGCCCTGCATCGGCCCGAGCTCGGCCAGCACCACGTCACCCTTGCCGTAGAACTTGACGCGGCCCTTGAGCACGATCCAGATGCCGTCCTGCGCCGGATGCGCGTGCATATTGTTCTCGCCGCCGTCCTGCAGCACCTGCACCGTCGAGTAGACGATGTCGCTGCGGCACAGCCTCACGATGCCCTTGCCCTTCTCCAGCTTTTCCGGCCGCTGGTAGCCGAACGGGGTGGCAGTGAGCTTCTTGCCGTTGGATTCCTGCGTCAGCGCCTCCGGCGCGACGGCAGCGGGTGTGTTGTTGGATGTGCTCATGCGTGCGTCCTCTCCGTGGGTAATGCGAAAAATGATATCAGACCTTGCGCGTGCGTTCCTGTGCGATCCGGATCGGCGGGACCCACGGCTTCTCCGCCCACGCGACGCCGACCCGCGCCACCTGCGCATCGATCAGGTACGGCTTGCCATCCACCGTCGCCTTGCGCGCCCGCGCGAGCGCCGCCCGCAGCTGCTCGGCGGACTGCACGACCTCTCCGTCCACGCCGAAGCCTTTGGCGATGTGCGCCATGTTCATGTCCGGGTTGCCGAGGTAATCGTGGTAGAACTGGCCGGTCTGCACCATGCGACCGCCGGCGGTCTTCTCGATCACGCGGCTGTGCGGCCCGGAATAGGCGTGGTTGTTGTAGACGACCGTGATCACCGGCAGTTCCAGCCGCGCCATGTTCCACAGCGCGGTGGGGCCGAACACGAACGACCCGTCGCCGACCAGGCAGATCACCTGCTGGTTCGGGCGCGCGAGCTTCACGCCGGCGGCGGTGCCGACGCCCGAGCCCAGGTGCGCGCCGTAGTAGAAGAACAGTTCGCGCCCGCCGAGTGGGTCGAAGCCGAAACTGTGCAGGTTCACCGAGCCCGCCTCGTGCACGACGATCGCGTCCTTATCGGCGAACTGGGCGATTTCCCAGGTAACGCGGTCGGCGATCATCGGGCTGCGGTTCCAGTCCGGGTTTTTCGTCACCAGCGTCCGCATCGCCGCCGCCTGCTCGCTGAAGCGGCGGACTTCCTGCGTCCGCTCGGCCGCTTTCTGCTTGAGCGCAGCCGTCATGAGGCCCTCGACTGCGGTGGTGAGATCGTCCAGCCCGTAGCCCACGTCCGCAACCAGCGGCACATCTGTCGTGATCACGTTACCCATGCTGCCGCTGTCGATCCGCATATCGATGAATTTCACGTTGCGGGCCACCACCGGCGCGGGCGACTGGTGCTGGAGCTTGTTGCCGACGTTGATGACGACGTCCGCATCTTTCGGGTAGTTGAGCGAGCCGAGCGTGCCCGAACCCGGCGCGCCGACCCACAACTGATGTCCCGTCGGGAAATTGGCATACATCTGGCGCGCCTGGGTCACCGGCATGCCGAGTAATTCAGCCAGCTTCACCGCTTTGCCCACCGCTTTTACGTTGTAGAGCTCGTCGCCGACGATCATCAGCGGCATCTTCGCCTCGACCAGCAGCTTCGCCGCCCGCTCCACTTCCACGGGGTTGGGCCGCACGCGCATGCGCGGGTCGACTTTTTCCTGCGCGATGATCTCGGTGCGCACGCGCTCGTCGTTGAGATCGGAATGCCACGAGGCGTAGGTGGGGCCATAGGGCGGCGTCCACGCCGCCTTGAACGCGCGGCGCAGGGTCTCCGGGATCATGTCCGCGCGGCGCGCGAGCCAGGAGTACTTGGTCAGCGGCTGCACGATCTGCTCCTGGTTCGCGACCTCCTCGAAGCCGTCGCGCCCCGCGCGCCGGGTCTGGTCGGTGCGGTAGCTGTAGAACACCAGCGGCGTCTGCTCCTTGAACGCGTTGAACATCTGCCCCAGTGCGTTCACCAGCCCGACCACCGCCGCCTGCATGATCAGTGTCGGCTCACCGGAAGCCTTCACGTAGCCCGCGGCCATGGCTGCGCCCGGTCCCTCGTGCGGGGTCAGGATGTACTTGAGCTGCGGCCGGTCGACGAGCGCCTCGTAGAACTGCGCGTCTTCGCTCGCCGAGTTGCCGAACACGTACTTGACGCCGGAGGCGATGAGCTGCTCGGCGAAGCACTCGCCGCCGGTGCCCTCCATCACCTTGACCGCGGCGGCCGCTGCGCCGCGGGCCTCCTGGGCATGGGCAAGCGGAATGAGCGACTGCAGGACCGACTCCGCGGCGGTGATCGAGACGCCCGCGGCAGTCAGCCCCTTGAGGAAGCTGCGCCGCGAGATGGAATGGGACAAGTAGCGCGCAACCAGTTCTCTCATATCACACCTCCAAACGCGTGATGAGTGATGAGTGATAGGTGATAGGAGTTCCCCGCAGGCGCGGGCTGATCTTTACAAACCCTATCACTTATCACCTATCACTTATCACTGGCAGGCTTGCCGGGCCGTCCATAGACGGCAGCAAGGTAGCCGGCCATGGTGTTGATCTCGTCCTCGGTCCACAGCGCGCCACGCCCCACCATGCGGTAGAGCGTGCCTTCCCACCCGCGGCGGTCCTGGCGGTGGTCGCGCCACATCGAGTCGGCGTGGCACTGGAAGCAGCGGCCCAGCAGCAGGTCCCGGCCGGGGCCGTCGGGAAAGCCGATGGGTTTCGATTGCTGCGCGATGGCCGCGCAGGGCATCAGCACTGGCAGAGCACCGAGTAGAAAAACCACAAGAAGTTTTCTGGTGCAGGTCATGCTGGCCACCTCTTTGCCAAACCTCTCTTCATCCCTCATCCCTCATCCCTCATCCCTAAGTGTGACCGCCTCCGGTCACTTGATAGCCATGGGATTGATCGGCGATCCCACCGCCCCGGTGATCGGCAGCGGCGGCCCGCAGAACATGAATTCGTAGACCTTGTCGGCCGCGCAATCATCGGCGAGATCCTTGAGATAGAAGATCTCGCCCATCGTGATCCCGACCATGGGGATGATGATCCAGTGCCAGGGCTGGAACGCCTCGAGACTCTCGTTCGGCCGCACCTCGCAGCCCCAGGTGTCGAAGCAGATCGCGGCGATCTCCTTCTTGTGTATCCACTCGCAGGTCTCGAAGCGCAGGCCCGGCGCATCGCCCGCCGCGTACGCGCCCCAGTCGCCCTGCGCGAGGCAGTGCTCCATCTGGCCGGTGCGCACGATCACGAAATCGCCGCGCCGCACCTCCACGCCCTGCGCCTTCGCGCACGCGTCGAGTTCGGCGTTGCCGACACCGAAGCCGTCCTCGAGAAAATCGCCTCCAAGGTGGCGCGGAATGTCGAGCAGCACGCCGCGGCCGACCATGCGGTCGCGCGTTTTGTGGATGCCGTTCTTCTTCGCGCCGGTGGAATCCACCAGCCGCGCGTCGTAGCCGTTCCACATCTTGTCCTTGTAGAAGATATGGCCGAGCGCGTCCCACTGGGTGCCGCATTGCAGCGGCATCGACACCATGTCGTCGGCGTAGCGTATCTTGCCCGCGTCCTGCGTCCCGGCCACCGCATCGGTGCCGGTCGCGAGCATGGTGTGGATGGGGTTGAAGCGGCCGCCCCAGCCCGTCCGCTGCGGGCCGTCCGAATTGAAGTCGAGACCGAGCGAGAACGCCCTGCCCTTCTTCACCAGCGCCGCCGCTTTCCGGATGTCCTCCGGCGCGACGAAGTTGAGCGTGCCCAGCTGGTCGTCCGGCCCCCATCGCCCCCAATTCTTCACGCGCGCGGCCATGGTCTCGAGCGTCTGCAGCGTCACGTCCTGCTTGAGCGGCCACTTCGGCACCTTCTTCATCGGCAGAGTCGGTTTGCCCATGTCTCCTCTTTCATCTGTCGCTGATGTAGGGGCTGCGAGGGGAATATCCCCTCGTTCCCATCTTATGCCTTGAGGTGCGGGAACAGCCGCAGCGCGTTATCGCGGTCGATCGCCATCCGCTCGGACGAGCTCAGGCTTCCTTTCGCAAGATCGTCGCTGACTTTCCGGCCGTCCCAGAACGGGTAGTCCGTGCCGTAGAGCACCTGCGACGTGGGAATGATGGCGAGGAGCCCCTTCAGCGCGCCTTCGTGGTGGCCCTGCGCGGTGTCGTAATAGAACTTGCGCAGTTCGTGCATCAAGCCGTTGGGCAGCACGCTCTTCCGGTCCCTCTCCACTTCCTCGCGCTGGTAGCGCGACAACAGAAACGGTGTCACGCCGCCGCTGTGGGAGAAGATCCACTTGATATCGGGAAACTTCGCCGCGCCGCCCTGGAACATCAGGCTCACCATCGTGCGCGTCGTGTCCACCGGGCCCTCGACCGCGTTGATCGAGACGTAGGGCTGAATGTTTCCGCAACATGCCGGCGTCGTCGGATGGGTGTAGACCACGGCCTTGCGACGGTTCAACTCCTCCAGGATCGGCCAGTGCGTCGGGTCGCCCAGGTACTTGCCGCCGTAGCTCGTCATGAGCGAGATGCCGTCCGCTTTCAACGTGTCGTAGGCGTAGGCGATCTCCGCCAGGCTGTCATCGACATCCGCGAACGGCAGGGTCGCGAGCAGGCGATAGCGCGCCGGGCGGTCGCTCACCATTTTCGCGCCCGCTTCGTTGATGTCGCGCGCGAGCTTGCGCCGGAAGGCCTGGTCGCCGAACGTAATGCCCGGCGGCGGCGGACTGATCATGCCGGTGGCAATGCCGCTCTTGTCCAGCTCCTCGAGCGACGCCTGTACCGACCACGTTACCGGCCGGATCTTGTGTGCCTTCATCGCGGCAACGTAGGCGTCCGGAACGAAATGATGGTGAACATCGATGCGGAACGGCTTGCCGCCCGCCGTGCCGGCGCCCGCTGTACCCGTCCCCGCGGTCTGGCAGCCGGGAAACAGCGTGCCCGCGCCCAGCGCCGCGAGGCCCGTGAGAAATCGGCGTCGCGCAGCGAATGCCGCAGCAAATTGTTGGATTTCGGACTTCATTGGTCTCCTCCAGGCAATGTTGTTTTGTAGAAATTACAATCAGTCAGAGCGTAAGCGTATTACAAACCCGGGTCACCGGTCACCCGTCGCGCCTCACTGCGATTAGCGGACGCTCTGGAGCAGCAGCAGGAGCCCCCCGAGTATGGCGGCGCCGTTGAGCAGCATGAGCCGGAGCGTATTGCGCCGCGCCAGGTCCGTCGCGGTCCAGTAGCGGTGGAACAGCGCATTGGCCACGACCGTGAACACGATCAGGCACAGCACGCCGATGTCGGCGTGCCAGCCGGCGAGGACCAGCGCGCAGCCCGTGAACTGCAGCGCGATCCCGAACCAGAACGCCGCAGCGGGAAACGGCACGCCGAAACCGGTCAGGCGGTCGATGTGGTCCTTGATCCGCGCCGGTGTCAGATTGCACAGCCCCGCGATGACGAAGAACCCGACGATCAACAGCTTGCCCGCCGTGTCCAGCCACGCAGCCTCAGCCTGAATCATGAATGCGTGAATCGTGATTCGTGAGTCGTGAATCGACCCGGTTTTCGCTGGCGCGAAGTCCCCGTCACCATTATCTCGTCACCCGCACCTCGTCACTGGCCAGGATCAGCGCGAAAGGCTGTGGACGATCTGGCCGATCAGCTGGCCGCGGTCCGCGCCCGGCTTCGGCCGGAACTTCTGCGGGCGGCCGTTGAATACCTCGGCGACGTAGAGGTTGCCCTCGCTGTCCACGCTCATCTGGTGCACGCCCCAAAGCTGGCCGGGATAAGCGCCGAACGTGCCCCAGCCGTGCACCAGCTTGCCGCCCGGGTCGTACTTGAGAATCTTCTGCGTCATGCCGTCGGACACGGCGACATGGCCGTCCTTCGTCATCGCGACGTAGAACGGCGAGCGGATGTTGTTCCACTCCTCGACGTACTTGCCCTCGAGATCGAAGATCTGGATGCGCGAGTTGGAGCGGTCCGAGACGTAGACGCGCTGTTTGTCGACGTCGATCGCGATGCTGTGGACGAGGTCGAACTCGCCGGGCCCCTTGCCGGGCTTGCCCCACTGGAACAGGAATTTCCCGTCCTTGCTGTACTTCGCCACCCGGGTGTTGACGTAGCCGTCGGAAATGTAGAAATCGCCGTTCGGCAGGAACGCGACGTCGGTCGGCCGGTTGAAATGGTAGGCGTCGTTGCCGGACTTGCCCTTCTCGCCCAGCACCATCACCAGCTTCGAACCGTCGTTGGTGAACTTGAAGATCTGGTGCGCGCCGTCGTCGATCAGCCAGATGTGCCGCTCGGGATCGTACGGGTTGATGGTGACGCGGTGCGGCCGGACGAACTTGTCGTCGTGCTGCCGCCACGACTCGACCAGCTTGCCGTTGCGGTCGAACACCATCACGCAGTTCTGCCAGCGCGGCTTGCCCTGGGTCGCCGGCGGGCGCTTGGGCAATCCATCGGTGCCCGGCATCTCCTTCGCCGCCTGCAGCTCGCCGCGTCCGTAGACAAACACGCGGTCGGGCGATTCGGCCCAGATGCCCGCGGTGGAGCCCCAGCTCCAGCCGTCGCTGTACATCGCCTGCGGCCAGTTGGGCACGACCTCGTACGGTCCGGCTTCGTCCTCGCCGCCCTTTTGCTGCGCGACGGCGCATGCCGCCAGGACGACGAACATCAACGGCCACAGTTTCCAGCTCGGGTTACGCATGGTTCCTCCTTTATGCACGCAGTGACAGCCAGACACGCATTTGACTTCCGTCAGCCTCCCCGGAGGAACCGCGCGGGTCTCGATGCACAAGGCCAGCCCGCTTTAACGCTATCTTAACGCTACGTCCGCCGGTCGTCTCGCGTCACGGTGGCCCGATACCTGACTCCTTGATGATCTTGCGGTATTTCGTGAACGATATGCTACGCTCGCGCAACAAATAAGGTGTGGAGGATGTCATGCGGCCGTCACGCTTTTTCTTCCTGCTGGCCTGCCTCGTTTGCTGCACTGCGGCCGCGCAAACTTATCCCACGCGCCCGATCCGCATGATCGTGCCGCAGGCGCCGGGCAGCGCATCCGATACGGTCGCGCGCATCATTGCCGCCGAGCTCACGACCCGGCTGAAACAGCAAGTCGTGGTGGACAACCGCCCCGGCGGCGCCCTGCTGCTGGGGCTGGACCTGACCGCGAAAGCGCCTCCCGACGGCTACACCATCGGCTACGCCATGATCGGCGCGCTCGCGATCAGCCCGAACGTCGTGGAGAAACCGCCGCTCAACGTGCTGAAAGACTTGCAGCCCATCTCGCAAACGACGACCGGCCAGATGCTGCTCGCGACCGGGCCGGCGACGCCCTTCAAGAACGTCAAGGAAGTGATCGCCTACGCGAAGCAGAATCCGGACAAGCTCAACTACGCGTCTTCCGGCAACGGCACCCCGGGCCACGTCGGCTTCGAGCTGTTCAAGTTCATGACCGGGACCACCATCGCCCACGTGCCGTACAAGGGTGGCGCGGCCGGCATCACCGATCTCATGGCGGGCCGCGTGCAGCTGATGCTGGAGAGCACCAATTCCATTACGCCGTACGCGAAGGCGGGCCGCGTGCGCGGCCTCGCGGTGAGCGGGCCGAAGCGCTCGGAGGCGCTGCCCGATCTGCCGACACTAGCGGAAGCGGGCGTGCCGGGCTACGAAGCAACGACTTGGACCGGCATGGTCGCGCCGGTCGGCATGCCGCGCGCCGTCGTGCTGAAGCTCAACGCCGAGATCAACCAGATGATCGCCTCGCCCTCGTACCGGGAGAAAGTCGCCGCGATCGGCTCCGACCCCATGGGCAGCAGCACGCCCGAGCAGTTCGGCGAGTTCATCCGCAAGGAAAGCGCAAAGTGGGCTGATGTCATCAAGCGTTCCGGTGCGAAGATCGATTGAAACGTGACGAGTGACGTGTGCCGGTTGACTAAACACCGAAACAGGAGAAGTGAATGACTGCAGGAATTCCCGACAAGGCGGCGATACTCGCGAAACTGCCGGTGCGGCCGGACGAGGATCCGTTTGCCGTAACCATCGGCGGCTTCTACCGCCGCTGGTTCAACCTGATCGATGATCTCCAGCTCCTGATCGACACGGTCAAGACGCTGAAGGGAACCGAAGACGAGGACTGGGTGCCCGCGTGGAGCGCGGTCGCCGCGCGCTACGAGAAGGACGCCGAGGCGCTGCTGAAGAAGCGCAAGCGCACCGACGCGCGCAACGCCTTCCTCCAGGCGAAGTCGTTCTACAGCATCGCGCGCTTCCCGGCGCCGTACCACTCCGGCTCGGCGATCTGCCCGCCCGACATGAGCACGATCAAGGCGAAATCGTACCAGCGCTACCTCGATTGTTACCGGCGCGCGACCGCGCTGCTCGACAACCCGCCCGAGTTAGTGCGCGTCGCGCGCGGCGGCAAGGAAGCGACCGGCTACCTGCGGCTGCCGAAGAAAGCATCGAAATCAAAGAAGGTGCCCGCGGTGCTGGTGATGTGCGGCGGCGACATGTACAAGGAGGACCGCGAGAAATACGCGGAAGGCGCGCTCGCCGAAGGCATGGCGGCGCTGGTGGTGGATGCGCCGGGCACCGGTCAGACCACGTTCCCGCACGCGCCCGAGTCGGTGGTGGCATGGCAGGCGGCGCTCGATGTCCTCGCCAAGCGCCCGGAGATCGACGGCAAGCGCCTGGGCGCGTTCGGCGTCTCCCGCGGCGGATTGTGGGTGATGCGTCTCGCCGCGCACGATGCGCGCGTGAAGGGACTCATTTCCTGCGCGCCGGGCGGCGTCGGCCACTGGGGCACGCCGGAGGAGCGGGCGGAATGGCGCAAGGCCGCGGTGGAGCGCGCGAAGACGAACTGGTTCGGGCCGCGCGGCACGCGGCCGCCGCTGCACGAAATCACCGAGGACGAGCAGCGCAAGGAATTCCTGCGCTGGTCGCTCAAGGACAACGGGCTGCTCGGCAAGCTGACGATGCCGATGTACCTGGTGAACGGCAAGATGGACCACCTCACCCCCATCGGTAACCTCTACCTGCTGCTGGAAAGCGGCCCCCCGACCGGCCGCGTGGCGCGCGTCTATCCCGACGACGGCCACATCGCCGCGCGGAACGAAAAGGAATGGGCGCCGGCCGCCTGGCGCTGGCTGCGCGAGCAGCTGACCCGTTGAGGTAAATCAAGGAATGAAAGATGAAGCGGCGTCCCGGCGGATTCCGCCTGTTTCTTGAGCTGTTATTCCTGCATTGCTCCTTGACGGCCTTCGCGGCCGAAGACTGCGCGCATTGCCCGGAGATGGTGGTTATCCCGGCAGGGCAATTCCTGATGGGTGCGGCGCCGGGCGAGGAAGAGCGCGCGAATCTGGCCGAGGAATTTCGCAACCGCAGCCAGCCGCAGCGCTGGGTGAAAGTGAAGCGCTTTTCCGCCGGCAAGTTCGAAGTGACACGGGGCCAGTACCGGGTGTTCGCGGAGGCGGCCGGCCGAAACAGTGACGGGTGTTTCATCTGGAGTGGCACTGTGTTCGAGATGGATCCGGCGAAAGGCTGGCGCAATCCCGGCTATGCCCAGGACGATGCGCACCCCGTCACGTGCGTCAATTGGGCAGACGCCAGCGACTATGTGACGTGGCTAAGCCAACGCACCGGCAGGAAGTATCGCCTGCTGACCGAAGCCGAATGGGAATACGCAGCGAGAGCCGGCACCACGACCTCGCGCTTCTGGGGCGATGATGCAGGAGCGACCTGCGACTATGCCAATGGGGCCGATCGCTCTGCCGCAGCCCGGGTGCCCGGCGCGAATAACTGGCATTTCGCCAACTGCGATGATCGATATGCCTATACCGCCCCCGTGGGAAGTTTCCGTCCCAACGCCTTCGGCCTGTACGACATGCTGGGCAACGTCGAGGAGTGGACGCAGGACTGCTGGAACGGCAACTACCGTGGCGCGCCGGTCGATGGCGGCGCAGTGAACGCCGGCGATTGCGCCCTTCGCTCGGTGCGCGGCGGTTCCTGGGACGATGCTCCGATAGGTATACCCGTGGCGTATCGTGTCGGCAGTCCCACGACGGTCAGGGTCTACCGTCGCGGCTTCCGTGTTGCCGCTGACATGTAGGCGCGTCGCGCCACCAAGGATGAAGGATGAACGTGGAGGGAGCGAGCCGGGGATTCGAAGAATGTGCCTGCGCACATTCGAGCCGGTGAGCGCCTGATCCGCTGCAGCGGACCAGGCTCGCTTTACCCCGCGTCTTCGCGCGAACAATCAAGGTCCTTCCCTTTCACTATTGCCCGGTCAGAAAACCCGGGCACAACGAAAAACGGCGGCCAAGTGGCCGCCGTTTGTTTGAGTCGATCTTCCGAGCGGACAAAAGTGAAAGGGAGGGACTCAAATGTCACGCGCAAGCATGACGGTCATCCTTCCACGTTCATCCTTCATCCTTAAGCCATGCGCACGACGACTTTCCCAAGTTGCGCATTGGACTCGACGTAGGCCTTGGCCGCCGGCAGCTCGCTGAACGGGAATACCTTGTCGATCACGGGCGTGATCTTGCCCTCGGCGAAGCCGGGCAGCAGGTCGCGCGCGAAACCCTGCATCGCCTCCGCGCGCTGAGCCGCGGGAAACAGCGCGTTCGAGACACCGAATATCTGCAGGCGCTTGCCGTGCACGGTCTCGAGGTCGATCTGGGCCTTGTACGTGTTGTCGACGTAGCCGATGATCGCGAGCCGGCCCTGAATGGCGAGCGAGCGCACCAGGTCGGGAAATATGCTGCCGCCGATGAGGTTGAGCGCGAGATTGACGCCCTTGCCTCCGGTCGCCTCCAGCACTTTGTCGGCAAATCCGGGACCGGACGCCGCGATGCCGGTGTCGAGGCCGATCTGCTTCAGCTTGTCGAGCTTCTCCTTCGAGCGCGAAATGCCGATTACCTTCGCGCCGAGGTACTTGCCGGCCTGCACCGCAATCATGCCGACGCCGGAAGCCGCGCCTGCCACGAGCAGCGTCTCGCCCGACTTGAGCTTGCCGTACTGGCAGATGGCCTCGTAGGCCGTCACCGATACGATCGGCACCGCGGCCGCCTGTTCCCAGCTGAGACGCGCGGGCTTCGAAGTCCCCTGGACGGCGGACATGATGACGTATTCCGCAAATGAGCCGCGCGCGCGTCCGAGCACGGCGTCTCCGGGCTTGAAAGCGGTAACGCCCTCGCCCACCGCCTCCACTTCACCTGCGCAATCCCCGCCGGCGGGATGCGGCTCGTGCACCTGGTGCAGGCTGATGCTGGCCATGATCTCGCCGCGGTTGAGCGACGCGGCACGCACGCGCACCAGCAGCTCGCCCGCCTTGGGTTGCGGTTTCGGCACCTCGCGCTGTTCGTACGCGGTTTTGCCGTTGACGGATTTGATGTAGTAGCACTTCATATATTTTGATGAGGCGTGATGAGTGATAAGGGATAAGGGATAAGGCCACCGCAGTGCGGGAGTTTAACCCCTATCCCATATCCCCTATCCCGGCTCAGCTCTGCTTCCGTCGAAACTGTTCGACGGAAGCAGCGTAGCTTCCGTCGCGCAACTTGAGCGCTCTTGTGACGGCCTTGGTTGCGCCAAAGGTCTGGATGATGGCCGAATGCTTGCCGGCACCACCGATCACGGCGATCAGGATGTCCTCCGGCCGCTGCACCATGTAGACCGGCGCGTCCAGGCCGGCGCTGGCGAGCCGCTCTTTCCATGTGATGCGCAGGCGGCGTTCGATGTTCTCCTTCGAGAAACGCCCCATCGGCAGGTGCGCGTGCTCGTAGAGGAAGCGCTTGGCAGCGGCTTTGCTGAAGCCGCCGTCAGCCACGGTCTTCGCGTGCTCGGGCGCCAGCACGACCAGCGGCTGCGCCTCGTAGAAAACATCGTTGGTGCCGGTGTCGAGCATGGTGCCGGCAATCGTGGTGAGGATGCCTTCCGCCGTGATGCTCTCGTGGTCGTTTACGTTATGCGGACACTCGGCGCCGATCACGGTCACGGCACTCGCCTCGCGCGGCAGGCCGCGCTCCACATGCAGCGGTTCCCACGGGCTCTCCGCCTCGTTCTCCGCGGCCAGGTAGCTGAACTTCGACGGCGCGCCGAAGGTGGACATGTCGCCGGAGCCGGGAATCGCGCCGCCGATGTTCACCAGCGCGAGCCGGATCGCGCGCCCGATCGTGGCGTTAGCCTGCCAACCGGGCCCGAACGCGTTGTGGCCGGCGTTGATGTCGAGCTCCTTCGCCACTGGCCCGTTGACGACCACGAGTGGCGCGCACAGATGCGTCGTCGCCTGGATGGCGTAAAGGTTGAACGGCTCCTCGCACATCGCCTCGATCGCGAGCACCAGCAGCGGGAAATACTCGGGCCGGCAGCCCGCCATCACCGCGTTGGCGGCGAGGCGCAGCGGCGTCGCCTCGCCGTAGCGCGGCGCCATTTTGGCAACTGGCTGGTCCCACGGCCGGTCGCAGTAGGCGAGCATTTGCTCGACGCGCGCCGCCGTCGGCGGAATCAGCGGCAGCCCGTCGCTCCAGCCGCGCTCGCGCAAGAGCGCATTCACCGCGTCGAAATCGTCCTCGGCCTCGAGGCTCGCGCCCGGCGCCTGCAGGAGTTCAACGATGTTGTCGCTCATTGCAGTCCTTCAAATTACGGGAGGTCGTGAGACCGTGAGACCGTGAGACCGTGAGATCGTGAGGGCGGGAGAGCGAAAAACCCGAACAGTTCCTGCCTCTTTTCCATCTCCCGATCTCCCGTCTTTAATTGAACTTGCTCTTGATGATTTCCAGCACTTGGGGAATCGCGTGCCCGGCGCGCGCCTTGACGCCATCCAGGTCCTGCCCGCCCAGCGGATGCGGAATCAGCAGCAACGGCAGATCCGGCACGCCGAACACGCGCGACTGCGACTTCCCCAGCTTGAGGAAAGGCTCGGAGCAGATGACGGCGGTCACGAGGCCGCGCTTCCGGAGCTCACACATGTCGTGGACACTCCACGACGTGCACGAACCTCAGTCGGCCATTGCGCTGACGACGAAGTCCGCTTCCCGGGTCAGTTGGTCAAGAACGTCGGCCGGCGCCGGCAGACTCACGCTGCCCTTGCGCGTCATCACCACCGACGCGACCGGCATCGCGGCCTTCACGCCCTCCACGATGAAGCGCAGGAGGTGGTCGGCGTTGCCCTTGCTGTTGTCGAGCACACCCAAACGCAGACCGCCCTTGCCAGCCTTGCGGCTTGCGACCGCGCCAGCAGCCACGGGAACCGGCGCCTCCGGGACGACCAGTGTCACTTTTGCCATTGCCTTCTCCTTGGAATGCATCTCAATCCTAGCACCGTCTGCGGACAAGCAAAGGATGAAGGATGAACGTGGAAGGAGCGAGCCGGGGATTCGAAGAATGTGCCTGCGCACATTCGAGCCGGTGAGCGCCTGATCCGCTGCAGCGGATCAGGCTCGCTTTACCCCGCGCCTCCGCGTGTAGCCTTTTGCCCCTCCCTTTCACTCGCGTCCGGTCGGAAAGTCGTGCATTTCCGGCCGAAGTTAACGAGAGGACGGTACCTGATGTTGTCGCGGCGGAAGGAGCGACGGTCATCCTTCCACGTTCATCCTTCCGCCTTCGCTGGTATGACGATCTGGGTCTGGGTGACGATGGCGGCGATCTGCCCGTCGGGATTGCGGATCGTGGTCTGCCACACCATCGTGGTGCGGCCGATGTGCAGCGGAATCGATACGGCCCGCATGACTGGCCGCTCGCCCGCCCGGAAAAAATTGGTTTTCGATTCGAGCGTGCCGGTGCGGTAGCCGGCGGGAAGATTCGCGACGGTGCCGGCCGCGCCCATCACGTCCGCGAATGCCATCAGCGCGCCGCCGTTCACCCGCCCCGAACGATTGATGTGGATGGGCTTGACCCGCATCTCGGCCACGACCCGCTTCCGCGTGATCGAGACCGGCCGCACGCCGAGCGCGCGCGGCATGCCGCTCTTCAGCACCTGCACCGCCGCCGCGGGCCCGACACCCAATGCTTTACTTATATGCCCGCGCTTCTTGCCTGCTCTCATCAATTTTTACCCATTGCTGGCTGGATACTGGTTCAAGGTTCAAGGTCCAAGGTACAGCGCGAACGTCACCCGACTTTCCCTGAACCTTGTACCTTGAGCCTTACACTTGGTTCCCCGTCACTCGTCACACCATATAGAGAATGCCCGATTATCCATTGCACAGCCGCCGGCGGCAACGCACGCCATACTGTGGACTGCACGAGCCGTTTGCCGTCGAGGCGGCGCACGTTTCCGGTTGACCGCTCCGCGCCGCTGCGCTAACTTCGCGCGGAACCTCCGGCCGGCAGCATCACTGAAAAATCTCCGCCATGACCGCTACAACGATCAAGATCATCCCGGCGCCCGACCCGAATCCGGTCAAACCCAAGTACACGCCGCCGCCCCACGCTTGCGACGGCCACTGCCACATCTTCGGACCGGCAAAGCGCTTCCCGTACGCGCCCAACCGCACTTACGAGCCACCCGATTCTCCCAAGGAAAAGCTCGCGGCCCTGCACAAGCACCTCGGATTCACGCGCGCCGTGCTGGTGCAGGCGAGCTGCCATGGCACCGATAACAGCGCAATGCTCGACGCAATCGCTTCGTCCAGGGGCGCGTGGCGTGGCGTGGGCATGGTGGCGGCCAGCGTGACGGACCAGGAGTTGCACCGGCTGAACGCAGGCGGCGTGCGCGGCGTGCGCTTCAATTTTGTGAAGCACCTGGGCGGGATGCCCGAGATATCCATGGTGAACAAGATGGCCGAGCGCATTGCGCCGCTCGGCTGGCACCTGCAGCTGCATCTCGACGCCGAGAACATCGACGAGCTGCGCGATTTCCTGAACAGCCTGCGCGTGCCGTTCATCATCGATCATATGGGCCGCGTCTCGGCGGAGCATGGGACCGGGCAGCCGGCGTTCCGCCAGCTGCTCGCGCTCATGAAGGACAACGATCGCGCGTGGATCAAGGTGAGCGGTCCCGAGCGCGTGTCCGTGGCAGGCAAGCCGTTCTACGACGCGGTTCCGTTCGCGCAAGCGCTGATCGCCGCCGCGCCCGACCGGGTGATGTGGGGCACCGATTTCCCGCATCCCAATGTGAAATGGATGCCGAACGACGGCGAGCAGGTGGACCTGTTCGCGAAGATGTGCACGGACGACGCAACACGCAAGAAAATTCTCGTGGACAATCCCACCCGGCTCTACTGGCACATTTGACGGTCCCAATAAGTGACGGGCGATGAGTGACGAGACTCCCGCGGAGCGGGAAACTAACAGCCCCTGACTGCTGTCACACCCAACTCGTCACCCGTCACCCGTC
>Ga0137410_10001465_pt1 | contig 16236 bp, 15 predicted proteins | sample CZODoug1_16funga_FD_108878 | JGI IMG/M metagenome (GOLD analysis project Ga0137410, IMG submission 108878) | Vadose zone soil fungal communities from Angelo Coast Range Reserve, California, USA - CZODoug1_16fungal (Illumina Assembly) | ecosystem: Environmental > Terrestrial > Soil > Vadose zone... | reverse complement strand
TCTGTCTCATAGCGGTAACGGGATTCGAACCCGTGTTTGAGCCTTGAGAGGGCTCCGTCCTAGTCCCCTAGACGATACCGCCACGGCGGGAAAAATATCACTAGCCGCCCGCACGCCACGCAACCCGACGGTTGACCTCGGCCGGGTTCTGCTTACCCTTAACCGCGCCGTTGTCCCTCCAAGGAGCCAGCGAACGTGCCGCGAGCCGCCTCACACGAGACGCACCCCTACGAGGCCGTCTGGAAGGTCCTGTCCTACGGCCTTCCCGAAGCTCCGATCATTATCGCGGCGCTCATCTACACCCACACCGACTGGTTGCAGAGCCTGCTCAGCCGGCTCGCGCCGTTCTATCCGTACGCCGTGTTCGGTGCGGGCGTACTGCTGGGCTGGCGCTTTCACCGCAGCCGGCTGCTGTTCGCCTTGCTGCTGTTGACGCTGGCGGATCGCACGCTGCTGCATTTCGTGGTGGGACAGGGGCTGGCGCGGCACCCGGTCGTGCTCCAATCGATCGGCGTCCTGCTGCCGCTCAACCTGGCCGCCCTGGCGCTCAGCGCGGAGCGTGGCGTGCTCACACCGCCCGGGCTCGCGCGGTTTGCGCTCATCCTGGGACAGTTGGCGCTCGTGGCGGTCCTCGACCGCGAGGCCGCCGGGCCCACCGCCGCGCTGCTGCGCACGCACCTCTTGCCGCAATGGCTGTTCGCGTGGAGCTCGCTCGCCGACCCCGCCCTGCTCGCCTTCTTCGTCGCCGGGGGATTGGTGGCCGCGGCGCAGCTCATGTCGCCCACGCAAACGGGACGCTCGTTCGCCTGGGCCTTGCTGCCCGTATTCCTCGGCCTGTCCACGGTGCGCCCCGGGAATCCCGGATTCTCGACGTTCTATCTCGCCACCGGCGCGCTCATCCTCATCGTGGCAGTGGTAGAAGCCTCCTACCACATGGCCTACCAGGACAGCCTCACCGGGCTGCCCGCCCGCCGGGCCCTGAACGAAGCCCTGCTGCGGCTGGGCGGGCACTACACCGTGGCGATGCTCGACGTAGATCACTTCAAGCGCATCAACGACCACCACGGGCACGACGTCGGCGATCAGGTCCTCAAGATGATCGCCGCCAAGCTGGCGCAGGTGGGTGGGGGTGGAAAGGCCTACCGCTATGGCGGCGAGGAGTTCGCGGTGATCTTCGCCGGACGGGGCGCCGAGGAATGCCTGCCCGATTTGGAAGCGCTGCGCCAGACGGTCGAGGACACGCGCTTCATCCTGCGGGCCCGGTTCCGTTCGAAGAAGAAGAAGGAGAAGGTCTTGACCGACCGCGGCCCCGGGGAGCGCGTCCCGGTGACCATCAGCATCGGCATGGCGGAGAAGAACGAGCGCCACACCAAGTGGGATCAGGTGGTCAAGGCGGCTGACCGGGCGCTGTATCGAGCGAAGGAGGGCGGGCGGAACCAGGTACAGGCCTGACCACGGGCTCGGGTCGCGGTTGGCGCCACCGCTCGAAGTGCGGCTTCTCGACCAGGTGATAGAACGTGAGAATGGCAACCTGGTCGAACAGCGCGGCGACGAGTCCGAACGCCGACGATGCGGCGAGCGCCATGCCGTAGACCGGCAAATAACCAACCGTATACATCGGGTTCTTGAGCCAGCGATACGGACCAGCCGCCTTGTGGACCACCCGATCGGTGGGCGTGAAGAAGTTGCGCCAGTAGTAGCCGTCGCCCAACGTCGCGGCGGCCCACACCTTCGTCGCGACGCCCACCAGGGCGAGCACTGCGCCCACGGCGATCGTGAGACCGCGCGGTAACCCGAGGTGCAGCGTGTTCGCGCTCACGAAGCAGAGCACGCCGAGGCTGACCGCGTCATTCGCCATGACGAACGCCGCCACGCGACGGAACCGCCGGAATGCGACCTCGGCGCCGTAGCGGCCGGTGAGGTACCCAGTCCGCTCTTGGCGCCTGAGCGTGAGGCCGACGTACAGCACGTAGGCGAGCCGGCTCGCGAGGTGGTAGGCGAGCACGATCCAGATCATTCGAGTCCTCTCACGCTGGACGCAGCTGGTCTTTCACCGGAAGCTTCCGAATCCGCCGGCCGGTCGCCGCAAAGATGGCGTTGGTGACCGCGGGCATCACCGCCGACGTGCCGGGCTCGCCGACGCCGCCGGGTGGCTCCGTGCTCTTGACCAAATGGACTTGGACCACGGGCGCCTCGCTCAGCCGCAGCATCCGGTAGTCGTGGAAGTTGTGCTGCTCGACGCGGCCGTTCTTAATGGTGATCTCACCCCACAGCACCCCGGTGATCCCGAAGACGATGCCGCTTTCCATCTGGGCCTTCACGATGTCCGGATTCACCACGGTGCCGCAATCCACCGCGCACACCACCCGCTGGACGCGCACGTCGCCCTGCTTGGAGACGGTCACGTCCGCGACCTGAGCGACGTAGCTCCCGAAGGCGTGCAGCAGGGCAATCCCGCGCCCGCTTCCACCCGGCAGCGGCCGCCCCCCCTTCCAGCCGGCGCGCTCGGCCGCGAGCTCGAGCACCGCCTTGGCCCGCGGCGAGCCGTCCAGCAGCGCGCGCCGGTACTCGAACGGGTCCCGCTTGGCCACCGCCGCCAGCTCGTCGATGAAGCTCTCGACCACGAAAATGCTGCGCGTCGGCCCGACGCCGCGCCAGAACGCCGTGGGGATCCCGGGCGGCTCCTGCCGCACGTACTCGACCCGGATATTGGGGAGATCGTACGGAGGCTCCGCCGCCCCCTCCACCGCATCCGTGTCGAGACCCTTCACCGTGGCGATGATGCTGCCCAGGCCCAGGGCCCGGATCACCCGCAGGTTCTTCGGGAACAGCTCGCTCGACACGCGCGCGATGATGGACGATCCGGTGACCCGATGTGTCCACGCGATCGGCTTGCCTTGCGCGTCCAGGCCGGCGGCGATGCGGTCGTAATAATACGGCCGGTACATGTCGTGCTGGATGTCCTCTTCGCGGCTCCACACCACCTGCACGGGACCGTTGACCTGCTTGGCGACTTGCACGGCTCGGGTGATGAAGTCCACCTCGAGCCGCCGCCCGAAGCCTCCGCCCAGCAGATGGTTGTGCACCCGGACCTTGGATTTCGACAGACCGGTCACTTTCGCCGCGGCGTTCTGGGTGAAGGTCGGTACCTGGGTTCCCACCCAGACGTCGCAGCCATCAGGCTGGACGTGAACGGTGCAGTTCACCGGCTCCATGGTGGCGTGCGCCAGGAACGGCAGCTCGTAGATCGCCTCCACCTTCTGCGCCGCACCGGCCATCGCCCCGGCGGCGTCGCCCTGCTTGCGGGCGACCACGCCTGCCTTCTGCGACGCCGTTGCCAACTGCAGCACGATGTCGGCCGTCGAGAGGGTCGCGTTCGGCCCTTCATCCCAACGAATGTCGAGCGCGGCCAAGCCGCGCTTTGCCGCCCAGGTGTCGTCGGCGACCACCGCCACCGCGTCGTCGAGGCGCACCACCTGTTGCACGCCGGGGAGGGCCTTCGCCTTGGCGTCGTCGACGCTGGCAAGCTTGCCCCCGAACACCGGACATGCCGCCACCGCGGCGAACTTCATGCCGGGGAGCCGCACGTCGATCCCGAACCGCGCGGTCCCGTCGACCTTGTCCGGTGTATCGAGCCGCTTCAGCGGCGTGCCGATCAGCTTGAAATCCTTCGGGTCCTTGAGGGCGACGTCACCGGGCACCGGCAGGCGAGCCGCGCGGTCCACCAGGGCGCCGTACGTCAGGCTGCGGCCGGTCGGCCCGTGGATCACCGCTCCGTTCGCCGCGCGACACGAGCTCGGCTCGACCTGCCAGGTCTCCGCCGCGGCGGACACGAGCATGCTGCGCGCGGTGGCGCCGGCGCGGCGCAGCGGCTCCCAGTTGCCGCGCACCGACGTGGAGCCGCCGGTTTCCTGGACCCCGAACAGCGGCTCCGCATACAGCGCGTCGTCCGGAGGGGCGTGCTCGAGGTGCACCTGGCTCAGATCCACTTCCAGCTCTTCGGCCAGCAGCATCGGCATCGAGGTGTAGGTCCCCTGCCCCATTTCCACCTTGTGCATGACCAGCGTGACCCGACCGTCGGGGTCGATGCGGATGAAGCCGTTGGGCATGAAGTCGCGTGGGGGATCGCCGCCGACGAGGGCGGCGCCGACGCGCCCGGGCAGGGTGAAACCGACGAGCAGGCCGCCGCCGGCAGCGGCGCCCGCGCTCAGGAAGGTGCGGCGGGACAAAGTGTGCACGGTACTCGAAATTAACTCGCCGTGCGGGTTTGTGCTGCGGGCGAGAAGGGCGTCGCGACGTGGGGACACGTGTAGCGGGGGCTCCTTGTCGTGGCGGCAACCACAGGTCCTTCGGTCAGTGGTTATTGTACGGCGCGGCCGCACCTCTATTCGCAGCTCCTTCCAGGTAATCACGCGAGGGGAGGATGTATGAGCCTCAAACACAGCCCGCACATCTTCGTGACGGTGGGACGAGCCGTGACAAGCGCTGCCGTGCTTGTGGCAGTCATGTCGTGTCAGTTCGACCAACGATCCGTGCCGACCGGAGCAGGAGGTTCCCACGAGCCTCCCGGCTACGTCAGAATCGCCGATCACTCCTTCGCCGCCCTGCCCGGTGCGGGCCCACCGGGGGTGTGCACGGGAACCGGGCAGCTCGCCGGCTGTTGGTTTGTGTTCGACCCCAACGGAAACATCTCCGTCACGTCGGCGGCGGATGCACCGAAGAGCCCGTCCCAAGTGCTCCAGTTTCACTTTCCAATCAACCTCCCCCCCGGGACTGGACCCGGCCTCCTCCAAGGATGGGATGGCCCGGGCGAATCGACCAACACCGAGTATCGATCCATTTACGAGGCCAGCTGGGTGCGCGTGCCGACACCTGACTTCGAGATGCAACAGGTCGGAGTGAAATTCCTGGGCTATGTTGGGGTCGGTTTGAACGGCCGGAACCGCGTGGCCAACCAGATCTATTTCCTTTCCGACAATCCTGACGGCGTGACGCACGCGGTGTCGTCAGCGAGGGTCTCGGTGATCATTCAGGACGTCGGCGACCGACGCATGAACCAGAATGTGGACACGAATCGGGTGTTCACGTTCGGGGCGTGGCACCGGATGGAATACCTGATGACCTTGAACGACACCCTGAACAACGCGGCGGTTCCGAACGGAAGCCTACGCGTGTGGTGGGACAGCGTGTTGACTACTTCGTATGACGACATCGTTTGGCGCACGCCCGCCAACCCGTCGGGGTTCTGGGGCCGCCACTGGGCTCCCGTGTGGGGTGGAGCAGGAGGACCCAACCGGAGCCGGGAGGACTTCCTCCAGATCGACCACATCTACATCTCCGGGATCCAGTAGGGTTCGGGTGGGAAAGACAGCGCGCCGCGGCGGCCTGGAAGCCCCGCGGCGCTCTCGTCCCGGTCAGTTCGGGGCGTGCACCCTTGGACCGCCGTAGTCGCGGTTCCGGCCCAGCGTCGGGCCGGAGACGTTGAGCCCACCGCGGGTGTTGTCGATCGCCGCGATGAACTGACGAATCGAGCCCGGAAACGCCTCGGTCCGGCCGTTCTTGCCGAACGGATCGGTGAACCAGAACACGGGGCCGTCCGGGTTGTCGATCACGTTGTCATTGATGTCGACGACGCGCTCGACGCCGTTGAAGACCGAGCGCGGGTCGTCAAAGGTCACTCCCGGGATCGTTCCCGCACCCGTCGACTGGTCGCACTCCTCCCCCTGCGCTCGCGCGCCGGTGGGGGTGACCTCGTAGCAGACGTCCAGCGGCCGCCCCGTGATGTTGACGGCCGCGGGATCATAGAACCGACTCGGCAGGAAGACCTGGAAGTAGGGATTCAAGAACGCCAAACCGTGGCCGTCCGCCCGCTGCAGGCTGAGCCCTAGCTGCCAGCTTTCGTGGAGCACGCCGAAATCCGACCGCTGGCCGGGGGGCACGAGCACGAACCGGTCGATGCAGCTGCGATCGGGGATGATGCGCCGACCGCCCCCGGGCGGTGAGTTGGCGGGAGTCGCGGGCCCCACGGCGACCGTCACGCCGTCACAGGAGCGGTCGAACTGCCCGGGATCGCCGATCGCCGCGAGCAGGGTGATGTGCAGCTGGGTGCCGTCGGTGCAGCGAATGTGATACGCGAGCTCGTGCAGGTTGTTGGTGAACGCGTCCTTCGAGTGCGTGCCCTGGTGCAGCTTCGCGAGCACGTCGCAGCGGATCTCGAACAGCGACCCCGCCGCCGCGCTCCCGAACCGCATCAGCACGTTGTTCTCCCACTCGACTTTGTGGCCGAAGTGGTCTTCGTGACGGGGGTTCGCCGGATCGTAGACGTCGAGCTGCTCGTTGGCGTAACCGAACGGAATGGGGCCGACGGTCGCGTACAGCGCCGACCCGCGCGGGTCCCGCCCGTGATCGTGCCCGAACGAGCACCCGGTCACCGGATCGACCGGCGGGTGCCACGTCGGGTACAGCTTGCGATCCGGGCCGACCACCGAATAGCTGTTGTGGATCTCGGCCGTACAGTCGTCGCGCGGCCCGGGCGTCCATATCCCGTAGGACGCCGCGTTGCCGATCGGCGGGCCGTTGGTGAACGGGAGCAGGCTGTCACTGCAGGCCGCGGCCGCGAGGGCGATGAGCGCCGGCAAAGGTGAGGCTCGCAACATAGTACAACCTCCGTATCCAGCTTCGCCGCAGCGTGGGCTCCGGAGCGGTGATGACGGTCACCTCATCGCGGGGCGCGCGTCCTTAGGAATGGGCCACCCGCTATGACCCGCCTGGTGGTGCTGCTCGGCTCGCTCGTGGTGCTGGCGCTCGGTCGCGATCTCGCGGCCCAGCAGCAGCGCCAGGCGCGGGACGGCTTCTGGTTCGGTGCCGCGCTCGGGCGCGGCTGGGCGCACGTGTCGTGCGACATCTGCAAGGGGACATACCGCAGCGGTCTGTCCGGCGCGTTGCGTCTGGGCGGCGGCGTGAGCCGCAGCGTGCTGATCGGCGCCGAGGTGGCGGCGTGGTGGGCGACGATCGACTCGGGCACCGCCACGGTGCACCAGTCGCTGGCGGCGTTCGGCGCGGCGGCATACTGGTACCCGAGCCGGCGCCGACCGCTCTACTTGAAGCTCGGACTCGGCTTCCTCGCGCATCGTGCCGACGACGGCACGGACGTCATCACGTCCACGGCCATCGGGCCACAATTCGGTGTGGGATACGAATTGCCCGTCAGCCCGCACCTCCTGGTGAGCCCGTTCCTCAATGTGGGGTTCGGCATCGTCGCGGGATCCCTCAAGTTCAACGGGGGACAGGTTCAGAACAGCAGCCCCGGCGTCTCGCTGGCGCAGCTGGGGCTCGCGGTGACGTGGCATCAGGTACCGCTGCGCCGGACGGGGCGGTAGCCCGACCAGTGCCCAAAGGGGCCCACGCGGGCCCCTTCGTCTTCCTCATCTCGCTATGCTGAAGAACCGCTTGTCAGGGTAGGAACCCGCGAGCAAACCCTCCCGGGCAGACATCCGAATGGAAATTGACGTAGAAGCTGCCCGGGTCGTTGAGCAGCTCGGCCAGCGCCAGCTCCGCGGTGGCGAAGTGCGGGTTGGCGACAAACACGCCCTCGTGCTGCACGTCGATGTGCTCCTCGGTGAGCTTGAGATTCACGCCCACGGGGGTCGTGAGCCACCAGATGATCGGGCCAGAGGCCTGCCCCGGGGGCAGGTGATGGATGTGCCCGAACCGAACGCTCTCGCCGCCCTTGTTGTTGATGGTCACCGCTGCCTCGATCGTGCCGTCTTCCAGAATCTTGATCTGTGCATGCCCCTGCGATTCGGACGCGCAGGCCGGGAACTCAAGCTCCGAGCGCATTTGCGTGTTGAACACGACGGGCGGTACCAGCCCGCTCTGCACGCTCGCGCTCAACGAAGCGCTCCTGCGTATCCCGCTCGTCGGCGTCGGACCGCTGCATCCAGCAACGACGAGCGCTGCCATGTACACACCCCAGTGACGCATATGGCCTCCCGTGTGGCGAGTTGACCCGAAGGTAGGGAGTACTGCCTGAAACTACCGTCGGCCGCGCGAGGGGTCCAGCAAGGGGGGGCACCGGCGCGAACGCGGTTTTTGAGGAGCTGATGCGGTGGTCAGGCAGCCCGCAACGGCGGACCACTCCTATCCCAGTCGATGGCGTCGACAAACCGGCGTGGGGCGTCGTCGTACCCATAGAAGACTGTGCGGCGGATGCCGGCTTGACCTAACTGAAGCAGCAGGCCTGCACTGCGCGGCGACAGGTGGGTGTAGAGAACCACCGGGATGCCCCAATCGTGCGAGAACCGGGCGAGGTGTCGCGCGGGATCTCCGCGCCCGTCCGCGGCTGGATCCGCGATGATGGCAGAGGCTGATACGCGGGCCACGATTTGCTGCAACTCGGCCCACGTCGACGCAAAGCGCAGGTTCGCGCGCCCGCCGAGCGCGCGGAGCACTCGGTGCTCCATTACCGGTTCTGACACGAGCACCGCAACGATCATGGTCGGGAACCCGTTTACCCGCCGCGGCGTGAACGGCATGACCCGCCGTGTCTCGAGCCGTTTTGCCGGCCGCTCGCGCTCCACCGCCCTCGCCCGGCGCTCGTTCTGCCACGCCATCAACCTGTCCCGCCACGCCCAGGCTACGCCCACCAGCGAGCCGAGCAGCGACTGGAGCAGGATGTCTTGCAGTGGCGAAAGGTGATGCAAAGGGGCTGCCCTTGCCCAGCTCTAGTTCTGAGCCAGATATGCCTTTGCTTCCACGAGCTCAGGCCGCTCGGTATCAGCGTGGCTGCAGAGCGCCACGAGCTTCTCGTAGAATGCCCGCGCCGTTTGCCGATCGCTCGATCGCTCGGCCGCCGGGGTCTCACAGAAGGTGGCGATGGAGCTGACGGGTCACCTCACCGGATCAGTGTTCGACCGCTACAACATCACCGACGACCGTGACCGCCGGGACGCCGTGGCCAAGCTGGCGGCGGCAGCGCGGGACCGGCAGGTGTTGCCACTGAAACGGAAGGCGGCAGCAAAGTGAGCCCTGCGTGTTTAGATAGCATCTAGGTTTCGAATGTAGCGGCACGATGGGAAGTTCGAGCAGCCAAAGAAGACGTTCCCTTCATAACCTGGTTTTCTCGACTGTCTCTGGATTAGTCTACCGCCACACTTAGGACACTGCGTCGTACTCTCGAAACGTGCGTGAAGGTCCTGCACGTGTCGGTCCAAGGAAGCACTATTAGCGGACGACGTGTCGAGGACATTGAGCCGCGAGCAAATCGCGTCGAACTCTTCTGGGTTGAGTGCGATGTTCTCGTCGGAGCGAACATACGCGACGTGGTCCCCCACCAGCACGTTTGAGGGTAACGGCGTCATGAAGCGCGACCGCCGCGAGAATGCGACGACGGACGACAACATGGATCGAGGGACACCTAGATACGACTCGAGCGCCTTGATGTGGCGATAGTTCTGGCGATTCGGATTCTGGAATCGGTGCTTCTCACCATTCGCATAGACGGCTGTCCAATGCTCATCCTTTTCGCTGCCGTAGATCCACGCACCAAAATCCTTCTTCTCAATCACGAAGATGCCCGCAGGAGTTACCAAGACTTCATCAACCTCTGTCGTCCCTCTCTCGTCCTGAACGATGAGACCGACGTAACAGCGAAACCTGTCCGACGAGCGAGGTTCCCACGCCAGCCGCCGGCGACGCTTCTTATGTCCTACCGCCAGCCACTGAACAAAGAGGACGAGCAGTGCACCGAGAGCCGCGGCGACAAGGTAGGGAACCGTGTCCGCGCTGGTCAGTCTGCGAAGATCGAGCAGGTTCACAAATAGAATGTATCCCCCGGATGGAATCAGATCAGATCGAGGAAGAGGCCGACGAGCAAATGGGTGCGTGGGGGGTTCGAGCCAAAAGGCCGGGGCGAAACGTAATGGACGCAAATTGGACACAAAAACAAACGCGAGGGGCTGACCCTCGCGTGTAAGTCGTTGTGGTTTAAACAGGCCCGGCAGGAATCGAACCTGCAACCCCCGGTTTTGGAGACCGGTGCTCTACCAATTGAGCTACGGACCTACGAATTGATGCCTGCTGGAAGCTAGTAAGTCTGATTGCGACGCAACACCCTCCGCTCTGTTTCTCGGGAACCGGAACCACGACTGTGGGTGCTTCCATTGCCTCTATCACACACCCGCGGCGGGAATTAACGTTCGTGGCAGCAACCGGTGGCATGCCAATGGAACAAAGCAGTGCGGTGAAAGTCGAGATCCGGCGAAATGAGCGGGCGTTATCATCGGGAAGAGTTAGAAATCGCGCTGGATCCGAGCCATCCCGCCCACATCCTGCCGCCGCCACTGCCTGATCACAAAAGAGTGCTCGACGTTGGGTGCGGCGCCGGGCAGACTCTCATCGCCGCCTACGCGGACCGAGTGTCCTGTGGTCTCGATATTGACCGCGACGCTCTGAGGTTGGGCAGATCCTGGACGAATCGCGTCTGTTTCGTCTGCGGCAGAGCGGAAGCCTTGCCCTGGTCGAATGACCAGTTCGATATGGTGATTGCGCGGGTGTCGCTGGCTTACACAAACATCAACGCCAGCCTGAAAGAGATCCACCGCGTACTTACGAAGGGCGGGCAGCTGTGGATGACGCTCCACCCTTTTTCTATTCCCTGGAGACAGGCGAGGTCGAGCAACTATAAAGGGCGGATCTTCCTTGGGTATGTTGTGCTCAATAGCGCGCTTTTTCACCTCACAGGATGGCAAGTCCCCTTTCTCGGAAGGTATGAATCTTTTCAAACCGAGAGAGGCATCTCACGAGCATTGAGAAACAATGGGTTCGACCCTATCTCCATACAGAGGCGAACGCACTTTCTCGTTACCGCCACATCCGGATAATCAAGACCGATACGCCTCCGACCTACAGGGTGGCTGACGGGAATTGAACCCGCAACCTCTGGAGCCACAGTCCAGCGCTCTAACCGATTGAGCTACAGCCACCATGTGGTGCGACAACAGCTTACAACGGCGCGGTGTGGCCCGCTACTGCGAAACTTGCCGCTCGCCTAACTTAGCGGCGCGCTGCTCGACGCGGTACTCCACCCGTCCGCGCGGTGCCGCACCTCGCCCAGATGCCCGCAGGTCCGCTCATCATCGCCGTGCCCGTGTGGCCCGGCTCCTTCGCCACTCAACGAGGAGTCACAACTGTATGAGCAAGAAGAACACCGCAACGAGCAGAGTCGAGCGCCACAAGCCGATCCGCGGCGATTGCGCCTGAGCAGCTCGGCCCGCAGCTTAAGCGCGATCCGCTAGCCGGATTGAAGACAATAGCGCTGGCGGTTGAGGAGGTCTCACTCCATGGCTGCATCTAATCCCTTCGACACGCTTCTACAGATGGCCGGCGGCTACTGCGTGCCGCGTTGCCTGCACGCCGTCGCCAACCTTGGCGTGGCCGATGCCCTGGACGACACGCCTCAGACCGCGGTGACCTTGGCGGCGGCGACTGGGGCAGACGGTGCGGCGCTCGATCGAGTGCTCCGTCTTCTGTCCGCCTACGGCGTGTTCGAGCACCAGAACGGCCTGATCGCCCACACGCCGGCTTCCCGGTTGCTGCGTGCGGATCATCCGCAATCGATGCGCCCACTGGCGCGGATGTTCGGCCTACCCGCGCTCTGGGCGGTCGTGGGCGAGCTCGAGCAATCCATCCGGACCGGCGCACCGAGTGCCGACCGGGTGCTGGAAGGTGGGTTCTGGGGGTACCTGGCAGCGCACCCGGAGGAGAGCCGCATCTTCGATGACGCCATGACGGCCAAGGCGTACGGCCAGGTCGCCGGTGTGGTGGCAGCCTATGATTTTTCGGGGTTTGGCGTCATTGGAGACATTGGTGGTGGGCGAGGCCATCTGCTCCAGGCCGTGCTGGCCAGTGCGCCCAAGGCCTCCGGCATCCTGTTCGATCTGCCGCACGTCATAGAGCAAGCGGCCGCCGTCAGGTCGGACCGGCTGAGATTGCAGGCGGGCGATTTCTTTAAGGACGATCTGCCGAGCTGTGACGCGTATCTCATCATGGAAGTCATTCACGACTGGGACGACGCGGCATCACGCAAAATTCTGACGGCCGTACGGCGTGCGACGCCGAAGCACGGGAAAGTGCTCCTGATCGAGGCAATTGTGCCGGACGATCCCGGACCGAGCTGGCCGAAGACATTGGACATCGTGATGTTGACGATGAGCGGGTGCCAGCGAACACAGCGCGAGTATGCGGACCTTTTCAGGGGATGCGGGTTCGCCATGACTCGAGAGATCGACACTCGCGCGGGTGTCTCGATAATCGAAGCGGTTCCCGGCTAGACGGGCAACATCCGCATGGAGCCGGCACGCCCGCCCTTGAGGCTCCCGGCGTGCGGCCTAAGGCGCGCTTGAAGCTGGCGGGCGTCCCAGCGCTGCGCTTGGTACGGTATGTGAGGATTGAGGGGGACAAACGATAGGGAGGTGGCCCAACGGGCCGACAAGGTACCATGTCCGATATGTGGCACAGCCTCTGACGGTGGCTACAACATCGGCGACAGCACGGTGTTCAAGTGTCCGCAGTGTGAGGGCTATCGCTTGGCGGGGACCGTCATCGCGTTGTTTGAGAAGGGCACCTTGCGGAAGCCAGACCCGAAGGCGTTCCTGGACCTCGTGCGGCGCAAGCGCGGCAACTCCCGCGAGTATCCCCTCATAATCCCGGCGGACCTTGGCGGGTAAACTTTCCCGTCACTGTGCCGTACTTTGCCGGACCTAACGACGCGAGCACGTCGCACGCCGTCCTACGCGGTCACGGTTAGCTACAAAAGCGATGGCGCCGCATGTGTGTTGCGGCGCCACAGTCCAGCGCTCTAACCGATTGAGCTACAGCCACCACGCCGGAGAGAATCTAACGAATCACACGGTCGGCCAGAAGCGCTGAGCCAGCTCGGTAGTGCGTGGATCGGCCGGCACCGCCGCGCCATCGAGCGACGCAATCGGCACGATGCCCCTCACCGCGTTCGTGAGAAACAGGCTCTTGCCCGCGAGCGCCTGCTTGCGGTATCGGCCCTGATCCGCGCCCTTCACGAGCTCGAGCACGCGCGTCCGACCGACCCCCGGCAGAATCCCCAGGTCGAGCGCCGGGGTGCGCAACGCATCCCCATCCCACCAGAACACGGTCCACACGGTGCCTTCCGCCACCCACCCCTCCGGAGTGAGGAGCAGCGCGTCATCGGCTTCCGCCACCTCGGCCTCTCGGCCCGCATCGGTGAAGCAATCCCGCTCGGTGGTCTTGTGGGGATACGATTGATGCGGCTCGGATGCGGTGATCAAGGTCGGCGGTGCGAGCGGCGGCAGCTCGCGCACCGTCACACTGGCCCGGCCATCGCGCACTTCGAGACGCAACACCGCCTCTCCGGTCCCGGCGAACGGCTGCACCAGCGCGACGACATCCTGGGAAGATTTGGGAAGGCCGAGCTCGCCGAGCGCGCGCCCCAAACGAGCCAGATGCCGCTCGAGGAACGGGATACGCCCGTCGTGCACCCGCATGGTTTCGATGAGCCCGTAACCAGCCTTGTCCACGCCCTGCCCTTCCCCCTTCCCCTGCCTTTTACGGGTCGTCCCCCGCTTTCACCGGCAGCTCGAGCTTTTCCGCCCATTCCGTGAACGATCCGTCATACACGCGAACCCGCGGGTACCTCAACAGGTCGTGCAACGCGAAGTACACATGGCTCGACTCGAGTCCGCCATTACAGTAGGCGATGACCGTCTTGTCGGGGGTGATCCCCTGCCCTGCATAGCTCGCGCGCAGGTCATCCAGGGACTTCCACACGGTCGCGAAGTCCACCTTGGCCAGGTCACGCTGCCAGAAATGGCTGACCGCCCCGGGGATGTGCCCGCGCCGCAGCTGCGCCCCCGCGCGGCCGGCATACTGGTCGGGGTTACGCGCATCGACGATGACGACGTCCCGCGCCGTCAAGGAAGCCTTCACGTCATCGAGGGTCGCCCGGTCCGGCGTGAACGCGGCGGTCGTGAACACCGTAGGCTCGATCACCGGATAGCGGCGCGTGACCGTGCGGTTCTCGAGGCTCCACTTCCCGAACCCGCCGTCCAGCACATACACCGACGGTTGGCCCACTCCCTCGAGGATCCAGGCGAGATAGGTCGCGTCGATATCGCGCGTCTCCCCCGCGCTATAGATCACCACCGGCCGGTCCGGCCTGAGGCCGATCCGCGAGAACAACGCCGTATACGACACGAGGCCAAGCAGCTTGTTCGGCACGCCGCGCTCGGCGGCGCGCAGCTCCTCGGCGTGCAGGTATACCGCCCTGGGGATGTGCGACTCGAGATAGCGCGTGAAGTCGTCGCGGACGTCGATCACGCTCACGCTCGAGTCGCGCTGCACCAACAGCGAACCCAGCTCGGCGGTGGAGATCAGCCGCGGCGACTGTGCCAGCACGGCGAGACACACGAGTAGCATCGTCAAGGCTCCAATCCCATGATTTCCTTTTCGACCTCGAGATATACCCGATTCGCGTTGCGGCGCTCGCGCGATCGGAGTGACACCGGGCGCCCCTCGTCGGCCGGCGGAAGCGAGTCGAGCGCCCGGTTGAGGGAGCGGTGCCGCTCGATCGCGCCGCGCATCGCGGCGCGCAGCCGTACCATGTAGTCGCGCGTCCGGCCGATCAGCGCCTGGGGTTCGGCGGGAATCGCGCCATGGCCGGGCACCGCGATCCGCGGCGCGAGGGCCGCGAGCGTATCGAGCGCGGCCACGACCCCCTTGGCGCTGCCGTCTACCACCATGGTCACGCCGTCCTCGATGAGCAAATCGCCGGCGAACAGCACGCGCTCGTTGGGCAGCCACACGATCACGTCTCCCGCCGTGTGCGCCCCTCCCGGGCCGCGCCACGGGTGCGAGATCACGATCGTCTTCCCGCCGAGCCGCAGCGTATCGGCTGTCACCACGGCTCGATCGGGCATGTCGCCGTAGGCGAAACCCGCCATCTGCTGCTTCCCGACCACCAGCGTCCACGCCGATTCGGCCGCCTCGCGGCTCTGCTCGTCCACGCCGGTCGAGACGTCGGGATGCGCGATCACCCGAGCGCCGGCCCGGCGCAGGGCCACTGCACCGAAGTGATGATCGGGGTGGTGGTGCGTCAGAACCAGCCAGCGGATGGGCTCGCGGGTGACCGAACGGACCGCGCGCACCAGCCGCTCCCCCTGCGCGGGGCTGGCGAGCGCATCGATCACCACGACGCCGTCGCCGGTCACGATGAAGCCGGCGTTGGGTCGTCCCTCAGAGCCCCTCCCCGTGTCACCCAGAACCACGTAGACCCCGGGAGCCATCGCGCGAAGGGGCAGACGTTCGGGAAGTTGTGAGAGCTGAAACAGCAGGAAGGGAGTTAAATGAAGCGTATGTCGACCGACTGCTGGAAGACGCCGCCCTTATTGTCCTTCCACGTGAACGTGAGCGCCGCTTCGCGGTCCGCGCGCAAGGAAAACTCCACAAACGGGTCGCGGCTGACGCCGGAGGTCCAGACGAAATGTGCCGCCTCCTGGTCACCGTACATCACGCTCACGTCATTGATGAAGTGGGCGGGGATCGGCTTCCCCTCGGGGTCGCGGAACAGTCCCGTGGCCATCGGGTGCTCGACCAGCGCGCGGACATCGATCACATCGCCCCGGCGAATGCCGGTGGGGACGAGGATGCGCGCGGCGCCGAGCTCGGCAGGCATATCAGCCGCACGCGTTGACGGTGACACGCACGTCGGCCGCGGCGCTCCACAGCGCGCCGTCCGATGTTTCGACGATCGCTCGAATAGGCGACGTCATCCGCATCTTGATCCGCGTGCTCACGAACGCCTGGCCGATCTGCGGCGTGAGCCGGAACTCGGCGAGGTGGATATCGGGGTTGTTGTCCACCAACAGGTGAATCCCCTTCACGTAGCCGTCGGCGGACATCGGCAGGTCGGACTCGATCATCACCGGCACGACGCGCCCGTCGGCCGCCACCGTGGGCACATCCAGCTGGACGTGGCCGGCCTGAATCGACCGGTCGCCGAACAGCTGCTTCAGGACCTGCTGCACCTTCCACGGGACGTCGTCCGCCGACCGGGGCCGCACGAGCGCGGCCAGGCGACGCGCGGCGAGGGCGAGAAACGCGAGACCGGACGCGTGAAGGAAGGAGCGGCGCGACAAACCCGACATACGGTCACAAGAATAGGAAGCCCCCAACGGCCCGGCAAGTTTG
>Ga0137410_10001464_pt1 | contig 16239 bp, 16 predicted proteins | sample CZODoug1_16funga_FD_108878 | JGI IMG/M metagenome (GOLD analysis project Ga0137410, IMG submission 108878) | Vadose zone soil fungal communities from Angelo Coast Range Reserve, California, USA - CZODoug1_16fungal (Illumina Assembly) | ecosystem: Environmental > Terrestrial > Soil > Vadose zone... | reverse complement strand
TTCGTTTGATCACGCGGCGCTTCGACCTCGACGTATTGCCCGGGATCACGGCGCGCGATAAGGGACTTGCCGCGCATGGCGCGCCGCCGATGGGCGACCTGACCAACGCGCTCGACCTGACCAAGTAGCATCCAGCTGGTGGTAGCGGTCGCACGGCGGGGTCAGGAGAGCCGGCGGGCAACCGAAGAACACAGTTGCCCGCCGGCTCTCCTGGCCCCACCAGTGCGAACACTGGCGTCGGTCGGCAGACGGTGCCGATTGCGACGGGCGGGCCGTTGTAGAGCGGCCCAGCGCGAAAGGTCTGGGGGTAGGGAGAGCCTGCGGGCAACTGTATCCTTCGTTGCCCGCAGGCTCTCCCTACCCCCAGACCCCTACGAGCCGCTCAATCTTCCGCGCGAATCATTTCGACTTGGGCTTAGTGTCCGACTGCGCGGGTGGCGCCGCGGGCGCTCCGCTCGATTTGACGCTCAGCAACTCGACCTCGAATATCAACAGCGAACCGCCGGGAATCCCGGGCTTCGGACTCACGCCATAGGCGAGCTCCGGGGGCACGAACAGCTGCCATTTGGCGCCGGGCTTCATCAGCACCAGCGCCTCTTGCCAGCCTGGGATCACGCCGTTCACCGTGAATGTCGCCGGCGCACCGTGCGCGTATGTGCTGTCGAATTCCGAGCCATCGAGCAGTTTGCCGCGATACTGTACCGTTACCGCATCGGTGGGCGCGACCGCGGCAGCCTTGCGGTCTCCCGGCAGAATGACTTTGTATTCCAGGCCCGAGGCCGTGGTCGTGACGCCTTTCTCGCGCCCGTTGCGCGCCAGAAAATCCTTCGCCGCCGCCTGGTTGCGCACGACCATGGTCTCCATCACTGAGTGCACGAAATCCTGGACCTGCTGCCGATCGGCCGGGGTGCTTCGCTTGCCTTGCAAGCCGTCCTTCAATCCGCGCGCAATGGCATCGATACTCACCTGGTCGCTGATCCCCACGCCATGCATCTGCTCACCGAAGGTCAGTCCGAACGAGTAGCTAATCTGGTCGGTGTTCTGCGCAGCCGCCGGATCGGCGGGAGACGAGTTCGCGGGCGGCGGCGCGGCCGGCGCAGTAGAGGGGGTTTGGGCGCCGACAAGGGGCGCGGCTGCAACCATGGCCCACGCAAGGCCGACCTCACGCAGAATTCCGATGCGGGTTTGTTTCATGGCGCGACGATACGCCACTCAGGGTTGCAAAGGCCAGCGCGACATCAGGCTCCGAGGGAGCCGCGCCGGATCACCGCCATGGTCAAGCGCGAAGTACAGACCAATTTACCCGTCTCGTTCACGATCTCGATGATCCAGACCTGGGTGCGCCCTCCCAGGTGAACGGGCCGCGCAGTCCCGGTGACGATCCCCGTATGCGCGGGCCGCACGTGATTGGCGTTGATCTCCTGGCCCACGCACTGGTATTGCGCGGCGTCGACGCACATGGTCGCACCCGTGCTTCCCAGGGTTTCGGCGAGCGCCACCGAAGCGCCGCCGTGCAGTACTCCGTACGGCTGGCGAGTCCGCCCGTCGACCGGCATGGTGGCACGAATGAAGTCATCGCTGATTTCGGTGAACAGGATTCCGAGGTGTTCGACCATGGTTCCTGCACTGCCGGAATTCAACTCTGCCAGCGATCGCAAGCTCCGCCACAGGGTCATTGGGAATCCTTGAGCTTGGCGGCCACGCGGCGATAGGCCTCGCGAAACGGAATTCCTTCCTTGGCCACCAAGGCATTCGCCGCGGCCGCGGCATGGATACCGGGATCGAGCCGAATGTTCTCCGGCCGGAACGTCACCCCGTCGAGAGCGCTCGGCAGAATGTCCAGCGTCTGCAGGCAGGAGTCGATGCCGCGGAACAAGGGTGGCTTGATCAGCTGCAAATCGCGGTGATAACCCGAGGTCAGCTTCTGCGTGATCCCGAGCACTTCGTTGAGCGCCGCATGCGCAACCGAGCTGCGGCCGCGCACCAGTTCAAAGACGTCCGGATTGCGCTTTTGCGGCATGATCGAGGAGCCCGTCGTGAAGGCCGCCGGAAGCGCCACGAAACCGAATTCTCGAGTGTAGAAGAGCATCAAGTCGGCCGCGAGGCGTCCCATGTCCTGCGCGAGCAGAGTGATTTCGAACAACAATTGTGCCTCGGCCTTGCCGCGGGAGAGCTGCACCGCCGTCACCGGCTCTTGAGTGACCGAAAATCCGAGACGCCGCCGCGTCTCCTCGCGGCTGAGCTCGAGGTTCGGGGTCCCGTAGCCGGCCGCGGATCCCAGAGGGTTCTTGCCGATGCGCCTCTGCGTGAGCTCGAGACCTTCGGCATCGTCGCGAAGTTCCGCCGCGAACCCTTCCGCCCACAGCGCGACGCTGCTCGGCATGGCCTGCTGCATATGGGTGTAGCCGGGGAGCACCATCGCGCCGTGCCGCGCAGCCAGCGCATCGAGGGCGTCCGCCACCGCCGCCGCGCCGCGCCGCAATTCTTCCGCGGCATCGCGCAAGTACAGGCGCAGAGCGGCGAGCACCTGATCGTTGCGTGAACGGCCGGCATGCAAGCGTCCGCCGGCGGCGCCGATGCGCGCCGTCAGCAGATTCTCGATCGCCGTCTGGCAGTCCTCCTGCTCGAGCGAGACGCGCCAAGCTCCGCGCGCATGTTCTTCGCCGATGGCCGTCAAGGCATCTCGAATCAATCCCAGGTCCTCCGCCGACAACAATCCCTGAGCCGCCAGCATGTCCGCGTGGGCGATGGAGGCTTGAATGTCGTAGCGGACCAGGCGGTTGTCCAGAATATAGTCGTCCCCGGCGGTGAAGCCGAGCACTCGTGCGTCGAGCGGAGTTCCCTTGTCCCAGAGTCGCGTCATTGCAGTGGCCGTGGCCTAAGCGAAGTCGCCATGAATCTCAAGCGCCCGACGCGCTCAGTTGTTCCGCCGGGGTCAAGGCCGTGAGATCCGCCACCACCAGAGTGCCGGTTCCCTCATTCGTGAAGATCTCCGCGAGTAAGCTATCGGCGGACTTGTAGCTGATGACGTGTACTCGGCGCACGCCGCCGCGAATCGCGTTCTCGATCGCAGCCGCCTTGGGCAGCATGCCGTCCTTGAGCGCCCCCTCGTCGCGCAGCCGCTTCAAACCCTTGATGTCCGTGTAGGAAACCACCGAGCTCGGATCCTCGGCGCGCTCGAGAATTCCCTGGGCGCCGGTGCACAGCACGAGTTTTTCCGCCGACAAGGCGCCGCCGATGGCGGCGGCCACTGTGTCGGCGTTGATATTGAGCAATATGCCGTTCGAGTCCGCCGACAGCGGACTCACGACGGGCATCAGGCCGTCCTCGAGCAGTTTGTTGACGACCGCGACGTTGACAGAGTCGATATTGCCCACGAAGCCGTAATCCACCGTCTCGCTCGAACCTTCCGTGCGCACCGGCGGGCGTTTGTGCGCGCGAATCAGGCCCGCATCGACCCCGCTCAAACCGATCGCTTCGATGTCGAGCTCCCGGCAGATCGCGAGAATGCGCGTGTTGATCAAGCCGTTCAGCACCATGGCGGTCACGTCGATCGATTTCTGATCCGTGACGCGCCGGCCGTTGACCATCCTGGTTTCCAACCCCAACGTCGCTTGCAGGTTGTCCAGCTGCGGACCGCCGCCGTGGACCAGCACGGTCTTGATGCCCACCTGGTGCAGAATCGCCACTTGCTCGATCAAAGCGCGCGTCGACATCTCGTCGCTGAATACCGCGCCGCCCGCCTTGATGACGAAGACCTTGTTCTTGTACATGCGGATGTACGGCGCCGCGCTCTTGAGCGCTCGCACCGCGACGGAAGGGTCAGGTCGACTCATGATCATGAGAATACTCCGAAACGGCAGCCGATCAGGCCAGCATGCGATGCAGAACGGCCATCTGCACCGCCAGACGATTGAAGGCCTCGCGTTTGACCACCGCGCGCGGGCCGTCCAGAACTTCATCGGCGACCGCGACATTGCGGCGCACCGGCAGGCAATGCATGAGTTTGGCGTCGGGCAATGCACCCGCGAACCATCGCTCGCGCACGCACCAATCGGAGAGATCGGCGCGCAGCCGCGAGTCCGCCTCGGTGTCGCCGTAGTACGTGGTGGTACCCCACTCCTTCGCATACAGCACGCTCGCGCCGGCGAGGGCTGCGGTGCGATCGGAGGTCTCGGTGAGCGAGCCGCCGGCGGCGGCCGCGGCTGAGCGCGCGACGGTCATGATTTGCGGCGGCAGGGCGAAGCCATCCGGACGCAGCACCACCACCTCCATGCCGCGCATGGCCGCCATGTGCATGGCGGCCGCGGGCACGGCCAAGGGCAGCGCCTTCGGATGGTAGACCCAGCTCAGGACGAACTTGGCTCGCTGCGGTACCTTGAGTTCATCCATCGTGCGCCAGTCGGCCAGTGCCTGGCAGGGATGATTCATCGCCGATTCCATGTTGATCAGCGGTTTGTCGCAAAGCTCGTCGATCATTCCGAACAGGGATTCGCCAATGTCCTGCTCGAGATTCTTGCCCTCGGCGAAGGCGCGCACGCCCAGCGCATCGCAATACGACGCCAGCACCGGTATGCCTTCGCGGATATGTTCGGCGGCCGCGCCCTTCATGATGGCGCCCTGCCGAGTCTCGAGCTGCCACGTGCCCTGGCCCGGAGTGATCACGAAGGAGCTGCCGCCGAGGCGCGCCATTCCGGCTTGGAATGACGCCAGAGTGCGCAGCGAGGGATTGAAGAACACCAACCCCAGGATCTTGCCCGCGAGCGCCCGCGGATCCGGTTTATCTTGCAAGGCCTGGGCGAGCGCGAGCAGATCCAGAACCTGCTCGCGGCTGAAATCGGCCAGATTGAGGAAGCGCTTCATGCGGATATTTTCGCCAAGGCGTCGCTCAGCTGATCCACATGGCCCTCGTTCAAGATGTACGCCGGCAGCAGGCGCAGGATGTGCGGATCCGCGCTGGTGCCGGTGAGTATGTTCTTGGCGAGCAGCGCCGACTGCACCTCCTTGGCCGGTCGGGAAGTCTTCAGACCCAGAAGGAATCCCGCGCCCTGTACACCGGTGACCGGGCCAATGACGCAGCTGGAGCGAATATAGGCCGAGACCTGGCGCACGTTCGCGAGCAGCGACTCGGACTCGATGGTGTCGATCACCGCTTCGGCCACGGCACAAGCCATGGGGCCGCCGCCGAAGGTCGTACCCATGTCGTCGTACTTGAGCTGCCCCGCGATGCGTCGCGACAACAGCAGGGCCGATACGGGAAACCCGTTGCCCAAGGCCTTGGCGGCGGTGATCATGTCCGGAGTGACGCCGTAGAAATTCGCGGCAAAGGGTGCTCCGGTGCGGCCGGTTCCGCATTGCACTTCGTCGAATATCAGCAACGCGCCGACCTCATCGCAGCGCCGACGCAGCGCCTGCAACATCGGCTTGCCCACATCGTAGGCGCCGCCCACGCCCTGCACCGGTTCGGCGATCACCGCGGCCGTATCCCGGTCGACGAATTGATCGACGGCGGCGGGATCGTCGCGCGGCGTGAATCTCACGTCGAAAGGCGTGCGCGGAAAACCGTACCATTTTTCGAGCGCGCCCCACGTCACGGCGCCGGCCGCGGCGGTTCGGCCGTGCCAGCCCTGTACCAGTGCCACGATCTTGCTGCGGCCGGTCAGCTTGAAGGCGAGCTTCAGCGCATTTTCATTGGCTTCGGCGCCGCTGTTGATCCAAAACACCGTATCGAGACCAAGCCCCACGAACTTGGCCAAGCGGGCGGCGGCGCGCTCGCGGATTACCATGGGCAGCGCGTTGGTCTGAAAGGCCATTTGCCGAGCCTGGCGCTCGAGCGCGGCCAGCCAGCGTGAATGACCGTAACCCAAGCCGGCGACCGCATGCCCGCCGTAGAAATCCAGGATCTTGCGGCCGTCGCGCGCGTGCAGCCAGACGCCCTCCCCGTGGGCCACCTCGATGGGATATTGCGCAAACACTTGCGCCAGGTGGCTGGAGAGAGCCTGGGTCGTCACAGTTGTCAGAGGTGTCGCCATTTGAATTGCTTACCGCGTTTGTCGCTGTTGTCTGCCGTGTCGTGGTTCCGTGCGCCTCAAGTCCATCCGGGCGCCGGGGTCGTGAGGCCGGTGGTCTCGGCAAGACCCAATAAGCGATTCATCCATTGCATGGCGCCGCCGGCGGCGCCTTTGTTGAGATTGTCGACCACCGACATGACAGCGATGGAGTTACCGTTGGTCACCGCGCTCAAATTCGAATAATTGCTGGTCGCCACATCCTTGACGCGCGGTGCGGTGTCGCTGACGCGCACGAAAGGACAGTCCTTGTAGTACGACCGGAGCGCCTCCAGCGCCTGCGCCGTGCCCAGCGGCTTCTTGAGACTGGCCTGCACGGTGACATGGATGCCGCGCGCGAAGGGACCGGAGTGCGGCACGAAATTGAGCTCCGCTTCGAGACCCGTGGCCAGTTTCGCGCAGGCGATGATTTCCGGCACATGTCGATGACTCAAGGCACCGTAGGTATAGAGATCGCTGTGCCGGTGCGGATGATGAGTGCCTTCGATCGGTTTGCGGCCGGAACCGGTGCTGCCGGTGATGCCGGTGACGAACAGGCGCATATCCGTCAGCCCCAGCGCCAGCAGCGGCACGCTCGCGAGCAGCGTCGCGGTTGCGAAGCATCCGGGATGCGCGACATGCGGTGTCGGCGATTTTTGCAAATGCTCCGGAACGGCACAGGTAAATTCACGAATTCTTTCCGGCGCGCCATGGGCGTGCTTGTACACCGCCTCATAGGCGGCGGAACTCGAGTAGCGGAAGTCGGCCGAGATATCCACGCAGTGCACCCGTGTGCCCGCCGCCTCGGCCGCCGTCAGCAGACGATCGATGATGGCCGCGGCGACGCCATGGGGTGCGGCGGAGAACAACGCGCAGCGCGGCATGCGCCGCACGACGGTCTCGATCTCGTCGAGATCGGCGAATTTGAGATCCGGATAGGCGCTGCGCAAATGCGCGAATGCGCCGGCGACCGGAGCACCGGGCTGACTATCCGACAGAATGGCGGCGACGGAAAGCTGCGGATGCCCCGCGATCAGGCGCAGCAGCTCTCCGGCCACATAGCCGGTGCCGCCCAGTACGATCGCGGGGGTGGGGCCGTTCATTCGCCGGCTACTTTGGATTCACGCACGTGGCTCAAGCCCAGCCAAGTGATGATGTGGTCGCCGAGATCCGCGGGATTGCTGATGGCATTGAACGCCTGGACGTTCATCTGCTCACGGATGATCTCGATCCCCACTTGATTGTCCGTCGCGGGACCGGTGACGACGCAAGGCTCGATGCCGAAGCGCTCGCGCAACAACTTGACGCCGCCCCAGGCGGCGACCGGATCGTTGGCCGACAACGCCACCGCGGTCAACGCCTGCTTGATGTCCGCCTGACGCAGAATCGATTCCACACCATACGTCCCCAAGAGTCCGTCGCCCAATTCGAACACGATGACATCCGGCTGGCCGGTGGCCATTTCCGTCAGCATGGTGCGGGTCAACGCCGGACCGCATTTCTCGGTCGTGGTCACGATCCCTAAGTCGGTAAAAATCATGGTACGCCGCGCGCCCGAGTCCTCGAACGCCAGGACGTCACGGCGCAGCGAGACGCCGGTCGCTTTGAAGGCATCCACGATCAGTCCGCGATGGCGCATGCGCGCGATAATGGCGGAGGCCGCCGCGGTCTTGCCCGCCTCCATGCAGGTGCCGGCCAGCGCCACCACCGGTACGCCGCGCACGTCGAGCGCGGCGTCGTAGTCCAGCGCCTTGTAGCCCACCTTGGCGGGCACGCCGATGCGCTCGCCCAGATACGGAAAGGTCAATACGGCGCCGAGGACTTTACAGTCGAAAGGCTTGCCCTTGTCGGGCGTTGCGGAGTCGCAGATGCCGAGGACGCCGCCGATATTCAGCATTTGAATCACATCGCCGGGTTTGAGCGTCTCCGGAATGTGGCCCGAGTAGCCGAACAAGGCCTTGCGATGACCCAATGCGCCGACCACCACATCCCCGCGTGCCACCTTCGCCATGCGGCCGCTGGTCAGCTCCAGTGTGTTGTAGGTTGACTTGTTGTTGAGGATCTCGACCACGACAACCAAGCCCTCCTCGCAGGGAATGTCCGCTGCGATGCGGATCTCGTGCGACAGGCCACAGGCCTGCGTCACTGAGGCGATTTTATCGACGACCACGGTGCGCATGCCGCTCATGACTTCCCCGCCCGCGCCTGCGCATTGGTTCCGGCACGCTGGTAGAACACGCCGGTCAGGGCCAGCATCTTCGAATACCCCAACGCATCGGTCGGCGTCCACTCACCGGCGGATTCCCCGTAGACGCCTTTCGATGCCGCCATCAGCGAATAGGGCGACGCGACGCCTTCCACGAACGCGGAACCCGGCCGGAACAGAACCTTGACCTCGCCGCTGACGCGCGCCTGAGAGGACAGCAACAGCGCCTCGATATCCCGGCACACCGGATCCAAGTGTTGTCCTTCGTGCACCAGGTCGCCATAGGGTTGCGCCACGGAGTCCTTGATGCGCGCCTGCTTGCCCGTCAGCACCAACTTTTCCAGCTCCCGATGAGCTGTCAGCAGCACGTCGGCCGCAGGGGCCTCGAACGCGACCCGCCCCTTGGTGCCGATCACGGTGTCGCCCAAATGGATGCCGCGTCCAATGCCGAAGGTACCGGCCAACGCCTCCAATTTCTCGATGATGGCGACGGCAGACAATGCGGCGCCGTCGAGACTGACCGGAACTCCCTGGTTGAAACCGATCGAATGGCGCTCAGGCAGACGCGGCGCCGAGAATGCGTTCTTGGAGAGTACCCACGCCTCCTCCGGAATGCTGCCCTCCGACGTCAATGTCTCCTTGCCGCCGATGGTGACGCCCCAGAGTCCGCGGTTCACCGAGTACGCCGCGCCGAAGGGTGGAACCGGCAGATGATGATCTTCGAGATACTTGAGCTGTTCCGGCCGCTTGAACGCCCGGTCGCGAACCGGCGCGATGATCTCGAGGTCCGGCGCCAAGGTGCGCAACGCCACTTCGAAGCGCACTTGATCGTTGCCCGCGGCCGTGCAGCCATGCGCGACCATCGTGGTTTTCAGCGAGAGCGCCATCTGTGCGATCGTCTGCGCCTGCAGCACGCGCTCGGCGCCGACGCACAGCGGGTATACCCCACCGCGGCGCACATTGCCCATGAGCAGATATTGGAGCACCTGGTCGAAATAGGCGGTGCGTGCATCGATGAGATGATGTTCGATGGCGCCCAGCTGCACCGAGCGCTCGGCCAAGGACTTTGCAGCGGCCTCGTCGATGCCGCCGGTGTCGACGGTCACCGTGATCACCGGCCGCTGATAGGTGTCCTTGAGCCAGGGGACGCAGAAGGATGTGTCGAGGCCGCCGGAAAATGCCAAAAGTATGGGCTTGGCGCCCTGCCTTGAAGTCGATGTCATGGGGTTTTAGCGTCCGAAGATGGCGAGAAGGCGGTCGGCCAGTTTGCGCTGGTCGCGCGCGCCGGCCGTGGCGATGAAGATGGTGTCATCGCCGGACAGGGTGCCGATGACCTCCGGCCATCGAGCGGTGTCGATGGCGACGGCCACGCTTTGCGCCGAGCCCACGGTCGTTTTCAACACCGTCAGATTCGTGCCGGCGGTCAAACGAGCGTTGACGAACTGCTTTAGGGTCGAAAAATCGCTCTTGGGTGGAGCGGCGGTATCGGGCAGCACATAGCGATCACCCATTTTAGCCACCCCCAGTTCGCGCAGATCCCGGCTGACGCTCGATTGGGTCGCAACATGGCCATGCTTGCGCAACATCGCCACCAGTTCGGTTTGCCTTCCTACGGCCTGCTCGCGAATGATCTTCGCCAGCATCGAGCGGCGCGCCGGAGCGCTGGTGTTATTGTCGATATCGGAGCTGAGCATCGAATCTGGCCCGTGCATAAAGTTGCACGCATCCTGCATAAAAATGCAGACTGTGTCAAGATGAGACCCGCACCGATTCGCTTCGCCGTAGCCCAAACGCGGCCGAACGCCGTAGGTCACGCAGATTCCGGCCTCAATTCACATGGCAACGTGCGAGCGGCGGCGCACGGAGTTTCCCGGCCGCTGCGGAGAATAGCTAGCCTAATCTCCGCACACTATGCGGAGATACGCTTGCCGATGCGGAGAACAGAGAAATCATCCACCGGCGTCGGATGGCGCCCCAGGTCCGCTCTCGCTTACGGGCAAACCAAACAAGACCCGATCTTCGGGTCGGGTCAGGGCCTGGTCGAGCCAACCGCGAAACTGCTCATGGTCGATTTCTCCGTGTTCCACTTTGGCCAGTACGATTCCGCCGACCAATATCTTCCGGCGGGTCGCGGCCTTGCGTTCGCGCAGCGCACTGACGGCACGCTTGCGCGCATCGAGGCGCTCCTGACGAAGCTTCAACTGGGTGAGTTTCTGTTGTAGCGTCGAAATCTGATCGTCGAGTTTGGGCATCGGGATCGTGTCCGCGGTCAAAGAGTCCGGCCGGAATAGCGGCGCCGGTTCGCCATTGATTTTGGCACAGAGCTACGCGTACAGTCTAACGACAACCGAGGCATTAAACACTTATACGTCTATACGTCACCCGCTCCACCGAGAATTATCTGGCGATCTACCACCTTACGGCGAAGGTCATCTCACGCGGGCGGGGGCAGAGCATCACCGCTGCCGCCGCGTATCGGTCCGGGTCCGCGCTGCGTGATGAGCGCTACGGGCTCACGCACAATTACACACGCAGCCGCAAAGCCGCGCATTCGGAAATCATGTCGCCTGATGGCGCGCCGGCCTGGGTGCACGACCGGGAAATGTTGTGGAATCGGGTGGAGGCGGGCGAGCGCCGGAAAGACTCGCAACTCGCGCGCGCGATCGAAATCGGTTTGCCCGTCGAGCTGTCCCACGCGGAAAGCGTGGCGCTCGTGCGCGATTACATTGCACAGGAGTTTGTCTCGAAAGGCATGATCGCGGACTTCAGCATCCGTCGGAATGACACCAACAATCCGTATGCCCAGATCTTGCTTACCCTGCGCGAAGCCACGCCGTCGGGGTTTGGACCCAAAATGCGGCATTGGAACCGGAAAGCCAATCTCATTGAGTGGCGTTCGGCTTGGGCCGAACGTGCCAATCAACATTTGGCGCGAGCCGGGCACGCCGTGCGAATCGATCACGGGACGCTGGAGGCTCAGCAGATCGAGCTCACGCCGGGTCGCAAAGGAGTCGGCCGCTGGACCCAAGGCGAGCAGACACTGCCCAGCCATCTGCAGGAGCGCGTCGCCGAGCGGCAACGGATTGCGCAAGAGAACGGCGAGATGATCCTAGAGGACCCCACGGTAGCGCTGCGTGCCTTGTCCCGTCTGCGGCCTACCTTTACCCATCAGGAACTCGCTCAATTTCTGAAGTCGCGTACCGGCGATCAGGAGCAGTTCGGCGCGGTGCTTGCCGCGGTCATGGAGTCCGGCGAACTGGTGACGCTGAACCCCGGTGGTGGCAATCCGCTCCGCTTCACCAGCCGCGATATGCTCGACGCGGAAAAGTCGCTGATGAAGCGCGTGGCAGCGATGGCGATGCGACGCGGCCACGGCGTCCCGCACCAATTCCGAATACCGCCCCACCCACCAATGACTAAGTTGCCGCCACTAGCTTTAAACGAGGAGCCGCGAGCGTTGACCGAGGAGCCGCGAGCGTTGAAGGAGGAGCCGCTCGCGTTGACCGAGGAGCAGCGCGGCGCGTTTGAGTATGCGATGAGTGGGGGCGATATCAAGGCCCTGGCGGTGGCGGCGGGCAACGGTAAGAGCGTGCTTCTCGCCGCCATGCGTGAAGCCTGGGAGATACAAGGGCTGAGCGTCATCGGTGTCGCGCTCTCGAGAATCGCCGCCGAGACATTGCAGGCGTCGTCGGGCATTCCTACGCAACCGCTTGCCTCACACGAACTCGAATGGCAGGAAGGGCGAAACCCCTTGACCCTGAATCATGTGATTGTGGTCGATGGGGCAGAGATGATCGGGCTCAAACAGCTGGAACGGTTGCTCGCCGTCGTCGACAAGGCTCGCGCCAAGGTTCTCCTGATGGGTGATTCGGCGCAGCTCGAGGCGATGGGATCCATGTCGCCGCTGCAGGGCATTCTCGACAGAATTGGCGCGCTTGCGCCGACGGGCCTTGCGCGGTAGACAGCGCTTGGTCTCGAAGGGCGGCACGGCGGAATGCCCGTCGGCGACCTTGATAATCGACGATGGGCTCCCAGACAGGTGTCATTGCGGCCTCAAAGTGAGCCTATGATTCCATTTTCCGTTCTCGACTTGTCTCCGGTGGCGATGGGCAGCACTGCGGCGCAGTCGCTCCGCAACACTTTGGATCTCGCGCGACATGCGGAGGAATGGGGTTACCGGCGCTATTGGTTGGCCGAACACCACAGTATGCCGGGAATTGCCAGCGCAGCCACCTCGGTGGTGATCTGCCACGTTGCCTCCGGAACGTCGACGATTCGGGTCGGAGCAGGCGGCATCATGTTGCCCAATCACTCGCCGCTGGTGATTGCAGAGCAATTCGGTACCTTGGAAAGCCTGTTTCCGGGCCGCATCGATCTTGGACTGGGACGGGCGCCGGGTTCCGATCAAGTTACCGCGAGAGCTCTCAGGCGCAATCTCGCGTCCGATCCCGACCAGTTCCCTCAAGACGTTCTGGAACTGATGGGATACTTTGCGCCCTCAGGGTCGGAGCAACGCGTCATGGCGGTCCCTGGCGTCGGATTGAATGTGCCGATCTGGATCTTGGGTTCGAGCCTTTTCGGCGCGCAAGTCGCCGCGGCTCTGGGACTGCCCTTTGCATTCGCTTCGCATTTCGCACCCGCGATGATGATGCAGGCCATGGACATCTATCGTGCGCGATTCCAGCCCTCGGTGCAGCTCGATAGGCCATACGTGATGCTGGGATTCAACGTCTTTGCCGCGGAGTCCGACGCGGAGGCTCGCTTCCTCGCCACGTCGATGCAGCAGGCATTCGTGAACCTGCGCAGCGGGCGGCCGATGCAACTGCCGCCTCCGATCGACGGGTACGAGAGCCAACTCCCGCCGTCCGCCAAGGCTCTGCTCGCCGACGTGCTCACCTGCTCGGCCGTCGGCTCGCCCGAGACGGTCCGCAATTCCCTGGTTGCATTCATCGAACGGACGCGGCCGGACGAATTGATGATCACCGCGCAGATATTCGATCATGCCGCACGGCTGCGCTCCTACGAAATCGCCGCCGATATCCGCAAGAGCCTGGCAGCGAAAGCGTCGATGATAGGAAGGGTCGCGTGACGGGCTCTTTTCCGCGCTACCGGCCGGCTCAACCCGCGATGCCAAGGAAGGTGCGCATCTGCGCGAGTTCCGCCTCGAGGCCCGCACGAAACGCGGCGGAGCGCGGCGCGCGGCCGCCGATGTAGCCGAAAGAACAGCGCAGCCCATCCTGGGCCGCCGCCACATTGCCCCATCCGATCATCCGCTCGTGCCATAACAGGGGCAGTGCGTAGTAGCCGAGTTTGCGTTTCGGCGCGGGCGTGTAAGCCTCGAAGCGATAGGCCCAGCCCCAGAAGACTTCGAAGCGGCGGCGATCCCAGGCTATCGGGTCGAAGGGCGTCAGCAAGCGCACGCTCTCGTCGGGCCGCCAGCGGGCCGATGTGGGTCTGTCCGCGGCAGGCCAGTACCAGTCGACGCCGTCAACGCGAGCGTGAGCAAGGCGTTGCTTGGCGCGAGCGAGCGCGTCGCCGCGGTGCGCGGTCCACTGCGGCGCGCCGCCGCGCAAATGCCTGACCAGCTGACCCAAGGTGCTCGCCGAGAGCGGCGCATATTTGCGGACGGCCACGTCCACCAGCGCGTCCATCCTTGCGCTCACGGCGCCCGCGTCGAGCGGCAGTGCGACCGTATCCGGGCCTTCCGCGGTATCGCGCGCGGCGTACACCCGAGTGCCCCCTTCACGGCGCGCCACGCGCAGCAGTCCGCGGTAGTGCATGACGTCGAGCAATTCGGTGCTGGCGTTCGACGATCCGCCGAACCAGTTGGTCACTTTGCCGTGCGCGAAATGCGCGTCCACCTCGCGCGGGTGCACGGCGCCGCGTGCGCGGATGAATTCCAGCACCGCTGCTGCTTGCGCGGCACGCGCCGGCGTCCACACCGTTCGCGCCGTTCGTGGGTGCATCAATTGATGATGGGCCCGCGGCATATATCCATAATTCACAAAGAAGTCTTCTTCCAGCGGCAGTTTCGGGTAGCGGCGCTCGAGGTCGCCCGCCCGATAGCCCGCCACACGGTGGCGCAGAGTCAGGTCCTGGGCGCGGGCCGGAGCACGGATCGGATCCGCCTGCACGAATCCCAGCTTGTCTATCGCCCGCTTAAGGGTCGTGGGCTTGAACAGCGATCGCGCGATGGCGTAACGGCGCAGATGATCCAACGTGACCCGCATACCGCGATGATATATTGCCGGCCATGCTGGAAACCATTGAAGTAGAAACCGCGGTAATGCCGAACGCCAGCGTGATCTGGCTGCATGGTCTGGGCGCCGATGGGCATGATTTCGAACCCATCGTGCCCGAGATCGTGCGTCGAGGTGAACGGGCGTGGCGCTTTGTCTTTCCCAATGCCCCGGTGCGTCCGGTGACCATCAACGGCGGCATGTCCATGCGTGCCTGGTACGACATCAAGGGATTGGACCGCAAGGCGGCGGAAGACGTGGCCGGTTTTCGCGATGCGGATGCACAGATTCGGCGGCTGATTGCCCGGGAGGTCGAGCGTGGAATTCCGGCGAATCGCATTGTCCTCGCCGGTTTTTCACAAGGGGCCGCCGTATCTCTGTATACGGCAGTGCGTTTGCCGGAGGGCCTGGCGGGCGTCATGGCATTGTCCAGTTATTTCCCGCGAGAGAGCAGCTTCAGTGCCGAGCGCGCACCCGCAAACAACTCCACCCCGATATTCATGGCTCACGGCCAAGGGGATACCGTACTCCCTCTAGCTATGGGGGTGCAGGCGCGCAACTTCCTCAAGGCGCAGGGATACTTGGTCGAGTGGCATGAGTATCCGATGGGACACGCCGTCTGCGCCGCGGAAGTCACCGACATTCGTGAATTCCTGTTCCGCGTGCTGTCTTGAGGCATCGACGCGACATTGAAGCGCAGCGGATGGGTGACAGCCCCGGTAACGGGGGCTAAGCTCAGCGGCCACCATTGTTTTGGCGAGGCATTGCACCGTGGCAATCTCTCGATCATCGGATGCACATCCGAACCGTGCCGCTTCGGCGCAACGACTGAATGCCAATGCAGCAACGGCTGTCGCGCGCGCCGATGCGGCGAAGCAGAAGGTGCGCGCCGCCAAGAACGTGCTCAAGCGGGCCCGAAAATTAGCGAAAGCGAGCAAAAAGGCCGCGAAGCAAGCAAGGAAAAAGGCCAAAGCGGCGGAGGCTGCGCTGCAAGTTCGCGCCAAGGCAGCCGCTCCCCGAAAAGCCGCAGTTGGCACGAAAGTACGCGCCAAGGCGTCAAAACCCAAAGCGTCAAAACCCAAGGTCTCAAAACCTAAGGCGTCAACAGCTAAGGCGTCAACAGCTAAGGCGTCAAAATCTAAGCCGTCGGCTACCAAGATATCGAAGCGATCGTCACAGCGCGCCAAATCCCCGAATCCGTGGCGCGTGTCACGACCCGCCGCACCCAAGCGAGCCGTCGCGCCGAAGCAGCCGGCCACGCCGAACCAAGCACCTGTACCGGCGCCGGATGCGGTACCGGAGCCCTTGGCGGCGGAAGTCGACAGCCTACCGCCTGCGCCCGGCGTCAGTTCTGCGGGTTGACGTCCTCCCGCGCCCTCAAAGGGCGGGGATTTCTTCTGCAAGACGGCGACGTCCCGCCGCGAGAATGTTCCTCGCGGCGTTGACGTCGCGGTCGTGGACCGTTTCGCAATCGTCGCAAGTCCATACTCTTATTCCAAGACCTGCGACGCCGGTCTGGCGCCAAGAGTCCACGGATATCCTCGGTCCGAACGCCGAGGTCTTTGGGCGCTATGGGATAAAGTGGATCAGGATTCCCGGGAATAGTGTTTCGATCGCCAAGGCCAGAAACAGGGAGACCAGGAACCCGATGATCTGCCCCAGGAACCACACTCCGAAGGCCTTGCGCGTGGTGAGGCCCTGGATTTCGCTCAACCCCATCACCTGTAGGACGATGCTCCAAATAAAC
>Ga0137410_10001458_pt1 | contig 16270 bp, 9 predicted proteins | sample CZODoug1_16funga_FD_108878 | JGI IMG/M metagenome (GOLD analysis project Ga0137410, IMG submission 108878) | Vadose zone soil fungal communities from Angelo Coast Range Reserve, California, USA - CZODoug1_16fungal (Illumina Assembly) | ecosystem: Environmental > Terrestrial > Soil > Vadose zone... | reverse complement strand
GGAAAATGACGGAGAATCCGCGAATGGCACTGATTCTAATAGTCGACGACTCGCCCACCGAAGTGTTTGTCATGCAAAAGGCCCTGGAGAAGCATGGGTTCAAGACCGCGGCGGCTGAAAATGGCGAGGAGGGCGTCCGGAAGGCGAAAGCCATGAAGCCCGACCTGATCTTCATGGATATCGTCATGCCGGGGGTGAACGGGTACCAGGCGACGCGCATGCTCGTCAATGACCCCGAAACCAGTCTGATCCCGATCATCATGGTGACGACCAAGGGACAGGAAACCGACCGGGTATGGGGGCTGCGTCAGGGAGCGGTCGACTATCTGGTCAAGCCGGTCTCGGCTCAGGCGCTGGTCGAGAAGGCACAGGCCGCGCTGGCAATATGACCGGCGCGCCGTCCGGTACCGATTTGAGCTTGCGCAGCCTGCGCGACCGGCCGTTCGAACTGCTGAAGGAACTGGAGAAGCGCAGCCGCAGCGTAGCCGCCGCTAACGCTCCCGAAGCGGCCGCCGGTCATGAGTGGGTTGGAGTGGCGTTCCGCATGGGTGGAGAGACATTTCTTGTGGCGCGCGAGGAGACCCGGGAGGTTCTCGGTTATCCGGCCGTCATAACTCGAATTCCCGGCGCGAAGAACTGGGTGAAAGGGTTGGCCAATATTCGCGGCCAGCTGATGCCGATGCTGGACCTCAGGCAGTTTCTGGGAAGCGGAGCAACGACGCCGGGGCGCAATACACGCATCGTGGTGGCCAATCACCGGGAGATTCCGGCAGGGCTCATTGTCGACGAGGTCTTGGGCTTTCGCCGTTTTGCGGACCCGGAGTTCAATTCGGAGCCGCCGCCGACAGTGATTCGTTGCGATAGCTATCTCGCGGGCGCCTTTCGGCGTGGCGGCGAGGTGTGGCCGGTGCTTAGTTTGAAGAGTTTGGTGGAGAGCCAGAGCTTTTTACAGGCCGCGAGCTGACTGCTGCCGGAATGACGACATGAACATGCGAGACATTTCAACACCGAAATCCACTTTGCTGCCGGCGCTGGTGGCCGTGATCCTGCTGTGCCTGGCCGGGGCCGCGGTGCTGACCCTCCTGACGCACGGTGCTTCGCCCGCCGCAGCGCCCGCAAGCGAAGCGCCGCTGATCCTCCAGCGCCTGCCCTTTGAAGCGCAAAACGCGCTGCGCGGGGAAGCCACCGCATTCGACGCCTTGGCCAAGAGCGTCGCCCGCATCAACGGCCTGCGCAGTGCGCTGACGGACGACAAAACCCCGGATCCGGCCTGGAACAAGCTGACCGACGCAGCTTCCAAGGTCACTGAGGCGCGCAAGGCGGTCGAGACCATTGGAGCGGCGAATCAGGAGGCGCGGGAAATTGCTCCCAAACTGCTTTCGGAACTGGGCGACCTGATGAGCGCGGTCGGGGTGCAAAAGCTCGAGGGCATGAGCCGTTACCTGGAGCGATTTGAACTCACCGTACAACGCGTGCAACAGGAGTTGAACGGGTTGAGTTCGGGCGTCGGCGACGCCGCGCACACGGCGCAGCGGCTGGCGGACAGCCTCGAATTCCTCAATCAGGTGATGCGCGGCCTCTCCGGCGAGGAGTCCGGCCTGGCGCTGACCCGGGTGACCGGCAGCGACGCGGAGCAGCGCCTGAAGACGGTGGTGCAGCGGAATCAGCAGTTCGGAACCAGTGTCCGCAAGGCGATTGGCGCCGCCGAATCGTTGTCGAAAGCGCAGGTTGCGGCACGTACCCTCCCGGCATTGGCGGGAGGCCTGGCGTCGGGATTGGGCGATTCCGCATCCCAGAAAGACACGGGGGGAAGCTATAAGGCCCTGATATTGATACTGCTGGCGGCGGCGGCGGCATCCCTGGGAGCGCTCTTCTGGGTGGTCCTGAAGTCGGTGAGCGCGCGGCGCACCACCGAGCTTCGCGTGCGCGAGAACGAACGCAACCAGGAAGCCATCATGCGGTTGCTGGACGAGCTGTCCAGCCTGGCGGACGGAGACTTGACGGTGCAGGCGACGGTGACCGAGGACATTACCGGCGCAATCGCCGATTCGATCAACTATGCGGTCGAGGCATTGCGCGAGCTGGTGACGACCATCAACGACAGCGCGATCCAGCTTGACGGCGCCGCCAAACAGACTCAGGCGGCGGCGGCCCACATGGTGAAGGCGAGCGGAGCCCAGTCGCGGCAGATCTCCTCCGCCAGCGAATCGATGGAAGATATGGCGGCGTCCATCGAGGAAGTTTCCGGCAACGCGGAGCGCTGCTCCGATGTGGCCCGCCACTCGGTCGACATCGCGCACAAGGGCGGCGACGCCGTGCGCCGCACCATCGACGGCATGAACGCGATCCGGGAAGCGATCCAGGAAACCAGCAAGCGCATCAAGCGTCTCGGCGAGAGTTCGCAGGAAATCGGCAACATCGTCGAACTCATCAATGACATTGCGGAGCAAACGAATATTCTTGCCCTCAATGCCTCGATTCAGGCCTCCATGGCGGGCGAAGCGGGACGCGGCTTTGCGGTGGTGGCGGACGAAGTGCAGCGATTGGCGGAACGGGCGGCGAACGCCACAAAGCAAATCGAAGTTCTGGTGCGAACCATTCAAACGGATACCAACGAAGCAGTGGTCTCCATGGAACGCAGCACCACGGACGTCGTGGGAGGCGCGTTGCTTGCCGAGAACGCCGGCGCCGCCCTCGAGGAAATCGAGCAGGTCTCGAATCAGATCGCGAATCTGGTGCAGAACATTTCGGCCAGCGCCCGGCAGCAGGCCGCGGCATCGGGAAACATCTCCAAAAATATGCAGGTGGTGCGCGAAATATCGTCCCAGACCGCGGAAGGCTCGACGGCGACGTCCACATCCATCGCGAAGCTCGCCGCCCTTTCGGCGCAGCTGCGAAAGTCGGTGGCCGGCTTCCGGTTGCCGGACTTCGGCGCCGGCACGACCACGGTGGGCGCTCCCCCGGCGGCCCTTCCGCCGGCGGCCGCGACACCCCCGATGTCCGATCCGGTCTCCCTGAGCAATTCCGGAAGGCTGCGTAAGGCGAGCGGCGTCGGCGCTTAAGCTGGCCTCATTGTGGAAAAACCAGCGTCGAAATATCCGGTATGACCGACATCAGCTCTCAAACCCTGCACATCGTCGCAAAGGAACTGACGGCGACGCTCAATGAAGCACGGGCTGCGCTCGAGGCGTATGCCGAACGTTCGGACCAGGGCGTCTTTCTCGAGAAGTGCGCCGACCAGCTGCATCTCGCTCACGGCGTCCTGCGCCTGGTCGAGGTTTACGGGGCTGCGCTTCTCGCGGAGGAAATGGAACACGTCACGCGTTACATTGTCGCCGCCGGCAACGACCAGAAGCGGCAGGTCGAGGGTCTCGATGCGCTCATGCGCGCCATGGTCCAGCTCCCGACCTACCTGGAGCGCGTGTTATCCGGTGGCCGCGATCTCGCGCTGGTCCTCCTGCCGCTTCTCAATGATTTGCGCTCGGTTCGCGGCAGCCCTCTATTGTCCGAAGGCACGCTGCTGCTCCTCAACCTCAAATCCGACCAACCGGCGCAACCGCAGCCGCAGCAGGGCGGCGAACCCCCGATCACGGTGGCCCAATGGGCGCGCCGCTTGCGGCCGCGTTTCCAAATCGGCTTGCTGGGCTATATCCGCGGCGAACGCACGGTACAGAATCTGGAAATTCTCGCAAAGGTGGCCGAAAAGCTGGAGCAAGTCGCAACCACTCAGCCGGTGTTCCAATTGTGGTGGGTGGTTGGCGCTCTTCTGGAGGCGGTGCGGGCGAACGGCATCGAAGGCAGCGCCACCTTGAAGCGGCTGCTGGGCCAGGCCGATCGGCAGATCAAGGCGTTATACGAGGTCGGCGAGGCTCGCTATTGCGAGAATCCGCCGATCGATCTGCTGAACAACCTGCTGTACTACATTGCCCGGGCATCCGCCGGCGGCGGCCGCATTGCCGCAGTGCGGGCGTCCTTCAAGCTCGCGGAGCTCCTGCCGGTCGACGATTCGATCGAGCAGGAACGCGAGAGTCTCTCCGCGCCCAGCGTGAAATTGATGCGGACCGTTGCCGCCGCGATCAAGGAAGACCTGTCCAAAGTAAAGGATGTCTTCGATATTTTCGTACGGCGCGGCGGCGGACGCAGCGATGAGCTCATCCCGCAACTCGAATTGCTGAAGAAAATCAGCGACACCCTCGGGGTTCTGGGTCTCGGCGAGCTTCGACAGCGTGTGCATCAGGAGGTGTCCGAGCTTTCTGAAATCGTGACCGACGGCAAGACTCCGTCGGAACTCGCGCTCATCAAGGTCGCCGGCGTGTTGCTATCGGTCGAGGACAGCCTCGACGACCAACTGGTGCGCCTGATCCTGCCGACGGCATCCTTGGCGGCCGGCATACCCGTAGACCAGGATCACGAGTTCCGGCAAGTCAGCGAAGCGGTGCTGCGCGAGTGCATCGTCAACCTGGCGCGGATCAAGGAGGCGGTATCCCTGTCGGTGCAGAAACCGACGGAGTTCGCGCCGCAGGGACTGGACAACGTGCCGCAGCTGCTGCGCGGCATCACCGCCGGCCTGCTGATGCTGGGCAAGGGACGTGCCGTCGAGTTGATGGATGCTGTCGGAACCCAGGTTCGCAGGCTGATCGAGCCGGGCGCGCCGGCTCCGGATGCGCTTCGCCTCGAACGCGTGGCGGATGCCATCGTGAGCATCGAGTACTACATGGAGACGCTGCAGAACGGGCGGAACGATCCCTGGTACATGCTCGACAACGCCGAGATGTGCATCAAGGCGCTGGTCGAGGAAAGCCTCTCCCGAGTGCCCACCCTCGATCTGCCCGCCGGCGACATCGCCGAGACGGTGAGGTTGGAGCCCACGGCCACGATTGCCCTTGAGCGGCCCAAGAAAGCGCACGACGTGACTCACCCGCAGGTCTCGACCGACCCATTGTTCCCGTCCGCGGAACGCGAGGGCGTCGATCCGCAGTTCGTGGAACTGTTTATCGAGGAAGCCAAGGAAGAAATCGCGTCAGTCCAGCAATTCTTCCCAATGTGGGACCAGAATCCCATGGACTTCGAATCGCTGGGGGTGCTGCGCCGCAGTTTCCACACGTTGAAGGGCAGCGGCCGGATGGTCGGCGCGAGGCCCATCGCCGAATTCGGCTGGGCCATCGAGAACCTGCTGAACCGTATCGTCGATAAGACCCTGACGCGGACGCCGGGCATGATGCTGCTGCTGCGCAGTGCGGTCGCAGCATTGCCGCAGCTGGTGGAACAATTGGAATCTGGCCGGCCCCCCACGGCATCCATAAGCGACCTCATGGCGCGTGCCTTCGCCTTTTCCGAGGGCCGCGACGGCGAACTTGCCGCAGGCACGCCCGGGCAGGGGGTGGCGACGCCCGGCGTTTCGACGTCCGGCGTGGCGACGCCCGGCGAATCCCGGCGGGCCACCGCGAACACGGTAGCCGATGGGCCGGTCATGGCGCCGGAGTACGGCGACCGGGCCGACGAAGCGGCGGCGGGCGAAGCCGCGATCGGCGCAGCAGCGATCGGCGCAGCGGCGCCGGGCGTTGCGATGGCCGGGGCAATGGAGAATGCATGGGCTGTTTCGGCCGCTGTGCCGGATGAGGCCGCCTTGCAGCAACCGGGCGATCAGGACCATGCCGCGATCTCGGCAGTCCCGGAAGCGTGGGCATCCCACACTCCGTCCGCTGAGAATCTTTCCGGGAGTACTGCCGCCGAGAACGGCGCGGCCGGAAGCCAGGGGACCACCGCGGACGGAAAGCCGGTCATGGATCCCTTGCTGCACGACATCTACAGCAAAGAGACCTCGAGCCATTTGGCTGAAATTGAAGAATATCTGCGCAAGCGGTCGGGCCAGCCGGCCCCGCATGCTTTGCCGGAATCCGTGTACCGAGCGATCCATACATTGAGCGGCAGCTCCAAAATGGCTGAAGCAAGACATGGAATCCGCATCACAGAACCCTTGAACCAGGTGATGCGAAAGATCTACGACAGCGGGCATGGGTTGACGGAGACCGGAATCGCGACGCTTGCCGACGCGGTTCGCGCGATTGAGGACGTGGTCTCGCATATCAACGAGTCCACCGCTTTCTTCACGGACCAACACGGGCTTCTGGGGCGATTGCATGAGCTCGAAAACGCCATTGATGCCGATCTTTCGCTTGCATCCGCTGATTCCGGAATGTCCGCGATCGTGCGCCGGCTCCCCGAGACGGCCAGCCCCGATGCGCCGCGTGTCGCCCAAGCGCAGCCAGCGGCCGAAGCACAGCCAGCGCCACAAGCACAGCCAGTGGCCGAAGCACAGCCAGTAGCGGAGGCGCACCCCACCGCCTCGCCCGTAGTCGAGGAGTTCGACAGCGAAATTGCCAAGATTTACAGCGAAGAGGCCGCCGAATTGCTCGAGTCGGCGGAAGTATCGCTGACGGCGTGGAAGCGTGACCGGAACGACAAGAGCCCGGTGGCGGAGTTGCAGCGTCAATTGCATACCCTCAAAGGCGGGGCACGCATGGCGGGCATCACCGCCATGGGCGACCTCAGTCACGAGCTGGAGAGCCTCGTCCTCAATATCGATTCCGGCACCGTGCGAGCCGGCGATCACGCCCACGCGGTAATGCAGGCGAGCTTCGACGAACTGGCGCGCATGCGCGACGTGGTGAGTGCCGGTGCTCTGCCCGCCGCTGCCACGGCGTTGCTTGCCCAAATTCGTGGCTTGGCCATGGGCGAGACGCGGGCCGAACCCAGCGCTGCACCTGCGGTCGCGCCGCCTATCGCCGCCGGGCATGCCGCCGCATCGCAACCGGTCGCGCCAATCACCGTCACACCGCACGTCGTTGCGCCGGGCGCCGCGACGCCACATGTCGTTGCGCCGGCCGCCGCCACGCCGCACGTCGTTGCGCCGGGCGTTGCCACGCCGGCCGCCGCTGCCCTGACGACCGTTGCCCCGGGTGCGGACCGTCGGGAACCGGGCCCTGCCGCCCCGCCGCTGGGCGTGTCCACCCCGGGTGTGTCCCCGAAGGCAGTACTGTCCGAGGTATTGCCGCTCACTGCCGCGCCGCCCGCACTCGGCGAGGACTCCATTTCCACTCTCGAGATCAGTACCGCGCCCGTGCTCCCCGGCCGCGAGACGGTACCGGCGGAGCGCGTGGAAATGGCGCGCGTCGATGCCGACTTGTTGGACACCATGCTCAACAATGCGGGTGAAGTGAGCATCTACCGCGCTCGTCTCGACCAGCAGGTCAACTCAATCGATTTCAACCTGGCGGAACTGGCCCGCACGGTCATTCGGCTGAAAGACCAATTGCGCGGACTGGAAATCGAAACCGAAGCGCAGGTGCTCCACCGTCATCACGACGAAGACTCGCGCAGGAACGACTTCGACCCGCTCGAGCTGGACCGCTATTCTGCGCTGCAGCAGTTCTCGCGCGCGCTGGCGGAGACCTCCGGCGACGTTGCGAGCATTCAAGGACTGCTGGAAACGCTCACTCGCGAGGCGCAGAACCTGCTGACCCAACAGTCGCGCGTCATCACCGAACTGCAGAACAGCCTGATGCGCACGCGCATGGTGCCCTTCCAACGTCACGTCCAGCGATTGACGCGTCTCGTGCGCCAGGCCGCGAACGATACCGGCAAGCGCGCCGAACTCGTGGTCCAGGGCGCATCGGCAGAACTCGACCGCCAGATGCTCGAGCGCATGGTCGCGCCCCTGGAGCACATGCTGCGCAATGCCGTGGTTCACGGCATCGAATCCGCGGAGCGGCGCACTGCCGCGCACAAGCCCGACGTCGGCAGAATCTCGGTTAGCCTGACGCGCGACGGCGCCGAGGTCGTGATCGTGGTCACCGACGATGGCAGCGGCATCAATGTGAAGTTGATCCGGGATAAGGCGGTAGCCCTGGGGCTCATCGACCGCCATGCGAAGCTCACGGACGAAGAGGCCATGCAGCTCATTCTGGAGCCGGGATTCAGCACCGCGGGCCACCTTACGCAGGCGGCGGGCCGCGGAGTCGGAATGGACGTGGTGGCCACCGAAGTGAAGAAACTGGGCGGCGGCCTGTTCATCGAATCGACCGCGGGCAAAGGCTCGCGCTTCACCATCCGGCTGCCGTTCACACTGGCCATCAGCCAGGCGTTGATCGTGCGCGTCGCCGAAGAGGCCTATGCCCTGCCGCTGGCGACCGTCGAAGGCGTCGTGCGTTTACCGCGCAACATCGTCGCGCGGCATCTCGGCAAGGATGCGCACCTGTTCGAATACGGCGGTCAGAAGTATCGCTTCCAGCAGCTCGGTTCCTTCGTGGGTCTCGGGCCCACACGCCTGCCGGATTCCGATGTCTCGATGTCGGTCGTGCTCATTCGCGCCGGCGAGCATTCGACGGCATTGGTGACGGACGAACTCATCGGCAGCCGCGAGATCGTCGTCAAGTCCTTGGGGCCGCAGATCTCCGCAATCCGCGGCATCGCCGGCGCCACCATCCTGGGCGACGGGCGCATCGTCATCATTCTCGACATGGGCTCTCTCGTGCGCTCGGAGTGGCGCGCCAAGCCTCCGGAAACGGCGGTGCTCGATCAGCGAGACCGGCGCACGTTTGCACTCGTGGTGGACGACTCGATCACCGTGCGGCGTGTCACGCAGCGCCTGTTGGAGCGAAACGGCATGCGGGTCCTGACCGCCAAGGATGGGGTCGACGCCGTATCGCTGCTGCAGGAGAATCTCCCGGACATCATTCTGCTCGACATCGAAATGCCGAGAATGGACGGTTACGAAGTGGCCGCCCATGTCCGCAACGATCCGAGGCTCAAGGACATTCCGATCGTCATGATCACGTCGCGGGTCAGCGAGAAGCACCGCGCGCGGGCGATCGAACTCGGCGTCGACGACTATCTGGGCAAACCCTACCAAGAGAGTCAGTTGCTCGATGCCATCGAACCGTTGGTCAACCGCCGCAGCAGCGCGGTAGCGCGGTAGCGCAATGTCGGATCTACGCGAAGAGCTCTACAGTCTGTTGGTTCCCCTGGCCGGGGAACGGCTGATCGTGCCGCGGGCCTGCGTCGCGGAAGTCATCAGCTATCAAGCCCCGGCCGAAATGACCAACGCGCCTCCATGGTATGCCGGACTCGTGAGTTGGAGCGGGCGCAGCGTGCCGATCGTGTCGTTCGAAGGCGCATTCGGTCAGGCGCTGCCCACGGTGTCGAACCGAACGAGAATCGTGATATTCAATGCCTCCAGCGGCAAACTGCAGTCCGGATATTTCGGCATGCTGACCCAGGGATTTCCGCAGCTCGTGCGGGTCAACGCCGACGTCGTGCGTCCCGACCCGTCGCGAAGCTTTTCGGAGCGCTCGCCGGTCATCTGCCAGGTTCGCATGGTGAACGAGACCCCGCTCATTCCCGATTTGCAGCGGCTCGAGGAAATGATCGCCGAGGAAACCTCGGTCGTCCCCCAGGGCTGAGCCCGCGCGGCGGTAGCCGTAGATTCACGTCTGCTGGGAGTCTGTCCGGGTATTTCGCGTGGCCGCGACCATGTCTCCGAATCGAGTCTGCAGCCACGTGAGCGCGGCGATTGCGGCGGTCTCGGTGCGCAGGATGCGGGGTCCGAGGCGCAGCCGGAGGAAGCCCGCGAGCCGGAAGGCATCGAGTTCTTCGTCGCCGAAGCCCCCTTCCGGGCCGACGGCTATCATCGCCGCCGTCCCGGGCGCCGTGGGCGCTGCGGCAACCTCCACGTCCGGCTCCAGGACAAATCTTGCGGCCGGTTGTCCGGCGCCCGCCGCCGGGCTGCTTCCGAGATACTCGATGAGCGGGGCCGGCGCCTCGATGACCGGCAGCCGGTTTCGGCCGCATTGCTCGCAGGCGTTGACGACCACCGCACGCCAGTGCGCGGTCTTCGATTCGGCCTGCACGGCGTCCAGGCGCACGACACTGCGTTGGCTCAGTACCGGTACGATTCGCGTCACGCCGAGTTCCGTCGCCTTCTGCACGATGAAGTCCATTCGATCGCCCCGCGGCACGCACTGCACCAGCGTGATGGCAAACGGCGACTCGCGGTCGACATCGGCGCCGTTGCCCACCGATGCCGTCACGCGGGACCCCCGCACGCTTTCGACCGAACCTGCATACTCGCGGCCGTCCCCGCTGAACAGGATCAGGGGATCGCCGCTGCGCGCCCGAAGAACTTTTGCCACATGCGATGCGGTTTCGCGGGGAAGCTCGACGATGGCGCCCGGGGTGAGCACCGCTTCGACATGCACCCGGGTCAATCGCATGTGGCGAGCTCAATGCCTTCCGCCGCGACCCGAAGCATGATGTCCATCTCGGACTCGCTCACGGTATAGGGCGGCATGAAATACACGACGTCGCCGATCGGCCGGAGCAGCACCCCCTCCTTAAGCGCGTGGCCGTAGATCCGGCGGCCGCGCCTCTCGGTCCACGGGTACGGTTCGCGGCTTCGCTTGTCCCTGGCAAGTTCGATTGCAACGATCATTCCGCATTGGCGGACTTCCGTGACGTGAGGGTGGTTCGCGAGGTCGCGTGCGCGGCGGCCCAGATACGCCGCGGTGGCCCGGTTGCGCTCGATGACATTCTCGGTGGCGAAGATGTCCAACGTCGCCAGTGCCGCCGCGCAGGCGAGGGGATTGCCGGTATAGCTGTGCGAATGCAGGAAGGCGGTCAGCTTGGCGTAGTCGTCGTAGAAGGCCGCGTACACGTCATCGGTCGTGACGACCACCGACAGGGGCAGGTAACCGCCGGTCAGCCCCTTCGACAGGCACATGAAGTCCGGCGAAATTCCCGCCTGTTCGCAGGCGAACATCGTCCCGGTTCGGCCGAATCCAACCGCGATCTCATCGGCGATCAAGTGGACGCCGTGACGATCGCACGCTTCGCGGAGGCGTGAAAGATATGCGGGATGGTACATGCGCATGCCGCCGGCGCATTGCACCAGCGGCTCCACGATCACGGCCGCAACTTCGTCCGCGTGGTCTTCGAGCATGCGCTCCATGTGTTCGAACATCTTGAGCGAGTGCTGTTCCCAGGAGTCGCCCGGAGCGCGGAAGTAGCAGTCGGGCGACGGTGCGGTGAGCACTTCCATGAGCAGGGGCTTGTACAGGGACTTGTAGAGCTCCACATTGCCGACCGCCAGCGCGCCCAACGTCTCGCCGTGGTAGCTGTTGGCCAGCGTGATGAAGCGGGTCTTTCGGGGTCTGCCGCGATTGCGCCAGTAGTGAAAGCTCATCTTGATCGCCACTTCGACCGCGGCGGAGCCGTTGTCGGCGAAGAAACACCGGGTCAATCCGGGAGGCGTCAATGCAACCAGCTGTTCGGACAGGCGTACCGCGGGTTCGTGGGTGAAGCCGGCAAAGATGACGTGTTCCAGCAGGTCAAGCTGCTCGTGCAGAGCCGCATTGATGCGTGGATTCGCATGACCGAACAGATTCACCCACCAGGAGCTTACCGCGTCAAGATACCGCTTGCCGTCGAAGTCCTCGAGCCACACGCCTTCGCCGCGCTTGATCGGTATCGGCGGGAGGGTTTCATGGTCCTTCATCTGGGTGCAGGGGTGCCACAGGACGAGTGAATCGCGCGCGGCGAGCGCGGCGCAACGGCCGGGCTGCTGATCTTGAGCGTTCATAGGGCCGCGATTGTCGCATATGCTATCGTCGGGGTAGTTCAAGAGGGAGCGGAATTGCAGGTTGACCTTGCGAGCGGACTGCTGCGCGGCGTTGCGCAGATCGCTTCACCGAATTGCGACGCGCGGCCCCCCGGGGTGGAGCCGGATCTCATCGTGGTCCATGGGATCAGCCTGCCGCCCGGAGAGTTCGGCGGCCCGTGGATAGACCATCTGTTCACCAATACGCTGCCCGGCGACGCGCACCCGTATTTCGCCGAAGTAAGCCCCTTGCGGGTCTCATCGCACCTGGTGGTGAGGCGGGACGGCGCCGTAACTCAATACGTCAAGTTCTCCGATCGCGCCTGGCACGCCGGAAAGTCCAGCTTCGAGGGGCGGGAGGCGTGCAATGACTATTCGATAGGAATTGAACTCGAGGGCGCCGACACCCTGCCGTACGACGGCGCCCAGTACCACGCGCTCGCCCGGGTGATCGCCGCGTTGTGCAGAGCGTACCCGGGCCTGTCGCCCGATCGGGTGGTCGGACACAGCGACGTAGCACCCGGCCGCAAGACCGATCCTGGGCCGGCCTTCGACTGGCCGCTCGCCCGGGGCCTGATCGGAAAAGCCTGCGCTCGTTGAATCCGGACATAATCCAATCGGACATAACCATTCAGACAGGCTCCATGCCGGGATTCCCGGCATTCTGTGCAACGTGATTTCCGTCACACGGGTTTCCAGCAGAATTCAACGAAGAAGCCGACACCTTAACCTAAGGTGGCAACTCCGCCGTATATTCCTTGCCCGGAGGGCTTTTGATACGCTGGTTCGCGGACCTTCCAATCGAGCGCAAATTGCGCGTGGTCATCATGGTGCCGGCGACGGTCGCCTTTGCCATCGCATTTGCCATGCATGTTGCGACGAACCTGCTTCATTTGCGGGAGGATATGCTGCGGAGGGGCTCGCGCGTGGCCCGGGTGATCGGCGCCGAGGTCATTGCGCAGTCCGAGGCCGGTGACGAGCCGTCCGCCCTGAAAAGACTGCAGGTGCTGCGCGACGAGCCGCTGGTCAGCGCGGCTGAAGTGTTTCGCGTGGACGGCAAGCGCGTCGCGACCTACGGGCGACTCGATGCGGACGCAAGTCCGAATTCAACGACGCTTCCGCTCGATCCCGCCCGGCCCAGGTTATTCGTGCGAAGCGGCCACGTGCACATCACCGCACCCGTGCTGGTCGACGGCCGGGTCCTGGGCTACATGCACATCGTCGTGCTGCTCGACGCGCTGTACGGAGACTGGCCCGAGTACCTGTTCGTTGCGCTCGCCGCGATCGCGACCGCCGCCGGTGCGTCGTATTGGCTGGCGGCGCGATTGCAGCACCAAATTTCCGGTCCCATCGTGAATCTCGCGCACACCATGCAGCGGGTGTCGTCGGAGGAGGACTACACGCTGCGCGTGGAGCGCACTTCTCACGATGAGATCGGATCCATGATCGACGGCTTCAATCGGATGCTGGGCCAGATCCGACACCGCGATACCCGCTTGGAGCGGTACCGCGAGTTCCTCGAACAGCAGGTCGCGGAACGTACCGTCAACCTCGGCAATGCCAATCGCGGCCTGCACCAGGCAATCGACGAGGCAAACCGCGCCAAGGAGGCCGCCGAGAGGGCCAGCAACGCCAAGAGCGAATTCCTGGCCCGCATGAGCCACGAAATCCGCACTCCGATGAACGGCGTCATGGGCATGTCGGAACTCCTGCAGAGCACCGATCTGACGCCGCGCCAGCGGCGCCTTTCCGAAACCATCTCCCGATCCGCCGAAGCCCTGCTGCAAATCATCAACGACATCCTGGACTTCTCCAAGATCGAAGCGGGCAAAATGGAACTCGAACGGATCGCGTTCGGTTTGCGCGAGGCGGTCGAGGAAACCATCGAAATATGCGCCGGCCGTGCGCGCGAGAAGGGGCTCGAGCTGACCTGCGTCATCGACACCGATGTGCCGGCCAAGGTGCGCAGCGATCCAATGCGGTTGCGCCAGGTGCTCATCAATCTGGTCGGCAATGCCATCAAGTTCACCGAAAACGGAGAAGTCGTCGTACGCGTCAAAGCGCTCGACGCGCCGGGGTACCTGCGATTCGAAGTCAGCGATACCGGAATCGGCATCGCCGAGCAGGCCCAAGAGGACATATTCAATGCCTTCAGTCAGGCCGATTCATTCACCACGCGCAAGTACGGCGGGACCGGGCTCGGGCTCGCGATCTGCAAGCAGATCCTCACCTTGATGGGCGGCGAGATCGGCCTCAGCAGCACGGTCGGCGGCGGCTCCACGTTTTGGTTTGAAATTCTGCTGGAACCGATCGCGGGCTCGTCCCAGGACGACGCCGATGCCGAGGTTGCGCAATTGCCGCGGCTGAATTTGGCCGGCGTACGCGCACTCATCGTCGACGACAACGCGAACAATCGCGAACTCCTGCGGCAGCACTTGAGTTCCTGGAATGTCGCGGCCGTCGCGGTCGACAGCGGCGCCGTGGCTCTTGCGGCGCTGAACGCCGAGGGCCCGCTAAGCTTCGACCTCGTGCTGCTGGATGACCGAATGCCCGGGCTGGATGGTATCGAAGTGGCCCGGATCCTGCGGCAGGACGTACGCTTCGCGAATCTGCGCCTCGTCATGCTGAGTTCCCAGGAGATCGCCGGCGAGAACGCGGAGCACTCAAAGCTGTTCAGCGCAGTCTTGACGAAGCCGCTGCGGCGCTCACAGCTGTTCAGCTGCTTGAGCGCCGCGATGACGTCCGCAGCCGGCTCGCCGCCCACGGTTGAGGCCGCGGGATCAATGCCGGATTCCACGCAACAGTATGCCGGCCCGCGAATCCTCCTGGTCGAGGACAATCCCATCAACCTGGAAGTGGCGGTGTGCATGCTCGAAAGTTTGGGCTGCAGCGCAACGACCGCTCATAACGGCCGGATGGCCATCGATGCGATGAACGGCGGCAGCTACGACGCCGTGTTGATGGACTGCCAGATGCCGGTGATGGATGGCCTGACCGCAACCGCGGAAATCCGCCGGCGAGAGTCGGGCACGGGCAAGCCGCGGGTTCCCATCATCGCGGTCACCGCAAATGCCATGGAAGGGGACCGGGAGCGCTGTCTTGCGGCCGGCATGGACGACTTCCTCAGCAAGCCGTTCACGCAGCAGCAGCTCGGTCTGCTGCTGAAGCGCTGGCTGGCGGCTCGACCGATGACGGATCATTCCGAGCGAAGCGACACCGTGCGCCCTCCGTTGGTCGATGCCGGCGTGCTGCGCAACATCGCCGCGCTGACGCGGCCGGCGCTCCTCAACTCGTTGATCGACCTGTATTTGAATCACAGTCCCGGCTTGATCGCGGCCGTGGAGACGGCGGCCGCCGGCATGCAGACCAAGGCGCTCGCAGAGGCCGTGCATACGCTCAAGTCCAGCACGGCGAATCTCGGCGGTGCACGGCTGGCGATGGTGGCCAGGGAGTGCGAGGTGCTGTTGCGCGAGGACGGAATTGCGTGGGCGGGGCCGCTGATCGCGCGAATCCGCCAGGAATATAGAGAATTTTGCATTGCGCTGGCGCGCGAGCGGACGACTCGTGCGGCTTAGCGACAAGGGGCGGAGCGACGCCGAGACCCAAGGGGAAATTGACATGATGAGAACGCGAGACTCCACGGACAACATGACGGCGACGGTGCTCGTCGTCGACGACGATCCGGGGGCGCGCCTGCTGATCGGAACCGCCCTGGAAATGGCGGGCTTCCGCGTCACGACCGCGGCGGATGGGCGGATCGCGCTCGACGAGGTTCATGGGCAGTCCTTCGACTGCGTCGTTCTGGATGTCGTCATGCCGGGATTGAGCGGATTTGAGGTATGCACGGCTTTGCGGGCCCTGCCAAACAGCCGGCACGTGCCGATATTGATGCAGACCAGTCTGGACGACGTGGACTCGGTCAATCGCGCCTATGACGCGGGGGCGACGGATTTCTCCTCGAAGGGCATCAATCCCATGCTGCTCGCGCAGCGGGTCAAGTTCCTCGTGCGCGCCAAGCAAACGCAGGACCAGCTGCGCGCCAGCGAAGCGCGCGTGAGGTATCTGGCCTACTACGATCCGTTGACCACACTGCCAAACCGGCAGCGTTTGCTGCAGATCCTGGAGCAGCACATCGCCTGGGCCGTTCTGCGGCAGCGCGGGATCGCCGTGTTGATGCTGGACGTGGACAATTTCTCGCGCATCAACGATACCCAGGGCCAGGCGGTGGGCGACTCCCTGTTGAAGGAGGTCGCCGCGCGGCTGCAATTGTGCTTGCGTGATGGCCGGCGCGGCTTCGAGCAATCTGACGACGAGGTGGCGACCGACAACATCAACGACTGGGTCGCCCGCACCGGAGCCGACGAATTCGCGTTGGCGCTGCCGGGAATATCCACGGTCGCCGAGGCGCAGGCCGTCGCCCGCCGCGTACAGGCGGCGCTGGAACGGCCATTCGCGTTCGCACAACAGGAAATGTCGCTGTCGGCCAGCGTAGGCATCAGCATCTTTCCGGCGGATGCCGGCGACGGGGAATCCCTCGTCAAGAATGCAGATGCGGCCATGCATCACGCCAAGAGAATCGGCCAGGGCGGCGTGGAAATCTTCAAGAAGTCGATCAGC
>Ga0137410_10001455_pt1 | contig 16279 bp, 18 predicted proteins | sample CZODoug1_16funga_FD_108878 | JGI IMG/M metagenome (GOLD analysis project Ga0137410, IMG submission 108878) | Vadose zone soil fungal communities from Angelo Coast Range Reserve, California, USA - CZODoug1_16fungal (Illumina Assembly) | ecosystem: Environmental > Terrestrial > Soil > Vadose zone... | reverse complement strand
GGTGTTGACCGGGAGGTCCTTGGCCGAGCGCCCGGTCATATGGGGCGCGAAGGGATGCAGAGTCGATTCCGACATCGCGGCAGGCTTGCCCTGCTGCCACGAGGGCGGCGGTGAGCCGGCTTGCTGCGCCAGCGCCGGCAATGCGAAGGCGGCGGCGACTGCGAATGCAATTGGGGTTTTCATACGTTCTCCTCTCGAACGGCTATTAGAACTGAAGCGCAGCCTGGACGCCAACGGTCATGTTGCGGCGCGGCGAGGGCTCATAGTAGCGGCGGTTGGTCTCGTTGACGATCACCGATCCGACGTAGTTGCGATCGCCGACGTTGTCGACGCGGGCGAATTCGGTCACCCGCCAGCCCGCGGCGCGCTGCGTCAGCCCGGCGACCAGGTTGACGACGCCATAGGCGTCGGCGAATTCGTCGTTCGGGTCGTTGGTCGCGACGCGCGTGCGGTACAGCCCCTCCACCTTGGCGAACCAGGCCTCCTGCTTGTAGCGGAACTCGCCATAGAGCTGGTTTTTTGCCGTGCCCGGGAGCGTCGCGCCGGCAGGCACCGCCACCACGGCGTTGGTCGTGGTGATGACGGTATTGAACCCCTCCTCGAACACCGCCTTGAGGTAGGTCCAGGCGATGCGCGCATCGAAGCCGCCGCCCAGCACCTTGTCGGCGCCGAGCTCGAAGCCGGTGCGCTTGGTATGGCCGACGTTCTTGAAGGTCGCACGGCCGCCGGTGTTCTGGTCGACGACGATCTCGTTCTCGGTAGCGACGCCGAACACGGCTGCGCTGTAGCGCACACCCGGCGCGACGTGCTTGATCCCCAGCTCGGCGTGCCGGCTGCGGCTCGCCTCGAGGTCGAAATTGAGGCCGCTGCCGGTGTTCGTGTAGGCGATCTCGAGGAAGGTCGGCGTCTCGAAGCCGCGCCCGTAATTCGCGTACACGCTGGTCGTCTCGCTGGCGCGGAACAGCAGCCCGGCGACCGGCGTGGTGGCGTGGTAGGTCTTCGCGCCGCTGTCGTTGGGATTGCCGGCGACGATGAAGTGGTCCTCCGAGCTGAAGCGCACGTTGCTGTGGCGCAGGCCGCCGTGCAGAGCCCAGCTGGGTGCGAACCGCCACTCGGCCTGGCCGTAGAAATCGGTGCTGTCGACCTTGTTGTCCTCGTCGCGCTTCAGGGGGCCGCCCACCCCGTTGTTGTTGATGAAGCCCTTGCGCTTCTCGTTCATCAGGTCGTACTCGAAGCCGGCCGCCAGCCGCAGGGAGCCGAAGGTGCCGAAATAGCGGAGCGCGGTGCCGCCGTAGTTGCGGTCGAGATCGACGATGCCGCCGGAATGGGTCGCCGCGTTCTGGTTGACGAGCGGGATGGCGAGGAATTGCTCGATCGAGCGGGTGCCGCCGTAGACCATGACCTCCGTGCGATGCGCGCCGAACTTCTGCTGGTAGGTGCCGCCGGCCTGGTTCTGCAGGATCGTCTTCTTGGTGTTGAACAGCAATGCGTTGGGCGTGGCCTGCCGCGGGTTTGCGTCCTTCTCGGCCTTGGTCAATCCGAGAGGGTCCTGCGTGTCGGGCTGGTGCAGGCTATTGGCGACGACGGTAAATGTCGTTTCGTCGGAAGGAGTCACCTTCAGCTTCGCGTTCATCTGCTCGCGCCGCGCCCAGCTGTGGTCGCGATAGCCGTTGGTCTGGAAGATCGACGCATCGCCGATCGCGTTCACATTGCCGTACTGGTCGCCGAAGCGCACGGCGCCGCGTTTCGTCTGATAGCTGCCGAGCAGGAAGTCCGTCTCCAGCGTCGGCTGCGCGGGACCATCGCGGGTATCGACCGCGATCACGCCGCCGGAGGCGTTGCCGTAGAGCGCCGAGAAGGGGCCGCGCAGCACCTCGATGCGTTCGGCGGAGCCGAGATCGAAGGTCGAAGCCTGGCCCTGTCCGTCCGGCATGGTGGCGGGAATCCCGTCCGCGACGAGGCGGATGCCGCGCACGCCAAAGGTCGAGCGCGCGCCGAAGCCCCGTGACTGGATCTGCAGGTCCTGGGCGTAGTTCTGGCGGTTCTGCACCGAGATGCCCGGCACGCGCCCCAGGCTCTCCGACAGGTTCACCTGCGCCTTGCCCTCGCTGATGTCCTCGGCATAGATGCGATCGGCCGAAGCCGGAACTTCCAGCGTCGGCTGCGCCGTGCGGGTGGCGGTGACGACCACAGCGTCCTCCTGCGCCAGCGCAGGGGCGGCGAACAATAGCAGTGCGAGTCCCCTCCCCCTCGTCATGGGCTGCTAGGCTACATGGAATGCGGACCTTCTTCCTAGCGCTCGCCCTCTGGATCGCGCTTCCCTGCCAGGCCGAGGTAGACCTTCGCAGCCTGCGCGAGGGCGGACATGTCTTCTACCTGCGCCACGCTTCGACCGACTTCAGCCAGAACGACGCCGGCATGAAGAGCTACGAGGATTGCGCCAGCCAGCGCAACCTGACCGACAAGGGCCGCGGCGAAGCGCGAGCGATCGGCGAGCACGTGAAGCGGCTCGGCATACCCATCGGCACGGTGCTCGCCAGCCCCTTTTGCCGAACGATCGAGACCGCGCGCCTCGCGTTCGGCAAGGCGCAGGCGATGCAGGAAGTGCGCGGCGGCCCGTCGCAGCCGCAGGACCCGAAACGCTACGAAGGACTGAAGAAGCTGCTCTCGACCCCGGTGCCGAAGGGCGAGAACACGGTGATCTCCAGCCACGCCAACCCCTTCTACGCCCTGGTCGGCCCGCCTTATCTTGCCGAGGGCGAAATAGCGGTGGTGAAGCCGCAGGGCGATTCAGGTTTCTCGATCGTCGGCCGGATCCGCGTCGAGGACTGGCAGGCCATCAAGTAGGCGGCGGTCGCGCTTCGTCGGCCGGCCCTTCCGGGCGCGTGCCGGCTCCGCACCCCAGCGGCGCAGATCGCCGCGACGCTCGCGCTCGGCGCGGCTGGCGTCGCTTTCGTCGTAAAGCTTCTTGGCCTGCTCGGCGGGGCCTCGCTTGTCGGAAAGAAGGCGGACGACGACGTTCCATTCCAGATCTTCCTTCCTCAGGGAGATCGCATCGCCGATCTTCAATTCATGCGCGGGCTTGACGCGCACTTCGTTCAGTTTCACGCGACCCGCGGCAATCGCTTGTTGCGCGAGGCTGCGCGTCTTGAAGAAGCGCGCTGCCCAGAGCCACTTATCGAGGCGCACTACGCTTTCGCCAGCACTCCCACCGGACAGGAAACGCCGGTGCCGCCCAGGCCGCAGTAGCCGTTCTGGTTCTTGCCGAGGTACTGCTGGTGATAGTCCTCGGCGTAGAAGAACTCCGGCGCTTCGCGGATTTCGGTCGTGATAATTCCGAATCCAGATTTTTGAAGCGATTTTTGAAACGCTTCCTTCGAAGCCAGCGCCGCCTTCAATTGCTCCGGACCATAGGCATAGATCGTCGAGCGGTATTGCGTACCGGCGTCGTTACCCTGGCGCATGCCCTGCGTCGGATCGTGGCCTTCCCAGAAAGTCTTGAGCAGCTCGTCGTAGCCGATCTTCGCCGGATCGAACACCACCAGCACCACTTCGGCGTGGTTGGTGAAGCCGCTGCAGACCTCCGCGTAGCTCGGGTTCTTCGTCTGCCCGCCCGCGTAGCCGACCGCGGTCGAATACACGCCCGGCAGTTTCCAGAACAGGCGCTCGGCGCCCCAGAAGCATCCCATGCCGAACACCGCCTGCTGGAGGCCGGCGGCAAACGGCGCCTTGAGCGGGTGACCGTTGATGAAGTGCTTGTCCGGCACTGCCACTGCGTTGGCGCGGCCCGGGAGCGTGCTCTCCGCCGGCAGCAGCTTGTTCAGCTTCTTCATGAAGGAAAACATGGCAAACCTCCTACCCTAGAATAACACCATGAAAATCTGCGTTTACGGCGCGGGCGCGATCGGTGGTTTGATCGCCGCCTGGCTGTCGCGTTCCGGGCACGACGTCTCGGTCGTCGCGCGTGGCGCGCAGCTCGACGCGATCCGCAAGCAAGGCTTGCGCGTGAGCGACCGCGCGAGCGGCAAAGTCGAATCGTTCAAGGTCGGGACCTCGCCTTCCGGCCCGCAGGACTACGTCATAGTCGCGGTCAAGGCGCAAAACCTTACGGAAGTCGCCGGCGGCATAGGGAAATTCGTCGGCGAAGGCACGTCGATCGCGACTGCCATGAACGGCGTGCCGTGGTGGTTCTTCGACCGCCTGAAGTTCGGCGACGGCAAGCACCGGCTGGAGAGCCTCGACCCCGGCGGCCGGCTGACGCGGGCCATGCCGACCGAACGCATCGTCGGCTGCGTCGTACACCTGGCCGCCTCCACGCCGGAGCCGGGGCTCATCAGCCGCAACATGGGAACGCGCCTGATCATCGGCGAACCGGGCGGAAAGAACACGCAGCGCACCGGGCGCCTCGAAGAGGCCCTCACCGCCGCCGGTTTCGAGACCGTCGCCAGCGACGCGATCGAGAAGGAGTTCTGGATCAAGCTGCTCGGCAACGTCAGCTTCAACCCGGTCTCCGCGCTCACGGTCAGCACCGCCGATCGCCTGATCGAGGATCCGCTGATCAAGGCCTACATGGTCGGCATCATGCGCGAGGTGCTGGCGATCGGCCGCGCGGTCGGCGTCGACGCCGCCATCGATCCCGAGGCGCGCATCGACATGGCGCGCGTGCTCGGCAAGTTCAAGACCTCGACGCTGCAGGACCTCGAGGCAGGCAAGCCGCTGGAAGTCGACGGCCTGCTCGCCGGCACGCTGGAGATCGCCGAGAAGGCCGGCGTGCAGGCGCCCCTCACGCAGAGCCTCTTCGGCCTGGTGCGCACCCGCGCCCTTGCGACCGGCCAATACAAGAAGACCGCATGAAGAAAATCATCGCCATCCTCGCTGTGTTGCTTCCGTCCCTCGCAAACGCGCAATACGAAGGCCCGGGCGTCGAAGTCTGCCGGCTGTACGCGCAGCGCCAGCTCATGCGCGATGCCAACACGGCGAGAAGCGTCGTCATCGAGCGCGACCAGAACCTCGTCATCGAGCGCTATACGCGCAAGGTCGGCAACCAGTTCGTCTCCTCGATCCTCACCGGCAACGGCGCGGTGGTGTTCGCCAACGCGCCGAGCGCCGAGCTCGCCTTCATCTGCCTGCTCGCCGACGACAAGCGCGCCGTCTTTTTCGAATGGCTGCCGCGCCGCGACGCCTCGGCACTGGCGCAGTGCACGCGCGACGACACCACGCGCGCCAACCCGCGCGCCTGCCTGCAGACGCTGATCGACGTCAGCGAAGTCGACCTCACACAGGCTTACGCGGCCCGCCTGACCGACGCGCGCCAGCGCGACGCCGACGGCGGCAACGAGGCGGCGAGCGAGCGCTACCGCAGCTCCAATCAGGCGTGGCTGCAATACCGCGACGCGGAATGCCTGCGTCGCAAGGACCAGACCCCGGCCGGCGTCGATCCCGGCGACTACCAGCTCGCCTGCACCATCGAGCTCACGCGACGGCGCCTCGTCGACATGAGGTAGCGGTGACGCTCGAGATCTATCTCGCTTACGTGCTCGCCTGCGTGGTGATCACCATCGTCCCGGGGCCGACGGTAACCGTGATCGTCGCCAACAGCCTCACGCACGGCACCCGCGCCGGACTGCTGAACGTCGCCGGCACGCAGATCGGGCTCGGCTTGATGATGGCGACGCTGGTGGTCGGCCTGAGCACGATCATCGCCACCATGGGCTGGTGGTTCGACTGGCTGCGCCTCGCCGGCGCCGCGTACCTGATCTGGCTCGGCTGGAAGCTGATCCGTTCTTCGGGCGACGTGGCAACCGCGAAGGCGCCCGTACCCCGCGGCGGCTTCGTGCTGCAGGGCCTGCTCGTCATCCTCAGCAATCCGAAGGGGCTGCTCTGGTTCGGCGCCTTCATCCCGCAGTTCATCGACCCCAAAGGCAACTACGTCGGCCAGATCATCGTGCTGGGCCTCACGGCGATGGCGGTCGCTCTCGTCTCGGACGGCGCTTACGCCATCCTCGTCGGCCGCGCCGGCTCCGCGCTGTCCAAGCGCCGCGTGCGGCTCGTCTCGCGGATCGGCGGCGGCTTCCTCATCGGCGGCGGCATCTGGCTCGCGCTGACGCGGGCACGGTAGGCATGTCGTCGCACCGCCTGTGCGTGGCGCCGATGATGGATGTCACCGACCGGCATTGCCGCTACTTCCTGCGGCAGCTCAACTCCACGGCGTTTCTCTACACCGAGATGATCACGACCGGTGCGCTGATCCACGGCGACGTCGAGCGCCATCTCGCTTTCAGCAAGGAAGAGCATCCGGTCGCGGTGCAGCTGGGCGGCTGCGATCCTGAGGAGTTGAGTCTTTGCGCGAAAAAAGCGGAAAGCTACGGCTACGACGAGATCAACCTCAACATCGGCTGCCCGAGCGAGCGCGTGCAAAAGGGCGCCTTTGGTGCATGCCTCATGGCCGAACCAAAGCTAGTTTCCCACTGTGTCGAAGCAATCCGAGAGTCCGTAGGAATCCCGGTCACGGTGAAGCATCGAACCGGAATCGACTCGGTCGAGGATTATGAATTCCTTCATGGGTTTGTGAAAACCGTGGCCACCGCGGGATGCAAGACGTTCATCGTCCACGCCCGCAACGCGATCCTCAAGGGCCTCTCCCCCAAGGAGAACCGCGAGATCCCGCCGCTGAAGTACCAATATGTATACCGGCTGAAGCAGGACTTCCCCGCCCTCGAGATCGTGATCAACGGCGGCATCACGTCGCTGAAGCACGCACATCCGGTCGACGGGGTGATGATCGGCCGGGCGGCAGTCAACGATCCCTGGGTCCTCGCCGATCCGGGCAAGACCCGGGCGCAGATCGTCCGGACGATGGTCGAGTACGCGGGAAAGCAGGATTCCCTGAGACAGGTGACCCGTCACCTGCTCGGCCTCTACCACGGCATGCCGCGGGCGCGGCGGTGGCGGCAGATCCTGTCGGATTCGCAGGCACTCAAGAAGAACCGACCCGAATTGCTGCTGGAGGCGCTCGACGAGGTCGAAGCCGAGGAGAGTAGAATCGGCGCATGAGCGCAAATCTGAAATCCGTCCAGGGGAAACCGGTCCGCGAGCGCGTCAGCAAGGAAGAGTGGCAAGCGCGAGTCGACCTCGCGGCTGCCTATCAGCTCGGCGCAATCTACAAGTGGACCGACCTGATCTACACCCACTTCTCGGCGCGCGTACCGGGGACCGAGGATTTCCTCATCAACCCCTACGGCATGATGTTCGACGAGATCACGGCGTCGAACCTGGTGAAGATCGACCTCGACGGCAAGATCATCGACGACCCGCTAGGCATGGGCGTGAACGAGGCCGGCTTCGTCATCCACAGCTGCATGCACGCCGCGCGCCACGAGATCAACTGCGTGATTCACACCCACACGCGCGCCGGCGTCGCCGTCTCGGCGATGAAGTGCGGCCTGCTGCCGATCAGCCAGCACGCGATGCGCGTGCAGCCGGAAGTGACCTACCACGACTACGAAGGCGTGGCGCTCTACAAGGAAGAACAGGCACGCATGGCGCGCGACCTCGGCAAGACCTCCAAAGCGATGATCCTGCGCAACCACGGCCTGCTCTCGCTCGGCACCACGGTGCGCGAGGCCTTCGAGATCATGTATTACCTCGACGCCGCCTGCCAGATCCAGATCGACGCCTGTGCCGGCGGCATGCACAACGTCCAGCTCATGTCGGACCAAGCGGCGAAAGTATCTTACGAGCGCCTCAGCATGATGGACCACCCGCGCGAGCAGCGCGACTGGCCGGCGCTGCTGCGCATGCTCGAGCGCAAGGGCATCAAGTACGCGGTATAGCGGCGGGGCGTTTTACCTTTCCTGCCGGAAGCTGTAGCACCGTAAACACTGCCGCCAGCGAAAAGCCGAACACGGCATAGAACACGCCGTGCGCCGTGCCGTGGTCGAGCAGCCAGCCGTAGAACACCGGCGTCGCGAACGAGCCGACGTCGAGTCCCGCGTAGACGAAGCCATACACCCTGCCCGTCGCTCCGGGCGGCGTCGCCGCGCGCACCAGCAGGTCGCGCGACGGATAAGTCAGCCCGACCGCGAAGCCCGATAGCGCGAAGGCCACGGGCAACGTAAGCGCCGGGACGATGCCCGCGGCGAGCGCGAGCATGATGCAGGCGGAAGCCGACAGTCCCGCGGCCGGCACCAGATCGATGCGGGAAGTCCTGGCGGTAAGAAAGCCGCCGGCGAGCATGCCGGCCCCCGACCCGACCATGTAGGCCGTGATCGCCCCGGACGCGAGCGTCGTCGCCACGTCGAGCTGCTCTTTCAAGGCGGAGACGCCGAAGCTGAGGATGCCGGTCAACGCCGCGGCATGCAGCGCGAAGAAGAAAAAACAGGCGACGACCTGCCACGACAGCAGGACCGCAAAATCGAACCCCACCGCCTTCTTCTCCGCGGGATGGATCTCGACCGCAAACCGGCCAGCATTGGTCGCGAGCAGCAGGAGCACCGCACCGGAGGCAGCCGCGGCGGCCATTAGTGCCGCATGCCAGCCCATCCAGGCGCCGATCCCGGCGCTGAAGATCGGCGCGATGGCGAAGCCGATCGAGCCCGCAACGCTGTGAATGCTGAAGGCGTGCCCCAGCCTCTCGCGCGCCACCCGGCCGTTGAGGATGGCGAAGTCGGCGGGATGGAACACGCTGTTGCCGATCCCCGAGAGCGCCGCGCCGAGCGCCAGCGTCCACACACCCGGCGAAAGTCCCATGAGCAGCGTGCCGCACACCATCAGCGTCAGGCCGCCGAGCAGCATGGCCCGGCCGCCGATCCGGTCGACGACGAAGCCGGCCAGCGGCTGCAGCAGCGCCGAAAGCACGTAGAAAAGAGTCAGGATGAGACCGAGCGTCGCGTAGGAAACACCGAGCTCCTCGCGCATCAGCGGAAAGAGTGGCGGCAGGACGAGCTGCAGGAAATGGCTCGTCGCGTGGCCGGTGCCGATCAGCGAAATGACGGGCAAGTCGCTCTTCACAGCTTCTCCACGAAATCCACGATGGCGGCGAGGGTCTTCTCCGGCTGGTCCTTGAACGGCGCATGGCCGCACTGCTCCAGCTTCAGCAATTGTGCCTTTGAAGACTTCTGCAGATCGTCGAGCTGGGCCATCGTCCCGTACACGTCGTCGAAGCCCTGGATGCCGAGCACCGGGCAGCGGATGCCGGGCAGGTATTTGCCGCGGATATCCCAGCCCTTGAACTCCGGATCGAGCCAGACGTCGGCCCAGCCGTAGAAAGTCTTGCGCGCGTCGCGGTGGTAGCGAGCGAGCTTCGGGCCGAAATCGGTCGTCTCGAACGCCTCGGCAGCCTTGTCGATGGAGCGCAGGCAGAGCGGCTCGATGAAGACGTGCGGCGCCAGGGCGACGACCCCGCGCACCGCGTGACCCGCGCCGGCGTAGATCAAGGAGATGGAAGCGCCATCCGAGTGACCGATGAGGATGGGTTTCTCAATCTTCAGGGCCTTTAGCAGCTCCGGCAAGGCAACGAGCGCCTCGTCATGCATGAAGCGAACGGTGCGCTTCTTCTCCTGCAGGACGTCGGAATCGCCGTAGCCGTAGCGGTCGTAGACCAGCGCGCGGCGGCGGGTCGCCGCGGCGACCTTCGCCGGGAAATCACGCCACTGCCGGATCGAGCCGAGGCCCTCGTGCAGGAAAACCATCGGCGGTTTGCTGCTCTCTTCGCCGAGCCACTCGTAGGCGATGGCGTGGCCGGCGGCTTGCGTGACGGGCATCGGTCAAATCTAGCATGCAGTGGATAATCGCCCGCTCATGCGTTTCACCGCCTGGCTGGTCCTCCTCGGCACGCTGCTCCTCTGGTCCGGGAACTGGATCGTAGCGCGCGCGGTGCGCGACGAGATCGCGCCCGGGATCGCCACCGCCGGCCGGCTTCTGATCGTGCTCGCGATCCTCCTGCCGTTTGTCTTTCAGGGGTTGGCGAAAAAACTTTCTCTGTTGAAGAAAAAAGACTGGCTAGTCCTGTGGGCACTCGGCTTCACTGGCGGCGGATTGCATCTCGCGTTGCAGTGGCTGGGCTTGCACTACACCACCGCGACCAGCGGCATCCTGTATCTCTCGACCTCGCCGATCTTCATCCTGCTGATGGCCGCGCCGCTCGCTGCCGAGCGGATCGGCGTCCGCCAGTGGCTGGGCGTGCTGATCTCCTTCTCGGGCGTGGCGACGATCGCGACCAAGGGCGAATTCGGACTGCTCTCGTTCAATCTCGGCGACCTGATGGCGCTCGCCTCGATGATGATGTGGGCGGGCTACACCGTGTTCCTGCGCGTGCGGCGCGATCCGCTCAGCACCGCCGAGCTGATCGTGCTGATCTGCGCCCTCGGCCTGGTTTTCATGACGCCGTGGGTTGTATGGGAGATCGTCTACAACCCGCGACTCGAGCTGTCGCGGGAAGGCGCGCTCGGCGTCCTGTATTCGGCGATCGGCTCGATGCTGCTGGCCTACGCCGGCTGGAGCTACGTCGTGACGCGCCTCGGCGCGGCGCGCGCCGGCGTAACAATGCACCTCATGCCGGCGATGGGCGTGGCGCTCGCGGCGCTCTTTCTCGGCGAATACCCGCGCTGGTTCCACTTCGCCGGCATCGCCCTGATCCTGACCGGCGTCGCGCTCTCGTCCCTCCGCCCTGCCGCCCCCCTGACAAGGGAGCAGTGAGCCGATGGCGAGCGGGGGTTCACTTCTGGCCACCGCGATTCCGGGCAATCAAAGGGACAACAGTGTCTCGAACGCAGTTGCCGCTCTGTACGAGTACTGGCCTCACTCTTCTCAATCTTGCGAGGACTTGCCTTTGCCACAACACACCTCCGAGCTGCTAGCTCGAGGTGTCAACTAATTCGGGGGAAGCTTGGCGTCGCGCTCAACTGCGGTGCTAGGTTGCACGCTTTGTCTCAATTCGTTTGTCGGTGCCGGCAGTATAGGCGCTCAAAATGTGGTCATATTCTTCGCTAAGTGTCTTGATGGTCTCCGGTGTAAATGTGCCGGCGGCCATGTGCTCCAACACTCGCAACTGATAGTGCACAAACGCTGAAATCGGTGGCATTCGTACCGGTCCACCACTCTTCTCAAGAAGCTCGAACCGGCGCTTGTAGTCTTGGAGCGCAAGGTCCGCCGCGATTTTAAGTAGTTCTCTCTTGTTCTGGTACCTCTGTTGAATGACCATAGCGACAAGAGAGGCTCCTGCACCGATTAGTGCTCCGAGTAGGGCTGCTATCGCGGCGCTCATCTAGTTAGTTGTGCAACCTAACGCAAAGCCAACCGGCGCGCCGTCGTTTGGCGCATCTGAGTTTAGCGCCTTGTTGGGGGCGATTACTTTTCACTGATTCCCCAGCAGCCAGAGTCATTGTTGCCGTTGAAAACGTCGCTCCAGTCCATCCTCGCCCAGTTCGGAAATTGGAACTTCCCTTCCTCTATAACGGAACACTCGTGCGGTTCATCCGGAATGAACCGCTTGCCATCACTGTCGGCATATCTTTTGAGGTTTCCGTTTGAGTCAACCTCCTGATATGCGGTCGGGCTATTGCCGTTCTTGAACGAGAACCGAACGCGGTAGTACCTCATTCTTGACTGTTTTATTCCCGTTCTCGCGTCCGTTACCGGAGAAACCATTTTCTTTACCCCGAAAACAAAACGACAAAGAAGTTGCCAGAGCCATTTCAGCACGGGATCGACATATTTTTCGAGAACGTGACCTACGATCTTTGCTAGAGCGTCCATTGGCAACCTCTAGCATCTCTTCCCAACGCTTCCGCTCAGCGGCGCGTCCGCTGCAACGGATGGTTGGGCGTCGCCGATATACGAGCGAATCCTGTAGACGAACACTGGGATATCCGCATCAGGGTTGAAGGTGCCTCCAGGCCGTAGCCCTTGCCCGGTGAAGTGGTGGTAGCCCAGCACGAGCATTCCGTCACAGACGGTGTCTTGCGCCGCCGCTGGCTGGTATGGATCGACGTTCGCGCCGAGCGAGCTTGCGAAAGCACGGGCTTTGCTGCCGTGGCAGAACAGAACCTTCGGGCGGCAATACCGGACAAGCGCCTTGAGACGCTCTGTGCCTTGTTTCCACTGCGCCCTACTGATGCCCTTGGGAGACGATGCGGGAATCCACGACGCGTTCGTCACAAGGCAGTTGATCGGGCGTAGTGCCTTGACCAAATCGCCGACGCGGCCCGATGTCATTGATGAGCCATCCCGATGCTTCCGTTCGTACTCCTTGTGGAAGAGCTGCCGATCCACGGTCAGCCCGCGCCAGTACGCATCGAACGACGGGAACTCGTCCCGTAGCGGGGTCGCGGGGTTCGTCCCAATGATGAAGACGTCCGCGCCTTTCCAGTCCGCATTCGGTGTAAACGGTCGGAGAAAGGGCTCGCCCAGCGGAGTTTCGCACCATAACTTGAGCTGTGTTTCGAAGTCCACGGCCTCGCCTATGATGCCCAACGTTCGCGTTTTGCCGCACCGCATGCGCGGCGTAGCAAGCTGAAGGCGTCGGACAACAACGCGTTGCTAGTTGGCATTGAGCGGCACGAGACTAGTGTATTCGCCGAAATCAATACGCCATTGGCGCTTTGATCGCTTCTCCCAAACAGCGCGCGCCTTTTCGAGATGCTTCGAAAAGGTTTCCGTATCGCATTTGTTGACCTTCAGAAAATGAGCGATCACAGCCTGAATGTCGAGATGACCGGCCGCCGCCAGTTGGGTGGAACGGCCGAAATGAGTCACGTGGTGGCACATGTTGCAGACGGTGCCCAGACCGGTGAGTTTTTGAACCCCGGATTTGTCATTGAACTCCCAGATCTCGTGACAGTGCAACTTGTCCGGGGACCCGCAAGTCTGGCACTTTGAGCCATTGCGCTCGTGCACTTGCTTTCGGAGCTTGTCCCATTGGGTTCTGGGCATCTTGTTGCGCAGGCTTATGCCCCAAGAGGTGCTAGGGACTGCATCGATCTCAAGCTTCAGAGCGCTGCGCTTCGCCATGGAATGCCAACTAACGTCATGTTGAGCGGCGAGCCGCTTGCAGCACGTCCGCTCCAACTAAAGTTAGATTTTGAAACATCCCTTCAACCTCGTATGCTCCGGGCTTGCGATTGAATTTGGGTTTGCAGCCGAGGATCAGCAGCAACTCTAGGGTAAGTCGGTCAGTTCGATCGTGAACTGCGAGCAATCGCACTGTGGTCCAATCGTTCCACCACGTAGCTTTCTTATGTGGAGAGGTGTGGTCGTGCATCCGACGCTTGATGGGACGTCCGGCCTCGCCGACGTAGAGCGGCTCGTGATGGGCATTAAGGTAGACGTATACAGCCCCTTTCCCGGCATCGCCAAGCTTTCCTTTCGCGAAATACTCCTCGCGCGTCCGTTCAGCAGTGCTCGCCCAGAACCAGTTACGCGCCTCCAGCGCGGTGTTCGCCAGCGATTTAAGAAAAACGTCGCGCGTCGTCATCAGAGAAATCTAACGTCCAATAGTCCGCACGCGTGTGGCAATAAAAGGTATCCCGTTATCCGAGAATACCGGGAGAAGTCTTTTGGCACTTATCCTTAGCTTCAAATAACAAATCCGACAAAAGCCACAGGTGTCAGGTTCGTTTTGCCGTATTGCGATTACAACACTTCGCAGCTTGGCCAATTTAATAGAACGCCCCCTTCGCGTTGATCAGAGCTTCATCGGCTTCCAGTAGCCGGTAAGCTCGAGGTAACCCCTTCCGACTTCCATATCTTTGGAAAAAGCTCGGACGGCCCCCTCCCAATAGATCGTGCCGGTGGCGGCGCGCGCATCGAACTCCTGATCGTCCATCAGCGGCTCGAGGCGCAGATCGTTCACCTGCATCGAGACCGGGTACTCGACGCCGGTGCGCGGCGATTTCCAGGTCCGCAGCACTTTGAAGCTCGCGCCGGGCGAGGTGTAGTGGATGCTGCCTTTGCGATCGCGCATCTGGAAAGCCATCAGCGACGAGCCGTCGAACAGGTTGATGCCGCACCAGTCCCAGCCCGCGGCTTCCGGCGCCAGGTAAGCGCTCGACCACTCGTGATCGAGCCATGCGCTGCCGGTCAGGGTGCGGCCGTTCACCTTGCCGACCGCATGCAGCTGCGGCCGGCTGTAGTAGTAGCTCGCCTCCTCCGGACGATGCCCCTTGCGGCTGAAGCCGGCTTCGCCCTGCAGCACCGGCTTGCTCGCGAACAGTGTCAGGTCGAAGTCGAGGTCTCGCCCGCTGATGCGCGCCTGATAACGGTCGCCCTCGAGCTCGAGCCGCCAGTCGTCGACCCAGACGCCGGTGCGATCGAGCTCGGCGTGCGCGAGCGAGAAACCGGCTCGCGCCGCGCGCTGGTCGGTCAGCAGCTCGCCCCGCTTCGGATCGGCGAGCGCCGCATGCGCGAGGATGATCTGCCGCGGGTTGAAGCTGCTCGGGTTGTTACTCTGCTCCTCCGGGCGAGCACGGAAGAACGTGATCTGGAAGCCGACCGGCCCGTCGAGCCAGCCGGTGACGTACCACCACTCGGTGCGGAACTCGGGATGCGAGCCATGATCGCGCGGAAAGACGAAGCTCTTTCCGGGCGTGACGCGCGGATAGGCGGTGGTGTCCGCCCAGGAAAGGAGCGGCAGCGCCGTGAGGCCGCCGAGGAACACCCTGCGCCGCATCACCAATCCTCGCGCACCGCGCGCACCGGCCCGATGCTCATCGCTTCGCGCCCGGACAGGACTGCGGTGAGAACAGAGAGCAGCACCAGCACGACCGCGAGCGAAAAGAGCAGCAGCAGGGGGAAGTGCATCTCCATGCCCCAGTTGAACGACTGCCGGTTGACGACGAACACGAGCACCAGGCTGATCGCCGTGCCGGTGACGAGGCCGGCGAGCGCGCCGAGCGCGGCGAGCAATCCGCCTTCCGCCGCCAGCATCGCCGCGATCTGCCGGCGCGTCAGGCCGAGGTGGCGCAGCATGCCGAACTCGCGCCGCCGCGCGAGCACCACCGCGCCGAGGCTCGACGAAAGTCCGAACAGGCCGACCAGCACCGCGACCGCCTCCATGGCATAGGTTACGGCAAAGGTCCGGTCGAAGAACGACAGCGACAAGCGCCGGATCTGGCCCGGGTCGGCGATGTCGAGATCCCCTCCTCCCGGCAGCGCGCGCAAGGCAGTGACTGCCGCTGCAGGCGCTGCTCCCGGCGCGAGCCACACCGCGCCGTCGTTCACGCGACGGTCGCCGGTCAAGCCGATGTAGTCGGCCCGGTCGATCAGCACCGCGCCGTGCTGCCTCGCGTAATCGCGAAATACGCCGGCGACGACGAAGCCGAACGACTTGCCGTTCAGGGGCAGCTCGATGCGTTGTCCGACGCGAAAGCCGTAGAGGTCGACGATCGCTTCGCTGATCCAGACCGGCAGCGGATCGTCGGCGCGCAGCTGGTAACGCTTGCCGACCAGGGGAAAGGCTTTCTCGGCGTTGTCACGCGCGACGAGCGCGACCGGCGGGCGCGCCGGATCCAGCAGGAGGCGGCCGCTACGCAGGAAATCGACGCGCTGTACCTGCGGCAGGCCGCGCACCCGGCCTTCGATGCCGGGCTCGAGGTAGCTGGTATCGCCGAACTGCGCGGTGCGGAAGTAGAGGTCCGCCGGCAGGACGCGGTCGAGCCAGTTGTCCACCGATTGGCGGAACGACGCCACCATGATCGCCATCGCCGCCATGAGCGAGAAGCTGGCGACGATCGCCGCCAGGCTGACCGCGGCCTGCCCAGGCGCACCGCGCAGTTGCGCCAGCGCCAACGCGAGCCACGGCGAGGAGTACGACGGTACGAGGCGGAAGGCCGCATCGGCGACGCGCGGCATGAGTGCGATCGCGCCGAGGAGCAGGCAGCCGACCGCGGCATACCCGAAAAGCGGCAGGCCGCGCACCGCCGGCAGGAACGAAAGCAGCACTCCGGCGCCGATGAGTACATACCCGGGCCAGGTCGGCGCGACGCGGCGGTAGAGCTCCTGCTCGTCGCCCGCCTTGAGCGCGCGCGCAGGCGGCGTGCGCGCGGCGTCGAGTGCCGGCAGCAACGCGCCGGCGACGGCGATGAGGACTCCCGCGGCGAAGTAGAACAGCGCCGGCACGGCCTGGAATTCGAGCTGCGGCTGCAGCCCGCGGAACATGCCAGCGCCGAGGTCGGCGCCGGCGCGTTCTATCGCGATCTGCGCGACGACGTGGCCAAGGACGAGACCGAGCGCCGCGCCCACCGCGCCCAGCGCCGCAGCCTCGGCGAGGACCAGCCGTGCGAGT
>Ga0137410_10001454_pt1 | contig 16280 bp, 18 predicted proteins | sample CZODoug1_16funga_FD_108878 | JGI IMG/M metagenome (GOLD analysis project Ga0137410, IMG submission 108878) | Vadose zone soil fungal communities from Angelo Coast Range Reserve, California, USA - CZODoug1_16fungal (Illumina Assembly) | ecosystem: Environmental > Terrestrial > Soil > Vadose zone... | reverse complement strand
CGCGTCCGACAGGATTTCGTACGCCTCTTTTACTTCCTTGAATTTGTCTTCCGACTCTTTTGCGCTCGCGCCTTCCTTGCCCTGGTTGCGATCAGGGTGGTACTTCATCGCGAGCTTGCGATAAGCCTTCTTGATTTCGTCTTCGCCGGCGTTCTTGGCGACGCCGAGGATGTCGTAGTAGTCGCGTTTGGCCATGGTCAGGTCAGCAATCTTGCAGGCGCAAAAACGCCGAGATCGAGCCAGGCTCGATCTCGGCGTGTCATTCCGTCAGCTGCCCGGAACAACGGATCAGCCGGTGGCTTATCAGCCGCGCTTCACCTCTTTGTAGTCGGCGTCGACGACGTCGCTTTCCTTCGCCTTCTCGGTTTCCGCGCCCGGTTGCCCGGCGGCGGCCGCTGCGCCGGCACCGCCCTGTTCACCCATCGACGCGTACATCTTTTCACCGAGCTTCTGCGAAGCGGTCATCAATGCCTGGGTCTTGGCGTCGAGGGCATCCTTGTCGTCCGCTTTCAACGCCTCTTCGACGTCCTTGATCGCAGCTTCGATCTTTTCCTTCTCGCCGGCATCCAGCGCCGCGCCGTGTTCCGCGAGCGCCTTCTTGATCTGGTGCACGCTGGCGTCTGCCGTGTTGCGCGCCTGCGCCAGTTCGAAGCGACGATGGTCCTCGGCCTTGTTCGCCTCGGCGTCCTTGACCATGCGTTTGATCTCGTCTTCGGTCAGACCCGAGTTGGCCTTGATCGTGATCTTGTTTTCCTTGCCGCTCGCCTTGTCCTTCGCGTTCACGTGCAGGATGCCGTTGGCGTCGATGTCGAACGTGACCTCGATCTGCGGCAGACCACGTGGCGCCGGCGGAATGCCTTCCAGGTTGAATTCGCCCAGCGCCTTGTTGCCGACCGCCATCTCGCGTTCGCCCTGGTACACCTTGATCGTCACCGCCGGCTGATTGTCGTCGGCGGTCGAGAACGTCTGCGCGAACTTGGTCGGAATGGTGGTGTTCTTCTGGATCATCTTCGTCATCACGCCACCCAGCGTCTCGATTCCCAGCGACAGCGGAGTGACGTCGAGCAGCAGCACATCCTTGCGCTCGCCCGAAAGCACCTGGCCCTGGATCGCCGCGCCGACCGCAACCGCCTCGTCGGGATTGACGTCCTTGCGCGGCTCCTTGCCGAAGAATTCGCGCACCTTTTCCTGCACCTTCGGCATGCGCGTCTGGCCACCGACCAGGATCACCTCGTCGATTTCGCTCGCCTTCACGCCGGCGTCCTTGATGGCGATCCGGCACGGTTCGATCGTGCGTTCGACCAGTTCCTCCACCAGCGCTTCGAGCTTCGCGCGGGTGAGCTTCATGTTCAGATGCTTCGGACCCGATTGATCGGCCGTGATGTACGGCAGGTTGATTTCGGTCTGCTGGCTCGAAGACAGCTCGATCTTCGCCTTCTCGGCCGAGTCCTTCAGTCGTTGCAGCGCAAGCACGTCCTTCGACAGGTCGGCGCCCGATTCCTTCTTGAACTCGGTGACGACGTAATCGATGATGCGCTGGTCGAAGTCTTCGCCGCCCAGAAACGTATCGCCATTGGTGGAGAGCACTTCGAACTGCTTCTCGCCCTCGACGTCGGCAATCTCGATGATCGAGATGTCGAACGTGCCGCCGCCCAGGTCATACACCGCGATCTTGCGATCGCCGCGTTCGCCCTTCTTGTCGAGGCCGAACGCCAGCGCCGCCGCGGTGGGCTCGTTGATGATGCGCTTGACCTCCAGCCCGGCGATACGGCCGGCATCCTTGGTGGCCTGGCGTTGCGAGTCGTTGAAGTAAGCCGGCACGGTGATGACGGCCTCGGTAACCGGTTCGCCGAGATAGTCCTCGGCGGTCTTCTTCATCTTGCGCAGGACTTCGGCGCTCACCTGCGGCGGCGCGATCTGCTTGCCGCGGACTTCGACCCAGGCGTCGCTGTTCGGCGCCTTGACGATCTTGTACGGCATCAGGTTGATGTCCTTCTGGACTTCCTTCTCTTCGAAGCGGCGTCCGATCAGCCGTTTGACCGCGTACAGCGTGTTGCGCGGATTGGTGACGGCCTGCCGCTTGGCAGGTGCCCCGACCAGGATCTCGCCGTCTTCCATGTACGCGACGATCGAAGGCGTCGTGCGCGCGCCTTCTGAATTCTCGATGACCTTGACCTGGTCGCCTTCCATGATGGCGACGCACGAGTTGGTCGTGCCAAGGTCGATGCCGATGATCTTTGCCATTTGCTTGCCCCTCGTTAGCGGGTGCGGCTCGAATTGGCCAGTTGGCTGGCGCTCGCCGCGACTCTTCTGAAGTGTGTGTGTTTCCTGCTACTTCAACCCTGCGCCACTGAAACGAGCGCCGGCCGCAGCATGCGGTCGGCGATCATCCATCCCTTCTGCAGCACCGCCACCACATGATTCGGCGGCACGCCCTCGGCGGGCACCACCGAGATGGCCTGGTGCCGGTGCGGATCGAACTTCTCGCCGAGCGGATTGATCTCCGTCAGGCGGTTCTTCTCAAACGCGCTGCGCAGCTGGCGCAGCGTGATCTCGAGGCCTTCGCGTGTCGCGTCGCTAGCGGTCGAAGTGGCTTCGAGCGCCTTCTCGAGCGAGTCCACGACCGGCACCAGCGCTTCGGCAAACGACTCGACCGCAAACTTGTGTGCCTTCGAAACGTCGTCCTGGGCGCGGCGGCGCGTGTTCTCGATCTCCGCGCGTGCACGCAGATAGAGGTCGTAGTGCTCGCTTGCCTTGGCGCGCGCCTCGTCGAGCGCAGATCGCAATTCAGCCTGGGGGTCCACCGCGCCCGCGGCGCCTGCGGCGGTCGGCTCGTTTGCCGCCGCTGCGGGCTGCTGCGCGCTCTGATCAGTGGCCGGGTTCAACTCCGGTCCCTGCATGCATCCTCCAGAAGAAGTATCAAATCATTCAAAGACTTGGCTCAGAGTGGGGACATGCCGGCGGATTTCAAGAGCGTTCGGTAGCAGTGGCGCGCGAGCGCCGCGTTCGGGCGATCGAATTCGCTGGAACGCGCGATCGCGCCACCTATCGCGCGCCAACCTCGCGCAGCGACAATCCATCGGGCCAGCGCGGCACTTCATGGCGATTCCGGAACGCCCCGACAGCAGCAGCCACGGCGACTTCTGGTCGCAAGTGCCCGTCGTCCTCTTTGCGCTTCTTGCGGTGGTCGCGATCGTAGTCGTGAACACGCGCTTCGAAGCCGGCCCATCACACCTGCAGGCGGAGCCGGTGATCGAGATCCACCCGGCGCCTCTCGACTGTTCGGACTGCGGCGAAGTGATCGCGGTGCGGGCGGCTGCGGCCGAGGAAGTAGGTGCACCCGGCGAGATCGACAGCGGCGTGATGCTCGACGTGCGCATGACCGACGGCAGCGTGCGAACGGTCAAGCAGTTCTCGCGCGGCTTCGATGTCGGCGACCAGGTACGGGTCAAAGGCAACGCCCTGATCGCGCGCGGCTGAGCCCGCGTCCAGCAAGCCTTACCTGACTACTGTGCGGCGCCGCGCTGGCGCGCGCGGTTCGCGCTTGCCTGTGCTTGCTGCGCGCGCAAATGCGCGCTGTCGCGCTCGATCGACCATCCGTGGACGTGGGATCGGACAAGCTGGACCAAGGCCTCGATGAACGCGGGACTGTCGTTGAGCGCGGCAATGTAGTGAAACTGGCCGCCGCCGGCGCCCGTGAAGGCGTGCCTTCCTTCCATGGCGATCTCTTCGAGCGTCTCCAGACAGTCGGCGACAAACCCCGGGCAGACGACGTCCACCCGGGGCGTGCCCTTCGCGCCCAGCTCCTGCAGCACCGCTGCCGTGTACGGTCGCAGCCATTCGGCCTTGCCAAAACGCGACTGGAAGGTGACCACATGGTCACCGGCATCCAGTCCCAGCGCCTCGGCGAGCAGGCGCGCAGTCTTGTGGCAGTGGCAGTGGTAAGGATCGCCCAGGTCGAGCGTACGTCGCGGCACGCCGTGGAAGCTCATGACGAGCTTGCCGCCCTGGTCCATCGGCCGCCCGAACTTGCGCCAGTGCTCCAGCACACGCGTTTTGAGCGCCTCGATGTACTCGCGCCGATCGCAGAAATGCCTGACCCAGCGCACTTCAGGCACGTTGCGCGTGCGCGCGAGCACTGCATTGACCGCGTCGAACGCCGTGGCCGTCGTGGTGGCGGAGTACTGCGGGTACATCGGCACGACCAACAGCCGATCAACATGGCGTGCCCGCAATTCACCGAGTACTTGCGCAATCGACGGCTCTCCGTAGCGCATCGCCAAAGCGACGTCGATGTCCAGGCCACGATCACCGAGCCAGCCGCGCAGCTGCAAAGCCTGCTGTTCGGAGTTGACCTTCAGCGGCGAGCCCCCGGCCGTCCAGATCGCGGCGTATTTCGCCGCCGATCGGCGCGGGCGCAGCGTGAGGATCACGCCGTGCAGGATCGGCCACCAAAACAGCGCGGGAATTTCCACCACGCGCGGATCGGAAAGGAATTCCTTCAAATAGGGCCGAACTGCAGCAGCGGTCGCGGCCGCCGGCGTGCCGAGATTGATCATCAAAACCGCCGCCCGCGTCGGCTGCGAATGATCGAACGGAGGCTCGGGGAGGAATGGCATGGCGGCGCATCTTATCGAGATGCCCGCGGACGCCCGGTCGGGCCCCTGCACCAGTGCCACTCGGCCCTACGGATTAGCACGCGCGGTTCGACGATCCAAGCGCACAGGTTGATGCGAAACTTGTGTATCGCTATTGGTTACTCAGCGTAAATGCACGAATCGCGCTCAGACATCACGCTGCGGGAAGCGCTGCGCATCATGCAGCCGATCGCTCACGTGCTCGTCGCCAACGGCATCAGTTACCCGCAGTTCGTGCGCGCGCTCAAGACGACGTTTCTGCGTGCCGCGCAGAACGAGTTGCAGTCCGCCGGTGCGCCGATCACCGATTCAGCACTGAGCCTTCTCTCCGGCGTGCACCGCAAGGATGTGCGCGTCATGCGCTCATCGGATGGACCACCACCGTCGCGCAATCGTGCCCTTTCACTGGCAGCCGACGTCGCCGCGCGGTGGACCCGCGCGCCGGAATATCTCGATGCACAAGGCGCGCCGCGCGTGCTGCCTTTGCGCGGCCGTCTGCCGAACGAGACATCGTTCGAGTCGCTGGTGCAGTCCGTCTCCAAGGATTTCCATGCGCGCAGCGTGCTCGACGAGTTGCTGCGGCTCGAGGTTGCGGTCGTCGAGCACGAGCATGTCCGATTGCGCGCTGAAGGCCTCGGTTCCAGCGACGGGTTCGCTTCCATCGCGGATGACTTCGGCGCCAGTGCCGCCGACCATCTGTCGGCGGGGGCTGCCAACCTGCGTGCCGCAAGCCACGCCGACGCGCCGCCGTTCTTCGACCAGGCGCTGACGGTCACGGGCTTGTCGGTGCACTCGACCGCGGTGTTGCAAAGCCTCACGCGCGAAGCCTGCGGCGCCGCGCTCGCCCGCATCGACGCCGAAGCCCGCACACGCCACTCGCAAGAAGCGCAGGGGTTGCCGAAAGAATGCGCGATGCGCGTGCGCATCGGTACCTATTTCTACGCGGAATCGGTGCAGGTCGCCCAGGCGACCCCGTCGGCGTCGGCCGGACCAGCAGACGACGTGGCCGGCGCGCCCGTCACGGCGCGCAGCGAAGAGCATCTGGACGCGGCGACGTTCAAGTAGGCGCAGCGCGGCGCTCAGCCTTGCTGGTTGAGCACGTTCGATAGCAGTCGCGCGGTGATATCGACGATCGGAATCACCCGTTCGTAGGCCATGCGGGTAGGCCCGATCACCCCGAGTGTGCCGACCACCTTGCCGTCCAGTTCGTAGGGCGCCACCACCAGGCTCAACTCGTCAAGCGGCACCAATTGTGATTCGCCGCCGATGTAGATCTGTACGCCTTGCGCGCGGCTCGAAACGCTGAGCAGATCCATCAGCCGCTTCTTGTGCTCGAAAAGATCGAACAACGCGCGCAGCTTGCCCGTGTCGGCAGCAAGTTCGTTCACGCCGATCAGGTTGCGCTCGCCGGTGATCACCAGCGGGTCGTCCTGCTGGCTCGCATCGGCGCCTGCCTGGACTGCTGCTTCCATCAGTCGCGCGATTTCGACGTGCAGTTCCGCAAGTTCGCCGTGCAGCCTGCGGCGCGCTTCATCGAACTCGAGGCCAGCGAAATGCTGGTTCAGGACGTTGGCGGCTTCGACCAGTTGCGCGTGCGAATAGGGGCGCTCGGTCATCAGGATGCGGTTCTGCACGTCACCTTCGGGCGTGACGATGATCAGCAGCACCCGCTTGTCGGAAAGGCGCATGAACTCGACCTGGCGAAAGGTCGAAGCGCGGCGCGGCGTCAGCACGACGCCGGCAAACTGCGAAAGATTCGACAGCAGTTGCCCCGCCGCCTGGATCGCCCGGTGCGGGTCCGCCACCTGCAGCCGCCCCTGGATGATCTGTGTCTGCTGGATCTCGAGCGGCTGTACGGTGAGCAGCGAGTCGACGAACAGGCGATATCCGCGCGGGGTTGGAATCCGCCCCGCCGACGTATGCGGACTGGCGACAAACCCCATGTCCTCGAGATCGGACATGACGTTGCGAATGGTCGCCGGGGAGATGTCCAGGCCGGAAATCTTCGACAACGAGCGCGACCCGACCGGCTGGCCGTCCGCGATATAGCGTTCGATCAGGGTCTTGAGCAGCAGCCGGGCACGGTCGTCCAACATCCCCCGCATTTTATGGACTGTGGCGGGGCGCGTCCTGTTTGCGGACTCCGTGGACGCTTTCTTGCTAGATTGCCGCCATGGCGCAGCCCTTCAAGCACGTTGCGATCTTCGGTAAACCGCGCGCGGAAGGCATACGCGAGCCGCTGGCGGCAATTGCACGCATCGTCGAGCAAAAGGGCCTGGCGCCGCTGTTCGACGCTGCAACGCGGGACCTGGTCGGCCTGAAGGAATACCCCGGTCACACCGTCGAAGCGATCGGCAAGGTGGCGGACGTCGCGGTTGTGCTCGGTGGCGACGGCACGCTGCTCGGTATCGCGCGCGAGTTGTCGCGCCACCGCATTCCACTGATCGGCATCAACCACGGCCGGCTCGGCTTCATGACCGACATCGCGCTCGACCAGGTGCCCGAAGTGCTCGGTTCGATGCTCGACGGTCGCTATGAAACCGACCGGCGCGCGCTGCTGGAAGCGCAGATCCTGCGCGACGGCAATGTCATTTTCCAGGAGCGTGCCTTCAACGACGTCGTGGTCACGCGTGGCGCCAGCGGCGGCATGGTCGAGTTCACGGTCCGTGTCGACGGAATAACGATGTACAACCAGCGCGCCGACGGCCTCATCCTGGCGACGCCGACCGGATCGACCGCCTATGCGCTTTCCGCCAACGGACCGATCCTGCATCCGTCACTCGCCGGCCTGGTCCTGGTGCCGGTGGCGCCGCAAACGTTATCGAATCGCCCGATCGCCCTGCCCGACGGCTCGGTTGTCGAAATCGAGATCACGGATGATCGCGACGCCGCAGCGCACTTCGACATGCAGTCGTTTTCCCTGCTCGCACCCGGTGACGTCGTGCGCGCCCAGCGCAGCGCCGACGACATCGCGCTGTTGCATCCGGTCGGGTACAACTATTTCGCGACGTTGCGCCAGAAGCTGCATTGGAACGTAATGCCCTCCGAGCCGCACACTCGCGCTTGATCGGTCCTGGTTGCGCATCGATGCTGCTTTCGCTTTCCATCCGCAATTTCGTCATCGTCGATGAACTCGACCTTGATTGCGCCGCCGGATTCACGGTTCTGACCGGCGAGACCGGTGCGGGCAAGTCGATCCTGATCGACGCCTTGTTGCTTGCGCTGGGCGAGCGAGGTGATGCCGACGTGGTGCGTGAAGGCAGCACGCGCGCCGAGGTGGCGGCCGAGTTTCGCCTCGGCGCGGTCGCATCCGACTGGCTGGCTGCCAATGAAATGGCGAGCGACGGCAGCGTGGCGTTGTTGCGCCGGACCGTCGATGCCGGCGGGCGCAGCAAGGCATTCATAAACGGCAGTCCGGCGACCCTCGCGCAACTGCGCGAACTGGGTGAGTTGCTGGTCGACGTGCACGGCCAGCATGCGCATCAATCGCTGCTCAAGGCGAGCGCGCAGCAGCGTTTGCTTGACGAACACGGTGGGCTGGGCGAACCAGCGGCGGCGGTTGCGACGGCTTTCGCGCAGTGGCGTGCCCGCAAACGCGCGCGCGAGGACGCCGAGGTGATGGCAGCCAGTGCGCTGGCCGAACAGGATCGTTTGCGCTGGGTGGTCGACGAGCTAGGCGAAATCGCGCCACAACCCGGCGAATGGGAGGCAGTCGAGGCGGATCACAAGCGCCTCGCCCACGCTGCCGCGTTGCTCGAGGCCGCGCAGTCGGCCATCGATTGCCTCGCGGAGGCTGACGCCGCGGCGCTCGCCCAGATCGACGGCGTGACATCGCGCCTCGATCCACTGTCGCAGTTCGACGAACGCCTCCGACCCGCGCTCGAGCTGCTGGGCACGGCACGCATCCAGGTCGACGAGGCGGTGACCGAGTTGCGCCACTACCTCGATCGTGCCGATCTGGATAGCGCGCGCCTGGCGCAGGTCGAGGCGCGCGTGGCAGCGTTGCACGGCGCCGCCCGCAAGTTCCGCTGCGCGCCGGGCGAATTGCCAGCCTTGCTCGCCAGCGCGCAGGACAAGTTGGCCGCGCTCTCAGCGGCAGGCGACCTGGACGCCTTGCGTCGCGCGGAAGCAGCGGCCGCTGATACCTATCGTGCCGCGGCGCAGACGCTTTCGCGTGCACGCGCAAGCGCCGCACGCAACATGAGCGCGGAGGTCACACGGGCGATGCAGGACCTCTCGATGCCCGGCGGGCGTTTCGAAGTCACGCTGCAAGCGGCCGACGCGTCGGCCTACGGCGACGAACGCGTCGAATACCTGGTCGCCGGCCACGCCGGAACCACGGCGCGGCCGCTGGCCAAAGTCGCCTCGGGCGGCGAGCTTGCGCGGGTGAGCCTGGCGATCTCGGTCATCGCTGCCAGCGCGACGCCGGTCGCGACCCTGATCTTCGACGAAGTTGATGCGGGTATCGGCGGCGCGGTCGCCGAGACCGTCGGCCGTCTGCTGAAGCAACTCGGGCAGCAACGCCAGGTGTTGTGCGTCACTCACCTGCCCCAGGTAGCGGCACGCGGCGATCAGCACCTGCTGGTGAGCAAGGCGGCAAGCGCGTCCGGACCGCCGGTCTCGCGCATCATGCCGCTGGAGCGCAAGCAACGCGTCGAGGAGCTCGCCCGCATGCTGGGCGGCATCGAAATCACCGACACGACCCGCAAACACGCGCGCGAGATGCTCGCGGCGTGAATTGCCTGCCGTACCTTACTTGCGGTAACGACAGTCGCGCTTGGTGCAGGTCCCGTACAGCGCCAGCGCGTGATCGTGCAGCTGGAACCCGCGCGCTTCAGCAATCTTGTGCTGGCGCGACTCGATCTCGCTGTCAACGAACTCTTCGACACGACCGCAGGTCAGGCAGACGAGGTGATCGTGGTGCGCGCCCTCATTGAGCTCGAACACCGAGTGACCGGCTTCGAAGTTGCTGCGTGATAGCAGGCCGGCTTGTTCGAACTGGGTAAGAACGCGGTACACCGTAGCCAGGCCAACGTCGAGGTGTTCGGCAAGCAGCGCCTTGTAGACGTCTTCCGCGCTCATGTGACGCGCGCCACCAGCCTGCGAATTGCGCTGGAAGATCTCCAGGATCTTCAGGCGCGGCAGGGTTGCCTTCAGCCCGATCGTCTTCAGGTCGGCTGAGCTGGGAATGGCACTACGTTGAATCATGGGTGCGGCTGCGCAGATCCGAAACCGGGCCGGACGATAAAGATGCGCCAGTATGATAGCGACCGCTTTGCAACCCTGCCCGCCCGCCACTGAATCGATGATCGCGCGCCACCTCATTTCCATCGCCGCACTCGCCGGTGCACTGCTGCTGGCCGGCTGCGAGTGGTCGCGCTCGTGGGCGCCGACCTTCATTCAGCCGTATCGCCCCGATATCCAGCAGGGAAACGTGGTTACCAAGGAGATGGTCGAGCAGTTGCGCGAATCGATGTCGCGCGACCAGGTTCGTTTTCTGCTCGGCACGCCGCTGCTGACGAGCATCTTCCACACGGATCGCTGGGACTACGTCTACTACCTCCAGCGCGGCAAGGGTGACGAGCGGCAACTGCGCCGGCTGGTCGTGTTGTTCAAGAACGATCGGTTGGCCAGCTTCCAGGCGGACGAGATGCCGGAAGAGAGGATGGCCGACAACCTGATCCTCGGTGCTCATCCGAAGGTGGTTCCGCAAGCCCCGCCCAAGGAACCTCCACTGCCGGTCAACGTACCCACCAAGTGAACGGTTTCGTTCATGACGCTCAAGGTTGCTATCGCGGGCAGCAGCGGAAAAATGGGACGCATGCTGGTCGAGGCGCTGCAAGACGCGCCCGACCTGCAACTCGCGGTCGCGCTTGATCGCGAGAACAGCCCCGATCTCGGACACGATGCCGGCGCATTTCTCGGCAGAAAAACCGGCATTGTCGTGAGCGCTGACCTGGGTCGGCTTGCGCATGCCGACGTCCTGATCGACTTCACCCGGCCTGTCGCAACACTCGCCCATCTCGAGGCCTGTGTGCGGCATCGCGTGAGCATCGTTATCGGCACCACCGGCTTTGACGGCGCCGGTCGCGAGGCGATCGAGGCCGCGGCCCGTTCGATACCGATCCTGTACGCACCCAACATGAGCGTCGGCGTGAACGCCACGTTCAAGCTGCTCGAGGTCGCCGCGCGCATCCTGGCGTCCGGCTACGACATCGAGGTGATCGAAGCGCACCATCGCCACAAAGTCGACGCACCGTCCGGCACAGCACTCAAGATGGGCGAAGTGATCGCGGCGGCGCAAGGCAACAAGCTCGAGGATGTCGCGGTGTTCGCCCGTCACGGCGAAACCGGTCCACGCAAGCCCGGCAGCATCGGCTTTGCTGCGATCCGCGGCGGCGACATCGTGGGTGACCATACGGTGCTCTTTGCCAGCACCGGCGAACGGATCGAAATCACCCACAGGTCGACAAGCCGGATGACGTACGCCGTCGGCGCCCTGCGCGCGGCGCGTTTTCTCGCCGAGCGGCGCAGTGGCCTGTTCGACATGCACGACGTGCTCGACCTGCGCTAGGCAACCAGACAACTAGATGGATCTCGAAACCGCCGGCCTCGGGCTTGCCCACTTCTGGAATCAGGCCGATGTCGTCATTCGCACTACCGCCTACCTGCTGCTTGTGATGTCGGTGGTGAGTTGGTTCCTGATCCTCTGGAAAACCTGGGCGTGGCTGCGCGTACGCAGTGCTGCGCGGCAACTGGAGGCTTTCTGGGTCGCGCCATCGGTTGATGCGGCGATCGCGGACCTGCGCACACGCGATCCGGAGGCGCTTTTTGTCCCGCTCGCACAAAGCGCCGCGAGCGCCGCGCAGAGCCAGGCGGCGCAAGGCAGCCTCGCTTCGCGCATCGACCCTTCCGAGTTGATCACCCGTGCGTTACGCCAGCGCATCAACGAGGCTGCGGCGCGCCTCGAGGCGGGCCTGACGTTTCTCGCATCGGTGGGCAGCACGGCACCGTTCGTCGGGCTGTTCGGGACAGTCTGGGGGATCTATCACGCGCTGCTGAGCATCGCCGCTGCGGGGACGATCTCGATCGACAAGGTCGCCGGGCCCGTAGGCGAAGCCCTCCTCATGACGGCCTTCGGCCTGGCGGTCGCGATCCCGGCCGTGCTTGCCTACAACGCCTTCACGCGGGTGAATCGCTTGTTCCTGGCGCTGCTGGATGGGTTTGCGCACGACTTGCACGCGTATGTCACGAACGCGACGCGGGTGGAGGTGGGGGGATGACGGACACCACGCGACTTCGCTTCGCACCCTGCGACTGCGCCCCCACCCCTCCCCCGCACGCGGAGGAGGGGCGGTTTGTGCACGGCTTTGGCCGCGGGGGTGTTGAGTGAGCTTCGGCGGTTTCGAACGCGGGCAAGCGCAGGCACAACCGATGGCGGAGATCAACGTCACGCCCTTGGTCGACGTGATGCTGGTGCTGCTGGTGATCTTCATCATCACCGCGCCGCTGCTTGCCTATGCCATCCGGCTCGATCTGCCCGACGTCAAGGCGCCGCCGGTGGCCAACCGCAGCGAGGCGATCAAACTTTCGATCGATGCCGACGGCCGCGTGTTCTGGAACGCAGACCTGGTCGATGCGAAGGATCTGGCGGCGCGCCTGATCGTTGCAGCGGCGAAGACACCGCAGCCGGATCTGCATGTGCGCGCCGACAAGGCGACCCGCTTCGAGCGGGTTGCTGAAGTGATGGCCGCAGCGCAGGACGCCGGGCTGACGAAGATCGGATTTGTCACCGAGCCGCCGGCGTCCGACTCCGCCAAGGCGACCCGAAAAGCACGATGATCCGCGCGGCGTGCGCGGCGCTGTTGCTGGTTTGTACCGGTGCGTCCGCGCAAGGCCCGGTGATCGACGACGCCGGCAATCGAATCGTGCTGGCGCAGCCCGCCTCACGCATTGTTAGCCTTGCGCCGCATATCACCGAGCAGCTGTTCGCGATCGGCGCCGGCGCTCGGATTGTCGGAACGACGGAATTTGCCGACTACCCGCCGGCGGCGCAGGACATACCGCGGGTGGCGCGCGCCCACAACGTGGACCTGGAGCGGGTTGCCGCGGCCCGGCCCGATTTGGTCGTCGTCTGGGGCACCGGTTTTCCGCCGGCGGTGATCGAAGCGCTGAAACGACTCGGCGCGCCGGTCTATGTGAACGAACCGGGCGCCATCGAAAGTATCGCCACATCGATGGAAAGGCTGGGCGTGCTCGTCGCCCATCCGGAGGCAGCGGCGGTCGCAGCAACGTTTCGATCGCGCGTGGCCGCGTTGCGCGCGCAATACGCAGGGCGCAAACCAGTGCGGGTCTTTTATCAGATCTGGTCGGAACCGCTGATGACCCTGGGTGGCCGGCACGTGCTGACCGAAGCGATCCGGCTCTGCGGCGGCCGCAGCGTATTCGAGGACCTCGTGCCAATCGCGCCGCAGGTCTCGGTAGAGGCCGTGATCGCTGCGCAACCGGAGGTCATCGTCACGGCCGAACCCGACGGGCGAGCTTCCGGCGCGCTGGACGTCTGGCGGCGGTTTCCGCAGATCCCGGCGGTGGCGCACGATCAACTCGTGACGCTGGATGCCAATCGCATCAACCGCCACACGCCGCGCCTGGTCGACGAGGTTGCGGTACTGTGCTCGCGGATCAGCGCTGCACGCGCCGCCGCCGGTAAGGAAGTAGGCAACAGATGAACGCTTCCCCGACCGAACACCTCGACCTCATCTCCCACGTCATCCAGCTCGCGATCGCGCCGGTGTTCCTGCTGACCGCGATCGGCGCTCTGCTTGGGGTGCTGGCAAACCGGCTTGCACGCGCGGTCGATCGGGCGCGCGAGATTGAAGCCCTGCTCGAGGCAAGCGGAGTGCGACACGCCGATGCACTGCGCTCCGAACATGCGGTGTGTGCGCGGCGTTCGGCGATGATCCTGCGTTCCATCGCCCTGTGCGTGATCGCGGCGCTGCTGGTCTGCGCCGTGATCGTCGGCCTCTTCGTGACCGCCTATTACAGATGGTCGCCGGATTTGTCGCGGCTGGTGGCGGCGATCTTCAGTTGCGCCCTGCTGGCGTTGATCTTCGGGCTGCTCACCTTCCTGCGCGAGGTCTACATCGCCACCGCAACGCTACGGTTCGGCGCGCAGGTTGCCGACCCGCAGCCGCCTAAAGCGCGTAGTCGTCGGCAAGGATGATCCTGCCGCTGGCGTCGCGCGCAAGCGGCGCCCACGGCAGATCGGTCACTCCCGGATCGATGCCGGCCTGCTTGAGCAGCGTCGTCACCTGGCCCCGATGATGGGTCTGATGGTTGAAAAGCTGGGTCACGCACAACCACAGCGGACGCGTCATGTCGCGCTGCGCGACACCAGAAAACCAGGTCAGGGGGCCGGCCAGTCGATCAGAGCGCACGTGCTGGGCCCAGTCGGTCAGGTCGGCGTCCATCTCGACGCGTGCCAGCCGCAGATGATCGAAGTCGCCGTAGAGGTCCACGCCGATGGCTCCGACGTCGTACTTGCGGCCGTTGAAGCGCGACAACCAGAGCCGGTCGGCCCACAACAGATGGTTCAGGGTTGAATGGATCGAGCGGAAAAACGCGCCGCGATCAAGCTTGCGATCCGCGTCGGTCAACTGCGCCGCGCAGTCGTACAACTTCTCGTTCATCCACGTGTTGTAGGCTGTAAAAGTCTGGCAGTGCTCCGCGTCAATCATTGCTTGCCTCCGTCCGCCCACGCCAGCAGTGCACTCCACTGCTCGACGTCTTTTTCAACGCGGCTCGGTGCCACGTCCCAAACCGTCAAACCATGCGCGGCAAGTTGCACGTAGTTCTGCGTGTCGCGCAGGAAACCGAGCACGGGAAGATTGAGGCCATCGACAAACCGCTGCAACTGATCCGCCGAGCGAGTGCGCTGGTCGACGCGCATCCCCAGTACGCCAACCTGGCCGTTGCCCTTGAGATCGCCCCGTTCGGCGAGCTTGGCTAGAAACGCGGTGGTCGCGTAGATATCGAACAAGGAAGGCTGCAGCGGCACGATCACCCGATCGGCCACGCGCAATGCCTCCTTCAGCAGGCTGCCGTGGATCGCGGCCGGCGAATCGAGCACGACGTGGGTGACCCCGCGTGGTGGGCGGGCGATACGATCGGCATCGACATCCCAGCTCTCGATCGTGGGCAACGTGGTCGGCCGCAGCGACAGCCACGCGCGCGAGGAATGCTGGCGGTCCAGGTCGCCCAGCATGGTCCGATGCCCCTGGCGCGCAAAGTAGCCGGACAGGTTGGTGGCAACGGTGCTCTTTCCGACCCCGCCCTTTGGATTGGCAACCAGGAAAACCGGCATCGCGCCCTCTCACGCCGCACTGTGCGGTTTCTGTGACCGCGTAGCCAGACGGGTAAGCGACGACTATAGCGGAGGGCTATCGCGAGCGTCTGTCGATTGCTGGACAAGCACGTGCAGCACGTTGCCCGGATCGGGACTGCTCCAGGCGGCAAACGGCGTGTCAAACAACGCGCTCAGGCGCGGGGCGGTCAACAGTTCACTCGCCGCACCGGCGCTCCATGCGCCCCGGCCGGTCAACAGCAAGGCGTGGGTGGCGAACCGCAACGCCGCGTTGACGTCGTGCAACGACGCCACGACGGTACGGTCACGGGCCTGGCGCAATACATCCACCACCAGCGCCTGGTGCCGCGGATCCTGGTGCGCGATTGGCTCGTCGAGCAGAATCAGCGGTGTTTCCTGCGCCAACGCGGTGGCGATGGCGACCCGCTGGCGTTCACCGCGCGACAGCATGCGCACGTCGGCATCGGCCAGGTGTGCACAATCGAGCCGGGCCAAGGCATCCCGCACGACCTCGGCTGCTGCGGCATCGCCGTTGCCGAAGCGAAAGCGCGCGGTCAGGACCGTCTGGCTCACGCTCGCGGAAAACGGGTCGTGCCAGCGATCGGTCACCAGCGCACGCCGGGTGGCCTGCGCAGCGACATCGAGTGCGGAAAGTGATGCCCCGTCGTACAGAACCGCGCCCGCCTCGACCAGCCGCACGCCAGCAAGCGCTGCCAACAACGTCGATTTGCCGGATCCGTTCGGCCCAAGCACGGCCCAGCGCTCACCGGGGCGCACTGCCCACTGCAACCCATCAATCAGCACCCGCGGCGACGGCAGACGCCCGACCCGCAACGAGACGGCGCGACATGCGAGCAGTTCGTTGGCACTCATCGCCGCTGCAACAGCCAGAGAAAAACCGGCACACCCAGCAGCGCCGTCAGCACCCCGACCGGCAACTGCAGCGGGGCGGCGACGGTACGGGCGATGGTGTCGGCAACCACCAATAGCGCGCCGCCAAGCAGCGCGGCGGCGGGCAACACCAATCGCTGGTCATTGCCGATCAACCGGCGCGTCAGGTGCGGCGCGACGAACCCGACAAAACCCACCGCACCCGCCAGCGTCACGGCACAGCCGGTAGCAAGTGCGGCCACCAGCACAAGCACGCGCCGAACGCGCTCGACATCGACACCCTGGGTATATGCCGCCACGTCGCCACGCACGATCAGGTTGAGCGGCCGGGCGAGCAGCCACGCGATCACGAGCAGCACGGTCAAGGCAATCAACGCGATCGCCGCGGT
>Ga0137410_10001453_pt1 | contig 16282 bp, 16 predicted proteins | sample CZODoug1_16funga_FD_108878 | JGI IMG/M metagenome (GOLD analysis project Ga0137410, IMG submission 108878) | Vadose zone soil fungal communities from Angelo Coast Range Reserve, California, USA - CZODoug1_16fungal (Illumina Assembly) | ecosystem: Environmental > Terrestrial > Soil > Vadose zone... | reverse complement strand
TTCTCGCAGCGAAAGTTCGCCACTACCGCGGCCTGCGCATAGCCTTTTTCGGTCGCGGCGATCCCGGCGGCGCGGCGCACGAAGGAGTTCGCGCCGTCGGCGCCGACCACCAGCGCGCTCGTTACGCGCCGGCCATCGCGCAGCGTCAGGATCGCGTTCTTGTCGCGCGCCTCGAGCCGCTCGCACTCGGCCGGGGCGAGAACCTCGGCCGGCAGCGCCTGCCAGAGCGCATCCAGCAGCGCCGAGTCCTCGACGATCCACGCCAGCTCCGGAACGCCGGCGCGGTAGGCGTCGAACTCGAGGCTCGAGCGGCCGTCGTCGCCGAAGACGCGCATCGCGAGCACCGGCTGAACACGCTCGACCGGAATGCGCCGCCAGACGTCGAGCCGTCGCATCAGCTCGACGTTGCCGGGGTTCAGCGCATAGACGCGAGCGTCGAACGCGCCATCCGGGGCCGCCGCCGCGACGCGCCGCTCGTGCGACACCAGGGCGGTGCGCAGCCCGCGCGCGGCGAGCGCGAGGCAGGCGCCGACGGGTCCTCCCCCGACGACGATCAGGTCATGCTCCCGGCTTATAATGGCGGCATCAGTCAACGTGGCGAATTAGCTCAGTTGGTTAGAGCAGCGGAATCATAATCCGCGTGTCCCGTGTTCGAATCACGGATTCGCCACCATTTTTCTTCCCCTAGATGAGAGCCATCCTCGTCGCTTTTCTCGCCTTCTGGACCTGCGCAGCCGCCGCGCAGCTGCGCACCATCCCGAACGAGGCACGGGTCGGGACGCTGCGCTACCTCGGCGCAACGCAGGTCGAGCTCGACGGCAATCCGCAGCAGCTCGCCCCCGGCGCGCGGATCCGCGACGGCGACAACCGTCTGGTCCTGCCTACGGCGCTGCAGGAGCGCGAGCAGGTGCGCTACCTGCTCGACAGCACCGGCCAGGTTCACCGGGTGTGGATCCTGTCCGCGCCGGAAAAAGCGGCGCTGCCCCAACCGCCGTCCCCCTTCCCGCAATAAGCAGTAGTGTTCCTCGCGTGAGTAGCGGCGAAAGTGCGGAACCGCCTGCCTTAGCTGCGGCCCGCGCACGCGCCGCGAGCCATCCGCGCGATCCGCAGGCGCACAACGAACTCGGCATGATGCTCGGCGACCTCGGCCGGTTTTCCGCGGCGGTCGGCGCGTTCCGGCAAGCCCTCGCGATCGAGCCGCGCTTTCCGCCCGCCCTGCACAACCTCGGCATGGCGCTGATGGAGCTGGGCGATGCCGGCGCCGCCGCGCAGGCGTTTCGCGAGGTGCTCACCCTTGCGCCGCATGTCTCGCCGGTGCACGCCGACCTTGGCGCGGCCCTGCTGCGCCTGGGGAAGCATGCCGAGGCTGAAGCGAGCTACCGCCGCGCCGCAGCGCTCGAGCCGACGTCCGCCGCCGCGCACCTCGGCATCGCCAACGCGTTGCGCCGCCAGGCTCGGTTCGCCGATGCCGAGCTGGAATACCGCTGCGCGATCGAGCTCGATCCCAAGGACGTCGCCGCGCATTGCATGCTCGCGGTCGCCCTCACCGACCGCGGCAGGCTCGACGAAGCGCAGCAAAGCCTGGAAGCCGCGCTGCGTCTCGATCCACGTTCGTATCTCGCGCATGCCAACTCCGCGCGAATGCTCCTGGCGGGAGGCCGCCTCGACGAAGCAGAAGCGTCGTTCCGGCAGGCGCTCGCGCTGCAGCCGAACGCGGCGGAGAACTTCAGCAATCTTTTGTACATGCTCAACTTCGCGCCGGGTCGCGAACCGGCGGAGATTGCCGCAGAGCATATGGAGTTCGGCCGTCGCTTCTCGCAGGCCGTTCGCACGGCGTACGAGAACCCGCCTGACAGCGAACGGCGGCTTCGCATCGGCTACGTTTCGGGCGACTTCCGCCTGCATTCGGTGGCGTTCTTCATCGCGCCGCTGCTCGCCCATCATGACAAGTCGGCGTTCGAGGTGTTCTGCTACTCCAACCGGACGGAAGCCGACGCGACCACGCAGCGGCTGCGCTCGCATGCCGACCACTGGCGGGAGGTCTTCGGCCTGCAGGACGACGCGCTCGCCGAGCTGATCCGCCGCGACCGGATCGACGTGCTGATTGATCTCGCCGGCCACACCGCCAAGAACCGGCTACCCGCCTTCGCGCGCAAGCCCGCGCCGGTGCAGGCGACTTGGCTCGGCTACCTGAACACGACCGGCCTCGGCGCGATGGATTGGCGCATCACCGACGCGCACGCTACGCCGCAAGGCGCGCTCGACCGCCTGCATAGTGAGAAGCTGGCGCGCTTGCCGGACAGCCAGTGGTGCTACGAACCGCCAGCCGAGTGCCCGGCGCTATCGCCAGCGCCGAGCGCAAAGAGCGGCGTCTGCACCTTCGCCGCGTTCTCCACCGCCGCCAAGGTAAACGACCGCGTGATCGAGGCGTGGGCTCGCGTGCTGCGGTCGGTCCCGCATGCGCGACTGATGTTCGTCGTTTACGGCCTCGCGGCGATTCCTTCCGGCTATCGCGAGCGCTTCACGCGCCTCGGAATCGACGAGCAGCGACTGCAGATCCTGGTCGAGCAGCCCTTCGACGACTATCTCGCGCTGCACGGCGCGGCCGACATCGTGCTTGACACCTTTCCCTACGCCGGCGGCACGACCACCTGCCATGCGCTTTGGATGGGAGTGCCTGTCGTGTCGCTAGCCGGCGGCAGCGCCACCTCGCGTGGCGGTGCAAGCCTGCTGCATACGATCGGCTTACCCGAGCTGGTCGCCGAAAGCGAAGATCGCTATGTCGAGATCGCCCTGAGCCTGGCCGGCGACGCGCCGCGGCTCGCCGCGCTGCGCGCCGGGATGCGGGATCGAATGCGCGCCTCCGCGCTGATGGACCCGGTGCGCTTCGCGCGCAACTTCGAGAGCGCCTGCCGCGCTATGTGGCGCGACTGGTGCATGCGAAAATAGCGGCATGGTGAGAAAGCTTTACCTGCGCACCTTCGGCTGCCAGATGAACGAGTACGACTCGGATCGCATCGCCGACCTGATGCGCGCCGCCGAAGGTTTGGACAGCGCCGAGCGTCCCGAGGACGCCGATCTGATCGTGTTCAACACCTGCTCGGTACGCGAGAAGGCGCAGGAAAAGGTGTTCGCCGACCTCGGCCGCGTCAAGCATCTCAAGCAGTCGAACCCCGGGCTGATGATCGCGGTGGGTGGCTGCGTCGCCAGCCAGGAAGGCCCGGCGATCGTCGAGCGCGCGCCGTACGTCGACGTGGTGTTCGGGCCGCAGACGCTGCACCGCCTGCCCGAGCTGCTGGCTCGCCGGCGCGCCACCGGCGAGCCGCAGGTCGACATCAGCTTCCCGGAGATCGAGAAGTTCGACCACTTGCCGCCGGCCCGCGTCGACGGCGCGACCGCTTTTGTCTCGATCATGGAAGGCTGCAGCAAGTACTGCAGCTTCTGCGTCGTGCCCTATACGCGCGGCGAGGAAGTCTCGCGCCCCTTTGACGACGTCGTCGCCGAGATTGCTTCCCTTGGCGTGAAAGAAGTTACCTTGTTGGGTCAGAACGTGAATGCGTGGCGTGGCGATATTGATGGACGTCCTGCCGATTTCGCGGAACTTCTGCATTTCATTTCTGAACTGCCAGTGGAACGCATCCGCTACACGACGTCACATCCGCGCGAGTTCACGCAACGCTTGATCGACGCGCATCGCGAGCTGCCGAAGCTCGCGCCGCACCTGCACCTGCCGGTGCAATCGGGCAGTGACCGCGTGCTCGCGGCGATGAAGCGCGGCTACACCGCCCTCGAGTACCGCTCGATCGTGCGGCGCCTGCGCCAGGCGAAGCCGGACCTCAGCCTCACGTCGGACTTCATCGTCGGCTTCCCCGGCGAGACCGGGGCCGACTTCGAAGCGACGCTCAAGCTCGCGCGCGACATGGAATTCGACGGCGCCTTCTCCTTCCTCTACAGCCCGCGCCCGGGCACCCCCGCCGCGGAGCTTCCTGATCCTGTTTCTCAGTCCGAAAAACAGGACCGCTTGCTGCGCCTGCAGTCGCAACTCGACGCGCAGGCACGCGCGATCAGCGAAAGCATGGTCGGCAGCACGCAGCGAGTCCTGGTCGAGGGTTCCTCCAGGAAGGACAGCACGGAGCTCGCCGGCCGCACCGGCAACAACCGGGTCGTCAATTTCCCGGGTCCAGAGCGCCTGAAGAACGGGTTTGCCGAAGTACGGGTCACCGTGGCGCGCTCCCACTCCTTGAGAGGCGAGCTCGCCTGAGGGCGAAACCTGCCTTTGAGAAGCAAACCCATAGAAGTCAGGCTCGATCCCGTCGACAACCAGCGGCTCTCGCGGCTGTGCGGCGCGCTCGACGAGAACCTGCGGCAGATCGAGTCGGCGCTCGACGTCACCATCGCGCGCCGCGGCGCGAAGTTCACCGTGCGCGGCCCGCAGGCCGACCGCGCGGCGCAGGCGATCGAGCACTTCTACGATCGCGCCGTGGGAGACCTGAGCGTCGACGATATGCAGCTCGGCCTGGTCGAGTTTTCGAAAGACAACGACCGGAAAAAGGGCGATGCGCCGCAGCTCCTGACGCGTCGCGCGGACCTGCACGGCCGCACGCCGCACCAGGTCGAGTACATCGAGAACATCCTCGCCCACGACTGCACCTTCGGCATCGGCCCGGCCGGCACCGGCAAGACCTACCTCGCGGTCGCCTGCGGCGTCGATGCGCTGGAGCGCGACAAGGTGAAGCGCATCGTGCTGGTGCGTCCCGCGGTCGAGGCCGGCGAGCGCCTGGGCTTCCTGCCCGGCGATCTCGCGCAGAAGGTCGATCCCTACCTGCGCCCCCTGTACGACGCGCTCTACGACCTGATGGGCTTCGAGAAGACCGGCAAGCTGCTGGAGCGCGGCACGATCGAGCTGGCGCCGCTGGCCTACATGCGCGGCCGAACGCTCAACCACGCCTTCGTCATCCTCGACGAGGCGCAGAACACCACCCCCGAGCAGATGAAGATGTTCCTCACCCGTATCGGCTTCGGCGCCAAGGCGGTGGTCAACGGCGACGTGACGCAGATCGACCTCGCGCGCGGGCAGAAGAGCGGCCTGATCGAGGCGCGCCGCATCCTGCAGGACGTGCGCGGCATCGCCTTCACCGAGTTCGGCGCACAGGACGTGGTGCGCCATCCGCTCGTGGCGCGCATCATCGATGCCTACGAAAAGCAAGGGAAGGAAGAATAGGGTCGACGTGCAGTTCGCGGTTCCGCGCCGCGGACTGCCGAGCGCCGTCTCCTTTCGCCGCTGGGCGGCGGGCTTTCCGGGCATCACGCTGCGGATCGTCGGTGCGCCGGAAGGCCGGCGTCTCAACCGCACCTACAGAAAACGCAACACCGCGACCAATGTGCTCACCTTTCACACGGGCGACGTCGTGCTGTGTCATCCCGTGATCCGGAAGGAAGCCGCACAGCAGGGAAAATCGCTGCGGGCGCACTACGCCCACCTCGTCGTCCACGGCGCGTTGCACTCGCGCGGCTACGACCATGAAAGGAAACGGGATGCCGCGCGGATGGAACGCGCGGAAATCCGCATCCTGCGCCGCCTCGGGTTCCGTAATCCGTACGCGATAGAATGAATTCGCCGTCAGAATGAACGATCCCAACCGACCCAAGCTGCTCGAGCGCTTCTCCGCGCTGATCCTGCGCGAGCCGCGCGACCGAGGCGAGCTGGCGCGCCTGCTGCGCTCGGCCTACTCGCGCAACCTGCTCGACGCCGACGCGCTGTCGATCATCGAGGGCGCGCTCACCGTCTCGGAAATGCAGGTGCGCGACATCATGATCCCGCGCGCGCAGGTGGACTTCATCGACATCCACGAGCCGGTGGAGAAGTTCATCCCGCAGGTCATCTCCACTGCGCACTCGCGCTTCCCGGTCATCGACCAGAACCGCGACGACGTGATCGGCATCCTGCTCGCCAAAGATCTGCTGCGTCACTACGCCGGCGAGGAGAACTTCAACGTGCGCGAGATGCTGCGCCCGGCGGTGTTCGTGCCCGAGGCCAAGCGCCTGAACGTGCTGCTGCGCGAGTTCCGCGCCAGCCGCAACCACATGGCGATCGTGGTCGACGAATACGGCGGCATGGCCGGGCTGGTGACGATCGAGGACGTGCTCGAGCAGATCGTCGGCGACATCGAGGACGAGTACGACTTCGACGAAGCCTCGGACAACATCATCCCCGAGCCCGGCGGACGCTGGCGGGTGAAGGCGCTGACGCAGATCGCCGACCTGAACGCGACGCTCGGCGCCAAGTTCCCCGACGAGACCGCCGATACCGCCGGCGGCCTGGTCATCGCCCACCTCGGCCGGCTGCCGAAGCGCGGCGAGACGCTGACCATCGAAGGGGTGCGCTTCCAGGTCCTGCGCGCCGACAGCCGGCGCGTCTACACACTGCTGGTCGACAAAGCCAAGACGTGATCGCGTTCCTGGCTGGCGCGGCGACGGTCGTTGCCTTCGCGCCCGCCGGGGTTTACCCGGTTGCTCTCATCACCCTCGCGCTGCTCGCCCATCGATGGAGCGAAGCGTCGCCGCGCGGGTGCTTCATGGCCGGGTTCTGGTTCGGCCTGGGCTTCTTTGTCACCGGCGTCTCCTGGGTGTACGTCAGCATGAGCGAGTTCGGCGGCATGCCCCCGCCGCTCGCGGCGTTCTCCACCGCGTTCTTCTGCGCTTTCCTCGCCCTTTTCCCCGCGACTGCCGGCTGGCTGCAGGCGCGCATTCCCGCCCCGGCGGCGGTGCGCATCTGCCTGCTCATCCCGGCGGCGTGGACGGTGTTCGAGTGGCTGCGCGGCGTGATCTTCACCGGCTTCCCGTGGATTTCGATTGGCTACGCGAGCGTCGGCTGGCCGATGCAGGGCTATGCGCCGCTGGGCGGGGTCTACCTGCTGACCTTTCTCACGCTGCTTCTCGCCGGGCTTGTGTTGCTTGCCTTCCAGAACAAGCGATCGATGGCTGCAGTCCTCGGCTTCACGGCAATTCTTGTCATCGGCGAAGCGTTGCGCAACGTCGAGTGGACCGCGCCGGAGGGCGCGCCGGTCGAGGCGTCGCTCCTGCAGGGCAACGTGCAGCAGGAGATGAAGTTCCGGCCGGAGCAATACGCCGCGATCCTCGATACCTACCTCCGCCTCGCCAGCGAATCCCAGGCGCGCCTCATCATCCTCCCCGAGACCGCGGTGCCGCGTTTCTACGACCAGGTCGATCCCGGCTACCTCGAGCAGCTCGCCGCGGTCGCGCAGAGGAACGGCGGCGACCTGCTGCTCGGCGTGCCGTCCCGCACCGGGCCCAGGACCTACTACAACAGCGTCGTCTCGCTCGGCCGCTCGCCGCGGCAGATCTATCCCCAGACGCACCTCGTGCCGTTCGGCGAATTCGTGCCGCCGGGGTTCGCCTGGGTGATGCGCATGGTCGAGATCCCGATGTCGGATTTCTCGCGCGGCCCGCTCGCGCCGCCGCCGCTCGAGGTCGCCGGCCTGCGCGTCGCGGTCAATGTCTGCTACGAGGACGCGTTCGGCGACGAGATCGCGGCACAGCTGCCTGCGGCAACGCTGCTGGTCAACGTCTCGAACGTCGCCTGGTTCGGCGATTCGCTCGCGCCGACTCAGCACCTGCAGATGGCGCGCCTGCGCTCCATCGAAACCGGCCGCATGCATCTCGCCGCGACCAACACAGGCGTCACCGCGGCGATCGACCGCGACGGCAGCCTGCTCGGCCGCCTGCCGCAATACACCGAAGGGCGGCTGGACGTTCGCGCGCAGGGCTACGCGGGCACGACGCCGTACGCGCGCCTGCGCGACTGGCCGATCCTCGCGCTCTGCCTCGGCCTGCTGGTGGCGTGGGTGATCATCGGTAGAATCAAGCGCAAGTAATGCTCACCTTTCAGCAGCTCATCCTGAAGCTCAATGCATTCTGGGACCGCCAAGGATGCGCGCTGCTGCAGCCCTACGACATGGAAGTCGGCGCTGGCACCTTCCACACCGCGACCTTCCTGCGCGCGATCGGCCCGGAACCGTGGAAAGCGGCGTACGTGCAGCCTTCGCGCCGGCCGAAGGACGGGCGCTACGGCGAGAACCCCAACCGCCTGCAGCACTACTATCAATACCAGGTCGCGCTGAAGCCTTCTCCCGATGACATCCAGGAGCTCTACCTGAAGTCGCTGGAGGATCTCGGCATCAACCCGAAGGAGCACGACATCCGCTTCGTCGAGGACGACTGGGAATCGCCGACGCTCGGCGCCTGGGGCCTCGGCTGGGAAGTGTGGCTAGACGGCATGGAAGTCACGCAGTTCACGTATTTTCAGGAGGTCGGCAGCCTCGCCTGCAAGCCGGTGCTGGGCGAGATCACCTACGGCCTGGAGCGCTTGGCGATGGTCCTGCAGAGCAAGGAAAGCGTGTTCGACCTGGTGTGGACACCCGGGGTCACCTATCGCGACGTCTATCACCAGAACGAGGTCGAGCAGTCGCGCTACAACTTCGAGCTTTCCAATGCGGAAACGCTGTTCCGCCACTTCAGTGACTTTGAAAGCGAAGCAAAGCGGCTCATCGAAGCGCAATGCGTGCTGCCCGGCTACGAAATGGTGCTGAAGGCCTCGCACACCTTCAACCTGCTCGACGCGCGCGGCGCGATCTCGGTCACCGAGCGCGCCGCCTACATCGGCCGGGTGCGCGCACTGGCACGCGCCGTCGCCCAGGCCTACTACGAATCGCGCGAGCGGCTCGGCTTCCCGATGACCCATGCCTGAGCCGCTTCTCGTCGAGCTGCTGACCGAGGAACTGCCGCCGAAGTCGTTGCGGCTGCTCTCGGACACGTTCGCCGTCAAGCTCGCTCTCGATCTGGAAAAAGATCGGTTTCTGCCACAGCCGGCCGCGTACTGGGGCCTCGCAACGCCGCGCCGACTCGCTGTACTGATTGGAAGCGTCAACGAGCGGTCGTCCGACAGCGAGCGCGAGGTGCAGGGCCCGCCGGCCGGCGCGCCGCCACAGGCGGTCAGCGGATTTGCGAAGAAGAATGGCGTCAGCGTCGAATCGTTGAAGAAAGCCAAAGGCCCAAAAGGCGAGGTCTACGTCGCGCAAGTACGTACTGCAGGCGTGGCGCTCGCTGACGTTCTCGCCGGCAAGGTGGAAGAGACGCTGCGCTCCCTGCCGATTCCCAAGATGATGCGCTGGGGCGCGGCCGATGCACAGTTCGTGCGCCCGGTGCACGGCTTGGTCATGCTCCATGGCAACAAGGTCGTGCCAGGTACCGTGCTGGGCCGGCAATCGGACAATCGCACGCGCGGCCACCGCTTCATGGACGAAGGGGATGTCGTCGTCAAGCGCGCTGACGAGTACCAGGGGACGATGAGCGAGCACAGCGTGATCGTCAACTTGGACTCACGCAAAGCTGCGATCGAGAGTCTGCTGAAGCACGAAGCGCACAAGCAGAGGGGTGCGCTGGGCGAATACCGAGACTTGCTCGACGAAGTGACTGCGCTGGTCGAGTTTCCGGCAGTTTATGTCGGCTCATTCGATAGCGCCTTCCTTAAAGTGCCTCAGGAGTGCCTGATCCTGACGATGCAGCAGAATCAAAAATATTTCCCACTGTTCGACGCGAGCGGAAAGCTACTGCCAAAGTTCCTCATCGTCTCCAACATGAGGATCGACGATCCGAAGCACATCATCGCTGGCAATGAGCGGGTGGTGCGGCCGCGCCTTGAGGACGCGCGCTTCTTCTACGACCAGGACCGCAAGGTCCGGCTCGAGGCGCGCGTGCCGCAGCTCGGCAAGGTCGTCTATCACAATAAGCTCGGCAGCCAGCTCGAGCGCGTGCAGCGCGTCAGGCTCCTCGCCGGCAAAATCGCGCGCGAGCTCGGCGCCGACGTGCTGCAGGCCGAGCGCGCCGCGGAGCTCGCCAAGGCCGACCTGCTGACCGGGATGGTGGGCGAGTTCCCGGAGCTGCAGGGCGTCATGGGTCGCTACTACGCGCTGCACGACAAGGAACCGGCGGCCGTCGCCGACGCGATCGAGCAGCACTACCGGCCGCGCTTCGCCGGCGACCGTCTGCCGGAGGGCGCGATCGCCTGCGCAGTCGCGCTCGCCGACAAGCTGGACGCGATCGCGGGGTTATTCAGCATCGGCCAGCAACCAACCGGGGACAAGGATCCCTTCGGTTTGCGTCGCGCAGCGCTGGGCGTAGTGCGCATCCTGGTCGAGAACAGGCTGCGCCTCTCCCTTAAAGAGCTCATCCACGCGGCTTTCGAGCCGTTCCCGGCCAAGCCGCATACCGCCCTGCGCGACTTCACGTTCGATCGCTTCGCCGGCTATCTGAAGGAGCAGGGTTATTCCACGCTGCAGGTGGACGCGGTGCTCTCGAAGCAACCCGTCAACCTCGGCGTCGTGCCGCAGCAACTCGAGGCGGTAAAGGTATTCCAGTCTCTCCCCGAGGCGGAAAGCCTCGCCGCCGCGAACAAGCGCGTCGCCAACATCCTCAAGCAGGCCGAAGCCAAGGGTGAAAAACTCGACGGCGTGGATACCGGCATGCTCAAGGAGCCCGCCGAGCGTGCGCTGCTCGACGCCATTCACTCCGTGTCCGACAAGGCGAAGGCGCTCTACGAGAAGGGCGACTACACCGGCTATCTCAAGAGCTTCGCGGTGCTGAAAGCGCCGGTCGACGCGTTCTTCGACAAGGTGATGGTGATGGTCGAGGACGAGAAGCTGCGCCGCGGCCGCCTCGCGCTGCTGCGCGACCTGCGCGACGCGATGAACCGCGTCGCCGACCTCTCCAAGCTGGCGGCATGAAGCGAGTCACTCAGTCGTGAAACTCGTTATTCTGGATCGCGACGGCACGATCAACCTCGACAGCGAGGACTACATCAAGTCGCCCGAGGAGTGGCAGCCGATCAAGGGCAGCCTGGAAGCGATCGCGCGTCTCATCCAGGCGGACTATCGGGTCGTCGTCGCGACCAACCAGTCGGGGATCGGCCGCGGCCTGTTCGATACCCAGGCGTTATTTGCCATTCACGACAAGCTGCAGCGCGCGCTCGGCCAGGCCGGCGGCCGCATCGACGCCTTCTTCTTCTGCCCGCACAAGGCCGACGACAAGTGCCGCTGCCGCAAGCCGCAGCCCGGCATGCTGCTCGAGGTGGCGCGGCGCTTCAACGTCTCGCTCGAGGACGTGTTCATGGTCGGCGATTCGCGCAAGGACGTCGAGGCGGCGGCCGCCGCCGGCGCGCGGCCGGTGCTGGTGCTCACCGGCAACGGCGTGAAGACCGAGAAGGAGGGCAACCTGCCGCGCGGCACCACGGTCTATCCCGATCTCGCGGCCTTCGCCCGGCAGCTCGCGCCATGAGCTTTGCGCGCTCCGTGCTCTTCGCCATTGCGCTGATCATCGTCACCCCGCCGTACGCGCTGATTGCGCTGGCAAGCGCGCCGCTGCCGCGCATGACGCGCTATCGCATCATTTCCGGCTGGTCGCGGCTCATCGTGTGGCTGGCGCGCGTGGTCCTCGGTATCGAGTGGCGTGTCGAGGGTCGCGAGAACCTGCCCTCGCGGCCGGCGGTGATCCTCGCCAAGCATCAATCGGCCTGGGAGACGCTCGCCTTCCAGCACATCTTCCCGCCGCAGGTGCACGTGCTGAAGCGGGAGCTGCTGTGGATTCCGTTCTTCGGCTGGGGCCTCGCGCTGATGAGCCCGATCGCGATCGACCGCCGGCGCGGCGTCGCCGCCCTGCGTTCGATGGCGCGCCGCGGCCAGAAGCGCCTCGAGCAGGGCTTCTGGGTCGTGGTCTTCCCCGAAGGCACGCGCGTCGCCCCGGGCGAGAGCCGCGACTACCAGCCCGGCGGCGCGTGGCTCGCCGCGGCGAGCGGCGCCCCGGTGGTGCCGGTCGCACACAACGCCGGCCTGTACTGGCCGCGCAACGCCTTCCTCAAGCGACCGGGGACAGTCACCATCCGCATCGGTCCGAGCATCGACTCGACGCAACGCGACCCGCTCACCATCAACGCCATGGCCAAGGAATGGATCGAGGAGCAACAGAAGGCATTGGGCTGATCGAGCTCGACGGGCGCACGATCGAATATCGCTTCGCGCGCCGGCGGCGGCGCACGCTCGGCCTCTCGGTCGACGCGCACGGCCTCAAGGTCGTGGCGCCGTTGCGCGCGCCGTGGCGCGAGATCGACGCCTTCCTGCACGAGAAGCGGCGCTGGATCGTCGCCAAGCTCGATGAATGGGCGCGCGCGCCGAAGCCGCCGCTGCTGCACGGCATGAGCGGCGAATCACTGCCGTTCTTCGGCACCGCGCACATGCTTGAAGTGCACGAAGGCGCGCGCAGCGTCAGCCATGAGGCGGGACGCCTCGTGGTCTGCGCGCCGCGCTGGCGCGCGCTGGAGACGCTCGTGCGCTGGCTGAAAACGCGCGCACTGGAAGCACTCGCGCCGCGCGCCGCGCATTTCGCCGCGCGCCTCGGCCGCACCGCGCCGACGGTCCGGCTTTCCAACGCGCGCACGCAGTGGGGCGTGTGCGGCGCGGACGGCTCGATCCGCCTCTCCTGGCGGCTGGTGCACCTCGCGCCCCAGCTCGCCGACTACGTCGTCGCGCACGAGGTCGCGCACCTCGTCGAGCTGAATCATTCGCGGCGCTTCTGGGCCCAGGTCGCCGCCCTCTATCCTGAATGGCGCGGCGCACGCGAGCAACTCGAGCTCGCGGGCGCCTCGCTGCCCGTCATGAAAGGAAAGCGATGAGAATCCTGCACACCATGCTGCGCGTCGGCGACCTGCAACGCTCGGTCAAGTTCTACACCGAGGCGCTGGGCATGAAGCTGCTGCGCACCACCGAGCGCCCCGAGCAGAAGTACTCGCTCGCCTTCGTCGGCTACGACAGCGAGGACCGGAGCGCGGTCCTCGAGCTCACCTACAATCACGGCGTCTCGAAGTACGAGCTCGGCGGCGCTTTCGGCCACGTCGCGGTCGGCGTGCCGGACGTGAAGAAGGCCTGCGAGAAGGTGAAAACCCTGGGCGGCAAGGTGACGCGCGAGCCCGGGCCGGTCAAGGGCGGCACGAGCGTGATCGCCTTCGTCGAAGACCCGGACGGCTACAAGATCGAGTTCATCGAGAGCCGCGCGTAGTCCGCGGGCGAGAGGTTCTCCGGCCGCAGCGTCGGGTCGATCCCGGCGGCGGCAAGATCGACGCCCGGCAGCGCGTTCCTGAGCGTCTTGCGCCGCGCCGAGAATGCGCGCCGCAATAGCTCCTCATTCACGACCAATGGCTTTTCGAGAGGTTCGAGACGCACCACTGCGGACTCCACCTTCGGCGGCGGCCGGAAGGCGCCGCTGCCGACCTTGAACAGCTTCTTCATCCGGAAGAGCGCCTGCAAGGCGACCGAGAGGCGGCCGTAGGCCGGCGTCGACGGCGCCGCCACCATGCGCTCGACCACCTCGAGCTGCAGCATGAAGTGCATGTCGCGCGCGAGGCCGGAAAAAGCGGCGAGTCTGAAGAGCAGCGGTGTGGAGATGTTGTACGGCAAATTGCCGACCAGCCGCACGCCCTTTGGAAAGACCGAGTAGTCGAACTCGAGCGCGTCGGCGACGTGGACCTTCACCTTGTCCAGGCGTGCCGCAAGATCGCGATCGATCTCGATCACCTCGAGCCTTCCGACCTTGTCGAGCAGGCGGTAGGTCAGCGCGCCCTCGCCCGGGCCGATTTCCACTACGAAATCGTCTTTTGAAAGCTGCAGCGCCTCGACGAGGTGCGCGAGGACCCGCGGGTCGTGCAGGAAGTGCTGGCCGTACCTTTTACGCGGGACGTGCGAGGTCGATCGCAAGCTTTACCGCCTCGACGAGGCTCGACGCATCCGCTTTGCCCTTGCCGGCGATGTCGAGCGCGGTGCCATGGTCGACCGAGGTGCGCACGAAGGGCAGCCCGAGGGTGACGTTGACGCCGCGGCCGAAGCTCGCGTACTTCAGCACCGGCAGCCCCTGGTCGTGATACATCGCCAGCACCGCGTCCGCGCCCTTCAGCCGCTCGGGAACGAACAGCGTATCGGCGGGGATCGGGCCACGCGCATCGATGCCCGCAGCGACCGCGTCGGCGATCGCCGGCGCGATGACGGCGCTGTCTTCGCTGCCGAGGTGACCCGACTCACCGCTGTGCGGGTTCAACCCGGCGACCAGAATTCGCGGCCTGGCGATGCCGAACCGATTTTTCAGCTCCGCATTCACCACGCCAAGCGCTTTGAGCAGGGAACTGCGGGTAATCGCGCGCGGGACTTCGGCCAGAGGCAGGTGCGTGGTCGCGAGCGCGACGCGCAGTCCGCCGCCGACCAGCATCATCACCACCTCGGCGCGGCAACGCTCGGCGAGATACTCGGTATGGCCGGTGAAGGCGATGCCGGCATCGTTGATCACGCTCTTCTGCACCGGCGCGGTAACCATCGCCTGGTACTCGCCCGACAGGCAGCCGGCGACGGCCCGGTCGAGCAACGCGAGCACATAGCGGCTGTTCGCCGGATCGAGGCGCCCCGACTGGCGCGGGCGCGCGAGCGGCACGTGCGCGACGTCGGGAAAGCCGGGAAGGAGGCTGCGGTCGCCGATGACGACGATGCGCGCCGGCAGGTCGGCATCGCGCAGCCGCAGGCAGATCTCGGGTCCGATCCCCGCCGGCTCGCCTGAAGTTACGGCGATGACCGGTGGCGCGACGGCGGTGACCGGGCGCGCCGCTATCGTTCCTCCAGCCGCAGGTCGACGTAGACCGTGTCGCGCAGCTGGCGCAGCCACTCGTTGTACGCCTCGTCGCCCTTGCGCTCGCGCAGCACCTGCCGCGCCTGCAGCCTGCGCCGCTCCTGGCTCATGTCGGCCGAGCGCCGCTCGAGCACCTCGATGATGTGCACGCCGAAGGGCGTACGCACCGGCTGGCTGACCTCGCCGATCTGCAGCTCCTGGAAGGCGCGCTCGAAGTCGGGCACGGTGTCGCCGGGATAGACCCAGTCGAGCTCGCCGCCGCGCGCCGAGGTCGCGTCGTCGGAGTGCACGCGCGCCATCTCGGCGAAAGTGGCCTCTTTCGCCAGAATGCGGCGGCGCAGATCGGTGAGGCGCCGCCGCGCCTCGTTCTCGGACACGGTGTCGTTGGTGCGGATCAGGATGTGGCGCAGCCGCGTCTGCGGGATCGGCGCGTCGCTGACGCCGGCGACGCGCCGGTCGACGAGCTTGAGCAGATGGAAGCCGGCGGGGCTGCGGATCGGCGCGCTCACCTCGCCGGGCTTGAGCCGCTCGAGCACCTCGGCGAACACCTCCGGCAGGCGATCGTGCGCGCGCCAGCCGAGGCTGCCGCCCTGCAGCGCCTCGGGTGCGTTCGAATAGGTGGCGGCGAGCTGGGCGAAATCGGTACCGCCGCGCGCGGCGGTGAACGCCTGCTCGACGCGCCGCCGCGCCGCCTCCACCTGCTCGGGGCTCGCCTGCTCCGGCACGCGCACCAGGATGTGGGCGATGTTGTACTCGGCGCGTTCGCTCGAGGCGGACTTCATCGTCTCGAGGAAGAGATCGATCTCGCTATCGCTCACCTGCACCTTGTCGTCGACCTCGCGTTCGCGCAGCCGCGTCAGCGTGATCTGGTCGCGCAGGTCCTGGCGGAAGCCGTCGAACGGCACGCCGTCCCGCTCCAGCGCCGCGCGGAACTCGGCGAGCGTCATCCTGTTGTTCTCGGCGACGCGCTGCACCGCGCGGTCGAGCTGCAGCTCGTCGACGCGGATGCCGGTGTCGCGCGCCATCTGCACCTGCGCCTTGCCCAGGATCAGCCGCTCGAGCATCTGCCGCTCGAGCACCGCGCGCTCGGGCGGCGCAGTGCCGCGGCGCCGCAGCTCCCGCTCGCCGGCGGCGACGGCCTCGGCGAGCTCGGAGGCGGTGATGACTTCCTTGTTGACGATGGCGACGATCCGGTCGACGAGCGAGAGGCGCTGCGCCGCGGCGCCGGCGCTGGCGACGAGCAGCAAAGCGAACAGCAGCAGCCGGCGCATCAGTACACCTGCTCGAACGGCAGCTGCGGCCGCCCGCTCGGCGGTGCGAACGTCGGGTCGCTGGGGTTGGTCACCGAGTAGCCGGGGACGTTGCGGCGCAGGAACGCCGAAGCCTGGTCGGTGCCGATCTGGCCGAGGCCGTTGAACTCGATCTGGAAAATCAGTGCCGTGGAAGTCACGTTGGTCGCCGCCTGGAGCCGCTGCACCACGGTGCGGAACACCCAGCACCCGGCGTTGTACTCGAAGCCCGCCAGGCCCTCGAGCAGCTGCTTGTC